>ERZ500979.21-NODE-21-length-104889-cov-10.382758_pt1 | contig 104889 bp, 91 predicted proteins | sample MGYA00248864_ERZ500979 | MGnify/ENA primary metagenome ERZ500979 (study PRJEB25958, sample SAMN03398550) | human skin metagenome | study: EMG produced TPA metagenomics assembly of the Human Skin Microbiome Metagenome (human skin metagenome) data set.
CCGCGGCCTCTCCGACGAATCCGAGGATCACCGCGCCGACCGCGCTGATCGTCATCAGCAAACCAATGCCGAGCTTGCGCTTCGTGGCAAGGTTCCGGATAGCGCCGGGCGCGAACGTATACGCCCCTAGCAGCAGGCCGACCCAGAACAGTACTGTCGCGGGTGTCTCTAGCCCGGACCAGCCCAGTGCCAGTCCTATGCAGAGGGCTACGCCGGAGAAGATCGGCAGTAGCAACTCGGGGTCCTTCCACCAGGGCCGATCGAGATCTTCGATCTCCGTGGCTGGTTCGTGTTCGCATCCACATGCTGAACTCATGCGTCCGCTCCTTTTCCGTCGCAGCCGGGCACCGAGCACTCAGGGTCGATGCACGGGGCGTTTTCGTCGACAGCCAACGTCGCGTTCACTAGCGCGTTGAGCGCTGTCGCGAGGTGCGGATCGGCGATTTCGTAGCGTGTCTTGCGGCCCTCCGGCTCGGCGACGACGATGCCGCAGTCACGCAAGCAGGTCAGGTGGTTCGAGACGTTCGAGCGGGTCAGGTCTAGGTCGCGCGAAAGCACGGCCGGGTAGCTCGGGCCGTCGAGTAGGGTGATCAGGATTCTGGAGCGCGTCGGATCCGCCATGGCCCGGCCGAGCCGGTTCATGACGTCGAGGCGTGAAGCAATAGTCAGCATATGCTGAACTATACAGTAATTACTGAACCATTCAACACGCACTGAACTGACATTGAAGCGAAGAGCTTGCGACCTGCAGGAATTAGTCGATGGGATAGCCGGTAACTGGGCCTTCGTGATTCGGCTTCTTCCACGCGGCGCGGTAGCGGCTGATCTGATCCGCCTGGATTTCGCCCAGGGTCTCGGCGGTGGTCTCGGAGACCAGGGTGGAGGACATCAGGTTGAGCCCGTCCTTGGCGGTTTGCTCGGCAGAAGCGTGGGTGCCGGAGCCGTAGAAAATGTGCTTACGCAGCTCGGGCACCATGGGGAAGATCGGCAGGGCGGAGCCGGGCTGGAACATGTTGGGGTATTGCCGATCCAGCGGTGCGGCGGTGGCGAATCCGTTGCCGTCCACTGCAGCCATGAACGCCTCGAGGTGGGCTCGTGCCACGTCCGCGCCGTTGGGCGCTTCGCCCTTGTAGCCGAAGGCCTCCCAGCCGCGGTCAGCCACCTCGGGGGCGCCGCGCGAGACGCCAAGGGCCACGCGGCCACCGGAAATTTGGTACAGCGACGCGGCCTCTTCGGCGAGGTAGAGCGGGTTTTCGAGGTAGAGCGGGTTTTCATAGTGCATGTCGATGACACCGGTGCCTACCTCGATGTGTTTGGTGGTGGCCGCGACAGCACCCAGCAGCGGCATCGGGGCAGAGGCCTGCGGCACGAAGTGGTGGACACGGAAGGACGCGTTGTTCACGCCGATTTCGTCCGCAGCCTGGGCGATCTCCAGATGAGTCTTGGCGATCTTTTCCGCAGATGGCCCACGCTGGCCACCGAAGGCGTAATGCCCGAAGCTTAAGAATCCAAACGCTTTCATTGGATAACACTCCTTTTCATGGTGTTAACGAGAGAGTAACTTTGCAACGAGATACCGTGGACTTCAAGCTCAACGTCTAGGGTCGTGGCAAGACGGTAGATCGCTTTTTCGATTCGACGCTTTTGGGGCACTACCGGGGTTCCCAGTGGTCTTCTTAGATTGAGCGGTTCAGATTTCCTAACCTAAAGCTCGTTTGAGCGTGCTATCCGCTGGTGTGCCCCCGATACTGCTGCTCATAAGGTGGCGGGCACCCAAGAACACAAGGCGTAGGTCGCGCCTTAGGTCAGGTCGAGGAGGATGCCGTGGCTGACTGAGTCGTAGTCCGAGTTTCTGCACCCCCCTGGCCTCTGGTGTACGCGCTAGCCCCGCTCGGGGTAGCGCACGAGGAGATCGTTGCCGATGATTGCGCCGTCGTTGAGCGTTGCCTCGCTCACCTTCGCCTCGGCTGCACCCAGGCCCATAATGTGGCCAACCTCGTCACCGTGGGCGATGAGGTGGTCGGCGATGATACGCCGGTGGCAGCGCCACCACACCGCCTCTGCACACATGATCGCGGTGGGGGTTTCGGCGGCGTTCGCCCGTAGCTGCGAGATCGCGTCCGAGAACTCCTCGCCCAGCGCATGGTCGGCGTAATTGTGGAAGCTGCGGTTACGCCAGTTGCCGTTAACCTCAAACGGCACCGAGTGGGACACGTTGCGTCGCCCGGTGAGGCCCTCGCTTCTGCTGTAAGTGATGCCACATGTGGGAAGGCGTTCGGCAAGGTGGTCGCTGTTGAACCACGGGTACTTCCTGGACCCGGGCAGCTTGCGCACATCCACGATGGATTCCACACCGGCAGCCTTGATCATTTCAGCGAACTCCTCGAACTCGAGGTTGGAGTGCCCCACGGTGAAAATGCGCATGTCATCAATGCTACGCGCCAAGCGGTTACACCCACATCGGCGTCCAGATATCGTGCACCGGCAGGTGCTCGGACCGGTAGAATGGGGGAGCAGGCAGGATGTTCAATGCATTCGCGCCCGCCTTTGCGTGGCATAAATCCTAATTACGGCCGAGCGTTCCGCGGACCGTTCGGTTAAGTTTCAACGGATCGTTTGGGCGACATCGGAAGCCTGAATTAACCGTATGTGGGGCGAATCCTATGTATGTCTTGTTAAAGGGCGCTGCTGCACGAGGAGCGGGGGCTGAGGCTACCGGGTGTGCACTCTATCTTTGCTGCACATAGCGGAGTGTGGTGGTTTTAGCTGCTATTCACGAATGAGAAGGTGACTCTGCAACGACACGTAGTGGACTTCAAGTTCAACGTGTAGCTAGTTGGGCTTGGTGACCTTAACGGGACTTGCTCTCTATGCCTGATGCCGGTCAGAGCCCGGTAACCGGGTGCACAGGATTCAGAGTAGGAGACGCAAACTGAGGTGCTAACAATCGAGCGTCTCACACGCATAGGTGCCTAGCAGCGGAAGGCTCCTGGCCTATAGGGTTGATGTATGCGATCCGATGTTGCATCAGAGATTAGTTATGAGCAGTTTGCCTCAGTCTCCGCAGTGGACGAGGACAGAATGCACCTAGGACTTGCCCCAGCACTCACACCAGAGGGGCTCGTGTCGGAACCGAGCTTTTTCCACGGTTTTCTCACCCAGCCACAGGTCTACGCCCAGGCGCTGCTTACCCTCGCGGAGATTACCCGCACCCGGTACTACCAGTACACACCGTCGAATTTGCGTGATCCTGTTTTCACCGCTCACGGTGACTGCCTTCGCGCTGAAGTGTTTTCTGCCTGCAACGGCGTAACTGCCCGTCTCGACTTGGACGCCTCCGCGGTGGACGGTGGGGAGATCGGTTACGGCACCACTAACGTCGACCTTGGTGCGGCGATGATGGTCGCACTCGGGCAAATCCGCAACACGGATCTTATGCATTTGGATGTCGGGGGGAACACAGTGAAGGTATCGACACTCTCGACCACCGAAACAGAGCGGAAGGTTGAGATGCCAGCGCGCTGGATCCCGGCGCTCGGCAATGCCGTCACCATGCACCGGAACTTCTACTTGCTCTCCGCCTACGATGCGGCCACTGCCCGTCGCATCCTTGCACAGCTGCCGAACACCTACCGCTCTGTTCACGATGCACATTGGGTCCAGTTCAACGGCCGAATTCCGCGTGTGTTGGATCACCCTGTCGCCGGTGCCGTCCGCATCCCGGGGGCGCACCGTCTCGTGGCGGCCCGCAGATTGCTCGTACACCTGAGGGGTATGGAGATTTATGGAGACGAGGACGGAGGCCGCGGTGTCGTCGTCGAATTCTTGCTGCCGGGCGGACGACTTTCTATGGGCTTGACAGAGAAGACCTGGCGCGGGTTCTCAGGAGAGGGTGCGCTGCTCGTAAACCTCACCGCCCCGCGCTCCGCAGAAAATGCAGACCTGCTCTCGGCTTTGCTTGGGTTTGAATCAAGAATCGATGTGCCTCGCCTCGCTCGCTCCGCCAACCTCTCGGAACAGAGGGTGCTGGAAGCGCTTGCGGTGCTCGCCGCGGAAGGCAGAGTCGGCTGGGACCTTGCCAAGCAGTCGTACTTCCATCGAGAGCTGCCGCATGACCCGTCGCGAATAGAAAAAGATCACCCGCGGTTGCGCTCGGCCCGTTCGCTGGCCCGCCGCGGGGCAGTAGTCACTCTGGGGGAGGGGCGGTTCTGGGTTTTGGCTTCGGATCAGGAGGGGCACGCGGAGGGAACGACGGCGTTACCACCCAACTTTTGGCCCCCTGAACTGGGAGACGACGGCTCGGGTTCACCGGAACCGGGGGCCCTTGGCTACGAGCTTCAGCTGCGTGATCCTGGTGAGGATACATGCGCATGCACGTGGATCGCACGAGAGGGCACGCAACGTGGCCCATGCAAGCACATCCTGGCGGCTCGGCTGGTGAGCGGTCGGCTGGATCTGCCAGAGCGCGGAGCCAACGCGGTCGCCTCGAAGCAGAAGGGGAACAACACCGCTGGGCTGGGTGCCTTCGAAGAGTGACAGGAGGGGTCATTAATGAGTCAGAATCGGATTACAGAAGAGAAGGCGCAGCGTATCCGCGCGGAGATCGGAGCAAAACACGCCACGGACCTAGCCATTGTTGTGGAACTGTTCCATGACCTCGGTTTCGACACCGTGGCTCCTGCGGAGTTTGCCACACATCCATTGCGAGAAACCGACTCCGAGATCGCGCCTCGTATTACCGCTGCCCGAAAAGCCCTAAAGTCGGGCAAGGCAAAAGCAGCAGGCGAGTTTGCCGAGATTGAGGGTAGCGACCCTGTGGAATGGGTGGTGGTCAGACCAGGTACAGCCGCGCGGCTCGCCCTGGCACTGGATGCCGCCCGCCCCGGATTGCTCGCCCTAGGGTTGAATTTCCGCCATATCGGCCGGAAGTCTTCCGCAATGCGCAGCACACCGGATACTGGCGCTGAACAGCTGGAGCGCCTTCACCTCTTCGCTATCCGTCTCGGAGTCAGCCCCTACCAGGCCGTGCAATTGCTGTACCCGCGCGCCCGACCGCGCTGGTTCGACGCTCCAGCCTTGCATGGTTTGGCCAAGGCCTACGAAACTCCAACACAGGGGCTGCCCTACGCCGAACATGTTTCCAGCGTATTCGACGCTCGGGTCGCTGCGGACTGTCTGGTGCCGTTTGGATCCGATTACGCAGAGGCCTTCATTAGGGAGAACGACCAGACATTCGGCAACGCCGATGAGATCGGCATCCATCTAACCAACCTCTTGGAGCTTGACCCGCCGGCTACCCTGCACCGACCTTGGGCCCACCTGATAACCTGCGCGGAACGCGGTAGTACGTTACTGCGCGAGCTCGGAGCCCAGCGCCCGCTATCTTGGCTCACAGCTGGTGGCCGACCCTACGAAGGGTTGGATCCCTACTTGGCACTCATTGACGCAGAGGTCGTGGATCGAGCCGCGGCACTGGACATGTTTGTCCAGGGCCTCGAGCACACGACCCGCCCCGGAGTTCTGAAGCGAGTGGCCGAACAGATTTCAGAGGCCGAACAGAGCCTGCCACAGTCTGTTCTAGATCCGGCGCTTGTGGCCCGTCGTGCAGGCACGCTGGTGGCTGTTGTCGGCAGGAATCAGCCGAATATGGCCCGCGAACTTGGCACTAGATTGATCCGGTGGATGCCGGAGGAGGAGCTGCCGAATCTCTTGGCCACACTCGCTGCTGTTAAGGCACGTAACGTACGCACGGCGGTGTTGATGGCCGGATTCGACCGTGAGGATGTTCCATCGACGGAGGTGATCCCAGCATTAGAGCAAGCCTTCGCAGACCTAGTGGTCGCAGACGGGGATCCTCGTTTCGTTAAAGCGGTGCAGAGTCTTCGTGAGATATGGGTGGCCGAGGAGTCCGACACTACATCCGAAGACTTGGAGTCCTTAGCTTCCGAGGCTTACGCGACGGACGCAGCGATTCGCTCCTCACGTAGTGCCGAGCTGGCGGCTGCGCGTGCGGCTCGCGGTGAAAACCTAACGCTGAAGGACCACGAGTTCACTGAGGTATGGCGTGTACCGAACACAGCTTACGAGCTTCGGGAGGAACACGGTGTCCGCCTCGTCCTGAGGCACCATCCAAAGAAAAGAAATGACATGAGTTTTGGGCGCTTCCACTTTTGGGTGCTGGAGCGCACGCCGACGGCAGAACGGGACATTGTTCGCGAGTTCGAACGCGCGAACAGCGAAAAGTACCGTGGTATGAAGAATCCACTCGACGTAGTACGCGGTCCTTTGTCGCCGTCGGAGATCGCGGCGCTCCTAGTCGACTTTCTCGCCTTCGCAAAGGCGAAGAAGGACTCAAGCGACGCCCCCATTGACGTCTTCCGCGCACACTTTCCGGGTCGAGAATGGCATCGATTGCTTTGGCACTTAGGCTGGGATGACCGTGCGATCGAAACGACTTTGCGACGGCTCGACTTCGCGGAGGGTACCTCACCGCAACCGTTGCTGTCGCTGATCGAACGGAACCCAAGGTCCCTGGGCGTGTTGTGGCCGTTGTGGCCGGTGTTGCTGGATCGGGCTGTTGTCGAGGCTGGCGAAGGCCCCTTGCCGCGTTGGACGGCCGCCGTAATGTCACAAATGCTCGACGGCGCCGGTCACCTCGCCGAGGCGGTTCGGCGGCGCCTAGTCTCGCCTGACCGGGCTATAGGCACAGGTCTGCGTCAGATCGCTGCCCGCAAAGGCCGGGCAGTCACGCTTGTGCGTGCGCGTGAAATCCTCGAGCTGTTGAACTCATCTGCGACTGAAACGAACGCAGACCGGAAGATGTCTTGAAAATCGTCTCCTTTGGGGACAAGGACACTGAGTGCTTATTTCGACGGCAGCGTCCGAAACGTTTTGATTCTCGACTGCGCCTGCGGGCGTTGAACAAACTTCTGGTGCTGAATGCTGCAACTGAATTGGTCGAACTCAAAGTGGCGCCTAGTAACCAACTGGGAAAAACTCAGTGGCGACCGAGCAGGGTAGCGCAGTGTCAGAATTAGCAGTCAATGGCGCATTTGCTTCATCTGTGCCATTGCTGGGCCACGTGACGTGGAGATTGTCGACTATCACTAGGAAGCGGAATGACAAGTTTTTACCCTCCGATTCATCCCGGGGAAATCCTTATGGAGGAATTCCTGGAACCAGTGGGTATTTCTCAGCATAAACTCGCAGTGTCTATCGGCGTTCCGCCTCGACGCATCAACGAGATTGTGCATGGCAAGCGCCGTATCACTGCGGACACTGCCTTGCGTCTCGGCCGTTTTTTGGCATGACGGCGCAGTTCTGGATCAACCTGCAGTCGCATTATAACTATGATGTAGAGAGTGAAACGATTGCTGATCAGCTTGAGTTGATCAAGCCGCACCAGGTTGCGTAAATCAGGAATGGAGAAGTTCATTCAGGACGGTTGGAACCATAATCGGCAGTATCATGGTCTAATTCTCGAGCAGTGTCAGCCGACAATGAATAGCGCACTCGACGTGGGATGCGGTGAGGGGCTTTTGGCACAAGTATTGAGTGACCGTGGCTTGACCGTGACAGGGATTGATGCCAATGATGATGTTTTAGTCACTGCGCGTCGGCGTGAGTGTGGAGTCAGATGGGTGCAAGGGGATGTGTTGACCCATGACTTTGGAGAACGGCAGTTTAATTTTGTTACTGCAGTAGCAACGGTTCATCACTTGCCGGAGTTTGAAGCGGCGCTGGCTCGGCTGCGCAGTCTAGTTTCCCCGGGTGGCACGTTGGTAATCCTCGGTTTAGCCAGGAGTACGACCACAGTCGACTTTGTCTACGATGTTGTCGGAGCAGTTCAGCACCGGTTCTATGCAAAGCTCCGTAATTACGTAGAAGATTCAGCACCCAAAAAGTTCGAGTTTCCCTTGACTTATCGGCAAGTTCGAACACAGGCACGCTCATGCTTGCCGGGGTGTTCCTTCCGGCGGCTCCCGCTGTTTCGCTATCTATTGGTGTGGAATCGCTCCTGAGTACGAGTAGAACGTTGCGCATGTGAACAATCAACGGGATTCGGTGGAGTTTAAGTTCAATGTGTAGCTAGGCTCCGGGGTTGCCCACGCAAAACTCGTTGCCCTCCGGATCCTGCATTATGGTCCAAACCAGGCCTGGCGCCTCGTGGGAGCTAAGTTCGATAGCGCCCAAACTCTTAAGACGCTCCACAAGGAGTTCGCGGTCAACCCCACCGCCGTCGATATGTATGCGATTCTTGCCAGGCGTGGGATCCGAAACGCGCTGAAAACCCAACGCCGGGGTGGAATCGACCAAAACGAAGTCCCCGTAATCTGCGGCGATCTCGCAGTTTGTTGCCGCCGACCAAAACTTGGCTAGCTTGGAAGGATCGTGGCAGTCGAAGGTGATCTGGCGGATAGCGAAAGCTGGGTTACGCATAGTTCGCAGCGTACCTGTGTTTCGTTGTTTCCGCTTATTATTTACAAGCGAGTAAGAAACCCTGCAGCGACACTTTATCGAGTTCAAGTTCAACGTGTAGCTAAGCCGTATTTCTGCAATTTTCCGGCGATCAGCGACGGCGCGCTGTGATGAGCACGTAGCCGGTCGTGGAGTTGACGCGTCCGGACGTGTCGGCATGGGCTTCGAGGTGATCGCGCAATGCAGTCCACAACGCTTCTCGGTGAGAGCCGATGCATTCGGCCATCCATGCATGCGTTGGACTGCCTTCGCGGTATAGCCGCATACCGTCCTCAACGCTGTCGAAGGACCATTCCAGCTCGCGGTGCTCGATGTGGATGCTTTCGAACCACTGCGACAGACGCTCGTGTGCCACCTCGTCAATGCCCCAGGCCATGTGCGGTGGGGTCTGCTTGGAGGAACCTGGATTGACCGCCTCCATCATTGCGTCTGTCATTGTGGCGAGGAAGCCTTCTTGATTCCAGGCGGTCATCACAAGCTCGCCGCCCGGACGTAGGATGCGAGCCCATTCTGTCGTTCCGGGAGTTGGGTCGCAGAACATTGAGCCAAAAGTACTCGTGACGGCGTCAACGGACGAGTCATCCAAGCCGGTGGCTTCACCCAGTGCGTCTCTCCACGCGGCGTTCGGCACGTTTTGCTTCCCAACCTCACGGATCCGGGCGGTCGGCTCGATAGCGGTGACGGCGTAGCCGTGGGCGATGAGTGCTGCGACGCCATCACCATGCCCCGAGCCGATGTCGACGACTGCTGCAGGGGTGGGCAAACGTCCGGCCAATTCCGTGGCGACGAGTTCAGAGATCGGTCGTAGGCGTGCAGCTGTCGGGGCGTAATCGCTGGCTGACCAGATATCGCTGGGAGAGCTCATGTGCTCACCCTATATGAAAATCGTTGTCCTTTGTCATGAAGCTGGTTTGGTTCACTCGATAGTGCGGCTGAACGTTAGTCGACGGCGGACGCATGCACCGGGCAAAACGTCATCGACTGCTGTCCGGATTGTTGCTACCGACAATTTGACACTACATAGAGCCAAGAACATCGCAGCAAAGGTGCTGGCAAACGCTGTCCACCAGATTCCGTGGAAAGAAACAGAGTCGGTGAGGTGACTATTTACTATGCCAACCGTCAGAACAGTGAACACCAAAACCACCACTGCAGCCGTTCCGGTGAGTGCGAATGCTTCGCCTATTTCAATTAGAATCCAGGATCTACTGGGCGCGCCTGCAAGGCGAAGCCCATGGATATCCCTTTTGATTCGGGCATGCATAATGAGCGAAGTCATTACGGCGCCAACGATACTGGGGGCAAGGACTGGACCAAGGACAACCACAAAAACTTGCCATGCCGACATTGAGCTCCCAGGCTCTGCGTCCTTGATTAATCGAAGCCCTGAACCCACACTGATGATGAGGCTTCCGAATAATACCCATGGAACGATATGAGGCGAGGAGAAGTTACGTCGGACGCGAACGTTGGCTCCTGCAATGCCGAGTACACGTGTCCACTGGTCAAGAAGAGGGAGCAGCCAGGGCAGTAGTAGCGGTATGAGGACTGACATTCCCATCGCCCAGGCGAGTACATCTTCTGTTTTCTCGATGCAGGCGCCTCCAATACTGCATCCAGCAATAGCGACCGTAGCAACCGCGCTCCGGATTGTGATCCACAACGGGTGAGAGTCGGTCTGTGGTCGAAAAATCTGTCTTAGCGGTAGCAGTGCGCCAGCTATAGCGGCCCCACCGCAAACGAGTACGACCCACATCACCACAGAGGCATCAACCGATAGGTCAGGCATGGGGATACCATCACCACGAAGGGCCTCGACTGCTGGGTTCAGCGCTGGGCGAATGAGTTGTGCCCCGATTAAAGAGGCAGTAGCACTAACTACGGCAACTTGGCCGAGTATTAGGAGGTTGATCATCCACCCAGGCATGCCGACCATGCGCCAACTCTGATAAATCGGTTGGTGTTCTTCGATGGTTAAACGCATCTGACTAAACGTGACTAGAACGATGGCACAGATTGACATTCCAAGGATCGTTCCGCCAAGGGGAATTGCGTCTGTGCCATCTGCGGAGATCATCGAAATTGCCAGACTGCAGCTAGCGGAAGAAACGAGCATCGTGATTGAAATCGCCAGCCATGACAACCAATTCGACTTTAGGTCTTTAAGCCAAACAATCATGAGTTTTTGCTCCCCGGAGTGGCCAGAGGTTCTTTAGCGAGATCAATTACGCGGTCCGCATATGCGGCTGCTCTTTGGGAGTGTGTAACCATTACCACTGTCGATCCTGATTGGGTTGCTGTTTTGAGATGTCTTAACACCACATCAGCAGTTTGATCGTCGAGAGCTCCCGTGGGCTCGTCAGCAAAGATGAATGGAGCGTTAGCAAGCAACGCACGAGCCACGGCTACACGCTGCTGTTGACCTCCAGAGAGTTGATGTGGCAGATAGTTTTCAAATCCTTTGAGTCCCAATGAATTAAAGACTGTCTTGACTTGAGCCATGGAGCAGCGGCGCCCACTAAACCTGGCGGTAAGCATCGCATTGCGCATTGCCGTGAGTGATTCCAGCAGGTTGTAATCCTGGAAGACGAAGGCGCGCTCGGTACGGTTAGGCGAATTCACTGTGCCCGATGAAGGTTTGTCTAGGCCAGATAGAATTCTGAGTAGTGTTGTTTTGCCACTCCCAGACGGGCCCATTATGGCGACGAATTCACCAGAGTTAATGCTCAGTTCGAGACCGTCTAGCACCTTGTGCTTACCGAATCGCTTCGTAAGGTTATGAGCTTGGAGCGCTCGCGGAGAGACTGGTGAGTTAGCTGATGCAGTGGTGACATGACTTCTTGTTTTTGATTTCTGCATACTCTCATCAGAGCAATCACACAGTATGGAAGCCATGGAGCCAACTACCTACATAAAGGTAGAGCTGGCTCTACCGTTTTTCTTAAAGGCGACCACTAGTGTTGAAATCGATGAAGACATTGAAGAGTTTGGGGTGGAGTGTAGTGCTCGCGCTCCTTTTCATGCCCGGATTCGTTGTCTCGTTGCTGATGCTGCCTTGGATTCCCCTTGTTGCACGTGGTGCAGATGCAATCTGTAGACGTGGGGCGTTGTGGATGGGCGCAGAAGTCCCGTTCCGCAAAGCGAGCCACTGGTTCGACTGGCCACAGTTCTTTCATCTGGTGATGCAACTCGTGCTTGCTGCGGCTGCCTTCTTCACATGGGTTTCTTTGGGCTTCTTCGCAGGAGTACTAATTGCCATCCCATTCCTACCTGTCGGCGAGCTTTCCCTGGGCGAATGGTCCACCTCAAATCCAATTCTTATTTTTGTTGTTTCTTGGGGTGTGGCCGCCATTGCTATTGGTCTTATGATGATCTTCTCGCGACTGCTTTCCGCGGCGTCAATAGCTGTAGTTCGGTTTGCGCTGTCTCCCAGCGACAAGGAACTCGCTGCTTCTCGTGCCACTCTTATCGACGCTTTTTCCGGCGAACGCCGGCGCATCGAGCGCGAACTCCATGATGGTCCACAACAATATTTAACGGCGTTGAAACTCAACCTCGCTACTGCAAAATTGCATTACAAGAATCAGGCATCCTCTGAAATTATGGAGACAGCATTGGAGGATGCCGAACACAATGCCTCCCAGGCATTACGCGCATTACGTGCGACTGTGCGAGGAATCGCCCCGCAGGTGCTCTTTGATAGGGGGCTGATTGCCGCCCTTGAAGAGCTCATTGCGCATGCAGGGGTTGACGCTGTTATGCAGGTCGAAGGTAGCTCTACGGAGTTGGACGAGACAATGGCGCTACTGGCCTACCACTGCGTTGCCGAAGCATTGACGAATGCAACGAAACACGGCGAAGCTCAGCACGTTGACGTGAAGGTTGCCTTTTCGAACCGGCTGCGAGTGTCTATTACAGATGATGGGTTGGGATTTATTGAGACCTCTTCAGAAGATTCACGTGACTTAAACGGTACGGGTATCGCAGGTTTGCGTGAGCGTGCTGCTGCACTTGGTGGAACGGTGAAACTCCAGAACATTAAGGATGATGAAAGCTCGCTTGAAAATGGTTCTGGTGCGCGGTTGATTCTTGAACTGCCTCTGTCGGAATCCCCCAAATCAACCTAGTGGAGAATATTTTGAAGGTCTTGCTTGCAGAAGACTCTGCTTTGCTTCGTGCCGGGCTAGAACAGTTACTAATGGCGCTAGGGCATGAAGTCTTGACGGTGGTCGATGCGTCAGAGTTGCGTAATGTCACGATGGCGAGTGATGAAAATGGGCAGGAATACGATGTGATTATCACCGATGTCCGTATGCCTCCCACCATGACTGATGATGGTCTGCGCGCGGTATATGAACTGCGCAAACGGTATCCTTCTCAACCGGTTATGGTGCTTAGCCAGTATGTTGCGGCGAGCTACCTCGATCGGCTGTTGGAGCACGGCGGCTTTGGCTATCTTCTGAAGGAACGCGTCTCTGACGTGGATGAATTCGTTCACACTCTTGGCGAGGTTGCTCGGGGAGGAACCGTCGTCGATCCAGAGGTTGTATCTGCCCTGCTTTCGGCGCGACGAACCGGCCTGGCTGCGTTGACACCTCGGGAAAAGGAAGTCCTTGCTTTAATGGCTCGTGGTCTGAGCAACTCGGAGATCATGGATGAATTGGTGCTGACCGCGGGAGCAGTGAGCAAGCACGTTGCTAGTGTTTTTATGAAGCTTGGGTTTGCACCCGAGGATGCCAATCGCCGTGTAAAAGCAGTACTTGCTTGGTTGCGGCATACGGAGCGATGAAGGCTAACGCCAACTAGTTGAATCTCCGGCTTATAGTCGGAGTTCTCGATCGTCACCGCCGTCACGGGCTTCTTCGGATCGAGCTTGATCGCGTAGTAGACCACGCTATCGTCCACGATGTCCGCCACTCGTGCGAAGTCCTCCGGCGGCGGAGGCTTCGCCGGACTCCTTCGAGGGCTGAGACGCGCTCGGCTCCGTCGGAGTCTCATCATCCGAACAGGCTGCAAGCCGGAGGGACGCCAACGCGGCAACGGCGAGTGCAGCTAAGCGTTTACGCATGAAGTAGAGAGTACAGCGCCATCCGAAACTTCCTGGCAGAACAGCAGATTATAGTGCTGATCGCAGGTGATTAGCCCGCCACGATGGCGCGCGCCATGCGGTGCAGCGTCGCCGTTGCGCGCTCAAGATCCTCGGGGGCTTTTGCCATTTCTGACGCCCTCACCACCGCATTCAGCAATCCAATGTCGATGGGGGAAACACCGGGGCAGAAGCTCTCCACGATTTCTTGTGATCGCTTGCGATCCAGAGCCGCGGTGGGCTCGTCGACCAGCAACACCTGTGGGTCGCCGACGAGAGCTCGGGCGATGCCCACACGCTGACGTTCGCCACCCGACAGACTTCCTGGGCGGTGCTTAGCTCGGGGCGTCATACCAACCTTTTCCAGCAGCTCCGTACCAGAGTAACGACCGTGCTTACCCATAACGCGCGCGGCGAGCTCAAGTTGTTCCTCGGCGGTGAGGGCGCCCGGCAGGCTGCCGAAGGCCGGGTTGGTTAGCCCTCCAGCAACGGCCAGCAGTGTGGACTTACCGGAACCGGAGGGGCCGACGAGGGCGACGAACTCTCCGGGCTCGACGGTCAGGTTCACCTTGTCCAACGCGGTGATCTGGGAATCACCGTCGGTGTAGGTCACCGTAACGTTTTTAAGTTCCGGCTGTGAGTCCGGAGATGATGACGACCAGCAAGGACATGAGTGTCAACATGACGCTCATGAGAAGAAATCGGGTGCGCGCAAAAAGCATTTCGCGCAAGGCTAGAAGCATGAGGAAAATTCCTGAGGTTGGGGTTGGGGAGGTGAGCGGTTGATCAGTCGCCACACAGCCTTTAGCAACAATGTGTCGTCAAGATAAAAGCAGGGCGTTTCTAACTGTGGGTATTGAAAAGTGCTGGCTGGTTAGTTAGAATGTAGGTACGTTGCTACAAAAGGAGGGTTCTCATGACTAGCGTGAGTGCGCGTGAGTTCAATCAGGATGTGAGTTACGCGAAAAGGAAGGCTAGTGAGGGACCCGTTGTTATTACTGATCGAGGTGAGCCGGCCTTCGTATTGCTTTCCATTGATGACTACAGGAAGATCTCCGGCTCGAATGAAGGCTGGGTTTCGCGGTTGCAAATGGAAGAGGACATTGACCTCGAGGATGTAAGGATGGACTTCGAGCCGCGGGTGCCCGAGCTATGAACTACCTGCTCGATACGAATGTGGTTAGCGAACTCCGGAAGCCGCCCGGGAAAGTAAATCCCAGGGTGTTTGAGTGGGTTAATGCGCAGATCTTGCACAGCCAATTTCTCTCTGCGATCACTATCTATGAGCTCAAGTTAGGTATCTCCCGAAAGAATCACACCGATCCTGTGCAGGGGCAGCGGCTGCAGAAGTGGTTCACTCAGGGTTTACTTCCGCTGTTCGAAGGCCGAGTTCTTCCTCTTGATGAGCGAGTGGCTATAGAGGCGGCCAATATGAATGTTCCGGATCCGCGGCCCCAGGCTGATCTATTTATTGCTGCTACCGCGCGTGTGCATGGGCTGACAATCGTGACTCGAAATGAAAAGGACTTTGAACCGATGGGTGTGCAATATTTGAACCCCTGGGAGCTCTAGTCCACTAGCGCTAAACCGCCAGCCCACGGTTGCGCCGCCATTGGCGGTACGCCAGCGCCGTTGCCGTTCCCGCGTACAGCATGCCCGTCACCACCAGCACCGCGTGCAGACCCACCTGGACATACATCCAGCCACCGAGCAATGCGCCGCACGCCAGCGCCAACCAGAGGGCGAAGTAGCGTATCCAGTCGATGTGAGGACCGCCGAACAAAGCGGCCACGAATCGCTGCGACATCTTCACCAGCGTGCCGGTCATATATGTCAGCGAGATGCTTACCTCGCCATCGCGTTCGAACGTAGAGTTCATCGCACCCACGGTGAACGACAGACTGTACACCGCCAGCTGCTCGTGCCCCGTTAGTACCATAACCGATGCGAGAGTGGAGGTTGCACAAATAAACAACAGGATCGCCTCACGAGTGCGCGTGCGTGGCAAGTGCCGATGTCCCAGTTGGCTGATCAGAGCCCCAATTCCCACGCCGACCAAGAACAGCACCATCACGCCGCCCGCTGTCGCAGCAACCTCCCATTTCCCCGCGTTTACTGCCGCCGTCAGGCGCGTGGTGTTACCCGACATAAACGAAAGGAAGTACCCTCCCAAGTACAAAAACCCCAGCGTATCGACAAAGCCCGCGATAGAGGATAGATAGATCGCCAGTGCATGTTCGCCGATACGGTAGCCCTTCATGGCGCAATCGTAGCAATACCGATGCGTCCTCCGTGGACTAGTCGTCCCAGCTAGGGTTCGTGATTCCCTCTTGCTGTGCGCGGTATTCCACCAGGGACAGCAGGTATTCCTGAGCACCTTGGTAGGTATCGGCGAAACGCTCATCGCTGACATACATCCGAGCCAGAATCAGCTGGCGCGACGTAGTGACGTCATACCACTGGTTGATCGTTGCGCGGTGCTGCTCAACCAGAGCCTGTGCCTTGTCGCTTTCGGGTGCGACGCCCGCATCTCGGGCGGCAACAAGTTCAGCCACGAAGTGGTCGTGGTCGTCCTTGATTTCCTGAAAATCTTCATCGCCCAGCGAATTCAGCTTCTCTTGAGCCTGCTGGTACTCGGGGGTGTCGCCCCAACGCTCGCGTGCTTCCTCCTGATAGGCAGGCATGTCTTCGCCGAAGTACTTCTTGATCCTGTTCATTTGTTCCATGGTGTATCCTTCCACCTTCGTTGTATCTATTAGGTCACTGACCGCACGCAATTGGCTCTTCACCTGGTCGAGCTTTTGTGTCAGCGCCGCTCGGTGGGCTCGGAGTGCACGATCCAGCGCTGCCTCGGAAGGGGTATCGATCAGGTCGGGAATGTCCGCCAGTTTGAAGCCCATGTTCCGGTACAGCACGATGGCCGCACCAATGCGCAGATCATCTTCGGTGTAGAGCCGGTAGTCGCCCAGTGTGCGCCACTGCGGGGTGAGAAGCCCGATGGAATCCCAGTGGCGCAGGGCTTTGGGCGTCACTCCCAAGAAATCTGCTGCATCGCCAATCGTGTATTCGGTCATGGGGAAGATCCTTCCGGTTGTCGCAGGGGCAAGGTCAAGCCGAGAGCGGAAAGGGGTCGGCGACTGCGTGGTGAGATTGTTATGAATTCATCTTCAGGCAACCTCGCGCTTACCTATTGGCGATAGCTTGTGGGAGTTCAATTCTCGCAGAAAAGGAGCACATCTATCGTGTCTACAAACTCGTCCAACAATTCGCCTAGCAACTCGCAGCAGCCGGAAAACCAGAAAGCGCCCAATAAAATGAGCGTAAACCGCCGTAACTTCCTGGCAGGGACGGGAGCGTTGGGCGTCACCGCGGCATTGGCGCCGGCAGCACAGGCGCAGGCGTGGAGTTCGTCGGCTGGCTCGCTGGCCGGTTCCAGCTTTGGTCCAGGCCGCGGAAACGGCAGCAACGGTAACGGCGGCAGCGACAGTAGCGGAGGCGACAACAATGGCGACGGCGCAGACATGCCGCTGAAGTTCAATGGCAATGGCAAGTTCAAGATCGTGCAGTTCAACGACACCCAGGATGATCATCTGACGGACCGCCGCACTATTGAATTCATGGGCAAAGTCCTCGACCAGGAAAAACCGGACTTCGCGCTGATCAACGGTGACGTGATTTCGTCTGGGCCGAAGACCACCGAGCAGGCTTTCCAGGCCGTTAATAATGTGGTGCTGCCGATGGAGTCCCGCAAAATCCCGTGGGCCATTACTTTCGGTAATCACGACGAAGACTCCATGGAAGACGGCACCCAGGCTGACGAGATCGCACTGCTGAACTTCGTCCGCAAGTACAAGTACAACCTCAACGTTGCCGACGATCCGATTCATGGCGAATCCAACGTATCGCTGCTGGTTCAGAGCAACGCGAATCCGAACCCAGCATTTGCCATCTGGCTACTGGATTCCGGCAACTACATCGGCGAAGAGCTTGCGGGGCAGGAGACCAAGGAGATTCCGGGCTATGACTACATCCATAGTGACCAGATCCAGTGGTACCGCGATACCTCCCGTAGCTACGAAGAGCGTTTCGGCAAGAAAATCCCGGGCCTGATGTATTTCCACATTCCCACCTATGAGCACCGCGATATGTGGTTCGGCGGCCCCTACAATAACGACCCCATCAAGCACGGCCAGGCGAAGAAGCGCCATGGCATCGAAGGGGTAAAGAACGAGGATGTCTACGTCGGTGCCTTCAATCCTGGCATCTACTCCGCCGTCCGCGAGCGCGGCGACGTGCTGGGTATCTACTGCGGCCATGACCACATCAATTCATTCAACGGCAACTACTTCGGTGTAGAGCTGGGCTACTGCCCAGGCACCGGGTTCGGGCCCTATGGTCTGCATGACGGCACCTGGGACATGCACACCTTGCGAGGTGCCCGTGTGTTCGAGTTGGACGAGGCCGACGAGCGTGTCTACAAGTCGACCCGCTTGGTTTTTGCCAAGGAGTTGGGCTTGGATATGAATCCGAAAAAACAGCCGCTGGACAAGCCTGCGGACCTGCCCGAGTACGTGTCCATTAAGTAGCTCTTCTCGTGGGCGAAAGCGCTCTCGGTGCACTGGTCATGGCCAGATAGGATGGGGACAATGTCCGTCAATTCACCTGAAAACATCCTTCTAAATCTGCCCGACGAGCAGTGCGCCATCATCCGCGGCGTCTTCGACGAACTCGCCAATCGTGGATTCCCTCTACAACGGCAGACTCCACACATCACAGTCACGTTCTCCCCGAACATGGCCCCGCATGTTGTGGAACGTGCCCGCGAAATCCTGCCTGGCGCCGTCCCCTCCGAGCTTGAACGTAGGGGAGTGGTCGTCTTCGGCACAGGCAAGAAGCAAACCGTTGCGTGGCTATTGGAAGCCACCGATGAGCTGGAAAATGCCGCCCGCGAGCTGAGCGCGCTCAACCCTGACGGACGAGGCCCACGCTGGGTGCCGCATCTAACGGTGGGGCTACGGCTGCCGAGGGATGTTGTTCCTTCTTATATTGACGCCCTGTCTCAGATCACCCCGCGGGAGCTCAAGTCGATCAGTGCAGCTGAGGCAGCATATTGGAGACCAAGCGTGGGTGAACGGGTGCTACTTGCCTAAAACAAGGTGGGAGGCAGTCGCCCGAAGGACTGCAGATGTTTGGTAATCTGCCCTTCGTAAAAACACAGCTGAACTAATAGGAGCCATAGGGCGCAGCTAAGTTTACAAGTTAAAAGAGGGTGTTTCTCACGTCCACGTCAGCAAAAGAGCCGGTTGTAACACCGGCTTTTGTCTTTGCATGGTTGGTGAACTTTGCACAGTTCATGATCTTCTACGTTCTGGTTACGACCATGGCAGGGTATGCAGTTAAGGAATTTGCGGCCAACAACGCAAGCGCAGGCCTGGCCTCCAGTGCCTTCGTCATCGGCGCGACAGGCGCGCGTGTGTTTTCGGGATTTCTCGTCGACGCGGTGGGACGTCGACGTGTTCTGTTTACCTCCCTGGTTCTGGTGATCCTAACCTGCGCGTTCTACATTCCGGCACACTCGCTGGGGCTGCTGATTGCGGTGCGTGTCATCCACGGCATTGGCTACGCTTTCGCCAGCACCGCTGTGATGGCCGTTGCCCAGTCTGTGATTCCGAGTGCGCGCCGGGCGGAGGGCACGGGCTACTTTGCTCTAGGCACCACCTTGGCCACTGCTATTGGCCCGGCACTGGGTCTGTGGTTGGTAGGGTCGGTTGGCTACTCCACCATGTTCAAGGTCGTAATTGGGATGTCCGTTGTGGCGTTCCTGCTGTCGCTATTGGTTCGTTCGCCAGAGCCTAAGGACGGAGCTCATCATCACCGCCCCAGCTTCAACCTGTCGGCGATCGTGCATCCCAAGGTTGCCCCCATCGGTTTCTTCATGCTGCTAGTCGGTATTTGCTACGCCGGAGTGATCACCTACCTGAACAGCTTCTCCGAAGGAAACGATCTGGTCACCGGTGCCCAATACTTCTTCCTTGCCTATGCCCTGGTTACGTTGGTCATGCGTTTCGTTTTGGGCAAAGTGCAGGATGAAAAGGGCGACAATATCGTCGTCTATCTGGGATTGGTGACCTTCGCGATTGCTTTGGTGGTGCTGGCATCGTCTACACAGGATTGGATGGTCATCCTGGCCGGTGCTCTCACTGGCCTGGGCTATGGATCGCTGATGCCAGCCGCACAGGCGATTGCTGTTAAGGCGGTGGAGCCGCACCAGATGGGCGCGGGTATTTCCACGCTTTTCTTGCTCCTGGATGTGGGTGTCGGCTTTGGTCCTATCCTGTTAGGCATGATTGTTTCTTCCACCAGCTACCAGGCCATGTATGCAATGTTGGCCGGGCTGGTCGTCGTGAGCGGCGCCGTGTACTTCCTTGTTCACGGTCGCAAGGTTGGCTAAAGTTCGCTAGAGTTCCAACCTTCTCCGCACACCAATTGAGGTATCGCGGAGAGCCCTCGAAAGGATCTTTGTCGCATGCTGCACGCCGTGAGTTTCGCGTTGGCTGATTCCGTCAACGTCCTATTAATCGGCGTGCTTTTCGCTATTGCAGTCATGCATCCGCAGCCGCGGCGTTACAGCCCTATTGCTGCCGTGCTGGTGGCGGGGGACTGGTGTGGCGTACTCCTGCTGTCTTTGTTGACGCTCCTGCTCTTTAATGGCATTGAGGATGTCGTGCAGACGGCTTTGGCGTCGCCGATTTTTGGCCTGGTGCTTATTGCAATCGGTCTTCTTAGTGCCTTTTTGACGCTACGAGGCGGCGACCCGAGCCCTATGATCAACCGTCTGGCTAAGCCCCTCCGTAGGGCATCGCTAAGTACCTTTCTTTCAGGCATGGTGCTGGGACTGGTGCAGTCCGCAACGTCGGCGCCGTTTTTCGCTGGCCTAGCCTATCTAAGCACGGTGGAGATCAGCACTTTCGCGAAATATCTGACGGTGGTTCTTTACGCCACGCTCGCACTCAGCCTGCCTGCGCTCTCTGCAATCGCACTGGGCATGGTTTTAAGGAAACCGAATAGTGGTTTGGCGAAGTTTATCGACGGGCTGCGCCATCGCAAGGAGCAGATGGTGGCGCTGGCAGGCTATGTGGTGGCAGCGATGTTGATTGTGTTGGGGCTGTTGAGCTTCCTCTAGGCCTCGCCGAGGAACTCCATCCACCTATCCCACTCGCGCTGGGTCTGCTCCATCCCGTCCTGCCAAGACTTTTCTAGCCGATCCAGACGGCGCTCAGTATTGCTGACCTGCATCTTTTCTGGATAGAAAACCAAAGCCTGCCCTTTTGCTTCCAGCTCTGCGATCTTGTCGGAAGCTAGATTGTACTTCGGCGGGCGATCAATCATTGCTTGGGCGACGGCGGGACGCTTGCGCAAAAGCGCGCGCACCAGCTGCGGGCTGCGAAGCGCTGGGCGAACGTATCCCTTGGGCTTGGTACGCAGAACCAGGAATTTCTCAAAACCATCTTCGATGGCAGCGTCGAGGATCAGGCCACCGGACTCTCCAAGGGCACCATCGACATAATCCACGCCATCGATAGTCGGCACGGGCATAAGCCCCGGCAGCGTGGAGCTGGCTCGCACCTTGCGCATGAGGTCGGGGAGATCCTTGATGTCCTCGCGTCGCCAGTACACCGTCTCGCCGTTATCAGCACGGGTAGCTCCGATGCACATCTGGGAGGAGGAACGTTGGAAGGTTTCCCAATCGAAGGGAAGGTCGTTGCCTGGTGCTCCGGCGGTTTCGTAGATGTACTCCGCATTGAAGTAGCCACTGCCGCGCAGGAGAGACTTAAACCCTCCAGACTTCGGGTGACCGCCGAATTCAACAAAGGATTCGCGGGCACGCTTCCGATCCCCGGAAAGGAAGTTCACGGTGTGAGAGGCTCCGGCACTGATACCCCCGACCCAGCCGAACTCAATATTGTGTTCTAGCAGCTGGTCGATACAGGCCGCCGTGTAACTATTTCGCATCCCCCCGCCTTCGAGGACGAGGGCTACTTCCTTGGCGGACATGTCAGAGCCTCCTAGTATTTTTGGCTTTAAATACCTTTGTCGTGCGCCGGCCTATCGGGAACGCAGTTTCTTCACCCCAGCGACCACCGCCACGATAATTGCGCCGATGATCAGTCCGAAAATCAGGCTAAAGCCAGTCTCGGTAAACCAAGTTACTGCGCCACCGAGGTGTTCGACGCGCTCCACCACATGGTGAACCTTTTCATAGGGCCAGTGCAGGCCGAGTTCGTCTAGACCTACGAGCAAAATGTGCCCGCCGACCCACAACATAGCCAAAGTGCCAATGATGCCAATGGCGGTGAGCAGTTTCGGCATGCCCTGGACAAGCAGACGGCCGAATTTTTTCGTCCCCTCGCTTGCACCCTCCTTGCTCATCAACGCCAATCCCATGTCATCGATCTTGATGAGTAGACCGACAAGACCATAGACCGCAAAAGTGATGAGCAGGGCAACGATAATCAGAACCAGCGTGCGGTTCAGCAAGGGCTGGTCAGCAACCTCGTTGAGCGAAATCACCATAATCTCTGCGGACAGGATGAGGTCGGTGAATACCGCGCCACGGACCAACGCATCCTCTGATTGGGCTGCGTTGTCTGCGTTGTCTGCGTCTTCTGGGGTTTCTGCGTCCGCTGAGTTCTCTGTATCCGCTGTGTCTTCTTCATGCCCACCCAGACCAAGCTTATGGAGGACCTTCTCCGCGCCTTCATAGGACAGGTAGAAGCCACCGAGCATGAGGAGGGGAGTAAGGGCGCCAGGCAGCAACCAACTGAGCAAGAGGATGATCGGCAGGATGATAACCAGTTTGTTGACCAGGCTGCCCTTGGTGATCTTCCAAATGATGGGCAACTCACGCGCCGGGGTTACACCGGCAACGAACTTCGGGGTGACTGCGGCGTCATCAATAACAACCCCGGCTGCCTTCGTAGAAGTGCGTCCCGCCATAGCAGCGACGTCATCCGTCGTGGCCGCGGCCTTCTTGGCGATAAGAGCAATATCGTCTAACAGAGCCGCAAGGCCAGCTGCCATGGTGAAATCTCTTTCCTTTCAGAGCCGAGCAGTGAACGGGTGTGCTCGGCTATTTTTCGGCAAAAGCCCCGCTTAGTTCCCTGCGTGTGCGCCGAGAGCCTCATCGATGGGGGTATCGCCGTTATTAAATTCAATAAAGTGGCCGGCCAGCTCCGGGCGATCGACAACCTGTGCAATGACGGTTGCGACATCAGCACGAGAGACCTGGCTGGACTTCAGTGCATCGCCGTCGTTGGCGGTTCCATCCGCCTTAGGCGCACGAGTCTCGATTTTACCGGTCGGTTCCTCCAACGTCAGGGCAGACGGCCCGACGAGCGTCCATTGGGCTGCCGAATCACGCAGGTGATCGTCCGCGGCTGCCTTCGCCTCACAATAGGTGAACATGGAGTGATCCTCCGGCACACCGTGGTCGGCGCGGGAGTTGAAGTAGCTGACCATGATGTAGCGCTTTGAACCTGCCGCGTCGATGGAGCGGATTGCGGCGTCCCGGTCGACGCGCAGGGTGCGTGCATCGTCGCCACCGCCGACGCCCGCGGACCAGATGATGACATCCTGATCGGCGAAGAGCTTTTCGAAGCCGGCAACGTCTAGTTGCTCGATGTCCTGTACGACGGCTTTCGCGCCGGTAGCCTCCACATCTGCTACGTGATCGGGGTTGCGCACTACGGAGGTGACAGTGTGGCCGGCCTTGACGATCTGGGGTGACGCCTTCAATGCCACCTTGCCGTGGCCTCCGAGGATCATCACATTCTGAGCGTTAGACATTCTTGCAGTCCTCCTTTTGTGTTTGCTTCTTCGCTAGCCGTAAAACGGCTCCAGTTTCTCTCAACGGGATAGGACGGAGCTCTATTCCGCGCTGCGCTTTTCCGCCAGCGGGCCGATGCCTCCAGCACCAATACATACGAAGTCGTCTTCTCCGCCCCGACTGTGGCGATCCGCCACCTCTGCACGTACAAGCAGGATTCCGCCACCGCCCGAAACTCGTACCCAGCGGGGCTTGAGTTGTGTGTCCACCTGGGCTTGGGTGGCACGCTGTTCGGTTTGTTCGGCATCCTCCAGACCGTTGGGGGTGGTGATCGTCAATGTCATGTCGGAAGTTGCCGTCGCATTGAGTTGCCAGGTCCAGTCACCGAAAGGCAGGGATTTATCCAGCAAGATAGCGCGGGATTGCCCTGCGCGGATACGTACTCCGCACTCGGGTTCTTTCCCAGGATTGCTTGTTGCCGACGCCACCACTTCCGCAGCCACCAGTTTTCCGGATTCGTCGATTATCTGTGGTTCGTGGTCTAACTGGGTGACGGCCGGCTGGCCAGTCAGGGTGGAAACTCGGTCATATGGATTTACTACAGGGGTGAGAATATCCAGTGGCGCTGGTTGTTCCATGAGCTGTGGTGGCTCACCCGACCCATCCAGCTTGGTGGCAGCGCGCAGGTTGGCTAGGTAATCCGCGGTCCGATCATTGTCCCAAGCGCGAACCCATGTAAAGGTCGAAACAAGACTGATGATGAAAGCAACGAGGATCACGCCTACCCCTACCCAGAGGCGTCGTCTCGTGCCCGTGCTGGTGGAGCGGCCGGTGGGGACGTGGGGGCGTCCAAAAGAAAGGGCACAACAACCGATTGCCAGTACGGCGAAGGTAAACCAGTCAGCGAAGTAGTGCATAGAGCACAACAGCAGGCCAGAGGTTCCGGTGCTGTTGCGTGCTCGGCTGAGCAGGGCATAGATGATGGCGAGGTATGCCAGGATCGTCAGCAGCCCCAAGCAGCGACGGCGAGTATCGCGACGTAGCCACAATGCGACGCTGAGGGCGATGAGTACCGCGCTGGTGATGCCCCACCACGGCGGAGCTGTGGCAAACGCGCTAGACGGGGACCAACGATCCCAAGACAATGGTCCTCCGAGCATTCCGGGCAGCACGGTGGTGAGGAGGCTATTGGGAAGCGTCGACCAGAGCGTCTGACGCGCCGGGGTTTCAGCAGGCAGTGGGGAAAGGGTTAGGAAGAGCAGCGACCAAGCGATGAAAAGTGCACCCGGGGCTGCGAAGAAGCGAAGCAGGTCGCGCCGGGGTAGGCCAGCTAGCAACGCTAGGGCGATCGCTGCAGGAACGATGGTGAGCGCTTTTTCCGTAAAGAGCAGTGCTAAAAGCAGTATGACGGTGGCAGCGAAGCTATAGGCGAAACTCCGATGGGCGGCAAACAAGCACAGGAGGAATCCAGCCATGCCGATCTGCCAGGCCAGGGCGTTGATGCCGGCGGACCACCATCCGGCGGCGTCCATGAGAAAAGGGCTGAAAAGTAGGGCGGCGTAGAGTCCTACGGTCGTGATGCTGCGACCGGTAAGACGGATACAGAACACAGCCCACAGTGCCGCAGCAAGGGCGCTAAAGAGCAACAAAAGCGAGGCCGGGAGCAGCCAGTTCAGTGGCGCTAGGTGATGGGCTAGTACTTGAATAAGCGCCGACGCGGGCATGAGGTGACCGTCGTAGTTAGTGAAGTAATCACCGAAGGATCCGCCGTCGAACGTGGCTGGGATGAGGAAGTCGTCCCAATAGAACGTGCGCTGGCTGAGTTGGAGAGCACGGACGACAAGCGAAACAACGGCCAACGCGCCTAACAGTGCAGTGAACTTGCGGTCGCGTGGCTGAGAGGGCCGGGACGTGAAGGAGCGGGACGGGGGAGGGGTGGAAGGTGTGGTGTGCACAGTGTGTGGAGTGAGATGTGGGTGAGTAATGAAGCCGTTTGCTAATGCAGCTAGTTTTGATCGCCCGCTTGGTTGTCTAGGCTGACGGGCTGCACGGAGAGGTACTCTACGTCGCCGGAGCAGCCTTCCAGCCCCTTCATGGGCACATATGCTGCCTTGGTTTGCTCCGGGGGATACACGCGGAGGCCATCTGCCTTTTGTGCCTTGCAGTCCTTAGGGTCAAGGGCGCCGGTCTGTGTGATTTTTACGCCAGCAATGGCGGATGTACCGGGATCAAGCTTTACAGTCTCGCTAGGAGCGCCCTTTTCACGTTGGGCGGGCTTACCTAGCTGGGTGCCATTGTGGTTGGTGACCATTGACACACCGGGGAAGCCACGCATCGAACAGGGTTCAGTGGAGGTGTTTTTAAACACCACATTCACGAGGGTAGAACCAGCTGCACCTTGTGAGTCTGCAGTGGTGATTTCCAAATCGTTGGTGGCGCACATGCCGCCCTTGCCAACGGAGCCGTCGTCGGTCTTGCTGGCGGTGCTGCCAGTGCTGTTGGCTTTCTGATCCGCAAGGGTTTGAGCGGAGTTGTCGTTTGCGCTCTGGCTTTGAACAGAGGCGGCCTCGGAGGGGGTGGTGTCCTCGTCCTCGCAGGCTCCCAAAGTCAGTGCAGTACCGGCAAGTAGCAAGGCGGCAGCACCGGTGGTAAAAGCGGCCCGCGGGCTGCGAGTACGGAACGTGACCGGGCGACGGCGTAGGCTCTTCATATTTATCACTGTAAAGGGCTGGTGCGTATGTGGCCAATGAGGCTGCCCATTTTGTTATCGAAAGGTGAGAGGACGGTGATGTTGCAGCATTCAAAGGCCGATGCGCCGGCGTTAAAATCCATATGGAATTATCGCTTTCAAATCACCGACGCGCCGGAGCGCATTACACTCGGTGGGAAAGAACGTTCTCAACTTCACTGCTAGAGAGGCGAAGAATTAACCATGGGCTTCAACCCTGATTTCGAACCATTCCGTCTACCGGACGAGTACATTGCTCTGCGCGAGGCTATCCGTGATCTCGCTGAGCAGCAGATTGCACCGTACGCCAAGGACGTAGACGAAGAGGAACGCTTCCCACAGGAAGCGCTGGATGCCCTGAACGCCGCTGGTTTCAACGCCATCCACGTACCGGAGGAGTACGGCGGCCAGGGTGGCGACTCCCTCGCAGCCGTTATCGTCATCGAAGAAGTAGCTCGCGTTTGTGCGTCCTCCTCCCTGATCCCGGCCGTGAACAAGTTGGGAACCATGGGGCTGATCCTCCAGGGCTCTGAAGAGCTGAAGAAGGAGGTTTTGCCGGATATCGCTAACGGTGCAATGGCTTCTTACGCTCTTACGGAGCGCGAGGCTGGTTCTGACGCCGCAGCGATGAAGACCCGCGCTGTCCGCGAAGGTGACGAGTGGGTAATCAACGGCTCCAAGTGCTTTATCACCAATGGTGGTAAGTCCACGTGGTACACCGTCATGGCTGTAACTGATCCGGAGGCTGGTGCACGCGGCATTTCTGCATTCATGGTGCACAAGGATGACCCGGGCTTCAGTGTTTCCGGTTACGAGCACAAGCTGGGCATTAAGGGGTCTCCAACGGCAGAACTACTGTTTGAGAACTGCCGCGTTCCAGCTTCCCGCATGATCGGCGAGGAAGGTACCGGTTTCAAGACCGCCCTGCAGACCTTGGATCACACCCGTCCAACGATTGGTGCGCAGGCGCTGGGTATCGCACAGGGTGCGTTCGACCAGGCAGTGGCTTATGTGAAGGAGCGTAAGCAGTTCGGCAAGGCAATCGCCGACTTCCAGAACACCCAGTTCATGCTGGCAGACATGAAGATGAAGATTGACGCTGCCCGTCTGATGATTTACACCGCCGCCTCCAATGCCGAGCGCGGTGTAGCCGAGGACGGCGCCAAGCTGGGTCTCATGGCTGCAGGCTCCAAGGCTTTTGCCTCTGACGTTGCCATGCAAGTCACTGTCGACGCCGTTCAGCTGCTCGGTGGCTACGGCTTCACTCGCGACTTCCCGCTGGAGCGCATGATGCGTGACGCGAAGATCACCCAGATCTACGAAGGCACCAACCAGATCTGCCGCATGGTGATGGGGCGCCAGATCCTGGGCTAGGAACGCCGGCTCTCGTTCCAGTTCACACCCTGGGTCGCTAGCCAATCGGCCACGCAGCCGTGTTCGTGTAACCCATCAACCAAGCGCTGGGTGGAATCCAGTGCCCGACGTGCCTCTTCGGCGGAGATATAACCCGCTAGGAGTGCTTCCCCCAACTCGTCCAGGTCCAAGACCTGGACTTTTTCGTGCGCGGATGCCCCGGGGGTGTGCGTCACCACATCGACGTAAAGGTCGCGGGTGTGCCAGATTGCTGGGGTGGTGGCGTCATTAATGTCAATAAAGGCGATGTCGATGTAGAGGTCCTGCGTCGGCTCGATGCCGTCGAAGAAATGAAACTTGTTGAGGCGAATATCGAGATGGGGGACAAGCCACGACTCGAGGTAGTGGAATCGTGGGTGGCCGGGGGTGGGGCGGCGCATGTAGAGCACCGGGTGGGGTGTTGTCGTGGAAGATTGCGCGGTAGATAGCTCGTAGGCATCGACGGAACGTTCGTATCCCTTTGGGTCGATGTTGATCCTGCGGGCGATGTCGAAGGTCTCTTGCTTAACTTTGTGTAGATCAGCCATGGCTTTGAAAAGGGCGTTGTGGGGATATGAAAAAAGCCGCGCGGAGGGCGCGGCCATAAGGGGTGGGAACCCAGATTGTCTAGGTCGAAGCTCTTAGACGTGCAGCAGCGCTGCGGTCGGCAGGAAGTTACAGTTGGAGTTGCCGGACTCCTTCTCGTGGGTGGTTACGCCACCTTCCAGTAGGGCGATGACGGTACCGCGACCGGTCTTGGCAACACCGTTGACGGTGGCCGGGCCCTTCGGGTTGATACCGGTGTAGCGCAGTGGGGTGCGGCCCATCTTGCCCGTGTTGATGTTGATCCAGTGGACGTTCATAGCAGCAGTCTGCTTCTTTGCCACGGTACCGGTGCCCATAGCGGTGAAGACGAAGTTGACCTCACCGGCGCCGATGCCCGGGAGTGGAAGCTTGGCGGGGCCGGGAACGCCCATGGCGGTGCCGACGGCCTTGTTCTTACCGCCGATGCACTTGCCCGAAACGGTCGGCCAGCCGAACTGAGTAAACGCAGGAGCGTTCTTTGGGACGTCAACGCCCGGCTTGCCGTCACCGCGGAAGAAGCCGACCAGCTTCTTGAGGGAAGCCTTCACATTCGGTGGCAGCTGTGGGTTGTTGGCGAAAGCCTCGATTTGATTCAGGACGTGGGGCGCGGGGCGGCCCAGGTGATCGATGGAGCCCTGTACCTGGGCGCCAGCGGTTGCGGGAGCCACCACGGTCGGGACTGCCAGTGCGCAGGCAGTGGTCAGTGCAGCAGCGGCACGGGTCAAGCGTCGAGAGAAAGCCACGGTGAACCTTTCGGGGTCTAAATCTGTTGTGTCTAGTGCGGTTTAGACAGGGATGCCAACAACAATAGTCACACGAGTAACATTTGTCACGTGAGTAACATGGGTAACTAATGGTGGGGGCCAGTAGAAACCTTTTGTAAACAATAGCACCGCCCAAGGGGCATTTCTCGCGGTTTTGGGAAAAACTTCTTTGCGTCCTATGCGTTATTCTAGGAAGCCAAAGGAGTAGGCTGTGAAGGGTTCCCCTGGCCCCTGTCTCAGGAGCGCCTACTTCGCACATCAAACCTGACCCCAAAAAAGGAAAGTTCGGATCTGTGTCTTTGACTGAATTCCGTAATGTCGCCATCGTCGCGCACGTCGACCACGGCAAAACCACACTCGTGGACGCAATGCTGCACCAGTCCGGTGCCTTCTCTTCGCACGGCGAAGTGGAAGAGCGCGTGATGGACTCTGGCGACCTGGAAAAGGAAAAGGGCATTACGATCCTGGCGAAGAACACCGCCATTCACCGCAAGGGGCTAGGTAAAGACGGCAGCGACCTGATCATTAACGTGATCGACACCCCCGGCCACGCCGATTTCGGCGGTGAAGTCGAGCGCGCCCTGTCCATGGTCGACGGTGTGGTTTTGCTTGTTGACGCCTCTGAGGGTCCGCTTCCGCAGACCCGTTTCGTGCTGGGCAAGGCTCTGGCCGCAAAAATGCCGGTGATTATCTGTGTGAACAAGACCGACCGCCCGGATGCTCGTATCGATGAGGTCGTTGAGGAATCCCAGGATCTGCTCCTGGAACTGGCGTCCACTCTGGAGGACGAGGAAGCGGCAGAAGCTGCGGAACAGCTATTGGACCTGCCGGTTCTATACACCTCCGGTCGCGAGGGCAAGGCCTCTACCGAAAACCCTGGCAACGGCAACGTTCCGGACTCCGAGGATCTGCAGCCGCTATTCGACGTTCTCTACGATGTTTTGCCAGAGCCGTCCGCTGACGTTGACGGCCCACTGCAGGCACACGTTACTAACCTGGACTCCTCTTCCTTCCTCGGACGCATTGGCCTGGTTCGAATCCACTCGGGCCGCTTGCGCAAGGGGCAGCAGGTTGCCTGGATCCACTACGATGAGGATGGCAATGAGCACGTCAAGACTGCCAAGGTTGCAGAGCTGCTGCGCACGGAGGGCGTGACGCGCGTACCGGCTGAAGAGATGATCGCCGGCGACATTGCCGCTATCTCCGGTATCGAGGACATCATGATCGGCGATACGCTCGCCGACCCGGAGAACCCAGTCGCCCTGCCGCGCATTACCGTTGACGAGCCCGCGATCTCCATGACGATCGGTGTGAACACTTCCCCGATGGCAGGCCGTGGCGGTGGCGACAAGCTAACCGCCCGTATGGTTAAGGCTCGCCTGGATCAGGAGCTGATCGGTAACGTTTCTCTGCGCGTCTTGCCCACGGAGCGTCCGGATGCCTGGGAGGTACAGGGGCGTGGCGAGATGGCCTTGTCCGTGCTCGTGGAGACCATGCGTCGCGAAGGTTTCGAGCTGACCGTCGGTAAGCCGCAGGTGGTTACCCGCACCATCGACGGCACCGTACACGAGCCTTTCGAGAATCTGGTCATCGACGTTCCCGAAGAGCACCTGGGTGCTGTCACCCAGCTGTTGGCCGCCCGTAAGGGTCGCATGGAGTCGATGGACAATACCGGCACCGGCTGGGTTCGCATGAAGTTCGTTGTTCCAGCCCGCGGCCTGATTGGTTTCCGTACCGTATTCATGACCGAAACTCGCGGCACCGGTATCGCCAACAGCTACTCCGCTGGTTACGAGCCATGGGCAGGCGAAATCAAGGGACGCGCCTCCGGCTCCTTGGTTGCCGACCGCTCCGGCCAGATCACCGCCTACGCGCTGATCCAGCTGGCCGACCGCGGTACCTTCTTCGTCGAACCGGGCGCGGAAGCCTATGAGGGCATGGTCGTCGGCGCGAATAACCGCGACGAGGACATGGATATCAACATCACCAAGGAAAAGAAGCTGACGAACATGCGTTCGGCGACAGCTGACGCAACGGTGACCTTGGCAAAGGCTCGTACTCTGACTCTGGAAGAGGCCATGGAGTTCTGTGGTTTCGACGAGTGCGTCGAGGTCACCCCGGAGGTCGTTCGCGTGCGTAAGGTAATCCTCAACGCGACCGAGCGCGCCCGCGCCCGTTCCCGCGAAAAGCAGCGCAACAACAACTCCTAATCAGGCTCTTGTACTCGCTCTTTTCCTCTTTCTCTTCGTCCTCCTCCTCGTCTTTTACATCGAGGGGGAGTCGTCGCGCTGCGTCGCTTCGACGAGGTATGTGGGGTGTGACGCCCACTGTTGCAACCACGCTAACTTCCGCGACCCTCGCACTGTCGCTGGTAGCCTGCCAAGCTAATCCCGGCGAGGCGCCGACGGTTGATGATCCATCGTCGTCGACCAAGACTCAGCAGCCCCAGCCGGTGGATGAAAGCCTGCGCGAGATTGCGGTTGGAGTGGACCGCTTCACTAGCAACCTCAACCCGCATCTGGTTGGGAACCGGAACCCGGTGGTTGCCGCGGTGGCGGATCTAACCCTGCCTAGCGTGTACACCTTTGGATCGCTGGGGGAGAATCTCAACAATGATTTGATTCGCGAGATTACTCCGAACGATGAATCGCACCCCAGAGAGGTCACCTACACCCTCCAGCCAGAGGCGCAGTGGTCAGATGGCACGCCAATCACGGTTTCTGACTTCCAATACCTCCACGAGGCGATCATGGATGAACCTCTTGCAGAGGCGAAGGGCTTATACCAGCACGTCACTTCCATCGAGCCGGGGAAAAAAGAAAAGAGCTTCAAGGTCACTTTTGATCAACCGTTGACCGCTTGGAAGCGACTCTTTACTTATCTTCTCCCGAGCCATATCTACCGCGCGGAGGGGCGCAGTTTCGCCACAATGATGGGCGGAGGCTCCGTCGCGTCGGCGGGGCAGTACTCTGTGAAATCCGTGGATGAAGGACGCGGCCTGCTGGAGCTGCAACGGAATGACCGCTACTGGGGCGCGAAGGCGGCGAAGACTGACATCATTCGTTTCACTGCGGTTCCGGACGAATCGACGGGTGTGCAGATGATGCGCACCCAGCAGTTGCAGTTGTACATGGCGCACAAGTCGGCGACGACTGAACTTGCCTTGGACCAGCTTCCCTTCACGCGAGTTCGTAATACGTCCCGTGGAGTGCAGCTAAACCTGCAGCTCAATCAAACCAGTCCGATCTTTTCCGACCGAGAAACCCGACGTCGAGTGTTGGGGGCTATAAAGCCAGAGAAGATCGCTCAGATCATTTCAGGCGATCCGGAGATTGAGGCTCCGCCGTGGAATGTCGCCCCAAAGACTTCAGATAAACAACCGCCGAACGTGGTTTCTGATGAGCGTCCCAACGGCATCGTTATCGGTGCGGTTACCGACGACCAGGTGGCTGTGGATTCCGCCCGTTCGGTGGTGGATCAACTGCTGCACCTGGGGATCCCCGCTACCGTGCGCACTGCAAAGGCAGCAGAAACACTGGGATCCGAGGTGGAGAACGGAACAGTCGATGGTGTGGTGACATGGCAGCGCAGCCCCCAGGCCGTATCCGACTATCTGGTGCAATACGGTTGTATTAAGCCATTAGACCAGGATGATTCCAGCACACCGCCCAGCGACACCGGCGCATCAGACCCAGCTGAACGTGAAGAGGGTGGCAGCGAGGGGGCGTCGTCTCCACAAAGAGCCACAGGCGGCAACCTGAGTGGTACCTGCGATCGTGACCTGCAAGAACGCCTTGTAAAGCTGAGCGAGGGGCGAAGTGATCTGTCGCAGGAACGCAGCCACCTGGACGATCGGATTGCCGAGATGTCGACTGTGCTCCCGATTATGTCTGACCGCTTTACGGTAGTGGCTTCCGATCGGCTCGAAGGACCGACAGCAGGGCTAGAGGATTGGCCTTTAGACGACAGCAGCTCACTGCTAATCTCGGCCCCGCAATGGACCTTAAAGCCCATCGAGGAAGTCAATCGCAACGCCGCCGAAAATGCCCTTGAGGAGAATTAGCTCGTGACTCGTACTCCCGCATCCACGCAGAAAATCACCGTGATGGCGGTACACGCACACCCCGACGACGAAACTCTGTGGACGGGGCTGGCGCTGGCGAAGGCACGGCGGCTTGGACATGATGTGGCCGTCGTGACCTGTACCCTCGGCGAAGAAGGTGAGGTGATTGGGGAGAAGTACCAAGCCCTCGTCGACGCCCAGCAGAATGAAAACGGAACGGGAATGCTCGGAGGCTACCGCATCGCTGAGCTGCAGCGTGCCTTGACCGCGTTGGGGATTGAGCATGGCCCGAACCTTCTGGGTGGATGCGGAGCATGGCGAGATTCCGGAATGGAAGGCAGCGAGTCGATTCGGCGCCCGCGGGCGTTCGCACGTGTGCCGGAGGGCGCAAGCTCACCTTCCGATGCGGCCTTCGAAGCCCAGGTGGAACAGCTGATCGAGCAGATTCAGCACATTCGCCCCAACGTGATTTTGACCTACGCCGCCGATGGCGGATACGGCCACCCCGACCACAAGCGAGCACACCAGATTGTGCACGCAGCGGTACAACGGATGAGCCAAAACTCGAGCGACTGTGTTCCGAACCAGGTTCTCTGGTGTGTCACAGAAGAAGAGAAGTTCGCGGAGGGAATGCAGGGCCTAGAGGGTGACCCGGCGATAGTACCGGAGGGATGGCGGCTCCCCACAGCGGGGGAGATCGCCTCCGTTCCCTCTTCAAAGGTCAATCTGGTGGTACACGGCACTCCAGCAGACGTCGCCAGCAAGCAGGCCGCCATGCGCGCACACGCCACCCAGATTTGGGTAGCTGATGGCACGTCCTCAGATGTTAATGACCAGACGCGGACCTCGAACCCACCGGCCGCTACAGCCGCCACTCTGTTCTGCCTGTCCAACCTTATTGCGCAGCCACTGCTCGATAGCGAGAGCTATCGCGTGGGCTGGACGCGCCCCGGCACGCCAACGGATTTCTTCGCACAAGCACTAGGCGAAGAGGTCACTGCGGATGGACAGTAGGATAGATCGACGTGAACGCTAAGAAAAGCACGACCTCAAGCCTGAAAGACGAGCCGAACTGGGGCCACCCCACTAAAGCCCAAGCACGTCAGGATACAACGCGTGCCGAGCGTATCTCCGGAATAGTATGGCTCTCCATTGGCGCCCTGTTTGGGCTGTTCATCAGCGTTCTCTACATCGGTTCGCGCATTACGGTGGGGGACATGCTGGTGCCGTTGCCGTGGACGATCTTGTTTGCGTTGTTCTTCAACCGTGCGGTGACGAAGACCGCCCTTTTGTGGACGGATAACAAACTGATCGCCGGGATTCCCGCGCTTGTCTGGCTAGCCGGTTACCTGCTGGCGGTCATGTGGCCGGAGCTGCCTTTCGGCGAGGCGACGTTAATGCCACAGACCGTGTGGTCTATGCTGCTGCTTGTAGTCGGTATGGCAGCGGCTGCATGGCCGCTTCGCCCTCAGTTTTCTCTGGAACCGCTGAAGTGACAGAATAGAAGCCTAAAAGAGCTCTTGTGAGAGTATGACGAACTTTCCAGAAAGGGTAGGTAATTAGACGATGACCTACACGATCGCGCAGCCCTGTGTAGACGTGATGGATCGCGCTTGCGTAGAAGAGTGCCCCGTTGACTGCATCTACGAGGGCAAGCGTTCCCTGTACATTCACCCCGACGAGTGCGTCGACTGTGGCGCCTGCGAGCCGGTGTGCCCGGTTGAAGCCATCTTCTACGAAGACGATGTGCCAGACGAGTGGGAAGAGTACAACGATGCGAACGCCGCGTTCTTCGACGATCTGGGTTCCCCAGGCGGTGCCGCCAAGCTGGGGCCGCAGGACTTCGACGCGGAGCTGATCGCCGCTTTGCCGCCGCAGGCTTAGGCTTTTTCTTTGTGACGCCCACATTTCCACCGGGTAGCGCCGGGCGTAAGAGACATGCGGTATAGAGTACAAGCATGACCTTCAAGCGCACCCCAGTTGCCGACCGACTGCCCGACTTCCCCTGGGACTCACTTGCTGAGGCTAAGGCCAAGGCTTCGAGTCATCCCGATGGGATCGTGGATTTGTCGGTCGGCACTCCTGTCGATCCGGTTTCTCCGGCTATCCAGCTGGCGCTGACCGAATCCGCGGCGGAACCTGGTTATCCGCAAACAAAGGGCACATCCGCCCTGCGCGCTGCCATCGTGGGGGCGATGGAGCGCCGCTTCCACGTTGCTGGCTTGGACGCCGACGCCAATGTGCTACCCGTCATCGGGACCAAGGAGGCCATCGCCTGGATGCCGACCCTTCTGGGCATTGGCGCAGGTCACACGGTAGTGATCCCAGAGTTGGCTTACCCGACCTACGAGGTATCCGCCCGCCTGGCTGGGGCGGAGGTGCTGCGCAGTGACTCTCTGTTGAAGCTGGGGCCGCAGACTCCAGCGTTGATCTATCTGAACTCTCCGGCCAATCCGCACGGTCAAGTGCTGGGCGCGGATCACCTGCGCAAGTTTGTAGAATTCGCCCGCCAGCGCGGCACCGTCATCGTTTCCGATGAGTGCTACTTGGGGCTGGGGTGGGGCGAGGAGCGGCCTTTGTCGATTCTGGATCCGGAGGTTTGTGGCGGTGACTTTACCAATCTCATCGCTGTGCATTCGCTGTCCAAGACCTCTAACTTGGCTTCCTATCGGGCGGGTTGGTTGGCTGGCGATGGCGAGCTTATCCAGGAGTTGCTGGGAATCCGCCGCCACGCAGGATTGATGAACCCCGGACCGATCCAGTCCGCCATGGTTGCTGCTTTGGAAGAGGATGGCCACGAGCTGCTGCAAAAGGAGCTTTACAAAAACCGCCGGGAGCTTCTGCGCGCAGCCCTGATCGAGGCTGGGTACGACATTGAGTACTCGGACGGTGGCCTGTACCTGTGGGCAACCCAGGGGCGCGATGGCCGGGAGACTGTCGCGGCGCTGGCGAACAAGGGCATTTTGGTGGCTCCCGGCGATTTCTACGGACCGAAGGGCAAGAACTTCGTCCGTGTAGGCCTGACCGCCACTGATGAAAGGATTGAGGCCGCCGCTCGTCGCTTAACCAGCGACGCGTAAATGCCAAGCTAGTTTGTAAGGGGGCTGTCTGCCATTCCCGTCCTGCAACGCTGGCGCCTGCCGCCACGCCATGGCGTACCCGCAGTAAAGAAGATGCTGCGAGGCCATGTGCCCGACGATGGACGCACATACTTCGCCGCCGCAGCCGGAGATTCGCCTTTTGCGCCGGGTACCCTCTTGGCCCCGGGGCTGGGGCTCCCCGTTGCGACGCCCGCATGGGTGTATCCCGACTTCCCAGAAGAGCCTGCCGAGCTTTTGGCTGCGGAGATACCAATTCTGTATTCCGGGCCGGATGCTGTGGTGGTAGACAAACCCCATGGGCTGCCGTCTACGCCTAATGGTCGCCTGTTGCGCGCTACCGTGCAGTCTCTTTTGCGCGTGCGTATGGACGAGCCCGAGTTGGTGGCTGCTCACCGCTTGGATCGTGATACGCGCGGCCTGCTGGTGCTGTCTCGGAACCCGGCCACTCGCGGGGTCTTGCAGTCCCAGTTCCAGCGCCGGGAGGTATCAAAGACTTATCAGGCGTTGGCCGCGGATACTCCCTACGTCGATGCCCGGTGGCGTGAGCTGCGTCTGCCGATGCTCAAAATCAAAGACGATCCGCAGGTTCGCGTTGTGGACGCTGCCGGAGCACGGGCCACAGTGACTCGCATTCGGAAGTTGGCTACCCGCGCAGCAGGTGTGGCCGTCTATGAGTTGCAGCCGCTCACCGGCCATACTCATCAGCTGCGGGTGGTGATGAATCACCTCGGCGTGCCAATTCATGGTGATGACACTTACCCGCATTATTGCCCCGGGGCGGGTTCGTTGCACTTGCGCGCGGTCGCCATAGAACTGGCGCTGGTGGCGTCGACATACAACGGTACGAACGGCACGGCCAACTCGGGGCATTGCGAAACAAAAAGCAGGCAGCGCATCGAAATTGAGCGCTGCCTGCAGGATCCTTGGTCGCAGTGGGAGAGTTGCTAGTTGGCGTGGAGTGCCTCGTTGAGTTCCACGGTCGAGGCGTTAGCAACGGCCTCCACCGCACCGGAAACGGAATTGCGGCGGAAGAGGATACCGCTGGCGCCGGAAAGTTCGGCTGCCTTTACGGTTTCGCCTTCCTGCTTGCCCAGCTGGGACGCAACTTCGCCGGTCAGAGTGACCTTGGTGCCAAAGGTGACATAAAGCCCAGCCTCAACGGTGACGTCGTCTCCCAGTGAGATACCCACACCGGAGTTAGCGCCCAGCAGGCAACGCTGACCGATGGAGATAACCTGCTTGCCGCCACCGGAAAGGGTGCCCATGATAGAGGCTCCACCGCCGATATCGGAACCGTCACCGACTACTACGCCACCGGAGATACGGCCCTCGACCATGGAGGAGCCCAGAGTGCCGGCGTTGAAGTTGACGAAGCCTTCGTGCATGACGGTCGTTCCCTCCGCCAGGTGAGCGCCTAGGCGTACCCGGTCGGCATCGCCGATACGCACACCGGTGGGAACCACGTAGTCGACCATGCGCGGGAACTTATCCACGCTGTAGACCGTCACCGGGCCACGCTCAGCCTGCAGACGGGCGCGAACGGACTCGAAACCGGGGACAGCGCAGGGGCCGTGGTTAGTCCACACAACATTGCTGAGTAGTCCAAACAGGCCATCTAGGTTGCAGCCATGCGGCTGGATCTTGCGGCCGGAGATGAGGTGTAGGCGCAGGTACGCGTCGTGCGCATCAACGGCTGGGGCGTCCAGATCGGTAATGGTGGTGGTCACCGCTACACGGCGGGTTCCGCGGATCTCGTCCGTGCCGGCCAACTGGGCCAGGGGACGGAAAACCTCGGGGGCGGAGCTGGTGGCGTCATCAAGATCGAGCAATTGCGTGCCAGCCGTGGCCGCAGCTTCGGCCTCAGCGTTTGCATTGCCCAGGTCGAACTCGAAGAACCAGGTGTCTAGCACATCGCCAGAATCGGTCAGAGTGGCAAATCCATATCCATAAGCAGCAGTCATGGTTGTCGATCCTACCTAAGCCTGTGCACCGCTGTTTGGGGTGTGTGGTGCTGTTCGTACTTGAGTCTTCTGTAGCACAAAACCAATCACGCTGAGCACTGCGAAGGCGATGGTGACGGTGAGAACCTGCAGGCGAGCGCTGTCATCGAAGAGCATCAGGATGGTCAAAGCAATGAGCGCGACGAACGTCAACCAGGGGAGAACAGGGTATCCCCACATCCGTACGCTCAGGCTGCCGTCGCGCTCGAACACCGGACGCAACTTGATCTGAGCCAACACAATAACCATCCAAATGACTAGCAGCGTTCCGCCGACGGCATTAAACAGGATGTTAATGAGATCCTTGGGACCCCAGACCTGCAGCGCGACGGAAACGAAGGCGAAAAAGAGCGAGCACCAGACGGCGCGGTAAGGCACCTTCTGGTCATTCGTCTTGCCGAACCAACGCGGGACATTGCGCTGCTGGGAGAAGCTGTACATCAGGCGACTGGTGGCGTAGATCTGCGCATTGAAGGCGGACAGCAGAGCCAAGACAATGACGCCCTCCATGATCTCCACAATGCCGGGGATCTGTGCCAGAGCCAGGATGCGGGTGAACGGCGACTCTTCGGCGGACTCCGCCTCGCCGAGGGTGTCGAAGGGCAACAGAGCTGAGATGAGAAATACGCTGCCCAGGTAGAAGATGGAGATACGCCAGATGACTGCCCGCACGGCGGCGGCGATGGAGTTTGCTGGATCCTTGGACTCGGCAGCGGCGATAGTGACGATCTCGATGCCTCCGAAGGCGAAAGCCACTGCCAGTAGGCCGACGGCCATACCCGAGATGCCGTTGGGGGCGAAGTCTGAGAAGTTGCTCAACCCGGGGGATTCGTAGTCGGGGAAAAAGCCCAGCAGCAGGCTGGTTCCGATGATAAGGAAGAGGATGATAACGGCGACCTTGATAAACGCGAACCAGTACTCAAACTCGCCGAAGCCTCGCACACCAGCCAGGTTCACGATCGTAAAGAGGACCACACATATGAGTCCGGGGATCCAGCCCTCTACACCAAACCAGGAGCCCATGATTGCGCCGGCACCGGTAATCTCGGCGCCCATCACCATGATGAGCATGAACCAGTACAACCAGCCGAGTGCGAAGCCATTCCAGCGGCCAAATGCCATCTGACCATAAGTAGCGAATGTACCGGAGGCCGGGCGGGCGGCGGCGAGTTCGCCAAGCATCTGCATGACAGCGATGACCACAACGCCGGCGACGATGTAGGACAGCAGCACGGACGGACCCGCCGCCTGAATGCCCACACCGGTGCCGAGGAACAGGCCTGCACCGATGGCGGAGCCAAGACCCATCATCGTGAGGTGGCGGGTTTCTAGGCTGTGGCCAAGCTGGTTTGAAGCGCCTTGATCGGCACCTGAATCGGATTCTCGAGACTTCATACCGAAATTAGAACACACCGGTCTGTAGCACAGGCCAGCATGGGCATATTTAACCCCGTTCACCTCCAATTAGCCCATGGGGAAGTACAGGTGATTGCGCTGGTTTTGCCCTGGGGTCAACAAGCAGCCGGCACGGGTTTTTCGAGGGGTAGTCTAGGATCGCAACCAATGAATACTGCAGAAACTTCCATAGACCTGTCCGCCGGCGCGGTGGCTCTCACACGCCAACTCGTCGATATCTACAGCGAGTCGCACCATGAACGGGAGATCGCCGACGCGGTCGAACCCGCACTCCGTGCCATCGAAAACGTGGAGGTTACGCGCCGAGGTAATACCCTCGTCGCGCGTACCCACCGCGACCTGCCGTTCCGCGTGGTACTCGCAGGTCACCTGGACACGGTTCCCCCGGCGGATAACTTGCCTTCGCGGCTTGGACCAGACCCGGAAACGGGCGAGGAAACCATCTTTGGCCTTGGCTCTGTAGATATGAAGTCCGGTGCAGCTTGTTATGCTCATGCCTTTGCGACTCTGGCGAACTCCGCAGAACTCGCCTGTGACCTGACCCTGGTGTTGTACGAAGGTGAAGAAGTGGCCACCAAATACAACGGTCTCAACCATCTTGTACAGTCCGACCCCGATCTACTGGCGGGCGATCTAGCCCTGCTCGGCGAGCCCTCCGGCGGAATCATCGAGGCAGGCTGTCAGGGAACCTTGCGTGTGAAGGTCACCGCCTTGGGAGCCCGCGCACACTCCGCACGCAGCTGGCTTGGCCATAACGCGCTGCATGAGTTGGCGCGGGTGCTCGTGCGTGTGGCGGACTACGAACCGCAGGATGTGGAGATCGATGGCCTGGTCTATAAAGAAGGGCTCAACGCTGTCATCGCCGAGTCCGGCGTGGCCACCAACACCATTCCCGACGAGGCCTGGGCTTTTATCAACTTCCGTTATGCCCCGCACCGCAGTGTTGACGAGGCGTTGGAGCATCTATACGAGGTGCTCCAGGTAGGCACGCCCGATGCACCGGTCGAGGATTTTTCTGTGGAATTGGATGACGCCGCAGCCGCGGCTGCTCCGGGCCTCCATCAACCTTTCGCGGCGAAATTGGTGGAGGCAACCGGAGGACGTGTGCGCCCAAAGTACGGATGGACCGACGTGGCCAGGTTCACGGAGTTGGGGATTCCAGCCGTGAATTTCGGGCCCGGCGACCCGGGGTTGTGCCACACGAAGGATGAGCGCTGCCCAGTGGCTCAGATCGAGGACGTGAGCCGGGAACTTATACAGTTCCTTTCCAACTAAATCCGTCGCGCCCACTCCCTTCTGGTTAGGGCACTGGGGGGGGGAGACTGAGCTGGGTGGATGCGGGGTGGCGTCATTTAGAACGAGCGCGAGGGGGCACCAAGCAGTAGCGTGAAAAGCGCACAGAGAAAAAGAACAAAAAGACCGACAACTCAACAACACACCGAAAGCAATCCCACGCATGAACTCGAGCGACAATAACGGCGATTTCCGGCTTCGCGGCCCCGTCCTGCTGCGCGGAAAGCGGCACAACGAGAAGCAGAAATCAACGACGGACCAACGACTGCTGGCGCAACAGACCAATATCGATTGGCTGCATACGGATCCGTGGCGAGTGATGCGAATCCAATCCGAGTTCGTTGATGGTTTCGGTGCGCTGGCAAAGATCCCCAAGGCGATCACGGTGTTCGGGTCGGCACGCGTAAAGCCTGGCCACGCGTACTACGAAAAGGGTCGCGAACTCGGGCGACTGATCCATGAGGCCGGCTATGCGACGATCACTGGTGGAGGCCCCGGCCTGATGGAGGCCCCCAACCGCGGAGCACAGGAGTCCGGCGGATTGTCCATTGGACTTGGCATTGAGCTTCCCATGGAGCAGAGCCTGAACCGGTGGGTGGATCTGGGGCTGAACTTCCGCTACTTCTTCGTACGCAAGACCATGTTCCTTAAGTATTCACAGGCATTTGTGTGTCTACCGGGCGGTTACGGCACCTTGGATGAGCTCTTTGAAGCACTGGTCATGGTGCAGACCGAAAAGATCCGGAAGTTCCCGATTATTCTGATCGGCAAGGAATTCTGGGGTGGGCTCGTCGAATGGATCACCACCCGTCTGGTGGACGAGGGCATGATCTCGCCGGAGGACGTGGATCTGTTCCACGTCACTGATGATCCTGCCGAGGCCGTGCAGATTTGCGTCGATGCTCACGCCGACGCTGTAGAGAAGCTGAAGCGCCGCCAGGAGGAGCTGGCTGCGGAGCAGGATCGTATCTCCGAGCAGCTGGATCGTTTCGATTGTGAAGGAAAGCGCGGTAAGTAGCGAGGTATTCGAATAAAAGCCTCACTAAGCGCCAGCAGAAAGTGAAGAGACGGTACATTTGAAGACATGTTTTGGTTGTTGTCTCTCGTCGGAGCATTCCTTGTAGGCGCGCTCCTGGTCTATTTGCTCGGCACAGTCTTTGGCCGTGGAGAGGCATTGCCTCCCGTGGCTGCAGGAGAAGCAAAAAAGCAACACTGGCGGGATCTCGAGAGCAAGCCCTTGACCGCCGAGGGCATTCGCGACACCGGCTTTTCGCTGGAAATTCGTGGCTACAACCAAGCTGAAGTCGACTTCTATATCGATCGTCTTGCCGGGCGTATCGAAGAGCTTGAGCAGCAGGTTGGTGCGCAGCATACAGATCAAGACGAAGCCACCGTCGATAACCCCGCAGAACCCCGCGAACAGGAGCGTTAAACAATGGCACCGATCCCGAATATCCCCCAAAGAGTGACCAATGTGACGATCGGCCCGCGCGCAGAGGGATCCGAAATTATCGAAGCGCAGGTGAAGGTGGCCGCCGGTTCCTCCGCGCCGGGTGAGGTCGAGCTTGATTCCACCGGCCAGTGGGTTGTCAGGGTGCCTGCCGACCCGACCCGTCCTCTCGACCTCAGCGGTGGACGTGAGTTCCTGGAGGACGGATGGCGCGGAGCAGGCGCAAAGCTGGTACGCCGCATTGGCAAGGTCGTAGATGGCCACCCTGTGCGGGCGAAGAAGCACATTGTGCAGGTAAACCTGCCAGAGGAGTTCACTCCCGACAACGTCCGTTCCTTGGTGATCGGCCTAATTGTTGGCAACCACAGCTTTGTTACCACCAATAAGCGTAAGCCCGCCCGAGTGCGCGACGTACACATAGTACTGCCGCAGGATTTTGAATCTTCCGGATTCGACACTGCGGATTATGTAGCTGCTGTGAAGGAAGGCAAGGCCCTGGGCAAGGCAACCTGCTTGTCGCGAGATCTGGCCAATGCCCCGGCCAACGTGAAGTCCCCGGAATGGCTCGCAACCCAGGCCAAGAAGGCGGTATCGGACATTGAAGGCGTCAAGGTTCGCCTGCGCGATGCCGCATGGCTGAAGGATAAGGGCTTTGGCGGAGTACTGGCCGTCGGCAAGGGATCCTCCCGTCCGCCGATGTTGATCGAGTTGGTGTGGGATCCGGAGAAGGTCGACTTGCGCCGTCGTCGCCGCACCGTCGTGCTGGTTGGTAAGGGCGTGACCTTCGATACCGGTGGAATTAGCGTAAAGCCCGCTGCGGGAATGGATACCATGCGCACCGATATGACGGGCGGAGCCAGTGTCATTGCCGCGTTCCGCGCCCTGGCGGAGCAAAAGGTACCGCGAAAGATCGTGGCGCTGATTCCGACGGCGGAAAACATGATCGATGGAAATTCCTACCGCCCGGGCGATGTGGTGGAACACTATGGTGGCCTGACCTCCGAGGTGACGAACACCGACGCAGAGGGTCGCATGATTTTGGCCGATGCGATCAGTTATGGCGCGAAGAAATACAAGCCGGTAGCCGTGGTGACCGTCGCAACGCTGACGGGTGCAGCAAAGGTGGCCTTGGGGCTGCGCACCGGTGCGGTATTCGCCGACAACTGGGGTGCAGGCGTCAAACTTGCTCGTCGTGGTGCGACAGTAGGGGAGCACTGGTGGCCTATGCCGATGCAGGATTACTTGGAGGAGAACGTGAACTCCAAGATCGCAGATGTGCGTCAAACTCCCAAGGGGCCGGGTGCGACCACCGCGGCTATGTTCCTGCGTCGCTTTACCCGGGGTGTGCCGCTGATTCACCTGGACATTGCTGGACCCGGTCGCGCAGAATCTGCCTACGATGAGGTCACACCTGTAGGTACCGGTTTCGGCGCGCGCACTCTGGTGCAGTGGCTGATCCACTAATCCTTTGTTGAAATCGCTGCCCGATATATGTTTCGAGCTGTAGACGGTCTACCATAGGGTGGTCGTTTATTAGCTCCCCGCAGCGGGCTTTGTAAGAGAAATCAGGAAGGAATCTGTTCGTGCTTGCAGATGTCATTGACCTCCTCGCCGATCCCGTAGACGGTTCCCGCTTGAGCGCTGGCGACGAAGAGTGGCGCACTCTAGTCTCTGAGTCCGGCCACAGCTACGACGTTGCAAGGCAGGGGTATGTGACCCTCGCGGGCGGCTCCGGACTGCGCTACTCCGGTGACGATGCGTCGATGATCGATGCCCGCGAAACCTTCCTGTCTGGCGGCCACTTCGCACCTTTCGTCGAGGCTGTGACCGCAAATGTTGAGAACGTTCTGGACGATGGCAATGTTGCCGCTGAGCACGCACCTTCCATCGTGGAGATTGGCGCCGGTACCGGCTACTACCTCGCCCACACGCTGGACACGGTCGAGCGTTCCCGCGGGGTGGGAATCGACGTTTCGACTGCTGCGGCTAAGCGGCTGGCCTCGTCGCATTCACGGGTAGGCGCCGTCGTCGCTGACGCCTGGTCGCGCCTGCCGATTCTTTCGGAAAGTGTTGACGCCATCATGGTTGTCTTCGCACCGCGTAATGCGGCAGAGTTTGCCCGTATCCTCACGCCGGAGGGACAGGTTGTAGTCCTCACCGCGGAGGTCGGCCACCTAGGTGAACTGCGTGAGCCGCTGGGCATTTTGGACGTTGAGGAGGGCAAGGTTGAGCGGATGATCAGCCAGGCTTCCGGTCACTTGGTTCCGGTAGGGGAGTCCGAGCATATCGAGTTCCCGATGGTTCTCGATCAGGCTTCCATCGCAGCACAGATCGGCATGAGCCCCTCGGCGCGTCACATCCACCCGGACGTTTTGAAGGAACGCATCGAAGCTCTGCCGGAGACCATGGAAGTTACCGCCCGTGCAGCGATTACACGCTTGGCAAAAGCCACCCGCTAGTCTTCTTCGTCGAAGATTCCTTCGGACACATCGCGATCTGCGATGAGAGCTTCTGCCATGTAGTGTTCCTGTTCTTCCGGGGTGGTCAGTCCTGCCTGCATGCGCATCAAATGGCGCCCCGCCGTTTGCATGGAGGAAATAACCTTCGCCCCGCCAGTGGCGCGTAGGTCAATATCGGAAATCTGCGAGTGTGCCGGGATGGCGCTGGTCAAGGTGACAGCACCGCCGTCAGCGAATACTTCGCATACGGGGCCATCGAGAAATACCGTCAATGTATCCGAGTCCGCATCCTTTAGCGGAGCGGTGCGGGTGTCCACACCCAAGCGGGTAACGGAGACAGCGTCTTTGGTATAGCTGATAGTGGCAATCACCTGGCCGGAGTCATCAGTGACGTCGACGTCCACGCGACCTTCCTCGGCATCAAGCTGGGCCGACCAGATGAATGCGTAGTCCGAGAAAGTACGTACCGCCGTGGGCGCACCGACAACATCTTGGAAGAGCTCGCCGTTCACCAGCGTGAGATAACGCGGCGCGGAGAGACAATTTGCCCATTGTCCATCCAAGGACGGGTGAGCGCCGACCAGGCCAAACATCACCGGGGTGGTGTGGTCGATGACGCGCGGGCGGGTGAAGTCGTGTCCAAAGTCGATGACGGTATAGGGACTGATAACGCTAAACGAGGTGCCGCTGAGGTTGCCAACCACGTAACCGGCAACCTCATCGGACTCTCCGGCACCGCCGGGGAAGGTGACGAAGAGGATATCGCGACGGGCGGAAGAGTCGGCGTCCACCATAGAAACAATGCGCGGGGCGAACGGGCGGCCGGGGCGCAAACCTGCCTCGCTCGGCAACTCGATTGGCCCCAGGACGCGCCAGTGCTGGCGGTCTGCGGAACGTAGAACAACAATCTGCGCGTCCTTGTCACCGGTCAACGAAAGAGCGACCATGAGCCAGCCTTCGTCGGGGAAAGCGGGATCCTCATGACGAATCACGCTGGGGGTCACCAGATTTTCTACAGGGAACGCCGAATCGTCGATGTCGATTGGGCCCAGGCGACGCACATGGGGATCCGGCAGGCTGGGATCGTCCGACACCTCAGTGGCCTCGAGCAGGTTCGGGATCTGCGCACGTTCAATGGTGAACGTACGTGGGCCGCGCTGGCCATGGGGAATCTCCGCGGCCAGAGCTTGCTCCACAGTGGCCTCGGAGGTGGCATGGGTGACGACGAAAAACAATTCGGCACCATGGTCGATAGGCACGGCGGCTCCGGCGAGCATATCGATTTCGGTGCCGTGGGAAGCAGCTTCCGCGCTGGCACTCTGTTCGCTTAGTCCCTGGTTCGGGACGATGACATCGTCACAGATGTCCCAGTCATAAGTTGCCTCAGAGGCTACCTGATGCGCCCAACGAGAGCCTTCGGAAGACCGCGGGCGGAACTGGTGGAACACATGCAGGGCGTTACCTGAGAACACGGCGCCTGCGGGTGCTTCCAGCACCCCCGTTTCTGCGGTGACGTGCAGTTCCGGGCGGTGCTTATGGGAGGAAGAATGCATGCCACCATTCATACCAGCGGATTGAATTTAAAGCAGGGACCTGTATACGTCGACGGTTTGCTCGGCGATGGTCGCCCAACTGAAGGTCGTAACGGCGCGCTGGCGCCCAGCCTCACCGAAGCTGCGTACCTTATCCCGATCTGCGACGAGAGCGTTTGTAGCATCGGCCAGGCCACGCTCAAAAGTCGCCGTATCGTTCTCGTCATAGTGGACTAGCGTTCCCGTCTCGCCGTCGACGACAACCTCCGGAATACCGCCAACGTCGGAGGCCACAACGGCGGTTCCACATGCCATGGCCTCTAGGTTCACAATGCCCAGTGGCTCGTAGATGGAAGGGCACAAAAATGCATCGGAGGCCGAGAGGATCTCCTGCAGATTCGGCTTTTCCATCATTTCCTTCACCCAGTACACGCCGTCGCGCTCAGCCTGCAACTTTTCAACCAGTGCAGTGACCTCGGCTTCGATTTCCGGGGTATCAGGCGCGCCCGCGCACAGAACAACCTGGATCTCCGGATCGAGGTGCGCTACGGCCTTCAGCAGGTGAGGGACGCCCTTTTGACGCGTAATGCGTCCGACAAAGGAGACGATGGGGCGGTTGGGGTCGACGCCTAGTTCCGTGAGTACGGAACGGTTGCCAGCCTCCACTGCCGCTTCGAAGGTCGGGCGCGGCTGCCAAAGCTCGGAATCAATTCCATTCAGCACCACGTGGATGCGGTCTGGGTCGATAGCTGGGTAGGCGTCGAGGATGGATTCCTTCATCTTGGCAGACACAGCGATGACCGCATCTGCGTTTTCCATCGCATTCTTTTCCGACCAAGAGGAAACATCGTAACCGCCACCAAGCTGTTCGCGTTTCCACGGGCGATGTGGCTCCAGTGAGTGAGCCGTTGCCACGTGGGGAATACCGTGCAGAAGTCCACCAACGTGGCCGCCCAGTCCCGTGTACCAGGTGTGGGAGTGGACGACCTCGGCGTCGCCCAAAGAATCAGCCATACGCAAACCGGTGGAAAGAGTCTTGAGCGAACCATTGGCCTCAGCGAGCTCCGGGTCAACTCCGTGAACGTAGACATCCTGCTCTGTGCGTGGCCCACCCATGCAGTGCACATCGACGTGTTCGAGCTTCCGCATGTAACGAACCAACTCGGTGACGTGCACGCCGGCACCACCGTAAATCTCTGGGGGATATTCCTTTGTCAGCATGGCGATACGCATGCTTCCAGCCTAACCGGGCTAGGCGCTGTGTGTCCTGGTAAGAACGTCGACGATCATCCGGTTTAACGCATTAGGGGGCACCGTTCCATATCAGATTGCCTGCTTGACAAGCAAAACTATTCCGAGGTCGCTAGGTTGGAAAGTGTGAAGAGCAGATCAAATGTCCTGTCCATTGTCCTTGCCGGTGGCGAGGGAAAGCGCTTGTATCCTTTCACCGCCGATCGCGCTAAGCCTGCCGTACCGTTCGGCGGCAACTATCGCCTGATCGACTTCGTGCTGTCTAACCTGGTCAACGCCGGTTACTACAAAATCTGTGTGCTGACCCAGTACAAGTCCCACTCCCTCGACCGCCACATCTCCCAGTCCTGGCAACTGTCCGGCCTGACAGGCCAGTACATCACTCCTGTTCCGGCTCAACAGCGCCTGGGCAAGCGTTGGTTCACCGGTTCTGCAGATGCCATTCTGCAGTCCCTAAACCTGGTGTACGACGAGCAGCCGGATTACATCATCGTTTTCGGTGCGGATCACGTCTACCGCATGGATCCCGAACAGATGGTGCAGGAACACATCGCAAGTGGCGCCGGTGTGACGGTCGCTGGCCTACGGGTGCCACGCCACGAAGCTACCGCGTTCGGTGTGATCCAGGCGAGCGATGACAACAAGATCGAGCAGTTCCTCGAAAAGCCTGCCGAACCGCCGAGCGTTCCAGATGACCCAGAGGTTGCCTTTGCCTCCATGGGTAATTACGTGTTCACCGCACAGACCTTGATCGACGCGCTGAAGGAAGACTCCGAAGACGAGAACTCCAACCACGATATGGGCGGTGACATTATCCCGCGCCTGGTGGACCGTGGCGAGGCCTATGTATACGACTTCTCCAACAACTACGTTCCAGGAGAGACCGAGCGTGACAAGGGTTACTGGCGTGATGTCGGAACCGTTGATGCGTTCTACGAGGCGCACATGGATCTCATCAGCGTGCACCCGGTGTTTAACCTGTACAACCAGCAGTGGCCCATCCACACGGCTGAGACGGGCAACCTGCCGCCGGCGAAATTCGTCAAGGGCGGTATTGCTCAGTCTTCGATGGTCTCCGCGGGCTGCATCATCTCCGCGGGTACGGTGCGAAACTCCGTGCTGAGTGAGAACGTCGTCGTGGAGGAAGGTGCCTCTGTGGAAGGCTGCGTGATCATGCCAGGTGTGCGCATCGGTCGCGGTGCAGTGGTGCGTCACGCCATCCTGGACAAGAACGTGCAGGTCTCGGCAGGGGAGATTATCGGCGTGGATCGCGCCCGCGATCAGGATCGCTTTACGATCTCCAAGGGTGGCGTGGTCTGCATTGGCAAGAACGTAGTCGTCTAACAGACTTGCGTTCTTAGCCGAGCTTCTTTAGCTGATCTTCGTGATCAGCGTCGCACCCGCGCCCAAAGGAAGGCGAGAGACCTTGGCGTTTTCCAGCTCGCGGAAGAACTGATCTGCTTCGCGAGCCCGGGTGGTCTGGCGGTCGGTGCGGTTTTCATCACCCACCAGGCCGTCCATCAAAGAATCCAGAAGTACGAGGACACCACCAGTGCGAAGTGCCGGGAGCGTGGATTCCACAATCGCGGTGAACTCCTCTGTCGCGGCCTCTGCGACCGCCATGTCGTAACTATCGTTGGCTAGACGGCGGATTACATCCAGCGGAGCGCTGGGCAAGAAACGGAAGGTATTGGGGCGCTGACCGGCATTGGCGAAAGCTTGCTTGGCCAATTGTTGGTGTTGTACCTCCGGCTCGATGCACGTCAGGTGTCCTTCGGTCTGTGCGGCGTTAAGGCCCTTGAAAAGGTGCAGGCCAATTACGCCACTGGCTGGCGAAACGATAATGCCGGTGGGGGTGTGTCCCTGGGCAGCGGCGTTGGCGCCTGCGCGGGTGGCGATGAATTCCAAAAACTCAGCAGTCATCGCATCGGGGGTGAGCAGACCAAACTCCTGTGCCGCCTCGACAGCGGTGGTGGTCACCTCGTCCGGCTCGCTGGTCGCCCGAACGTACTCACGGATGGCCTCAATGGGGGAAGATGATGCAGCATTCACGCTTCACGACGATAGGTCAGGAAAGCGTCAATGTTGTGCTTGTTCTCGGCATGTCAGGCGCCGGCGTCAAAAATAGAAAAGCAAGTGAACAAGAGTGACCCGAGTGACGAACTTTCGTTCCACCCCCACAGGGGGTAAAATCCTCACAGGAAACTGCCAGGCGTGCAGCACAAGATTTTGAGGACAATCAGCCACAATATGGGCATGAACGCAGATCAAACCCCCGCCCCACGAACCACAGCAGTGTTCGATGCAGGTACCGGCGAACTTCCGGGCTGGGGGGAATTGGTCGCCGAGCACGCAGACAGCGTCTACCGGCTGGCTTATCACCTCGCAGGAAACCAACAGGACGCAGAAGACCTCACGCAGGATACGTTCATGCGAGTCTTTCGCAGCCTCAAGACCTACCAGCCGGGAACCTTTGAAGGATGGCTGCACCGCATCACCACTAACTTATTCCTGGATATGGTGCGCCGGCGTGCGAAGATTCGCATGGAAGCGCTGCCCGAGGATTATGACCGCATCGAGGGCGGCATTGACGACCCCGAAGCCACCTTTGAACTGAACAATCTGGATCCTGCGCTGGTAAAGGCGCTGGATCAGCTAGCGCCGGAGTACCGCGTAGCCGTCGTGCTCTGTGACGGGCTGGGGATGAGCTACGACGAAATCTCCCAGACCCTTGGCGTGAAGATGGGAACCGTGCGCTCCCGCATCCACCGCGCCCGCGCGCAACTTCGCGGTAACCTGGAACGTAACCATGGCGAACTGGTCTACACCGGCCAGGCCTAAAGGCTGAGCGACTAGTGTCGGTCTGAGACGTTTGGAACGGCGCTAAAGAAACAGACACCGTTGAAGTGGAAAGGCAGGTAAAGCACGTGACATCTTTCGTTGAAAACCTCACGGGGGAACTGTCCGTCGACCACCTGTCCACCGAGGCCATCGCTGCGCTTGTTGACGGGGAACTTTCCCGCCGTGCGGAACACCGAGCGAAAATCCACCTCGTCCACTGTGAAACGTGCAGGGCGGAGGTGCGTGCCCAGCGAAGTGCGTCCAACCGAATGCGCGAGCACACTTCGGACGTACACACCCCGGGCGGATTGATGGAAAAATTACAGCGCATTCCGGAAGAGTGCCGCGAGGATGATGCGCCGCATCGTTTCTCCGTGGATGGCTGTCGCCGCCCCGAAACGTTGGTTGATCGGCTGGATCTTTTGCTGCGTAAAATGCAGTTCCGCGGCAAGTAAAGTGAAATGCCCTGCAGTTTGAGTTAGGTTAGACAGGTGTTTTCCAATGTAGGTTGGGGCGAAGTCCTCGTACTTTTGATCGTCGCGTTGTTCCTCATTGGCCCGGAGCGATTGCCGGGTCTTATCAAGGAGGTTCGCGCGGTCTTGCTGGCGGTACGCAAGGCAGTATCGCAGGCAAAGGATCAACTAGACGGTGAGCTGGGGGAGGACTTTCGCGAGTTCTCCAAGCCTTTGCAGGAGCTGAACTCTGTACGCCAAATGGGTGCGAAGGGGTTCATAACCAAGACTTTGCTGGATGACGATGATAGCTTCCTGACCTCCTTCAACGAGACGAAGCAGGACGTCAAAGACACCGTCGATACGGTGCGCAAGCCAAATCTGCGTGAGACCCTGAAGTCTGGAAATAAGCCAGGTCAACCCGCCCCGGCTAGCGGCAGTGCTGATAACGATGGCGTGAGCGTGTCACAGCAGTCCGCGGCGGGGGAGTCCCGTTCTTCCCAATTGGACGATCCTGTGGCCAATGCTGCCCAGCAGCTGACTGGCAATGAAAAGCCCTCCGCACCCAGCAACGGGTGGGAGGACGTAACGTAGCCTGGCGCTCGGCCTATTTCTTTGTGACGCCGAGGTTCAGTGATTTACCGGCCAGCGAGCTACGACGCACAGCCAGCTGATCGGCGATTCCTCCGAATGCGATCGTGGCCGGAGAGTTCGGCTCCGAAAGCACAATGGGGTTACCGAGGTCGCCACCGATGCGCAGGTTCGGGTCCAGTGGAATTTGCCCCATCAGGGGTACCTTCGCCCCGGTGATCTGGGACAGGCGATCCGCAACGAACTGGCCGCCTCCGGAGCCAAAGACCTCCATGCGAGTGCCATCCGGCATATCCATCCAGCTCATGTTCTCGATCACGCCACCAATTCGCTGGCGAGTTTGCTGAGAGATGGAGCCCGCACGCTCTGCAACCTCGGCTGCTGCAGCCTGCGGGGTGGTGACGATCAACAATTCGGCGTTTGGCACAAGCTGCGCCACGGAGATCGCCACGTCGCCGGTTCCCGGCGGCAGGTCCAACAGCAGAATGTCTAGGTCGCCCCAGAACACGTCTGCCAGGAACTGTTGGATTGCGCGGTGCAGCATTGGGCCACGCCACACAACCGGCGAGTTGTCTCCAATAAAGTGACCAATGGAGATCAACTTCACGCCGTGTGCTTGCAGCGGCATGATCATTTCGTCCACCTGGTGCGGCTTGTCGGTGGAGCCCATCAAGCCGGGCACGGAGTGGCCATAAATATCGGCATCGATCACGCCGACCTTCAGTCCTCGCTTTTGCAGAGCAACGGCGAGGTTCACGGTGACGCTGGACTTGCCCACACCGCCCTTGCCGGAGGCGATGGCGAACACGCGGGTGGTCGAGTCGGACTGGGCAAAAGGAATCACCGGATCTGCCGCGTCACCACGAACCATCTGGCGAATGTTGCGACGCTGTTCATCGCTCATAACGTCAGTGGTAACCGTGACGTTCTCCACACCGTCGACGGAAGCCACGGCCTCGCGGGTCTTTTCCGTCAGGTGGTTTTTCATCGGGCAGCCGGCGATCGTCAGGTAGATCTCCACCGCGACATCACTTCCGTTGATGTCGATGGACTTCACCATGCCGAGATCCGTGATCGTGCGGTTTAGTTCAGGGTCCTCTACGCGGGATAGCGCGCTGCGTACAGCGGATTCAGTGACTTGGGACATGATGGGATTAAGTCTATCGAACGACCGGCGAGACGCTAATTCCGGGCGGTTAATCGTCGCGCGCGTCGCCGCGAGCTTCCTCGTCTCGGCGGGTGTCGTCGATCTTGTCGTCAATGCGTTGCAGAATGTCGTGGAGCTCCTCGAGCTCACGGCGGAGATAATCACGGGTAACCGTCTCACCCACGGCAATGCGCACGCTGGCGACCTCACGGGCTAGGAATTCCGTATCGGCCTTGGTTTCTGCGGCACGGCGGCGATCCTCATCCAGGCTGACGCGGTCGCGGTCGTCCTGGCGGTTCTGTGCCAACAGGATCAGGGGCGCGGCGTAGGCGGCCTGGGTAGAGAAAGCGAGGTTGAGCAGGATGAATGGGTATGGATCCCAGTTCCACCACATGCCGCCCAGGTTCAGCAGGATCCAGGCGACAACGATGATCGTCTGGTAAAAGAGGTACTTGCCGGTGCCCAGGAAGCGAGCAATCCTCTCAGCTACGCGACCGACACCGTCCCCGTCGAGATTGAACTTCTTTTTCTGGCGGGTGGCGTCGGTCGGAGTATCCAGATCCACGCGGGAGAATTTACGTGCCATATATGCCTAGACCTCCTTCAATTCCGAGGCTGCTTGGGATACCGGGGTAGACGGGGTTGCTGAAATGGCTGGAGATTCCACGCGCCAGTCTTCTTCGCGCCAATCCTCAGGCAACATGTGATCCAGCAGGTCATCCACGCTGACAGCGCCAAGGAGATGCTGATCGTGATCCAGCACCGGGCCACACACCAGGTTGTAGGTGGCAAAGTAGCGCGCCGCCGTTTCCTGGTTGTCATCTGCGAACAGCGCGGGTAACTCCAGATCTAAGATTCCACTGACAAGGGAGGACGGTGGTTCGCGGAGAAGCTTCTGTAGATGCACACAGCCTAGGTATTTGCCCGTCGGGGTCGCCTGGGGAGGTCGTACGACGAAGATCATGGAGGATAGGGACGTCGGCAGCTCTGGATTTCGCGCGTGGGCGAGAGCTTCTGCGACGGTGGCCTGGGGCGTCAAAATGATCGGTTCGGGCGTCATCAGTGCACCCACAGTTTCCGGCGAGAAATTCATGAGTCGCCGGACGGGCTCGGATTCCTCCGGATCCATCAGCTCCAGCAGCACGTCGGAAGTATCCCCCGGGAGTTCGGCCAGAATGTCGGCGGCATCGTCCGGATCCATTTCCTCCAGCACGTCGGCGGCACGCTCAATATTGAGATGCTCGAGGATTGCCGTTTGGTCGTCGTCGGGCATCTCCGCCAACACGTCCGCAAGGCGTTCGTCGTCGAGTTCTGCGGCGATTTTATTACGCCGAGCGTCATCCATGTCCACCAGGGCATTCGCCACGTCGGCGTTGCGCATCTGCTTGAAGGAGGCGATGAGCTCCGCATCCTGGTTGACCACACCCGTGCCAGAGGCGTGGAGTCCCTGGATGTGCTCGATCGGGATAATGTTAATGGACGTTTTACGCCCCAGACGGCTGCGCTGGGTGACCGCTAAGTTACGGATCTTCCATTCACGACGCCGACTACGGCTCAGCTCGACATCGGTAATCTCCACAACCTTCCCGTGAAGTTCCTCGTGCTCTGGATCGTCTGTGTGCACCTTTGAGCCGACGAGATCCTCGAAGATGGTGAGCTCGGCAGAGCGGGACTTAAAGGGGCGAAGGTTTACGGAACTGGAAGAAGTCGTGATGTCCGTCGCGGTGATCGCCGCAATGCGCAGCATGGGGAGGAAAATCTTGCGCTTATTCGCGATCTCCACCACGAGACCAAGTGCAGTCGCATTATCGCCGTGAATGGTGATGACAACATCGCGGACGCGGCCGACGGATTCGCCGTCTGGTCCCAGCACCACTAGGCCGGCCAATCGTCCTGCATACACGCGACTTGTACTCATGTTTACTTAGGGTACTTGATCGCCTCCACAAGGTAGAATGTGGCGAGTTGTATAGCTGCACGAAATGCAAAGGGACAAAATAAGATGCGAACGTTGGGGCGGCGAGACGTGGCGTCCATAATTGCGGCAATAACTTGCCTCGCTTCCTGTGGTGGCCTGACTGCTTGTGCTGAAGAAACCCCGGAGCCTTTTTTAGTGGGGATGCCCGAGCGAGCGGTGGGAAATTCGCCGATGCCCGAAAGGTACGCTGATGCTTTTGCTCGCTATCTGGTGCGGGAGCTCGATGATTTTGGGCGCAAGACCGAGCGCAAACCCATTCCCGCCGATCGTCGCATTCGACAGGTGAGATCTGGTGAAATCACCGTTTCCTACGGCTGTACGGGGGAGCTGCTGGAGCACTTAGATCGTAATCGAGCCATGGAGCTGCGACGCGAATACAAAAAGCAAAAGCAAAGCGCGCAGGCTGAGCTTTCGGAAGGCGCGACGGAAACTAAGAGTGCGGAAGAATGGAATAGCCTCGTCTACGATGAACTGCTCAGCGCATTGCCATCAGAGGTCGGGGCGACGCTGCCGGGACAGGCCACGCCGTGCCCAGGGGACTCATTGCCGCAAAATGCAGTCGTGATCTATTCGAAACACATTGCCGGTCGCAAAGTACGGGCGCAGCTCAATCACGTGGCAACAGCAACAACTATGGAGATGCTCGGAGGCTAAGCCGGAGGTTAAATAAGTAACAAAAAGCCCGCCGCTGTACTGCGGCGGGCTTTTCTAGCTAGCGCGGAAGTGCGGAAGAGAGCTTACTTGAAAGCCTCGTCCAGCAGCTGCTTCTGCTCCAGCTGGTGCACCTTCGCAACACCGGTAGCGGTGGAGGACTGTGCACGGCGGGAAACGCGCTTCATCTGCAGACCCGGGATGTGCTCCGGCAGCTGCAGAGCCAGGAACGGCCACGGACCCTGGTTGGCCGGCTCATCCTGTACCCAACGCACCTCGGCGTTCGGGTAATTGGCCAGCGCATCCTTGATGCGATTGAACGGAATCGGGTGCAGCATCTCCACACGGACGATGGCGACATCGTCGCGACCATCAGCCTGGCGCTTCTTCTCCAGATCCCAGTAGATCTTGCCCGAGCACATCAGAACGGTCTTGATATTTTCGTTCTTTCCATTTTGGTTCGGGTCGTCGATGACGGACTGGAACTTCTTAACCTCAGTGAAGTCCTCCACGGCGGAGACTGCCATCTTGTTGCGCAGCATCGACTTCGGGCTGAAGACAACCAGCGGACGCTTCAGGGAACCCAGTGCGTGGCGACGCAGCAGGTGGAAGTAGTTGGCCGGGGTGGAAGGCTGAGCAATGGTCCAGGAGCCCTCTGCGGACATCTGCAGGAAACGCTCGATACGTGCGGAGGAGTGGTCCGGGCCCTGACCCTCGTAGCCGTGCGGCAGCAGCAGAACCAGGGAGGAAATCTGGCCCCACTTAGCCTCACCGGAGGAAACGTACTCATCGAGAATGGTCTGGGCGCCGTTGGCGAAGTCGCCGAACTGTGCCTCCCAAGCCACCAGAGCATCCGGGTTGCCGACGGAGTAGCCGTACTCAAAGCCCATGCCCGCGTACTCGGTCAGGGCGGAGTTGTAGGCCTCGAAGCCACCGCCCTTGCCGGACTCGCGAGCCAGCTCTTCCAGCGGGCTGTAGCGGTCGTGGTCGGTGTGGTCGAACAGGATGGCGTGGCGCTGGGTGAAGGTACCGCGAAGGGTATCCTCACCGACCAGACGCACCAGCTTGCCGCCGTCAACCAGGGAGCCGAAAGCCAGCAGTTCGGCGAAGCCCCAGTCGATGTTGCCGTTACGGGACATTTCCTTGCGACGCTTGATCACCGGCTTCACACGCGGGTGCGGGGTGATGTGATCCGGCACGTCTGCAAATAGGTCTCCGATGTGCTCAATGAGCTCGCGATCCACGGAGGTATCTAGGCCATGCGGAAGATCCTGGGAACCAGTGATGCCACCCTGTTCCTTCGGCTTGGTGCCCTTCTCAGCTTCGCGTACCTGAGTGAATACGGTCTCTAGCTGATCGTGGAAGTCGCGCTGTACGCGCTCGATGTCCTCTTCGGTCAGGTCGCCGCGACCCAGCAGGGTTTCGGTGTACTGATCGCGGGAAGACTTGGTCTCACCGATCAGCTTGTACATCAGCGGCTGGGTCATCGAAGGATCATCAGCCTCGTTGTGACCGCGACGGCGGTAGGTCACCAGATCGATAAAGACGTCCTTGCCGAAGCGGTTGCGGTAATCAACGGCCAGCTGTGCAACCCAAACGACAGCCTCAGGGTCGTCGCCATTGACGTGGAAGACCGGGCAGTCGAAGCCCTTGGCCAGGTCTGTGGCGTAGTGGGTGGAACGGCCAGCGTCCGGGGTGGTGGTAAAGCCGATCTGGTTGTTCACCACAATGTGAACGGTACCGCCGACCTCGTAGGCTTCGAGGCGAGCCAGGTTGATGGTTTCCTGCACGATGCCCAGGCCGGTAAATGCGGCGTCGCCGTGCAGCAGCAGCGGCATGACGGTGTGCTTCTCGTGCAGTTGATCCTGCTTAGCGCGGGCGATGCCCTCCATGACCGGGTTAACGGCTTCCAGGTGGGAGGGGTTAGCTGCCAGGTAGACGTCGATGTCGTTGTCGCCGAACATCTGGTGGTAGTGGCCCTGCTGACCCAGGTGGTACTTCACATCGCCGGAACCGCCGGCGGCAGCTGGGTCGATGTTGCCCTCGAACTCGGTGAAGATCTGGGCATAAGGCTTGCCCACAATGTTGGCCAGAACATTCAGGCGACCACGGTGCGGCATGCCGATGACGACCTCGTCCAGGGCTGCGTCTGCAGCACGGTCGATAGCGGCATCCATCATCGGGATCAGGGTCTCGGCGCCCTCCAGGGAGAAGCGCTTCTGGCCGACGTACTTGGTTTGCAGGAAGTTCTCGAACGCCTCGGCGGAGTTCAGCTTCTGCAGAATGTACTTCTGCTGTGCTGGGGTGAACTCGGCCTGGCCAGCCTCGATACGATCCTGCAGCCAGTTGCGCTCTTCGGCGTCGAGAATGTGGGTGTACTCCGTGCCGACCTTCAGTGTGTAGGCCTTGCGCAGGGTGGAGAGCACCTCACGTAGGGTCATAGTCTCGCGACCGGCGAAGCCACCGACGTGGAAGGTGCGGTCGAAGTCCCACAGGGTCAGGCCGTGGGATTCGATGTTCAGGTCGGAGTGGTCCGGAATCGGCAGTCCCGGCTGGGTCCACTGCAGCGGGTTGATGTCTGCGATCAGGTGACCGCGGGAGCGGTAGGCCTCGATCAGCTGCATCACGCGGGTGGACTTGTCTACGCCGATGTTTGGCAGGTCCTGGCTCCAACGAGTAGGAGCGTAAGGCACGCGCATGGCGTGGAAGATCTCATCCCAGAACTCGTCGTTGATCAGCAGACGGCTCATGGTGCGCAGGAATTCGCCGGACTCTGCACCCTGGATGATGCGGTGGTCGTAGGTAGAGGTGATGGTCACCAGCTTGCCGATGCCCATTTCGCCCAGGCGATCCTCGGAGGCGCCGGCGAACTCGGCGGGGTAGTCCATGGAGCCTACGCCGATGATGGCGCCCTGCCCCTTGGTCAGGCGCGGCACGGAGTGGCGGGTGCCGATGCCACCGGGGTTGGTCAGGGAGATGGTCACACCAGTGAAGTCATCCATCGTCAGCTTGCCTTCGCGGCCACGGTGAACGACGTCCTCGTACTTTTCGACAAACTCGCCGAAGGTCATGTTCTCGGCTTCCTTGATGGCGGCGACCACCAGGGAGCGCTGGCCATTCTTGCCAACCATGTCGATTGCGAGACCGAGGTTGATGTGCTCCGGAGTGACGAGGGTCGGCTTGCCGTCGACCAGCTCGTAGGAGTTGTTCATGTCCGGGTGAGCCTTTACGGCCTGTACCAGGGCATAACCAATGATGTGAGTGAAGCTGATCTTGCCGCTACCGCGGGCTCGCAGGGTCTCGTTGACCATGGCGCGGTTTTCGAACATCAGCTTCGCCGGCATATCGCGTACGGACGTCGCGGTCGGAATCTCCAGGGAGATGTCCATGTTCTTAACTACGGCCTTGGCGGCACCCTTAATGGTGGTCTTGCCCGGCTCTGGAGCTTCCACCGGCTGCTTCGGAGCCGGCGGTGCAGTGCGCTTCGGGGTTGGCTTGACGTTGCTGTCCTGGTTCTGGGACGCAGATCCCTTCGGCTGCTTGCCACCTGCCGTCGTATCCCGAGTGGGGGTGACGGTGTTCTTGGTAGCGCCCTGGCTGCCCGTGGTCTTCTGTGCTCCGTTGCCCGCCGTAGCCTGGGTGTTGCCCGGCGCGTTTACGGGGGAGGAATTATTTTCAAAGTAATCGTGCCATTCAGCGTCGACAGACTTTGGGTCTTCCTTATACTGCTGGTACATCAAATCGACCAGCCATTCGTTTTGACCGAAATTTGCACTGCTCACAGCAGGTCCTCGCCTCTTTCCTTTATGGCTTTAAGTCTCGTCGTTCCACCCTACTACAAACCGGTTGTTGGCCTTGGCGTGGCATTCCACAAATCGGCATATGCTCCGCCTTTTTGTAGTAGCTTGTTATGCTCTCCAATTTCGACAATGCGGCCATGATCCATCACCACGATGGTGTCGGCCCTTGCTGCGGTGCGTAGGCGGTGCGCGACGATAAGTGCGGTGCGGTCGCGGGTAACGCGGTTGATCGATTCGACAATCTGGGCTTCCTCGTCGTCATTGATGTTTGCCGTCGCTTCGTCGAGCAGCATAATCGGCGGCCTGATGTACTCCGCCCGAGCAAGCGCGATCATATGTTTTTGTCCTGCCGAAAGGATATTGGTGCCGGGTGAAATGGCAGCGTCGAGCCCACCGGGGATCGTTTGCAGGATCTTTTCTCCACCAATGCGTTCGACAGCGGTCCGTGCTCTTTCTTTGCGTAGTGCAGGATCGCAGTCATCATTTTTGTCGCCATTCTTGTCGCCGTAGGCGATGTTTTCGGCCACTGTGCCCTCGAAGAGCTGTGGTTCCTGTGGCACGGTGCCAATGCAGCTCCGCCATCCACGCACGTTGAAGTCCCGAATGTCCGTATTATCCGCGCGGATCGTCCCCTCCGTCGGATCCATGAACCTATTGATGAGCCGCAGCAGCGTAGTTTTCCCCGCACCCGTCGCACCGACCACAGCTGTGGTGCCGCGGAAGGTGTGGGTGATGTCTAGGGTGGGCTCGCCCTCGCCGTACTTATATACGACGCCCTCACACTGAATTGCTGGCCCTTTCACAAACGCCGGATCTTTTGCGTCCGCGGAAACGGTAAGGGCTGGGCGTTCGTGGAGAAGTTCGCGGATGCGCGAGACGCTGACGCTTGCCTGTTGGAATTGGTCGAATACCTGGGAGAGCTGCTGAATCGGTCCAAAGAGCATCGTCAGGTAGAGGCTGAACGCCACCAGGGCGCCTTCTGTGGTCTGCTCGCTAGCGATCAGTGAGGTTCCTGCGCTGAGAACCGCGGCTTGGGCGAGTTGGGTGAGAAGGTTGATGCCAGGGAAATACAAACTCACAGCGGTCTGTGACTGGGTACGCAGTCGAAGGTACTTACGGGATTCTGCCTCGAGACGGCTTTGAAGGGCCGTCCCGTAGCTGAAGGCCTGGCCGGTGGGAAGGCCCATAAGGGTCTCCTGGAAGGTCGCGTTCACCTGACTGATCTGGCTTCTGGCTCGGGTATACAAGCGACGGGAGATCATCCGGAAGATGATTGTTGCCACCACAATGACAGGAAGGAAAAGCGCGACGATTCCGGCCAGGGTCAGATCGGTAGAAATCAGCATGCCGATGATGCCCAACGCCAACGTTGCCGACACGATCGTTTGGGAGAGACCTGATTGTAGGAAATTCGAAAGGGAGTCGATATCGGTCGTGAGGCGCGTCATGATCCTGCCACTGGACTGGCGGTGGAACCACAGAAGATCCATCCCAGTGATGTGGCGGAAAAGTCGGTTGCGCAGGGCGAAGATCAGCCTTTCGCCCGTGAGAGTGGTGAGCAAAGTATTGGCAATGCTGGCTACCCATGACAGTGCAACCACCGCCAATGCACACAGGCAGGTGAGCAGCAGGGAATTCATGTCATTGTTCGCGACACCGTGATCGATGGCGTGGCGAATAAAAGAAGGGAGCGCGATGTCAGCTGCCGAGGACAGCAGCAATGTGACAACCACTGCAGCGACGAGCCCTGGCACCATCGCAAACAGAGTGCGCAGCCGGAATCTCCCAGCCTCGTCCTGGATCTCAGCAATACGTGGGGTGTCCACTGTGTAGGAGGAGGGATCCGCATCTGCCTCGGGTGAAGAAAAAGCCACGTTCGCCGTAGAAGCAGTCGTCGACACAGCCTCGACGGGCTGCACAGTCTGATCTGGCTGTGCAGTGGGCAGGGTGATGATCTGTTCCGGATTCCGGAAACCACCATCGGCTCGGTGGCTGATGTAGATCACGGTAGGCCGGAAAATGCTGGCGCGCAGATTAGCCAAAATCTGCGCCTCGGTGGCCTGGTCTATGGCCGAGGTGGCATCATCAAAGATGATGGAATGAGGTTCGCGAAGTAGCGCGCGGGCGATGGCGATGCGCTGTCTTTGCCCGCCGGATAGTGTGATTCCCCGTTCTCCGACGACGGTATCCAGACCACCGGCCTCGCGGATGAAAGCATCGGCACAGGCTAGGCGAGCTGCATCCCAGACCTCCTCATCCGTGGCTGAGTAGCCGAGCAGAATATTCTCTCGGATCGTTCCCGAATAGAGGAATGCCTCGTCCATGATTAGCGCGGGGCGATCGGATTCCTGCACATCCAGCAGCGGAACTGAACCTGTCCTCCCGGAGACTGTGACCTCAATATTCCCCGCATCGGCAGTACTCAAACCCGCCAAAGCGTGTGCCAGACGGGTCTTTCCTGAGGCCACAGGCCCCTCCACGATAACGGTGCTGGACGGTGAAACATTCAGGTGTATCGGGGGCTGCCCGGCGGTGACGGGAACACTGCCCACAAACCCCATTGGTTCCCGAATGGCAGTCGTGCCGATGGGACGCGGCGGGGCGTCAATAATTTCAAAGATACGATCGGCACACGGTTGGGTGACGTGAACGTTCACGAGCATCCCCGCCGCCATGCGAGCGAGTCGTGCAAGCATCGTGATGAAAGTTGATACCGCGAGAAAATCGCCTACGCTGATTGCTCCGCGCATGGCCAGCCAACCACCGAGTCCGATTGCAGCTACCAAAGCGACGTTCGGCAGAGCAGACAGCGCAGGCTGGAAAATAGCGCTGAGCCTGCCCACCCGCATATTAATGCCGTACTGCCGTGCAGATTCCCACCTATAGCGCGCGACCTCACGTGGCTCCTGGGCGAAACTCTTCACTACCTGCACACCCGACACAGTGCGATCAACCTGCTCCGCAATAACCGCAGCTTGTCGCTGGGATGCCAGAGAAGGCCCATACAGGCGCGTGCGTGAGGCATAAGCGACGGCGAAAAGGAGCGGGATCTGCACCGCCACAATGCCAGCAATTGGCGGGGAAATCCACAGCACGACGGCGAAAATCAGCACCAGCTCGAGCATGCTCGCCGCCATCAGCGGCAGCATCGCTAGAGTGCCCTGCACCTTCGTGAGATCCGAAATCGTGCGCGAAATGACCTGCCCCGTGCCGAAAGAGCGCGCCGCGTGGGCATCCACGGACTGGATTGCCTCAAACATCCGGATGCGCAGACTGTGTTGGGTGCGCACACTAAAAGTCCCAGAGAGGAAACGGCGCAGAGCTTGCGCCACGAAACGCGCACAAGCGACAGCCACCAGCAGGCCAATCGCGCGAGTGTTGCCATCCACAGAAGCGCCTGCAATTAACGGCAGAAGCAGTTCTATGGCTGGCAACAACACCGAGAACACGACCACGGCAGTAAACAGCCCAGGGTGGTGATGGGCGGATTCTCGGATGACTCTGAACACGCCGATGATTTTAACGCGGGCCCGGGACAGCCCCATAGTGGAGAAGTGGCGAAGTCAGTGAAGAGTCAGCTAGAAAAACTCGTCTGCCTCGCGAATAAAAACATGAACGTTGTCGATCATCTGTTCTGCGATCTTGCGGTTAGCCTTCGCGCCCAGGTAGGCACCGACGCCGAACGGTAGAACCTTCTTAAACATCGCTCCGCCGAAGCGCTTGCGTACCTGGCGGAAGGCAAAGCGTCCAAGGACGTTGTTCGCTTGCTTCAACTCAACAGAGCTGCTGTTGCGGAGTTTGCGCGCACCGCGCAGATTATTGGCTGCCTTTAGGGATCCGAAGGTTCTGTCCTCGGCCAGTGCTTGCACCAGTTCCTTTGCCGTGGCACCGGAGATCGCCAGGTACACAACAGCGCGGCGAGTCTCCTCCTTGGAGATGTCGATGCCGTTTAGTTCTGCGGAGGCCAGGGCATATAGTGCACAAACTTCGACGAGCAGTGCGGATTCCGCAGCGATTCCTGCCAGTGAAAGCAACGTACCGACTCCCGGTACGGCCGCTACGCCACCGGTGCCCGCTCCCGAACCCGTGGCGAAGTTCTTAAAGTGCGCGTCGAGGACTTCCTGACGGTGTTGAAGCGTGGCGTCACCATGCTTCTTTTCGATCTTGGCCACATACGACCGAATGAGCGGCTCTTGTACCGCAACCGTGCGATCGATCGCACCGAAAAAACGGCGCGCGATAGGGCCGGAAGGGTAAGGCGCCTGCCGAGCCTGGTGAATGAGCTCTGACGTGGCGGTGGCTTCGTCGCGGTGACCGCTGGACTTGCCGAAATTGAAAATTCCCATGGCACCCAAGACTAGGGGAAAAAATCTCTGCTGGTTGAACTCCAATGGTTGAAAGGGAACCGGCATAGGAACCCGCATAGTATGGTGGGCAACCTTTTTTAGGGACAACAAAAGACAGCAGGGCAGACACATGGCAACGGAAGATGACGACTAGAGACGACGTGCGGGTAGAAACCACCGGTGGAACCGTCCACGGCGTAAAGGTCGATGGGGTGCGGACCTGGAGAGGCATTCCCTTTGGTGCCGCAGAACGCTGGGCAGCGCCACGCCCCGTTCGCTGGCAGGGGGAGTGGTCCGCACACGAGTATGGAAACGTTGCGCCGCAGACGGGCTACAACTGGAAAGACGAGGTTGTAGGCGACGAGGACTGCCTGAATCTGGACATAGTTCGGCCAGACACGAACGACACACTGCCGGTCGTCGTGTTCCTACACGGCGGTGGGTTCTTCGCAGGGGCTTCCCACACCGCGGTGCTGCGCGGGCATAACTTCGCTAAGGAATTGGACGTCGTTTATGTGGCATTGAATTTCCGGCTCGGTGCGTTGGGGTACGTGGACATGAGCTCCCTGGACGTGCCCGATGCTGCGACTTGCGAGGCTAATCCGGCAACCCGCGACCAGATTTTGGCGCTGCAGTGGGTGCAAACAAACATTGCGGCTTTTGGTGGCGACCCCGACAATGTAGTGCTGATGGGAGAATCCGCCGGCGGTACGTCCGCAGCAGCTCTCATGGCAATTCCTGCTGCACGAGGGCTATTCCATCGGGTAATTTTGCAATCCGCTCCGGTGATGAGTGTGCACACAAACGCACAGTCGAACCTGTGGGCGCGCAAATTGGCGCAGTATTCCGGGTTGGTGCCACGCACTACCTCGATCGCTGAGCTACGCACATTGGCCTTTGCTGATGTGGTGCGCGCCGGGCAGCAGATGCTGTGGAAGGGGCGCGGGCTGCGAGAGCTCAACGCCGCATTCGGTATCGCCATTGATGGTGAGCTCTTGGTGCGGCACCCTTTGGACATTTTTGAGCAAGCTGAACAGCAACAGCTTCCGCTACTGGTTGGAACGAATAACGATGAGTTGTCTGCCGCCCAGATCCTGTTCTTTTCAAAATCCGCGCGGCTGCGAGCCGCTCGGACGATGCTACGTGCACACGACCCTGCTTTAGCTGCGGAAATTGAAGCGGCTTATGGCGACGTAGGGCGCCGCGGTGTTTTCGCGCAGATGCTTACTGACGCTGTGTTCTGGGCGCAATCCGTTCGCCTTGCGGAGCTACACCACAGCGCTGGTGCGCCGGTGTGGATGTACCGCTTTGACTATGCGCCGGCAATGCTGCGGCGTTTGGGGGTTGGGGCGATGCATTCGATGGAACTATCGGCTCTTTTTGGTGACGCAAAGTCTTCGAAAGCCAGTTTCGTGCTGGGCGATGAGATGGCCGTGGTTTCAGCGCATATGCAAAGGGCCTGGAAGAAGTTCATTTGGGATGCACATCCCGGGTGGGAACCTTATTCGTTGGAGTGCCGTGCAACCCAAGTATTTGAGCGGAAGATGCGGATGGAGGAGGACCCGCGGGCACAGTTCCGCCGAGTGTGGGAGAAATTCGATATGCGGGGGTGGGATGGCGACGAGAGTTCAGTGGCCATGCCGCGCCCGGGGCGCTAGGGGAGTGCGCACAGGTCACGCGGTGGAGCGGATCGGGTTACTATGGTGCCCAAGTCACGGAATGCACGTGTCGCTCTGGGCTAAAACACCTCTCAAACACCTCTAAAACACTAGGAGACGTTGGCTGTGGGTTTCTACGAGGATATTGCTAAAGCGCTGGATACTGAGGGCATTGAGTCGCGAGTAAATGACGGAATGTTGTTCGTGCCCATCGCCCCGGAACTGGAAATTCAGTTCCAGCAGATTGAGCAAACCGGCACGACGGCGGGGATTGACTCGGCGAATGTGTTTATGGCTAAGGGGGAGTTGGACGAGGAAGCGGGCATCGAGGAGTTCGAAGCCAGCCTTGTTGGCGTGGTGTTTTCTGTCGAGGCGGCGGTTGCGGTAGTCGCGCAGTATATTGCGACCGACCAGTGCATTACCGTGCTGCACGACCTTCTTGAGGGGACAGATGATCGGATCTCTGACCTGGAGTTTGAGCAGGATCTAATCGAACCAATGATGGTTCGTGCGGAAGTGGGCAATGGATCTCTGCTCACGGTGCTATTGGGTTCCGGTACTGATGAGCCAGAGGCAACAGTCTCTTTTGTGACCTTCGGTGAGGATTACGACGAGCTGGTTGATCAGGCAGTTGCGGAGCTGGAAGGCGATGAAAGCCTGACTGATTTCGAGCGTGAAGTCATGTACCGAAACGTGTTGGAAGATGCCGCTGAGATGACCCAGGAAGTCCTTGAACTGGGAACGTTCAAGGACTTCGATCAGCTCTTCGATGCGTTGGCAGTGGCGCAGGTACAGGCAACTGAGTGGGAGGAACTGCTGGTTCCTTTCGACGACGAGATCGGAATGCGCCCCCTTTTCGAGGCGGACGACGAGGATTTCGCTGAGGACTTCCCTGAAGACCTCGAAGACGAGCTGGACGACGACTTCGATGATGACTACGGCGAAGACGACGAAGATGACGAAGAAGACGAAGACACTGTCGCTGAAGAGGACGACGCTGAAGAAAAGCGTTAAAGGGTGAGTGCCGTTAGGCAGCTCGTGGGGTAGAGCCCTCCTTTGAAAGCAGATCCCGCTGAGTCATCAACCCATGCCACGTCAAGCTAACTTGCGCTTGATTGTGGCGATCACGGGTCTCCTGCGGATCTTCCCGCACGATCCATGCTCGGTCGAGCGTGAGCTCCAGTAGCCGAGTTGATTCGCCAGCCATCCACCTCGGACATTCCACGGAGACCGTGACCAGGAACAGATCTTCTCCTTCTGGCGGCTGCTGCTGACTCAGTCGGCGCCACATCAACGGCGACATTCTGCGCCGTGAAACATGGACCAGCGCAGTGGAGCCACCCGCTCGCAACGCAAAGCGGGGAGCGCGCCAACCAGGTGTAATGCGGATGAGACTGCGCGGATGCTGCAGCATTCCGCGAGCTTCGTTGGCGGCTCTATGAGGTTCGCTCAGGTTGAAGCGCCGAATATTGGAGGTGCTCATGGGGGCGCGCTGAGTGGTGATACGGGACTTCATGTTGACTCACTTCCTTGTAGTCGGGGACGGGTAGTGGGGGGGGACATTCGTGATGGAGACACGTCAGCGGTGGTCTTTGTTCATGGGTGCACTTTAGGTAGTGAGGTGGACAGGGTGGCGTCACCTAGAACAAGAATAGAACACATGTACTAAACTAGGAAGGTGTGGCACGCGATAGTCCGCGACGTTTTGTGCGATAGCATGGGCGAAGAATTAGCTGGCAACAGCGATAAAGAAACGACGGTTTTCGGGAGCAGCGACATGGCGGAGGCGACACACAGCGCACCGGGTAGCGTGGCGATCGTAGGCGGTGGGCTGGCTGGGCTAGCGGCTGCACGAACCCTGCATAAGGGTGGCGTGAAATGCACTGTCTTCGAGGCCAGTGATCGGCTGGGTGGGCGTGTACGTTCCGAAAAGATTGACGGGATAACCGTTGACCACGGCCTGCAAACCCTCAATTCTTGGTACCCCTCAATAAAAGAGATTCTGCAGCCGGGAGAGTACTCATCCCTGGGGATCCGCAATTTTCAACCGGCTATTCAAACTCTGACTGAGGATGGATTGGCCCTGATCTGCGATCCCATCCGCGCTCCCCACCTGATCCCCAGCCTGATGCGCTCCAATGTGCGTAGTGCGCTATCATTCCGCGACCTTGTGGCGCTGCGTCGATGGCTGAAGTCTGAGCTTTCGCATCGCTCCAGTCTGGAACTTAGAAAGATCAAACAGCGCCACATCGATGAAGATGTAAAAGTTTGTGAGTCTCTTGACCAGCGAGGTGTGCACCGACGCACTCGGTGTGTGGCGATTGATCCGCTGCTGCGGGCATTCCTCTTTGACCCCGAGGGTGAGTCCTCTGCAATCTTCGCTAAATGGATGATCGGCACGATGCTGCGAGGCAACCTAGCCGTATTGGAAAATGGGATGGGGGATCTGGCGACAACACTGGCCCGAGTGCCTAGTGCGGATTTCCGCCTTAACTCGCCGGTGACAAGCATCGAAGAAACTGGCGATGGGGTGCTGATCACGGTCGGGGAATCCGCAGAAGATGGCACAAATGGGGCGGGGGCCAGCCACCCCGCGACCTCCCGTACAGTGACTGATCGAGAGGCAACCGAGCACTTTTCCCATGTGATCGTCGCCGTCGATCCACGGCACGAAACTGCATTGTTGGGGTCGCCGAAGGTGCCCACCGCCAGCGTGTCTTCTTGGTGGTTTATTTCCGAAGAACCCGTGATCGCCGAAGGGCTAATGACTGTCGACGGCACGCGTAAGACACCCATTACCTCCGCTACGGAAGTTACAGCAGTTGCACCCGGTTATGCGCCGGGACAGCACTTGGTGGCCTGCAATCATGTGCATCCACAGGGCGGAAATCCCTCGCAGGTGCCGTCGGTTGCAGAAGTGCAGCGCGGTTTGGGTTCGCTATTCGGCGTCGATTCCTCCAGTTGGGAGCTAGTTGCCGAACAATCGTTTATCGACGCCATTCCGCTGATCAGACCAAAAGGTTTGCAACGCATAGGTAAGAATCTGGGCGACCGCGAGCTCCAGGGAAGTCGCATTGCTTTGGCGGGCGCTCAGCATGCCACGCCGAGCATCGACGGCGTATTGCGCAGCGGGCAGCGAGCTGCAAATTTCGTACTTTCCAAGTTAACGGAATAAGCACCGCGGGAGTGCTGCAGAACTGTGGGAAGACCTGCGATAAAGGCCAGGGGAGTGACTGTGTGCAGTGAATCGCTTTATCGCTCAAGTGGGCGTAGGCTTGGACAGCGATGAGTGATACTGAAAACGTCACCGGCGACGTAAACCAGCCGGTAAATGACGAGCGGGTATCTCAGAATGAACTGCAGGGTGGCATCTCGGAGAATCCTTCCCAGGATTCTGCCGTGGATAATCAAAAGCCACAAGAGCCACAAAGTGCGACTGATAAAGCAGTGGAGTCTGAGAACGCTGAAGTGAAAGTTCCAGAGGACAACCAAGAGCAGCAGCGCTCTTTCAACGGGCTGGGATTGCCCGATAACGTACTAGCTGCAGTCAAGAAGGTCGGCTTCGAAGTACCTTCCCCAATTCAGGCAGAAACGATTCCAGTGCTGATGGAAGGCCACGACGTGGTTGGCCTTGCACAGACCGGCACCGGAAAGACCGCGGCATTCGCGCTGCCGATTCTGTCGCGCATTGACGTGTCGAAGCGTCATCCCCAGGCTCTAGTGCTGGCACCGACCCGCGAGCTTGCTCTGCAGGTCGCAGAGAGTTTCCAGTCTTTTGCTGAGCACCTGGGTGGTATTCACGTGCTGCCGATTTACGGTGGGCAAGCTTATGGAGTGCAGCTTTCTGGTCTGCGACGCGGTGCGCACATTGTGGTTGGCACCCCGGGTCGTGTGATTGATCACTTGGAAAAGGGCAGCTTGGATATTTCCGAGCTCCGCTTCATGGTGCTTGATGAGGCAGACGAGATGCTGAACATGGGCTTCCAGGAGGATGTTGAGCGCATCCTGGAAGATACCCCCAGCGAAAAGCAGGTGGCTTTGTTCTCCGCGACGATGCCCTCTGGCATCCGCAGACTGTCGAAGCAGTACCTGAATGATCCGCAGGAAATCACGGTGAAGGCCGCCCAGCGGACGAGTGAAAACATCGAGCAGGATTACCTGTTGGTTAGCCACCGGGACAAGCTGGACGCGCTGACCCGGATTCTCGAAGTCACTGAGTTCGAGGCCATGATCATGTTCGTGCGCACCAAGAACGAGACCGAGGAGCTGGCCGAGCGTTTGCGTGCTCGCGGCTTTAACGCTGCGGCCATTAATGGTGACATTCCGCAGAATCTGCGCGAGCGCACTGTGGATCAGCTGAAGGACGGCCGTCTGGATATTCTCGTAGCGACGGACGTTGCTGCTCGTGGCCTGGACGTCGACCGCATCACACACGTGTTCAACTACGACATTCCGCACGACACGGAATCCTACGTGCACCGCATTGGCCGTACGGGGCGTGCAGGCCGTAAAGGCCGCGCAATTTTGTTTGTGACGCCCCGTGAGCGTCGTTTGTTGAAGGCCATCGAACGGGCAACGAAGTCTCGGTTGAATGAGATTGAGCTGCCGACTGTGGACGCGGTGAATGAGGCTCGCAAGGAGAAGTTCCGCGATAGCCTGACTGAGTCGCTGGCCGACCCACAGATCAGTATTTTCCGTGATCTGGTGAAGGAATACTCGGAGTCTAACGAGGTGGAGTTGGCGAATATCGCCGCTGCCTTGGCTGCGCAGTTGCAGGCTGGTGAGGACTTCTTAATGAAGGAGAAGCCGAAGGAGGAGCGTCCGCGTCGCCGTCGCGACGATCGCTACGGTGACGATTCCCGTAGCGGAGGCGGAGCATATAAGCCTTTCGATGAGCGCTTCAATAAGGAAGCTCCGCGCATTAAGGATCGCAATGGTAAGGAGCTTGCTGTGTACCGCCTGTCGGTGGGGCACCGGCAGCGTGTGCGCCCCGGTGCCATCGTTGGTGCACTGGCAAATGAGGGCGGCATGAGCTCCCGCGACTTCGGTCGAATCAGTATTTTTGCCGAGCACTCCCTGGTGGAGTTGCCGGCGGATCTACCGATGGAAGTGTTCCACGCACTGGACCAAACCCGCGTCTCTGGCCAGCTGATCAATATTGAGCCGGATCCCGGTGCTCCGACTGGTCGCCCGGGGAGCCACAAGCGTCAGCATCGCAATGACTTCGGCGATCGCGGTGGACGTGGCGGCCACCGTGGTGACCGTGATGATCGCGGTGGACGTGGAGGCCGCAATCGCAGGAATGATTGGAACGACCGAAACGAGCGGAACGGCCGTGGTGACCACCGTGGCAATGGCGGTCGTGGACGTAATGACCGTGATGATCGCGGCGGACGCGGTTTCAAGGGAGAGCGCGGCCACCGCGGCGGACGCCGCTAAGGCGGAGGTTGTAGCGTCAGGGCATCGGGGGGCTGTCCGGGGACCGAGGCAAAAATGTCGTTAGATCGTGAATCTGCTGAGCGCCTCGCGAAGAAGGGAATTTTAGCGACGCTCTGACCTGGGTATTTTCCGTAATGGGAATTATTGCTTTTAACAGATTCCCGATCTAGCGACATCGACGCGCGATTCGTGTCTGCGCAGTCTGTCCGCGCAGACTGTCTACAGCGCCGGATAGCTATACAAAAATCCCGCGCAGGTTGCCTGAAAAGCACCTGCGCGGGATTTTTTGAAACCCTTGGGGTTTAGAAGAACATCAGGATCGCTGTGATGAGCCACAGCAGGTTGAAGATGCCGGCGAACATAGCGGCCTGTCCCGGGATCTTAGAGGCATCTGCCTTAGTTGCCTTGGCGGTCTCAGCCTCGGAGGCAGGAGCGTCACCAGCCTCCACGGCGTTCAAGACCACCAAACCCTGGCGCTGGCGGGGGATAACCAGGGCAATTAGCACACCCCAGGCAATAATCGCCAAAAGCAGGGCGAAGTGCAGAGCATGGTTCTTCATCGCACCATCGACAGTGAAGAATGCGACCAAGCCCAGCACCGGGACCAGCAAGGAAACAAAGCCATAAGAGCGGGTGATGCGGTGCACCAGGCGCAGCGCGCCAACGGCCGCGGGATCACCGGATTGAGCCTTGCGGAACTGGGGCGCGTACATGGAGGAAGCAATCGCTACGGGGCCGATCAGCAGGATCGCTGTCAGAACGTGAAGTGCAACAATAAGGGTAGACATGCCACCTACTCTGGCAGATTGATAGGTGACTTGTCACTTTGACGGGCCTTTTGAAAGTGCCTTTGCCCAAAATCTTTGTTCGCTGATGTGGACTACAAGTCACAGGCAACTCGGGCCGCTTGCAAATCCGCCACAGTCATCGCAAGACCGTATTCACCGATCACCCGAACAAAGCGTGCGCAGTAGCCACACTGATTCACCGGAGGCAGCCATTCACTCAAGGTCGAGTCTGACTTCTCCCGGTTGACCTCGGAAGCTGTGAGTACCAGGTTGCGCAACGTATCGTTCGCAAATTCTCGGCGACGTGCGTCCGGCCACGCATAAGCGCCCAGATCCCACGCGGCAGCCAGTGGAACGATGTGATCGACATCGACGTTATGGCGGTTCATCGTGCGGTGCGTATAGGGATCGACGCCCCCTTGCTCCATTGCCCCGTCTCTTCCGCGAGTACTCGCACACCCTCCAGTAGAGCCCCCGAATGCTTGCACCAGCAACAGGTGCCGCGTATCGCAAGTGCCAAGTTCGGTGACCTGCATCCCCCAGCCATCGCCGAAGCGATCGCGAGAATACCCCAGTACCCGTGGTCGGGCGGGGATCTGGTGAATGTGTTGTAGGTACTCTGCGACGGTGCGCTGATCCTGCGGGCGGGGAGAATGTGGCGTCACCACCCAATAAACCCCAAATAGCAGTACAACCAGAAATAAGCAGTAGGAGGTGAAAGGGGAAGGGCGGAGGGAGTAAAAGAAAAAGCGCCGCATGCAGCTTTATACTGCAGCGACGCTAGAAAGGTTCGCCCCTATTTTGGGCGGTTAGCCTGCGAAGGCTACTTGGCGGCAACCTCTGCGGCTTCCTCGAAGTCGATATCCTTCTTGGCAGCAACCTTGGACAGCTTGATTGCTTGGTCGAAGGTATCGGTGATTTCCTTGGACGGAGCCTTGGTCATCAGGGTTACGGCGACCATGACGATCACGTTCAGGATAACGCCCGGAATCATCTCGTACAGGTCGAATGGCTTGTCGATGACGCCGAACTGTGGCAGGCCACCCCAGAGGAAGGCGACGATTGCACCAGTGACCAGGCCAGCGGCTGCACCTGCGGCGTTCAGGCGACGCCAGAACAGTGCACCCAGGATGACCGGGCCGAAGGAAGCGCCGAAGCCAGCCCAGGCGAACTCGACGAGACCCAAAATTCCGGAGTCCGGGCTCAGTGCAATCAATGCAGCCAGCAGGGCAACAACCAGCACGGCGATGCGGGAGAGGTTCTTCAGGGACTGGTCGGAGGCGTTCTTGTTGATAAGGCCGTTGTAGATGTCCTCGATCAGAGCGGAGGACACAACCAGCAGCTGGGAGGAAATTGTGGACATGATCGCGGCCAGCACGGCGGTCAAGATCAGGCCTGCGAGCAGTGGGTGGAACAGGATGCGACCCATGTCCAGGAAGATCGTCTCGAAGTTCTCCTGGTCAGTGATTGCGATGGAAGGATCCATGCCGAAGAAAGCCGGGCCGATGATGGCAACCATGACGGTGCCGACCAGGCAGAGGAACATCCAGCCAACGCCGTAACGCATACCTGCGCGAGCATCGGACGGGCCACGCAGTGCCATGAAGCGCACGATGATGTGTGGCTGGCCGAAGTAGCCCAGGCCCCATGCCAGGTTGGAGATGATGGTGACGAAGGATACGCCGGTGAACAGGGAGAACCAGTCGGGGTTGGGTTCGATGGACTCGAGACCATATGCGTTCTCAAGCTGGTAAGTCCAGATAGCGCCCGGGTCATCCATGTGCAGCAGCGCCATAATGGGCACCAGTAGCAGAGAGACGAACATGATGCAGCCCTGGACGGTATCAGTGAAGGACACAGCCAGGAAGCCGCCGACGAAGGTGTAGCCAACGGTGACGGCGGCGATGATGATCATGCCGGTCAAGTAGTCGCCCTCAAAGGTGGACTCGAAGTAGCGGCCACCGGCAACCATGCCGGAGGACACGTAGAAGGTGAAGAACACCAGGATGATGATGCCCGCAGCGATACGCAGGAAGTGGCTGCGATCGTGGAAGCGGTTCTCCAAGAAGGAGGGAATAGTGATCGAGTTATTCGCCACTTCCGTGTAGGAGCGCAGGCGAGGTGCGGTAATGATCCAGTTGACCGCAGCGCCGACGAGGAGGCCGATGGCCATCCACATCTCGGAGAATCCGAGCATGTACAGCGCGCCAGGCAGGCCCATAAGGAGCCAGCCGGACATGTCGGAGGCGCCAGCGGACAAGGCGGCAACGAAGGGGTGTAGGTTTCGTCCGCCGAGCATGTAGTCCTCGTACTCGTCGGTCTGGTTGAAACTATAAAGTCCAATCAGCAGCATGACGATCAGATAGATCACCATGGCTATGACAAACCATGTTTGGTCAGCCACGAACAGTCATCTCCTCAAGTTGAATGTATAAGTTCTATACGTCAGCTTTCGGGCTCTCTGTGCTCCGAAGTGTAGAAGGCGCGCGCAAGTGTGACGCGCACAACTCGACATCCACGTTAGCGGACGTAGTCGCGCTTCGAGGGGTGTCCGGCGTACATGGTAAAACTTCCAGCATGGGATTCACGCATCAAATGCACGTAGTTGCACCAACTTCGGGCGGGCTGTGGTTGTGGGTGGAGCGTGTCGAGGGGCATGGGGTGGTAATGGACATTGACGAGCTGGAAATGGGGGATCTACCAGCGGTTTGTATGGATATTCTGGGGATGCACCCCTGGCGTAATCGGGGAGGAATCTGGCTTTCTACGCCACGGGGAAGGGTGAAGGAATTGCCGGTACCCGCGGTAGCTTTGACCCCCGAAGAATCGGTCGCTCTAATGGGGCAGTTATGTGAATATGCGCATAAAAATGCAATCGAAGAAACTGCCTCTAAGGTCGGGCTGATTGATGGGTTTGCCCCGGAGCTTAAATTCCTTATGAAACTCTGTGCTTTCGTTGAAGAAGCAGTGCTTGCCGGGCGTGTGATGATGCGCATGGAGCGCGTAGACGATCAGTGGTTCCCACGCTGGACTCTTTCGCCCGCCGGTGATCACATGCGTGTGTTGCAGCAGTTCCGCGAACGCGTGCCCGGGGTGTTGACGCGCAACGGGGGAGAAGATGTGGTGGAGCGCCTGGCCGATGAGTTCGCCCACTGGATTGCCGTGGCACATTTGCGCCGCGAGCCCATGGAGTTCACGTCGGATTTCGTGCGCGCCCTCGCTACGGGAACGGCAACTCGAAGAGGCGGAGCCAGCACCGTAGCCAGCCTGGGACAGTGGCGGCGGGAGGCGGAGGCGGAGGCTGGACAGTTGCTGTTCTTGTTGTCGACCCCCTCCGAAGTGGAACAAACAGACGAGCAAAAGGGTGCGGGTGAGGACGATGCGACCATAGCACCGTCGTGGTGGTTGCAAATAGCCCATTCGATGAATGGTGGCCCTGCTGAGCCAATCAACCCTGCCACTGTGGGCGAAGAGTTAAAGGTAAGGATCATCCGCGGTCTCAATCGTGCCGGAGACGTATGGCCGGATTTCGAACCGCATTTGCGCAGTCTCCTGGCATGGCTCAACATGGGCGCGAATCCGCAGGGGCGGAGATGGTGGCGTCCAGAAGAGCTGCCGAGCGAACAGCCGACCTTGGGGACGAGTCTGGAGATCTCCGAGCTGGCAAGCTTCCTGGAGCACGGAGCGGCGGCGCTGCGTAAGGCTGGGTTCGGAGTGATGATTCCACGCGGGTGGGGCAAAGTGCGACCGCGGGTCAAGGCTAAAGCCACGCCGGTTGGCCAGGGGCCGGGTGCTGGCAAGCTAGGCATGGATCAGCTGATGAACTTCTCGTGGGAGGTTAGCCTGGGTAACGCTGATGGCGCTGACGGTGCCGGCGAGGGGCTCGACGAGGCGACGCGCCGAGAGCTGCTGAACGCGGCTGAGGCGATTGTGCGCATCAACGGCGAGTACGTATTCCTAGATCAGGAATCCCTCTTGGCTGCGCGCAAGTGGTTTGCACAGGTTACGAAACAGCAGGATAAAAAGGAAAAAGCTGTTGGGGATGTCACTGTGAGCGTGCGTGACATCCTGGAAGCCGATCTGCTGAGCGCCGCTGAGATAGTGGATGCTGACCACGAGTTTCGCGTGGAAGCCGACGGATGGGTCGCAAGGCTGCTGGACGGTGAAGCGCAGTTGGATCCGCCTGAGCCCGTAGACGTGCCTGCCGCTGTAAAGACCACACTGCGCGACCATCAACGACGGGGCTTGAACTGGTTGGCTTGGATGCACCGCCACCGCATCGGCGCGATTCTGGCCGATGATATGGGCTTGGGAAAGACTCTGCAGGTGCTGGCACTACTGGCATGGGAGCGCGAGGCTGGCGATTGTGAAGGCCCCACCTTAGTCGTGGCACCCACCACAGTTGTGGAAGCCTGGCGTGCGGAGGCTGCATTGCATGTGCCGGATCTGGAGGTCTTAGTCGATCACGGTTCGGGGTTGTTGGACGATAAAGAATTTGGTGACGCCACAATCCAAGGGCAGGAAAGCGGAATGAAGCGACCGGATCTGGTGGTGACAACTTACGGTCGAGTGGCGCGCAATACCGCCCGATACCAGCAGGTTCAGTGGGGCAGAGTGGTAGCCGACGAGGCACAATCGATCAAGAACCCGGCGACAAAACAGTCCCGGGCAGTGCGCTCCCTGCCAGCGGCCACACATATTGCGCTAACGGGTACACCGGTGGAGAACCGGTTGAGTGATCTGTACGCGATCATGGATTTCGCAAATCCCGGAATCTTCGGATCCGCAGCGGCATTTCAAAATCGCCTGGCTATACCCATCGAGCGCTATGGAGATGACGAAGCGAAGCGCAGGCTACGAGGCTTGGTTCAGCCGTTTATCTTGCGTCGGTTGAAGGACGATGCGGCGATTGGGCTGGATTTGCCGGAGAAGCAAGACATTGTGGAGCGCGTTCCCCTTTCCAGGGAGCAGGCTGCGCTATACGAGTCGTTCATTAAGGATATGGAGATGCGCCTGCAGCTACCCGGTGGCAAACGGCGCGCGAATATCCTGGGGGCGCTGGTGAAGATCAAACAGATTTGTAACCATCCGGCACACTACGCAGGCGACGGGTCGGGGATCCTGGCCGAGGGGAAACATCGCTCGGCGAAGATCGAGCGCATCTTTGAAATCACCGACAATGCCCTAGAAGAAGGCAAAAAGGTGCTGATGTTCACGCAGTTCCCGACGTTTGGAAAGATGCTAGCACCAGAGCTGGAGGCCACCTTTGGTGTGGAGGTACCCGTGCTGCACGGCGGGCTGTCGCGCACACAGCGCACGCGGATGGTTCACGATTTCCAGAGTGCGGACGGACCGCCGATTATGATCCTTTCGGTGCGGGCAGGCGGCACCGGCATCACGCTGACCGAGGCGTCGGTGGTGATCCATATCGATCGCTGGTGGAACCCAGCCGTTGAGGATCAGGCCACCGACCGTGCCTACCGAATTGGACAGAACAAGTCCGTGGAGGTTTATAAGCTCGTGGTACAGGGCACCATCGACGAGAGAATCCACGACATTATTATGAGCAAACGCGAGCTGGCGGGCGATATCGTCGGCGCAGGCGAGGGCTGGATCGCCAATCTTGGCGATGCCGAGCTGAGTGAACTCCTTCAGCTGCGCGAGTCCACCCAGCTGGAGGAAAACGATGGTTAGCAAACCACCGAGAAGGCGCTCACGCACAGACGCGACATGGGGCGAAAATGTGGTGCTCGCCGATTTTGGGGCTAGACGACGACAGGAAATGGACCGGCTGCGGGATGCCCATGGCACGCATATACGTGGGGAAGATAGCTGGGCAAGCTCGCAGTTAATGGAGGCCGTATCGAAAGCTACGGACTCGGGGCGCTTGGCGCGTGGCCGGGAATACTTCCGGGGCGGCAAGGTACTGAGCGTGGAGTTTGCCGAGAACGTGGTTGCCGGCCTTGTTGACGGTTCTCAGCTGGAGCCTTTTGAAACTTCGATTCACCTGCGCAAACTCACGGATCGGCAGCGTGACTTTGTATACGATGAGATGCTTTCCGATAGCTCGCATATTCGTTCCATCCTGGGCGGTGGCGCGCCGGGTATGGATGTGGCTTCAGTGCTATTGCATCCCGGGCATGTCAATCGAGTGAGCTGTACATGCCCGGATAAGTCCGCGATCTGCAAGCACGTGGTGGCATTGGCTTATTCTGCTGCGGAGCGACTGGAAAAGGACCCCAGTATTCTGCTGCGATGGCGGGGGCTGAATGCGCAGGAGCTGCTGCGCCCGGTACAGGGCTGGAGCAACGGGGGTTTGGGGGCGTCGCCACGAAAGCAGCCTCAGGCGCGCAATGCCGGAACGGTGCGGGAACAACAGTCAGAACAGGTGGACTCGGCAGAGTTTTGGGGCACCGCGGCAGAGCCGGTCGATTGGGAGCCGTTGAGTTGGGAATCCGGGTTGGAACAGGGGGACCAGAAGGCTTTGAAAGAGGCCATGCGATCGGTGACCTGGCATGCGGTAGATCAGCTCAAAGCGACGCATGAGCTGGAAGTTTGTTTTGAAACTCTCGAGAAATCCGAACCTATGTTCTATTATAAAACTAGGTTGTCCGACATGGCTGATAGAACTACGGGCGAGGCAAGTGACAGAGCGACGGATCACGCAGCGGAACGAACAAACGGCGAAATAGATCGCGATTAAAGCGACGAGATCGGGAAGAACAGGTAGCGGAAGACATGGCACAACCAATGACGGCAATGTCCGCGCACCGGGCGCGGATTATGCACACGTCGGACTGGCAACTGGGGATGCAGAGGCATTACTTAAGTGCTGAGGCGCAGTCGCGTTTTGATGAATCGCGGCTATCTACGATTGAGAAGCTGCTAGAGCTCGCACGGGAAAAGGAATGTGACGCAGTAGTGGTAGCAGGCGATGTTTTTGACAATAACTTGCTGAAACCAGAAATCTACGGTCGAGCCATCGACGTGTTGAAAGGCTCAGCGGTACCCGTTTTTCTACTGCCAGGTAACCACGATCCGCTGGACGCGGCGAGCGTGTACCACAGGGAGGAATTCGACGAGTTGACGAACGTTTTCGTCCTCAAGGACACGCAGCCAATTGCGGTGCCGAACTCCGACGGAGCCCACGAGGGGAATGTGACCTTAGAAATCGTGGGAGCGCCGCTGCAGGGGAAAAGCGCAGAACAGGATCTGGTTGCAGCCGCTCTGAGCGGGCTAGAGCCGATAGAGGGGGCAGGTATTCGAGTATTGGTCGGGCATGGTGGGGTGAGCTCTTTTGGTGAAAAAGACGATCTCGACTGCATCGACGTGGACAATGCAGCCCAGGCCTGCCGTGATCGCAAAGTGGATTATGTGGCGCTAGGAGATACGCACTCGACGATGCCGCTAGATGCAGACGGCACCCAGGCACGAGTGTGGTACTCCGGTGCGCACGAGGCCACGGCTTTCGTTGATGAGGACGGTCGAGGTGAATCGAACTCTGGCAACGTGCTGGTGGTGGACATTGCAGTGGATCCGGCGCGCCCCGAGCAGCAGGCACAGGTGCAGGTTGAAGAGATTCCGGTGGGAGGGTGGACGTTGAGGGCTGTGGCCGCGACAGTGAACTCAACGGAGGATATTGATGAATTCCTGGGGCGGTTGGAAGCTATCGAGGCCAAGCGCACCACCGTTATCAAATACTCGCTGGAGGGGATGCTGTCCGTTCACGATGCTGCTTACTTGGACGAACGAGTGGCCAAACTTAAGCCGACCTTCGCAGCTCTATACGAACGCGATCGGTCAATGGATGTGCACGTTATTCCCGATGAAGATGAATTATCCGAAGGGTTGCTGGGCCAGGGCTTTATTGGTGAGGCAGCACATGAACTCAAGGCAATAGCCGAAATCAAGAGTAAGGATCCAGAGCAGGTGCGGAAATCCCAGTGTGCACAGGATGCACTGCGCTTGCTGGTGCGGCTGGCCAAGCACGCGGAGAAGGGCAACTAGGGGAGAGGAACGGTTTAGAAAGATGACAGCTTCTAACAAGGCCAGCTTTGTCTTGGAAAGCCTGGAAGTCTACAACTTTGCAGGTATCAGCTCTGCCCATTTCACTCCTAAAGCGACGGGAGTGACCGTTATTTACGGCAGTAACGAGGCCGGCAAATCCAGTTTGATGAATGCCTTTGGGTTGCTGCTTTCCGATTGGAAGGTTTCGACAGGTTCCAGGAAGGTTAGTGTCTTTTTCCCTGTAGGTGGAGGCTCAAAACCGAAAATCACCGCCCGCATGCGCCTGGGCGAGTACCAGGTGGAGTACACCAAGGACTTCGAGAAAAAGAAAACGAAGCTGGATGTGCTGCGTCCTTCCGTACGTAACTACGACGGTGTCGCTGCGATGGAAAAGTTCAACGCGCTACTAAACGAGAACATAGATTCTGCGCTGCGCGAGGCATTATTCGTCAGTCAGGGCGAACGCTTGGATGCCCTAGATTTCACTGCAATTCCCGCCCTTTCTTCAGCTCTTCGAACTGCCGGTGATCGCGCTGTGGAGGAAGGGAGTCAGGCTCATGACGCCACAGTAGGCGCCGTTGGTGGCATCCGTGAAGACGATCAGGGAGCAGCGGAGAGACTGGTTCGCCTGATCGACGAAGAGGACAGGAAGCTACGGGATCGGCGAAGCAACCGAAACTCCAGGGGAGAACTGGCGAAGGCCGAGGCGGAACTTGCTAGTGCGGAAGAAGCTCTGGCAACTGCTGAGAGTAATTACAACAACGCTCAAGAGACGATTCGCTACATTGAATCCCTGCAGAACCAGCGGGCGGAGGCGGAGGCCGACCTACCGGATGCACAGAAGGAGTACGACGAGTGCGTCCAGCGGCTGGAAGCCGCGAAGAAGGTTGCGGAGACTCTCCGCACCTTGGAAAACGAGTTGGATCTGAAACAGGATCAGGTCGGGCGTTGGGACGACGCCTTCGAAGCTCGGGAAAATCTGAAGTCAGCGCTGGAGAAGCAGGAGCAGTCACTGAAGACGGCGACCGAGGAACTTGGCGGCGTCCAAAAGAAAGCCGACGAACAACAGGCTGAGCGCAATGAAGCCCAGAAGGCCTTCGATAGTGCCCATGCTGCCTATGCATTGGCGGATAAGCGTGCCAAGCTGGCTGCTGCGCTGAGGAAGGAAGCGGAGGTGCAGGAGCGGCTGGATGGCGCTGCAGAGGAACGCGATGATGCCATCGAGCTGGACTCCAAGGTCACGGAGCTGGCACAGAAGGTAGATCGCGACCCCGCAACGCTCAAGGCAGAGCAGAGGATTCGCGAGGCGATCACGGATCTTGAGGCACAGATCAAGATTCGTGATGTTGGCGCGACTGCCGTGCATATTACCGGGCCGACCGGAGGTATGGTCGTGGATGACGGGGTAGAAAGGGTACTGGGGGACGGTGGTCTGGAAAAGAAAGTCACCACCGAATGGACGGTGGGGCTGGGTGAATACCAAGTATGTGTGACTCCAGCGCAAGATTCCAGCAACCTCGACTTGAAGGTCACCGAGGCGCTACAGAAGGTCAATGCGGAGCTTTCATCAGTTGGGCGCGAGCACATCGATCTGGAGGACTCCCGCGCTGAAGTTTTGGAGGAATTCGGACGCGCTGTGCGAGCACGCAACGAGGAGGAGGAGAACCTGCGTGACCTGCGAGCCAGTCTCAAGGCCACTCTTGGCAAGCGCTCGATGTCTGACCTCAACAGTCTGGTAAGTAGCCTTACTGCCGAACTAGAAGACCTACGGAAGAGCTGCGGTAGCTTGCGAAGTGACGCCAATGCGGAGCCTGATGAGACTATTGACGATGCGGAAGCCACCGCCGCCTTGGAGGTAGCGACCCGGGATCGCGATGCCGCTAGCGAGCGGCTACTTTCACTGCAAAACAGTGACGCAATCGAGCGGAAAATCCAACATGAGGCGAAGGTTGAGAGCCTGCAGCAGCAGTTGGATGCGACATCGAAGAATCTGGAGGCGGCTCGTCAACGTCACTCTGACGAAGACCTACGCACGAAACGAACGCAGGCAATTGCGGCCGTGGAAGCGGCGCGCTCGGAATTGGAATCAAAGCGCCGAGAAGTGGGAGAGCTTGGGGACGTTACGGATGCGCAGGCAAGCCTCGACGGGGCACAAAGCCGGCTGAATATGCTCAGTCAGCAAATGCAGGAATGCCGTGTGAATATCGCTGCAATGAATGCGAAGCTTGGACAGGCTCGCGGTTCTGCAGATACGAAGGAGCGAGCAGAAACGGAGGTGAAGCGCCTTAAGGGTGTGGTTACTAGATTGCGCAGGCAAGCGGATGCTGCGGAGCTATTGCACGAGGTGGTTCAGGCATCGCGGAAGCGGATGCAGGAGAAGTACTCCGAACCTTATCGAAAGGCTCTGAATAAGCTTTCTGGGATGGTTTTCGGCAGCGATGTGGATCTGGATGTGAACGAAAAATTCCAAGTTTCAAGCCGCGCAATCGGCAGTGTGCGTCTGGACAAAGAACAGCTCTCTGGAGGTGCACAGGAGCAGGTGGAGATTCTGCAGCTCCTCGCGATTGCCCGGCTGGTGGGCCACGATGGCAGCGGTGTGCCGATCTTCCTGGACGACGTTCTGGGGTTCAGCGATACCGATCGGTCGAAGAGCATGAACAAGGTGCTCGGTGCGCTGGGTAGGGACAATCAGATCATCGTGCTGACTTGTGACGAGGATCGATTTTCGCGGATTCCAAACGTGAATTTTCAGAGTATCGAGAGCGTAAAGAACTCAGGATCGGGAGCTTCTGAAGCTTAATTCTCTCAGTAGCCTTCCTCGTACCCGTAGTCGTAGTCCTGTGCGTCGCTATAGCCATCGTTGTAGCCCTCGTAATAGGAATCGCCTGAGGCGGGAGCCGGCTCGGCGGGACGAGCGGCCATCATTTTGTTGGCACAGGTCTGAGTCCAACCTGACGTCCCATCGGTAAAGAATGTTGTGCCAGTTTCGTGAAGTGAGGGATCGCCACAGGATGCGATTGTCTTGTTCATTACTGAAGGGGCAGCCTGACCTGGAGCTTCAGTGTGCCCAATGACAGCCTCACCGTTCGTGGTCGTCTTTTGCTGTGGACCGCCCGGGGTGGGGGTGGGGGATTTAGCTTCTGAACTCTTCGTTTTGGACGTACTTGTCGTGGTTTCTGGGGACGCAGTTACGGTAGTGGTCTGCACATCTCCTGAGTCATCCCCGCCGGAACCACAACCACACAGGGCAAGGACGGATGTTAAAACCAGAGCGAAAGTACCCACGCGGCGCATGGTCAAGATCTCCTTGAGAAATAAAAAGAATTTTCTTAAGAATACCCAGCATGCGGATCGCCGTGGCCATATCCTCGCCGGAGTAAAAGCCATGACGCTGCCCCGGTTAAAGCAGAAAACGTAACTTCCTCCACTAGGGCAATCCAAAAGCAAAAGCCTCGGAACAAAATCAAAAAGCGATGTCCCGAGGCTTGACAACGTGCCCTCGGCGAGATTCGAACTCACGACCCCTGGTACCGGAAACCAGTGCTCTATCCCCTGAGCTACGAAGGCGTCGTATTGGCGGTTCACTTCACGTTCACGTCAATACGGGTTGAAAGTCTAGCACTGCAATAGGGCAGTAGTTTAATCACCTCCACCACTGCGTGAGCGTCTCGACTCCACTGCTAGTGTTTAATGCTGTGACTCCTGCTGAATTGTCTGAACTGATTACCGAAACTACCCGCACGACTCTGGATGCCCACGGCCTGGATTCTTCCGTGGTGCCGGAAGGCGCCACCGTGGAACGCCCACGCAACCCGGAGCACGGCGACTACGCAACGAACATCGCTATGCAGGTCGCCAAGAAGGCCGGTACGAACCCTCGTGAGCTCGGTACCTGGCTCGCGGAATCCCTCGCCGGCCACGACGGTATCGACGAGGCCACCGTTGCAGGTCCAGGCTTTATCAACATTCGCCTGGCGGCTGCTGCACAAGGCAAGATTGTCGAGCAGATCCTCGCTAGCGGTGCAGATTTCGGCCACGGCGATGAGTTCGCCGGAACCGCCATCAACCTTGAATTCGTCTCTGCAAACCCAACTGGCCCCATCCACCTGGGTGGCACACGTTGGGCCGCCGTGGGCGATGCGCTGGGACGAGTGCTGACCGCCCGCGGCGCGAAAGTTACCCGCGAGTACTACTTCAACGACCACGGCGCACAGATCGACCGCTTTGCCCGCTCCCTGCTGGCCGCTGCGAAGGGCGAACCTACCCCGGAAGACGGCTACGGCGGCGACTACATTCAGGACATTGCCTCGCAGATCGTGGAGAAAAACCCCGGCTGGCAGCAGCTCAGCGCAGAGGACGCACAGGAGCTATTCCGCTCCCAAGGTGTGGATCTGATGTTTGCCCATATCAAGCGCACCCTGGCGGAGTTCGGTACGGAGTTCGACGTGTACTTCCACGAAAACTCCCTGTTCGAGTCCGGTGCCGTCGAAGCGGCGATCCAGAAGATCAAGGACAACGGCAACCTTTATGAAGCCGACGGTGCCTGGTGGCTGCGCTCCACTAACTTCGGCGACGACAAGGACCGCGTGGTCATCAAGTCCGACGGCAACGCGGCCTACATCGCCGGTGATATCGCTTACGTGGCCGACAAGTTCGACCGTGGCCATAATCTATGCATCTACATGCTCGGCGCCGACCACCACGGATACATCGCCCGTCTCCGCGCAGCAGCTGCCGCCATGGGCTACGACCCGGAGCAGGTCGAGGTGCTCATCGGTCAGCTGGTAAACCTCGTCAAGGATGGAAAGGCAGTGCGTATGTCGAAGCGCGCTGGCACTGTCATCACCTTGGACGACCTTGTGGAGGCCATCGGCGTGGATGCCGCCCGCTATGCGCTGATCCGCAGCTCCGTCGATTCTTCCTTGGATATCGATATGGATCTGTGGGCTTCGCAGTCCAACGACAACCCGGTGTTCTACGTCCAGTATGCACACGCTCGCCTGTGCTCCCTGGGACGCAAGGCAGCGGATCTCGGCGTCACCCGTGAAGGCGCCGATCTAGCCCTACTAACGCATGACCGCGAGGGCGACCTCATCCGTACCTTGGGTGAGTTCCCGGCCGTCGTGAAGACCGCTGCGGAGCTGCGCGAACCCCACCGTGTGGCCCGCTACGCGGAGGCGCTGGCCGGAGCATTCCACCGCTTCTACGACGCTTGCCAGATCTTGCCGAAACCCAGCGACGACGAGCAGACCGTTGCAGAGAACAAGGCGTTGTTCGCCGCTCGCCTCTCCCTGGCCTCTGCGGCTCGCCAGACTCTCGCCAACGCGCTGGAGCTGCTCGGTGTGTCTGCCCCGGAGCGCATGTAGACCAGAGCGCACTGAGGACGGCTGCCTCCTTTTTGACGCCCTCACGTCAGCACCCAACACACACTCAACTCACCTAGGAGAATCCTTTGGATCCGGAGACTCACCTGAACTCCACACGACTGCGCCGTCGCATCGCCAACACCGCGGAGTTCAACGCGATCCCAGCGCACGTCTACCCGCAGACCCTTCGCCGCGAGACGGCGGGGGAGCGGGCAGGCGAGGTCACCATCGGTGGCGTGCCGATTACCGATATCGCGGAAACCTTCGGTACTCCGGCTTTCGTGATGGACGAGGAAGACTTCCGCACCCGCTGTCGCCGCTTGGCCAAGGCATTCGGCGGAGGGCGCTTCGTCCACTACGCGTCCAAGGCGTTCCTGTCGAAGATGGTCGCCCGCTGGGTGATGGATGAGGGGCTGTCCCTCGACGTCGCCTCTTTAGGCGAGCTCCAGGTGGCACTGGCTGCGGGCTTCCCAGCTGAACGCATCACTGTCCACGGCAACAACAAGTCCCCGGAGTTTCTGCGACTGGCGGTTTCCGAAGGTGCGGAGCTGATCGTCGTAGACTCGCTACAAGAAATTGAGTCTTTGTCCGCCGTTGCAGGCGAACTGGGCAAGGCCCAGGACGTACTAGTGCGCGTAACTCCGGGTGTGCACGTCGATACCCACGAGTTCATCGCCACTAGTCACGAGGATCAGAAGTTCGGGTTCTCTCTTGCCTCCGGCGCGGCTCACCATGCGGCCATGGCCTGCCATACCGCCGACGGCGTGCGCCTGCGCGGCCTGCACTGTCATGTCGGCTCCCAGGTTTTTGAAGCCGCTGGTTTCGCTCTGGCCGCCGAGCGCCTTTTGGGGCTGTGGAAGCAGCTTTTGGATTCCATTAAGACCTTGCACGACGATCATGCTGTCGACCCGTCGCGCGGTGTGGGGGTCGTGGGGTCGGACGCCCCTACGGTGCTGGATACCCTCGATCTCGGTGGTGGCTACGGTGTCGCCTATATGCCGGATCATGAGGCTCTCGACGTTGAAGAGGTGGCGTCCGAGCTTAAGAGCAAGGTGTGCGAAGCGGCGAAGTCGGCCGGTGTGCCCGAACCGACCCTTAACGTGGAGCCGGGACGCGCGATCGCCGGACCGTCGATGATTACCCTTTACCGCGTGGGTACGGTGAAGGATGTTGAGGTGGCGGACGGGATTTCTCGTCGTTATATCTCCGTCGACGGTGGCATGAGCGATAACATCCGTCCGGCTCTGTACCAGGCCGAATATGATTGCCGCGTGGCGAACCGGGAGGTCGCGGGGGAGTTGTTGCCGACGCGTATCGTGGGCTCTCACTGTGAATCCGGTGATGTGTTGGTCAATGACGCTTTGGTGCCAGAGGACGTGCGCCCCGGTGACCTGCTGATGATCGGTGCAACGGGAGCTTATTGTTATGCGATGGCCTCCCGCTACAACATGATGACCCGGCCCCCGGTGGTACGGGTTGCAGACGGTGAAGCGCGTTTGATGATTCGTCGCGAAACCATTGATGACGTGCTGTCTTTGGAGGAGTAGACCCCCTCTAAGAGAGGTAAAATAGGGGTAATGGACAGCTTTGTCTAGTCGCGCGGTAGATTGGTGCGATAACCTAAGGAAAATTACCGACAGAACTCGATTGAGACCCCACAAAGGAGCGACATGACCGAGCAGAAATTCAAGCCAGGCAAGGGAATTGGCGAGACCGTTGGTGTGGCTCTGCTGGGCATGGGCACCGTCGGCGCCGAGGTACTACGTCTCTTGGAGGAGCGCGCTGATGAGTTCGCCGAACGCATTGGTGGAAAGCTGGAAGTACGTGGCATCGCTGTCAGCGACCTAGCCAAGCCGCGCCCGGGTGTAGATCCGGAAAAGCTAACCGATGATGCACTCTCCCTCGTTGACCGTGAGGACATCGATCTCGTCATCGAGGTAATTGGCGGCATTGAATATCCGCGCAAGGTAGTGCTAGCAGCGCTGCGCGCTGGTAAGTCCGTGGTCACCGCAAACAAAGCTCTCATCGCCGCTCACGCCGATGAGCTCTCTGCCGCCGCAGACGAGTCCGGTGTGGATCTGTTCTTTGAAGCTGCCGTCGCCGCGGCCATCCCGGTGGTCGGCCCGCTGCGCCGCTCCCTGGCTGGCGACAAGGTTAACCAGGTCATGGGCATCGTCAACGGCACCACCAACTTCATCTTGGACGCAATGTACAGCCGCGGTGCCAGCTACGACGAGATGCTGGCGGAAGCCACGGAGCTGGGATATGCAGAAGCCGACCCGACTGCAGATGTCGACGGCTTCGATGCCGCCAGCAAGGCCGCTATCCTGGCTTCCCTGGCGTTCCACACCCGCGTCTCCGGTGAGGACGTGCATACGGAAGGTATTCGCAACATCACCGTTGCCGACATCGAAGCCGCAAAGGCTGCGAACTCCACCATCAAACTACTCGCCATCTGTGAGCGCCTCGTGGACGATCAAAACCAGGAATCTGTTTCCGCGCGCGTGTACCCCGCGCTTATCCCCATTTCGCACCCACTGTCCAGCGTTGCTGAGTCCTACAACGCAGTCTTCGTCGAGGCCGAGTCCGCTGGACGACTGATGTTCTACGGCAACGGTGCCGGCGGTGGTCCGACTGCCTCGGCTGTATTGGGTGATGTTGTGGCCGTGGCCCGCAACATCGTGCTCGGCGGTCGCGGCCCAGGGGAGTCCACCTATGCCTCCCTGCCCATCGCTGATTTCGGTGAAGTTCGCACCCGTTACCACGTTGATATGCAGGTCGATGATCGTCTGGGTGTGCTGGCTGAGGTGGCCTCCGTGTTCTCGGACAAGGGCGTATCGCTGAAGACGGTGCGTCAAGAAGGGCTCAACGATGGTGCGCGCCTCGTTGTGATCACCCACAGCGCAAAGGAGCGCGACCTGGAGGAGACCGTTACCAAGCTGAAGAAACTGGAGGCGGTCAAGGCCATCGATTCTGTTATTCGCATGGAAGGCTAACCACAAGTCTGAAGCGCTAGCCCCTAGCGCTAACCCCAAACGCAGTGTCAAAAACCAAAGGTGTGCTTGCGCACGCCTTTGTGGCACTACAGTGGCAATAAAGTAGAGCTTCTAAAATTAGCAACAACTGGGAAGAGACGACAGGGAACTCATGACTAACAAGGTTCTGAACCATTGGACCGGCCTGATCAACATGTATCGCGATCGGATGCCTTTCGCGAAGGACTGGGAGCCGGTGACCCTCAACGAAGGCGGCACCCCGCTACTGCGGGCGAACCACCTGTCGGAACTGACCGGCTGTGAAGTGTACCTGAAGATCGAAGGTGCCAACCCAACGGGTTCTTTCAAGGATCGTGGCATGACCGTTGCCGTGACCGATGCTTATCACAAGGGGCAGAAGGTCTTGATGTGCGCCTCGACAGGCAACACTTCCGCCTCCGCAGCCGCATACGCTGCCCGCGCTGGCCTCAAGTCCGCCGTGTTGATCCCCGAGGGCAAGATTGCCCAGGGCAAGCTGGCACAGGCCGTGATGCACGGCGCGCAGATCATCCAGATCCGCGGCAACTTCGATGATTGCCTGGAGCTAGTTCGCAAGACGACCACCGAGTTCCCAGAGATCGCTCTGGTCAACTCTGTGAACCCGATGCGCATCGAGGGACAGAAGACCGCCTCGTTTGAAATCGTCGATTGCCTTGGTGACGCCCCCGATGTCCACTTCCTGCCGGTCGGCAACGCAGGCAACATCACCGCATATTGGAAGGGCTACACCGAGTATGCCGAGGATGGCGTTTCCACCCAACGCCCCGTGATGAAGGGCGTGCAGGCTGCAGGAGCCGCCCCGCTGGTGAAGGGCGAGCCAGTGCTGGAGCCGGAGACGGTCGCAACCGCGATCCGCATCGGTAACCCGGCTTCCTGGCAGCAAGCAGTGGCAGCCAAGGAAGAATCGGGCGGCGATTTCCGCGCTCAGACCGATGAGCAGATTCTCGAGGCATATCGCCTGATCGCAGGCCGTGAGGGCATTTTCGTCGAGCCGGCTTCCGCTTCGTCCGTAGCGGGACTGTTGGATGCACATGCCAATGGTGAATTGACTGCTGGCCAGCGCATCGTGTGTACCGTCACCGGCCATGGCCTGAAGGATCCGACGACTGCTCTGTCCCAGATGCCGGATCCCACCGTCACCGACGTAGATCCGCATGCCGTTGCAGATGCGCTGGGGCTGAAGTAATGGGCGTCGAAATCCCAGTTGGCCGCAAGGCCACCGTTAAGGTTCCCGCCTCAACCGCGAATCTGGGGCCAGGCTTTGACACGCTGGGCTTAGCTCTTGGGCTATACGACTATGTGACCGCCGAGGTTATTGAGTCTGGCCTGGTCGTTGAGGTTACCGGCGAAGGCGAGGGCGAGGTGCCTTTAGATGAGCGCCACCTGGTCGTTCGTGCGCTCAGGGCGGCATTGAAGGAAGCGGACGTGACGGTTCCGGGGCTACGTGTGAGCTGCACTAACTCCATCCCACAGTCTCGCGGCTTGGGCTCCTCGGCCGCTGCCGCGACTGCTGGTGTGGCCGCAGCCAACGGTTTGGCTGGCTTTACCCTGGACGACAAAGCACAGGTGCAGATCGCTTCGACTTTTGAAGGGCACCCCGATAACGCGGGTGCTTCCGTGCTGGGTGCCGGTGTCGTCTCGTGGACGAATACTCCCATCGACGGGGTTTCTGCGCCGGAGTATCACGCCCGCCGAATCGACGTACACCCGGATATCAAGGCCACTGCGTTCATCCCAGATTTCCATGCGTCGACGGAGGCGATTCGTCGCGTCCTGCCGTCCGATATCAGCCACGTGGATGCTCGCTTCAATGTTTCTCGCACTGCAGTTATGACGGTCGCGCTGCGCGACGATCCGGAATTGCTGTGGGAGGGCACCCGTGACCGTATGCATCAGACGTACCGCGCCGAAGTGCTACCAGTGACCGCAGAGTGGGTGAACCGCCTGCGAAACCTGGGGTACCCGGCATTTCTTTCCGGTGCAGGCCCGACGATTCTGGTGCTCAGTACCGAGCGGGTGGATAACGCACTTGTGGAGGAAGCCCGGGGGCGTGGAATGAAGGTTCTAGAGCTAGATGTCGCTGGCCCAGTTGAGGTGGACGTTACCGGCTAGTCATTAGCCGGCGCCGGGGCGAGGGCAGCCTGCTTCTTGTCGCTACGGCTCTTTTGCACGACGCCAAACAGCGCCGGAACGATGGAGAACGCAACGATACCGAGGAAGATGGCCTCAATGTTGTTGCGCACGAACTCCACGCCGCCAAGCAGGGATCCCAGGTAGACGATGCCGCTGGCCCACAGCACACCGCCGATGATGTTGAAGACAATGAACGTCCGGTAGCGCATGCCCGACATTCCGGCCACCAACGGGGCATAGGTTCGCACAAAGGGGACAAAGCGGCACAGGATGATTGTGATCGAACCGTACTTGGCGAAGAATTCCTCGGAGCGGTGTAGGTGCTCCTGCTTAAAGAAGCGTCCATCCTTGCGCTTGCGAAGTGCAGGGTGGAAGCGGTGGCCGATCCAATAGCCCACCTGATCACCCAAAATGGCTGCAATTGGGGTGATAAGCAGCACCTGCCAAAGTGGTGCAAAACCATCGGGCTGGCTGGCCAGCAACCCAGCGGTGAAAAGCAGAGAATCGCCCGGCAGGAATGGGAAAAACAAGCCGGATTCGATGAAGATAATCACAAAAATAGCGGGCAGGATTGCCGCGCCGAAGGGGCCGGAACCCGATAGCAAGTGCATCGGGTCGAGCCACTGTGGCCCTAGAGCCATCACAGTTACATCGGTCATGCAAAGAGACGCTACTCTATTTTTATCTGCAATAGTTAAAGGCGAGCTGTGAGGTTTATGCTCCGCCTAAATCGTGATGACGTCGAACTTCCCTTCGCGGAAGTGGCGGCGCAAATCTTTTTTGTCGAACTTATCCACGCTGGTTTTATCGATGTGCTCAACAAAGGTCCAGTTCTCCGGCACCATCCAACCTGGAACACGTTGTCGCAGTTCGTCGGCTAGCTCTTGAGCAGTGTCAACGCTCCAGGGGGTGCCGTCGGCCAGTACCACCACCGCCAGCGGACGCTGCCCCCACTTTTCGGAGGGGATGCCAATGATCGCCGCCTCGATAACAGCGGCCGGTTCCATGAGGTAGGTTTCGAGTGCCGCAGAGTAGATCCACTCACCGCCGGAACGGATGATGTCGGTTTTGCGGTCGTGGATCGTCAGGTAACCATCCTTGTTTACCGTGGCGATGTCTCCGGTGCGGAGCCAGCCATCGGGAGTGAAACGCGGACTATCGTCCTCATAGTAGGATCCCGTCACGGTGTTGCCACGCACCTGTAGCTCGCCGGAGTTACGGTCATGGGCTTCGAGCTCGTTGCCGTCATCGTCGACGATGCGGTAGCGCATACCTGCATGGAAGCGACCCTGGCTTTCGCGATATTTGGCACGTGCGGCGCCGGCTACGCCTGCCGGAGGGTGGGCGACCGTGCCCACAGGGCCTGTTTCGGTCATGCCCCAGGCGTGGACGATGTCCACACCGAAGCGTTCCTCCCATGCGTCGATGAGAGCCGGGGGAACCTGCGACCCACCGACGTAGATCTCCTGCAGACTCATCTTCTTCGGCTGGTGTTTGGTGTAGTGCACCAGCAGGCCAGTCCAAACGGCGGGGGAACCGTGTGCCTGGCGTGGCATCGCGTCTTCAACAACGTGCGCGATGTGCTCCGGGTCGGCACGATGGCCGGTAAACACAATGGGGGCGCCTGCCATAAACGCAGCCAGCGGCACACCCCAGCTGAGCACATGGTAGATCGGTACGCCGCACAGGAAACTGGTGCCGTTGCGGATACTGAAGCTATCGGCGGCGCGCAGTTGCATCGAGTGTAACCACAGTGCTCGGTGGGAGTACACCACACCTTTCGGCGGACCTTCAGTGCCGGTGGAGAAGCAGATCGCCGCGGGGTCGGTCTCTTCGATAGCTGGCCAGTCGAAGTCGGCGCTGCGTCCGTCCAAGGTGGCTTCCAGATTGAGGACGCGCAGATGGCGTTCGTTGCGCAGACCAAGTTCCTCTATGAGTTGTTGCACCGTAGTAGTAGGGGCTTGGTCGGCGCCGATGACAAGTACAGCTTCCACACAAGGGCAGTCTGCGAGGAGGGGCACGATCTGTTCGCTGCAAGTGACGTCGATCACCAGGACGCGTGGAGCGGATTTATTGATGATGCTCGTGATCTGGCTGCCCATAAGGTGCCGGTTAATGGGGCTAAAAACCGCTCCCATAGACGCGACCGACAGCATGATCTCAAGATGTTCGGTGCAATTGGGCAGGACGGTTCCCACACGCTCGCCTTGCTGGATGCCAAATTCGTCACGGAACATGTTGGCCATGGCAGCGGCGCGGATGCCGATATGCAGGAAGCTGGTTTGTTCCGCAGTTTCATCAAAATACGTGGTCACAGTCGTATTTCGGTGAACACTGGCGCCGTACTCCAGAATCCTGGCTACGGAAAGCGGGATCTCCTGCATTGTCGACTTCATGCGTTTCAGCCTAGCCGTTAGGTGCAGGGCGTGGGGGAGGTGCTATTGTAAGCAACGGAAGCCGGATGCGAGGCTCGTTTTCTCCACTTTTCTTTCTTTACGACGCCACCCCGCGCTACACCCGCCGCCAGTCACATCTTGGGACTTTGAGGTGGCAATCTTTCTAGAAGATTCCCGCAATCTTTGGGTTAAATTTAAAACTGTTGTCGAACACGCATGTCTGGCCGATCCTGGGGCTTCGCAGGCTTTTGAAGGGTCATGGAAGGCACCAGACGTGAAAGGACTTTTGTGAGCCTGTCCGATATTTTGGCTCGTGGCCAAGCCAATGGCCTCGCCTCGTTGAAGTTGCCGGAGCTGCGCCAGGTCGCGGCGGCACAGGGGCTGAAGGGTACCTCTGGTCTCCGCAAGGGCGATCTCATTGCCGCTATTGAATCCGCTGGCAGCGGTGGGGGAGCTGCGTCAGCATCTCGACCGACGAAGGTGCGCGAGCCCAAGGAAGAGCCGGTTGTGGAGGCGTCGGAGGGGCGTCACAAAGAAGACAACCAGGCCAACGAGAACGCCGAAGAGAAAACTAAGCAGAACGATCAGCAAAGTGATCAGCAGGGTTCGGAGCAGCGCGAAGCTCGTTCCCGCGACCGTGACGGTGGGCGCGACGGCAGCCGTGACGGTGCGCGCGACGGTGGCCGTGAGGACAATCGCGGAAACCGCCGTAATCGCCGTAACCGCCGTAATCGCCGCAACCGTGGGCGGGATAACAACCGCAACGGTGATAACCGAGATAACCGGGATAACCGTGATAGCCGTGATAACGGTGGCGACGGTAACGGCAATAACAATGGGAACGGCGGCAACAACCGCGAGCAGAAGCCGGAAGAGCTGACGCCGGTCGCCGGCATCCTCGATTTCGTTGATGCTAATACTGCCTTTATCCGCACCACCGGCTACCACGCAGGCTCGACCGACGTGTACGTGCCGATTAACACGGTGCGTAAGTACGGAATGCGCCACGGTGATGCGATTACCGGCACTATTCGTCCGAAGAACAACAACAATAACGGTGGCGGCCGCGGTCGAAACCGTCAGAAGTACACGCCGATCTACCAGGTGGAGACCGTTAACGGACTCACCCCGGAGCAGGCAGCGGCACGCCCGCACTTCGCGAAGCTCACCCCGCTGTATCCGAACCAGCGACTGCGTTTGGAGACCGACCCGAAGATCCTGACGACTCGCGTGATTGACCTGATCATGCCGATCGGTAAGGGCCAGCGTGCATTGATCGTGTCCCCACCGAAGGCTGGTAAGACGACGATCCTGCAGGACATCGCGAACGCGATCTCTACAAACAACCCCGAGTGCTACCTGATGGTTGTGCTGGTCGATGAACGTCCCGAGGAAGTCACGGACATGCAGCGATCCGTCAAGGGCGAGGTCATCGCCTCGACGTTCGACCGCCCGCCGGGAGAGCACACCAACGTTGCGGAGCTGGCTGTTGAGCGCGCAAAGCGTCTCGTCGAGCAGGGCAAGGACGTTGTTCTTTTGCTGGATTCCATCACCCGTTTGGGTCGTGCGTACAACAACTCTTCGCCAGCTTCCGGACGCATCCTGTCCGGTGGTGTGGATTCCAATGCACTGTACCCACCGAAGCGCTTCCTGGGAGCGGCTCGAAACATCGAAAACGGCGGTTCCCTGACCATCATTGCCACGGCAATGGTGGAGACCGGCTCTGCTGGCGACACGGTGATCTTCGAGGAATTCAAGGGCACCGGCAATGCCGAGCTAAAGCTGGACCGCAAGATCGCCGAGCGTCGAGTTTTCCCGGCTGTGGACGTCAACCCGTCGGGTACCCGCAAGGACCAGCTGCTGCTCAGCCCGGAGGAGGCGCGCATTATGCACAAGCTGCGCCGCATTCTTTCTGCGCTGGATCCGCAGGCAGCCATCGACCTGCTGATCAAGCAGCTGCGTAAGAACAAGACCAACCGGGAGTTCATGCTGCAGGTTGCTAGCTCCGCGCCTCTGGCGGGCGAGGACGAGGAGGATTAAACCATGAGCCAATCACCATCAGTCATCGATGACATCCTGGCTGAGTACCAGGGGCTAGAGATGCAGCTGGGCGACCCCGAGCTGCACAACGATCCGGCGGCAGCTCGCAAGGTAGGCAAGCGTTTCTCCGAGCTGCAGCCGATCATCCAGACGCACCAAAAGCTCGAACAGGCACGAGAAGATCATGAAGCAGCCTCCGAGATGGCGTCCGAGGATAAGGAATTCGCGGAGGAAGCTAAGCGCCTGGAACAGGAAATCGGACAGCTGGAGGAACAGCTGACTGACCTGCTGGCGCCGCGTGACCCGCACGATGGCGACGACATCGTCATGGAAATCAAGTCCGGTGCCGGCGGCGAAGAGGCCGCACTATTCGCCGGTGAGCTTGCGCGTATGTACCAGCGCTACGCAGAGCGCCATGGCTTTAGCACCGAGATTCTTGGACTCAATGAGACCGACCTGGGTGGTGTGAAGGATATGACCTTGTCGATCCGCTCCAAGCAGCCGTCCCGCGACGGTGCCTGGTCCGAGTTCAAGTTCGAAGGCGGCGTGCACCGCGTGCAGCGTATCCCCGTCACAGAGTCGCAGGGTCGCATTCAGACCTCCGCTGCGGGCGTGCTGGTATACCCGGAACCCGACGAGGTCGAGGACGTGGAGATCGACGAGAAGGACATCCGCGTAGACGTCTACCGCTCCTCCGGTAAGGGCGGCCAGGGTGTGAACACCACGGACTCCGCCGTGCGTATCACCCACCTGCCGACCAATATTGTGGTGACCTGTCAGAAGGAACGCTCTCAGATCCAGAACCGCGCTCGTGCGATGCAGGTGCTTGCTGCGCGTCTGCAGCAGATGAGGGAAGAAGAAGCTGAGGCAGAGGCAGCTGAGGGTCGCGCTGCTCAGATCCGCACTATGGATCGTTCCGAGCGCATCCGCACCTACAACTTCCCAGAGTCGCGCGTGTCCGATCACCGGATTGGCTACAAAGCCAACAACCTGGACGCCGTTTTGGGCGGAGACCTGGAAGCACTGTTTGCGGCTTTGAAGGAAGCTGACCGCGCACGCCGCCTCGAGGCGGAAGACTAGCTTCCGTCCTCAACGCAGGTAGCTTGTGAATATCAACCTTGTGAATATCAACGAGGCAATCCGCGAGGCCACCGCGCAGCTCCACGCCGCGGGGATCGATTCTGCCGTGGTCGACGCGCGCCTGTTGATGCGCTATCTGCTGGCCGAGCCCGCTACGGACAATAGCCCCCGCACCGCAGTGGATCCGGGCACCCTCTTCCTCCGCTCCGATGAACCAGCACCCGCCGCCTATGCGGGCTGGGTTGCTCGTCGCGCGTCCCGCGAGCCCTTGCAACACATCGTCGGCTCCGCTCCCTTTTGCGGGGTGGATCTTTTTGCCGAGCCGGGCTGCTTTATACCCCGCCCCGAAACCGAGCTGCTAGCCGAATGGGCCGCGCGCTCCCTTGCGAACCACCCCGCGCCGCGCGTGGTTGATCTTTGCTGTGGGCCTGGCACGCTGGGGCTTGGGGCTTCTTTTCTTTATGACGCCCCTATCTCCCTTTTGGGCGTAGATATCTCGGATCGCGCTCTGCGCTTGGCTGAAAAGAATGCACGGTTGATCCCGCAGGTAAACGCTACTTTCGTTAAAGCAGATCTGGCGGCCGACGATCCCGAGGCGTTTGCAAAAGCCTGTGAGCTCGGGCGGGGTCCCAACGCACCTGCCGATGTTGTGGTGTGCAATCCGCCCTATGTGCCGGAATCTACACACGTCACTCCAGAAGTCGCTGCCGATCCGCACGCAGCCGTGTTCTCCGGACCAGACGGGCTGGACCTCATGCCCCGGGTGCTGTTGTGGGCTGAGGCGCTGGGACGGCGAGGTGGTGGCGTCGGCATTGAACACGATGACTCCAACGGCGAACAAGTAGCAGAGATGATGCAGCGCCGTGGGTGGCAAGAAGTTACTCAACACCGCGACTTGGCAGGTCGGCCACGCTTCGTAACCGCCCTGCTGCCGCAATAGTTCGGACGATGGGGCTAAGGTAGAGCACGTAATTCTTAAGCAAGAAAGGGCTGCAATGTCGAGAACCGTAGACGCAACCGATCCGCAGAACCGAGAGGCCGCGATCGAAACCGCGGCGAATGCGGTCAAGGGCGGGCGGCTGGTCGTATTGCCGACCGACACTGTGTACGGAATTGGCTGCGACGCTTTCGACAACGAGGCTGTATCCGCGCTCCTGCGAGCCAAAGGACGCGGCCCCGACATGCCAGTTCCCGTGCTGGTGCCCAGCTGGACCACCATCGAGGGGCTCGTGCGCGAATACACCTATAACATGCGCAAGCTCGTGGAGGCCTTCTGGCCGGGCGGGCTATCCATGGTTGTGCACCAGGCTCCGAGCCTGCCGTGGAACCTGGGCGACACACGCGGCACAGTCATGTTGCGCATGCCCAACCAGCCGATCGCACTTGAACTATTGGAGCGAACTGGCCCCATGGCCGTCTCCAGTGCCAATATTTCGGGTCAGCCGCCGGCTACGAATGTGCAGATGGCGGAAGACCAGCTGGGTGCGGACGTGACCACCTACATCGACGGTGGGGAAGCGCACCACGGTGTGGCATCCACTATTGTGGATCTTTCCTCTGGCCGACCGCGTATTCTGCGCGAAGGAGCTGCCACCACCGAGCGCGTAGCAGAGGTGCTGGGGATGAGCAGTATGGAGCTGCGGGGAGAGATTTAATGCAATTGCTCGCCCAGCCGGCCATCGGCGCAGGAATTCCCCTGCGCGAGTTGGTGCTGGTGCTTCTCGTTGCCTGCACAGTTACTTACTTAGTAACCGGTGCAGTGCGGTCGTTGATCTTGCGATATGGACGCATGGCTGCCCCGCGCCAGCGTGATGTGCACACAGTCCCCATGCCCCGGTTAGGTGGTGTGGCGATGTTTACGGGCCTGGTTGTGGCAGTGATCGTGGCCAATCAGCTACCTGCGTTGACGCGCGGATTTCCACCCGTGACACCCGATATGACGGCGGTGTTGATGGCCGCATTTGTGATCGTTGTGGTTGGTGTGGTCGATGACCTCTATGACATCTCTTGGGTCTTGAAGCTGGGCGGACAAATCGTGGGTGCCGTGGTGATGAGCTTGATGGGGCTCAGTTGGTACCTGTTCTACGTGCCCTTTGGCGACGGCACCACGCTGATTCTGGATCAAGTGCAGTCTACGATTCTGACGGCACTGTTGACCGTGACAATTGTGAACGCGATGAACTTCGTCGATGGGCTGGACGGATTAGCCGCCGGACTGGGAGCAATTGCAGCGGGAACTATTCTGATTTACTCGTTGACCATTCTGCATGACCAGAGTGGCACAGTGGCGGCATACCCACCGGCGATTATTTCTGCGGCGTTAGTCGGTATCTGCATGGGCTTTTTGCCACACAATTTCTCACCAGCTCGCATTTTTATGGGAGATAGCGGGGCAATGTTGATTGGTTTGTTGCTGTCCGCGGCCTGCACTTCCGCATCTGGGCGGATCAACGCTGCGCTCTATGGACCCGCGGATATGATGGCGCTACTCTCACCCATGATTGTGGTGCTGGCAGCACTATCCATTCCATTGCTGGACTTGGTAATGGCGGTGGTGCGCCGCGTGTCGAAGGGCAAGAGTCCTTTCTCCCCGGACAAGAAGCACCTACACCATCGACTTCTTAGTATTGGCCACACTCAAAAGCGTGTGGTGTTGGTTTTGTACACCTGGGTTGGGGTAGTGGCATTCGGTGCCGTGGGGTTGACCGTTCTACCTCTGCCTGTCATGGCGATTTCTTTTAGCATGCTGGTGATTATCGCCATTTCGGCAACGGTCGTTCCACTGCGGCGAGCAAATCGGAAGTCAAACACTGCTCAGGTAAGCTAATCGCCATGAGTGATGCGACTGAGAAAACTGGGAACGCTGGGAACGCTGGGGACGCTGAGAACGCTGGGCACAACGGTGCCAAAGAGCTACCCGAACTAAATGATGTATCCCAAGTGGAAGACCACGTCGCGCCGCTGAAAGCTGCGATGCGTGCTGGAGTGCTGGTTCTCCTGGCTCTGGGTGTGGTGTCCCTCCTGGTGTGGGGGCTGATTAGCGGTACAGCAGGCTTGTGGGGAGCCGGCATCGGTTGGTTGGTCGGCGGCGGGTTTATGCTGATGACCGTTGTAATTGTGTTGGTGAGTTCCAATACGTCGCCCTCTGCCACGATGGGGTTGATCTTGGGAAGCTGGTTGGTCAAGGCCGCGGCACTGCTGGGAATCCTGTTCTTCCTTAAAGACAAGACTTTCTACGACACGCCAGCACTGGCCGTGACCGTTATGCTCAGCATGATTGCCGTGCTAGTCATTGAGACGCTGGCAGTTACCCGCACTCAAAAGCTGTACATTAGCTAAGGGGTAGGGCGCTCAATGCGCCCCTTCAGCTAAAAAGCTGGAGAGGGGGAGTGTGGGAGTTGGCCGTAAATGATTCTTGCTCCAAAAACGTTGAAAAGCACGACCAAGTGGGGGGACCCGCGCTGCGTTTCACTTAGCGATTCGCGAAGCAATACTGATATTGTCTTAGCGGGCCTTTTATTGGCACACGTATGTGTGAACAGTAGATACGGCACCGGCTGATTCTGTAGGGACGTGCGACGGAGTCCCTTAATTATCGGCCTAACTCTTCGAAAAGAGACCTCCATCGCACCGCAGTGATTCCATGCAATCTTGCGGCCCAATCACGGGAGAGAACGCTGAGCGTAACAACCTTGGCCATGAAGGGCGAATTCCACCCGCCTTCATTGGAGCACGAATTCTTCCCGGGGCAAGTGGATAGCAACCACCTGTGGTTCAGTGAGTTTGCCGGTGGAGCGTTCGCGCTCGACCGCCTCATGGTCATCCGTATTGTGATGATTCTGCTGGTTTCTGCATTCTTCTTCTTTGCAATGCGGAAGCCGAAGCTGATTCCGAGTGGCGTTCAGAACGTTGCTGAGCTCTTCTTGGACTTCGTTCGAATTCACATCGCGGAGGATATCTTGGGCAAGAAGGAAGGGCGCCGGTTCCTGCCGATCATCGCCTCTATCTTCTTCACCGTTCTTGCCGTCAACATGTCGACGATCATCCCGTTCATGAATGTTTCAGCCAGCGCTCGCGTGGGTCTACCCCTGGTGCTGGCTGTTGTCGCATACATTGCCTTCATCTACGCGGGTGTGAAGCGCTACGGCTTCGGCAAGTACGTCAAGTCCTCGCTGATCATTCCTGGTTTGCCGACATGGCTCCACTTCATCGTGGCGCCGATTGAGGCATTCTCCACATTCGTCCTCCGTCCGGTAACGCTGACCATTCGTCTTATGGCGAATATGCTGGCTGGACACATCATCCTCGTCATGCTGTTCACTGCTACGAACTTCTTCTTCTGGCAGATGAGCGGCTGGAGCTTGGTCGCTGGCGGCACGATCCTCTTCGCGATCGCCTTCACCCTGTTCGAGCTCATGGTGATCTTCCTGCAGGCATACATCTTTGCCCTGCTGACCGCCGTGTACATCGAGCTGTCCCTCCATGCAGACGAGCACTAATTCGCCCCTTTTTAAGTACTAAAATGACCAGGCCGGACAACAAAAACAGAAAAGCTGCAACCGGCCGGTTCTCAGAAAGGTAATGGAAACCAAATGAACGACATCTTCCTCATCGCGCAGGACACCACCACCAAGTTCCAGGGCTTCGGCACCATCGGCTACGGCCTGGCTGCTATCGGCTCCGCTATCGGTGTGGGCAACGTTGCAGGTAAGACCGCAGAGGCTATGGCTCGCCAGCCTGAGATGGCCGGCCAGCTGCGCACCACCATGTTCCTGGGTATCGCTTTCGCCGAGGCACTGGCTCTGATCGGCTTCGTCGCCGGCTTCCTGTTCTAATTTCAGTGCGATTGGCCGCTCGTTAAGAGCACTTTCTAACCACCGCACCAGAATCGAAAGCTGGAGACTATGACGAACACCTTTTTGTTAGCAGCTGAGAAGCTGCCAATGGAGGAGTCGGTTAACCCGCTCATTCCTCCGCTGTACGACATCGTCTGGTCCATCATTCCTTTTGCAGTCATCCTGTTTGTCTTCTGGAAGTTCGTTCTTCCGAAGTTCCAGGAAGTGCTGAATCAGCGCGAGGATCAGATCGAGGGCGGCATTCGGCGTGCCGAGTCCGCTCAGGCAGAAGCTAAGGCTGCCTTGGAGAAGTACAACGCTCAGCTCGCTGAGGCACGCACTGAGGCTGCACAGATTCGTGATGACGCCCGTTCTCAGGGCCAGAAGATCATCGCGGACATGAAGGCTCAGGCAACCGAAGAGTCCAACCGTATCGTCGAGTCGGGCCACAAGCAGCTCGAAGCACAGCGTTCCGCCGTTGTTACCGACCTGCGCAAGGAGATGGGTGAGAACTCCATCAACTTGGCTGAGCGCCTGCTGGGCGAGCAGCTGTCGGACGACGTAAAGCGCTCGGGCACCATCGATAACTTCCTCGCCGGACTGGACAACGTCGGCGCATCCGGGAAGTGATCGGTATGCACGCAGCGAGCCGAGAGGCAATTGAGCGCCTCGAGAAGACCCTGGATCAGGGTCTGAACGAGACCTCCGACAAAGTGGGCACCGGTGTAACCACCGGCACCGAGCTGTTCGATGTTGTTGAACTGCTCGACAGTGACCGCGGCCTGCGTGTCGCGCTGATCGACCCGGCGAGGGATGCCAACACCCGCGTCGAGCTGGCCAAGCGCCTGCTCGGTGGAAAGGTATCCGCCTCGACGGAAGAAATCGTGTCTGCTGCTGTATCCCAGTCGTGGTCCAACACCCGTGACCTGCGCGACGGACTTGTGAAGCTGGGCCGCCTGGCCCTGCTGCGCGCCGCCGACGCCCAGGGACAACAGGATCGCGTTGAAGACGAACTGTTCCAGCTGGCTCGAATCATCGAGCGTGAGCCGGAGCTAGAGCTGAAGCTGGCCGACCGTGCCGCATCTTCGGATGCACGCCGGGATCTGCTGGCTAAGGTCCTGTACGGAAAAGTCACCTCCACGACGGAGGCTCTGGCACTGCAGGCGATCGGTCGCCTCCGCCAGCGTCCAGTCGAGGAGCTTGACTCGTTGACTGAAGAGGTAGCTGCTTTGGAAGGACGCACCGTTGCGCGTGTCCGCTCTGCAGCTGCCCTGGGTGAACAGCAGAAGTCGACTCTGTCGGACAAGCTGGAAAAGATTTACGGTCGCAAGATTGCGGTCCACTCCGAGGTTGATACCAGCCTCCTCGGCGGTGCCGTAATCCGCGTCGGTCACGAAGTTATCGACGGCAGCACTGCAGGACAGCTGCGGCGCCTGCGCCAGTCGATTGCTTAAGGGCGTCATAAAGAATCGCTCCTTAGAAGTAACCGACACCGACCCAAGCAAGAGAATTAATGCTGGAAGACGAAACCGAGAGCAGGAAGAACATGGCGGAGCTGACGATCTCCTCCGATGAGATCCGTAGCGCGATTGCGAACTACACCTCGAGCTACTCCCCGGAGGCCTCCCGTGAGGAGGTCGGCGTGGTCACGGCGGCTGCAGACGGTATTGCCCAGGTAAGCGGCATGCCTTCTGTGATGGCTAACGAGCTACTCGAGTTCCCAGGCGGCGTTATTGGCGTTGCACAGAACCTCGACACCGACACCGTCGGCGTCGTAATCCTGGGTAACTTCGAGTCCCTCAAGGAGGGCGACGAGGTCAAGAGGACCGGCGAGGTCCTGTCCATCCCGGTCGGGGAGAAGTTCCTCGGCCGCGTTATCAACCCACTGGGTCAGGCCATCGACGGCCTGGGCGACATTGAGTCCGAGGAAGAACGCGCCCTCGAACTCCAGGCGCCCTCCGTTCTGATGCGTCAGCCCGTCGAGGAGCCGATGCAGACCGGCATCAAGGCTATCGACGCAATGACCCCGATTGGCCGTGGTCAGCGCCAGCTGATCATTGGTGACCGCAAGACCGGTAAGACCTCGGTCTGCATCGATACCATCCTGAACCAGCGCGACAACTGGGCATCCGGCGACCCGAAGAAGCAGGTTCGCTGCATCTACGTTGCCATCGGTCAGAAGGGCTCTACGATCGCTTCGATCCGTAAGACCCTGGAAGACCACGGCGCGCTGGAGTACACCACCATCGTGGCAGCACCGGCATCCGACTCCGCCGGCTTTAAGTGGCTGGCACCGTTCACCGGTGCTGCTCTGGGCCAGCACTGGATGTACCAGGGCAAGCACGTCCTGGTTATCTACGATGATCTGACCAAGCAGGCTGAGGCCTACCGTGCGATCTCCCTGCTGCTGCGTCGCCCGCCGGGCCGCGAGGCATACCCCGGTGACGTTTTCTACCTGCACTCCCGTCTGCTGGAGCGTGCAGCGAAGCTCAACGACGAGCTGGGCGGCGGTTCGCTGACGGCACTGCCGATCATTGAGACGAAGGCAAACGACGTATCTGCCTTCATTCCGACCAACGTCATTTCCATTACCGACGGTCAGGTCTTCCTGGAGTCCGATCTGTTCAACCAGGGTGTCCGACCGGCTATTAACGTTGGTGTGTCCGTCTCCCGTGTGGGTGGTGCCGCACAAACCAAGGGCATGAAGAAGGTGTCCGGTTCCCTGCGTCTGGATCTGGCCGCTTACCGCGACCTGGAGGCCTTCGCGGCCTTCGCATCCGACCTGGACCCTGCTTCCAAGGCACAGCTGGAGCGCGGTAAGCGCCTGGTTGAGCTGCTGAAGCAGAAGGAGACCCAGCCGCAGTCCGTCGAGGATCAGATGGTTTCCATCTACCTGGCTGGCGAGGGCGAGCTCGACGACGTTCCGGTTGAGGACGTCCGCCGTTTCGAGTCCGAGCTGCTGGAGAACCTGCACGCTTCCCACGGTGGCGTGTTCGAGCAGATCAAGGGTGGCACCCCGTTCAACGACGAGTCGAAGGCCGAACTGGCCGGTGCCGTCCGCGACTTCAAGCAGGGCTTCCAGACCACCGACGGCACCCCCGTCATCAACGAGCCTGAGGCTCGCCCGCTCGGCGACGATGAGGTCTCGAAGTCTCAGATCACTGTCTCCCGCAAAGCAAAGTAACCGCGGAAGGTAAGTGAGCACAGTGACCACCAAGAACATTAATGAAACAGAAGGGAGGCGATAGTTATGGCTAGTCTTCGCGAGCTGAGGACACGCATCAAGTCCGTGAACTCAACGAAGAAGATCACGAAGGCCCAGGAGCTCATCGCCACCTCGAGGATCACCAAGGCTCAGGCGCGCGTTGAAGAGGCAGAGCCTTACGCGGAGGAAATCACCCGCGTCGTTCAGCGTCTGGCATCCGCAAGCTCTCTGGATCACAAGATCCTGCAGGAGCCTGCTGGGGCTTCTCGTGCTGCGATCCTCGTGGTTTCAAGTGACCGTGGCATGTGCGGTGGCTACAACAACAACGTCTTCAAGAAGACTGCAGAGTTGCGCAAGCGCCTGGAGAACGAAGGCAAGGACGTTGTTCTGTACGTCTCTGGTAACAAGGGCATCTCCTACTACAACTTCCGCGGTGAGGACATCGCAGGCGCCTGGTCGGGTTACTCCCAGGATCCCGACTACGCAGCCACCCACGATGTTCGTCGCCACCTGATTGATGGCTTCGTCGCCGGTTCCGAGGGAACCGCTAAGTGGCGTGAGGGCCTCAATGTGGAAGAAGGACAGGGCATTCAGGGATTCGACGAGGTGCACATTGTGTACACCCGTTTCGTTTCCATGCTGAGCCAGACCCCAGAGGCACACCGACTGTTGCCGATCGAGACTGTGGTTGAGGAAGAAAAGCTGGAACTCGGCGAGGACTTGGTCTCCGACAAGGCCGACCATGTCGCTGCCGACTACGACTTTGAACCCGACCCAGACACCCTGTTGAAGGCTTTGCTGCCGCAGTATGTCTCCCGAGGCATCTTCGCAGCAATGCTGGAGTCTGCGGCGTCGGAATCCGCAGCGCGTCGTACCGCGATGAGCGCCGCAACCGACAACGCGACCGACCTGGTCAAGCAGCTCTCGCGAGTGGCTAACCAGGCTCGTCAGGCCCAGATTACCCAGGAAATTACAGAGATCGTCGGTGGCGCATCCGCGCTCGCCGATAGCGGAGAAAGTGATTAAGTATGACTACAGCAAACAAGATTCAGCAGCCCGCTGAATCGGCTGTTGCGGGCCGCGTCGTGCGAGTTATCGGCCCGGTCGTCGACGTGGAGTTTCCGCGTGGCCAGCAGCCAGCACTGTTCAACGCCCTGACCGTCGAGGTTGACCTCGAGGCAGTGGCAAAGACCATCACCCTGGAGGTCGCACAGCACCTCGGGGACAACCTCGTTCGCGCCGTGTCCATGGCTCCGACCGACGGTCTGATCCGTGGCGCCGCGGTTACCGACACCGGTAAGCCGATTTCCGTGCCCGTCGGTGACGTCGTCAAGGGCCACGTCTTCAACGCGCTGGGCGACTGCCTGGACGAGCCAGGTCTGGGCCGCGACGGCGAGCAGTGGGGCATCCACCGCGAGCCGCCGGCATTCGACCAGCTCGAGGGTAAGACCGAGATCCTGGAGACCGGTATTAAGGTCATCGACCTGCTGACCCCGTACGTCAAGGGCGGCAAGATCGGCCTATTCGGTGGTGCAGGTGTGGGTAAGACGGTGCTCATCCAGGAGATGATTACCCGTATTGCTCGCGAGTTCTCCGGTACCTCCGTGTTCGCAGGTGTTGGTGAGCGTACCCGTGAGGGCACCGACCTCTTCCTGGAAATGGAAGAGATGGGCGTGC
>ERZ500979.25-NODE-25-length-92518-cov-10.443139_pt1 | contig 92518 bp, 87 predicted proteins | sample MGYA00248864_ERZ500979 | MGnify/ENA primary metagenome ERZ500979 (study PRJEB25958, sample SAMN03398550) | human skin metagenome | study: EMG produced TPA metagenomics assembly of the Human Skin Microbiome Metagenome (human skin metagenome) data set.
AAGGTCCGCAACATCGGCATCATGGCGCACATCGATGCTGGTAAGACCACCACCACGGAGCGCATCCTTTTCTACACCGGTATTAACCGTAAGATCGGTGAGACCCACGATGGCGCCTCCACGATGGACTGGATGGAGCAGGAGAAGGAGCGTGGTATCACCATTACCTCCGCTGCTACCACCTGTTTCTGGGAAGGTAACCAGATCAACATCATCGACACCCCCGGCCACGTGGACTTCACCGTTGAGGTGGAGCGCTCCCTGCGTGTCCTGGACGGTGCGGTGGCTGTGTTCGACGCCAAGGAAGGCGTGGAGCCGCAGTCCGAGCAGGTCTGGCGCCAGGCAACCAAGTACGACGTTCCGCGTATTTGCTTCGTCAACAAGATGGACAAGCTGGGCGCAGACTTCTACTACACGGTGCAGACCATCGTCGACCGCCTGGGTGCAAAGCCACTGGTAATGGCCCTGCCGATCGGTGCTGAGGACGACTTCGATGGCATCGTTGACCTACTGAACATGCGTGCTGTTACCTGGCGCGGCAAGGTAGAGATCGGTGCGGAGCCGACCTACGAGGACATTCCGGAGGACCTCAAGGACAAGGCCGAGGAGTACCGCGAGAAGCTCGTCGAGACCGTTGCTGAGTCCGACGAGGAGCTCATGGAGCGCTACTTCGCCGGTGAGGAACTCACCGTTGATGAGCTGAAGGCACAGATCCGTAAGCTGACCGTTAACTCCGAGGTTTACCCGGTTTACTGTGGTTCTGCTTACAAGAACAAGGGCATCCAGCCGATGCTGGACGCTGTTATCGACTTCCTGCCGAACCCGATGGACGTCGGCTCCATCAAGGGCCACGACGCTAAGGATCCCGAGGTTGAGGTTCTGCGCAAGCCCTCCAAGGACGAGCCGTTCTCCGCTCTGGCATTCAAGGTTGCCGTACACCCGTTCTTCGGCAAGCTGACCTACGTCCGCGTTTACTCCGGTTCCGTTGAGTCCGGTGCGCAGGTCACCAACTCCACGAAGGACAAGAAGGAGCGCATCGGCAAGCTGTTCCAGATGCACTCCAACAAGGAGCAGCCGGTGGATCGTGCATCCGCTGGTCACATCTACGCCTTCATCGGCCTGAAGGACACCACCACCGGTGACACCCTGTGTGACGCTCAGGATCCGGTCATCCTGGAGTCCATGGACTTCCCGGATCCGGTTATCGAGGTCGCCATCGAGCCGAAGACCAAGTCTGACCAGGAGAAGCTGGGTACCGCTATCCAGAAGCTGGCGGAAGAGGACCCGACCTTCACCGTTAAGCTGGATGAAGAGACCGGCCAGACCGTCATCGGCGGTATGGGCGAGCTGCACCTGGACGTTCTGGTTGACCGTATGCGCCGCGAGTTCAAGGTTGAGGCGAACATCGGTAACCCGCAGGTTGCTTACCGCGAGACCATCCGCAAGCCGGTCGAGAAGCTGGAATACACCCACAAGAAGCAGACCGGTGGTTCCGGTCAGTTCGCGCGCGTCATCATCGCCGTCGAGCCCTACGCGCCGGAGGAGGGCTCCGAGGAGACCTACGAGTTCGTCAACGAGGTCACCGGTGGTCGCGTGCCGAAGGAGTACATCCCGTCTGTCGACGCTGGTATCCAGGACGCTATGCAGTACGGCTACCTGGCCGGCTTCCCGCTGGTGAACATCAAGGCCACCCTGCTGGATGGTGCTTACCACGAGGTCGACTCCTCCGAGATGGCCTTCAAGCTGGCCGGTTCTCAGGCTCTGAAGGAAGCAGTTGCCAAGGCAAAGCCGGTTCTGCTGGAGCCGCTGATGGCTGTTGAGGTCATCACCCCTGAGGAGTACATGGGCGACGTAATCGGCGACATCAACTCCCGCCGTGGCCAGGTTTCCTCCATGGACGACCGTGCTGGCGCCAAGGTTGTCAAGGCTAAGGTGCCGCTGTCTGAGATGTTCGGCTACATCGGTGACCTGCGTTCCCGCACCGCCGGTCGTGCAAACTTCTCGATGATCTTCGACTCCTACGGTGAGGTTCCGACCAACGTTGCTTCCGACATCATCGCGGAGCGCACCGGAGGCCAGGCCTAATACTGGGGTCGTTTCCGCCCCTCTCTAGCTAAGGCTTCCTTCATCTTTGTGACGCCCAAGGCTCCGTCGTAACGGGGCTGACAAGTGGGTTCACGGGGTGAGGGGCCTTGCGGGGTAGGGGTCAGCACGGCGCAGGCCTGCGTCAAAAAGTAACCAAATAGATAACTATCTAAGACGGCTAGAAATAGTTGTCTCTTAGGGCTTACCCCAATCTATGTGGGGTTTCGACTTTGCCCACAGACGCTAATTTTTCTAGATGGGGTACAGTGACGTAGGATGCGGTGTGCTGGCCGTTACCCAGTTCGCGTGTAGCGCGACTGGCCTCGAAACACAAAGTCGAGGCGAAGATGTTCGTTACACGGATAATCTGAAATTCGGCAAGAAGTAAGAAAACTAGCCAGTGAGCAATCCGCAAACTGCGGGGAAGCAGCTGGTTGGCAATAAAAGTTAATGTGGCTGCGAGAGTCGTAGCCACCGAGCAGTCCAGGAGGACACAAAGTGGCGAAGGCTAAGTTCGAGCGTTCCAAGCCGCACGTAAACATCGGCACCATTGGTCACGTCGACCACGGCAAGACCACCACCACTGCCGCGATCACCAAGGTTCTGGCTGACGCATTCCCCGAGGCCAACAAGTCCTTCGCTTTCGACGCCATCGATAAGGCGCCGGAGGAGAAGGAGCGTGGCATCACGATCAACATCTCCCACGTTGAGTACGAGACCGAGAAGCGCCACTACGCTCACGTTGACGCTCCGGGTCACGCCGACTACATCAAGAACATGATCACCGGTGCTGCTCAGATGGACGGCGCTATCCTGGTTGTTGCTGCAACCGATGGCCCGATGCCGCAGACCCGCGAGCACGTTCTGCTGGCTCGCCAGGTTGGCGTTCCTTACATCCTGGTTGCACTGAACAAGTGCGACATGGTTGACGATGAGGAGCTGCTGGAGCTCGTCGAGATGGAGGTTCGCGAGCTGCTGGCCGAGCAGGAGTTCGACGAGGAAGCTCCGGTTGTTCACATCTCCGCACTGAAGGCCCTGGAGGGCGACGAGAAGTGGGGCAAGCAGATCCTCGAGCTGATGCAGGCTTGTGACGACTCCATCCCGGATCCGGAGCGCGAGACCGACAAGCCGTTCCTGATGCCGGTTGAGGACATCTTCACCATTACCGGTCGCGGTACCGTTGTTACCGGCCGTGTTGAGCGTGGCATCCTGAACCTGAACGACGAGGTCGAGATCCTGGGTATCCGCGAGAAGGCCCAGAAGACCACCGTTACCTCCATCGAGATGTTCAACAAGCTGCTGGACACCGCAGAGGCTGGCGACAACGCTGCACTGCTGCTGCGTGGTCTGAAGCGCGAGGACGTTGAGCGTGGCCAGATCGTTGCTAAGCCGGGCGCATACACCCCGCACACCGAGTTCGAGGGCTCCGTTTACGTTCTGTCCAAGGACGAGGGCGGCCGCCACACCCCGTTCTTCGACAACTACCGTCCGCAGTTCTACTTCCGCACCACCGACGTTACCGGTGTTGTTAAGCTGCCGGAGGGCACCGAGATGGTTATGCCGGGCGACAACGTTGACATGTCCGTCACCCTGATCCAGCCGGTCGCAATGGACGAGGGTCTGCGCTTCGCTATCCGTGAGGGTGGCCGCACCGTTGGCGCTGGTCGCGTTACCAAGATCACCAAGTAGTAATCACTACTTCACGCTGATCTCCGCTTAGCGCTACGGCGCTAAACGGAAAATGCCCCGGGTTCTTTAAAGAGCCCGGGGCGTTTTTGTATTCAGGAATGTATCCGTGCAACCTATTCCCAGGGGAATTGATTCAACGTAGTCCAACTGAGAACGTTGTTCTTGCCAGACGTCGGAACGGCGATACTAAGGGCGTCGGCAAGATAGCGATCCTCACTCATTTCCAACGGCGAGCCTTTCGCATCGCGTGACAAACGACGGTGTACCAGAACTGGGTCACCGGCAGCCAGCGGCAACCACTGGGCATCAACGGCTCCAGCTTTAGAGGCCGAGAAGACATTGTCTGCGGCGAAGAAGTGGATATTGTGACGCGCCGCTAGTTCGTTAGTGACAGAGGGACACGTTGGATCCATAGCTGCGACCTTCGTGCCCACCCAAGCGGGGTAGCGTGTGCGTTCCAGCATGATAGGTGCACCGTCAATAGTGCGGACGCGTAGAACCGTGAGTACCTGCTGGCCGTCGGGGATTCGCAGCAGCTGTGAGTCTTGCTCAGTTTGTTCGACCCATTCTTGTTTGATGACATGCCCACCAGGGGTTCGTCCGCGTCCATAGGCCCATTGTGCGAAACTTCGGAACTTGGAGATCTCCGGAAAGCGAGCGGGCATCCGCATGACGACTTTGCGGGCACCGCGTTTGGAACTAAGGGTTCCGTCGTCCACCAGCACGTTAAGAGCCTGGCGCATAGTTCCGGGGGCTACGTGAAAGCGCTCCGAGAGCTGCTTCTCACTCGGTAGTGGTTCCCCGACCGCGAAACGCTCGCTACGGATGTCCTCACGCAGCTCGTGGGCGATCTGCTGGTAACGGGCGGTCACTCGTTGTCTCCCTCCTGATAGCCGCGCCGAAACTCCTGGGGCAGTTTGTGGAAGAGGGTACGGCGGACATTGCCGGCGAACCTTCCGGCGCTGCGTGCAAGATTCTCGGCCACGCCAACGGCTTGCTCAGCGGCGTCCAAAGCCTGGTCTGCTGTCTGCTCAGAAATGAAGCTAGGTCGGTGTTCTTGCACTTGTCGGCGTAGTCGCGCGCGCCGATCCCAGGCGTCGTCTAATACTCGCAGTGCCTCGATGAGTTCTGCGTCGCTTCCTCCCGCGTCAGGGTGGTGCTTCCGAACTAGTGCGCGCCGTTGGCGCAGATACTCAGGGTTGCTTCGGTAGTCGCTCATTGGTGTTCCTTCTTCGGGTGACGCCACCTCGGTGCCATTCAACTTTAGAATCCGCTACACGGTGATTGTAGTGCTCAACCCTTCTGTGGAGTGTAAGGCGGTTGGTGAGTGGGGGCGTCACAAAGAAAAGAAGAAAGGGATTTGGTTTCGGCGCGCCCGGTGTGGTTGAATACTTGACGTTGCTTTAACACGGCACATGAGGCTAGTTGGATACGCAGAGTGTCCAGCATCGTGGCCAAGAAGGTGTCGATGGTGAAGTGAGCATGATCCATCGTCGGTGAAGAACCTCGCGACAGTGATCCGAAAGGATCGCAGTGGGGCTACTTTGCTGTGCGGTACTTAAAAAGTGGAAGGGCGACACGCCCGACCGCGGGTGCCGGAGGATGGGGCATGGTAAATGAACAGCGGCAGTAAGCGAAGGGCAATCCTTCCGACAAGGCGCGGAACACGTTTCCAAGCTTTGCTCCATATATAAGGTCTATAAAAGGTCTCGGTTGAACCAGACTGATCGTGGAGCGAGTAAGGGGCGGGAACCGGGTGTTGTTACATCACTTGATAATCCAAGTGCTGATGGCGTGTGTTCATTAAAACCAAATGACCCGCATTCCGTCGATGGCACAAACAAGTAAATGTAAGACACAAGCGACACTGGCGACTGGACCAGGCCCCTAGGCCGGACAGCGTTAAGACTAAGACAGATAAGAAGCGTGCTTTTCTGCTGTGAATACAGCAAGAGCGCTTTGAAGGAAGAGGACAAGCGTGGCGGGACAGAAGATCCGCATTAGGCTCAAGGCCTACGATCACGAGGCTATCGACGCTTCTGCCAAGAAGATCGTCGAGACGGTAACCCGTACCGGCGCTCGTGTTGTCGGCCCAGTGCCACTGCCAACTGAAAAGAACGTGTACTGCGTCATCCGTTCTCCGCACAAGTACAAGGACTCGCGCGAGCACTTCGAGATGCGTACGCACAAGCGTCTGATCGACATTCTCGACCCAACCCCGAAGACCGTTGACGCTCTCATGCGCATCGATCTTCCGGCCAGCGTCGACGTCAACATTCAGTAAGCGGCAAAAGAGTCTGAACTACTGAAACGGCAGCGGAAGAGAAACTATGAGTGATATTGAGATCAAGGGCATCCTGGGCAAGAAGCTCGGCATGACCCAGATCTTCGACGAAGAAAACCGTGTTGTACCGGTTACCGTCGTCGAGGCTGGGCCCTGTGTCGTAACCCAGGTGCGTACCAAGGAAACCGACGGCTACGAAGCCGTACAGATCGCCTTCGGCGAGATCGACCCGCGCAAGGTCAACAAGCCTGCCGCTGGTCACTTCAAGAAGGCTGGCGTGACTCCGCGCCGCCACGTCGCTGAGATCCGCGTTGCAGACGCATCCAGCTACGAGGTAGGCCAGGACGTCACCGTCGACATCTTCAACGATGTCAAGTTCGTCGACGTGACGGGCACCACCAAGGGCAAGGGCTACGCCGGCGGCATGAAGCGCCACGGCTTCGCTGGCCAGGGTGCTGCTCACGGTAACCAGGCTGCACACCGCCGCGTGGGCTCCATCGGACAGGCTGCCACCCCAGGCCGCGTGTTCAAGGGCAAGCGCATGGCAGGCCGCATGGGTAACGACCGCGTTACCCAGCAGAACCTGAAGGTTGCCAAGGTCGACGCAGAGTCCAACCTGCTCCTGATCAAGGGTGCAGTTCCGGGTGTCAACGGCGGCCTCGTCGTTGTCAAGACCGCAGTGAAGGGCGGTGCACACGCATGAGCAATCTAAAGCTTGATGTCCACACCGCTGACGGTAAGACCAACGGCACGGTCGAGCTGCCCGCATCCATCTTTGATGCAGAGGCAAGCGTCGCACTGATGCACCAGGTCGTTACCGCTCAGCTCGCAGCAAAGCGTCAGGGTACCCACGCTACGAAGACTCGTGGCCAGGTTTCCGGCGGTGGCCGTAAGCCGTTCCGCCAGAAGGGCACCGGTCGCGCACGTCAGGGCTCCATCCGCGCTCCCCACTTCACCGGTGGTGGCACGGTCCACGGCCCGCAGCCGCGCGATTACTCCCAGCGCACCCCGAAGAAGATGAAGGCTGCCGCTCTGCGTGGCGCCCTCACCGATCGCGTGCGCCACAACCGCATCCACGTGGTTGAGGAGCTGGTTCCAGGCCAGACCCCGTCCACCAAGGCTGCTCGCACTTTCATCGAGCGTCTGACGGATCGTAAGTCCGTGCTGGTCGTTCTGACCCGCGAAGACGTCACCGCATGGAAGTCCGTAAACAACCTGCCGCAGGTGCACACCCTGGTTAACGACCAGCTGAACACCTACGACGTTTTGAACGCAGACGATGTTGTGTTCTCCGTGGAGGCACTGAACGCCTTCATCAACGCCGCAGATAAGACCAAGGAGGAGGCAAAGTGAGCACTGTAGCTGATCCTCGCGATATCATCATCGCTCCGGTCGTGTCTGAGAAGTCCTACGGCCTGATGGAGCAGAACGTTTACACGTTCCTGGTTAACCCCAGCTCTAACAAGACCCAAATCAAGATTGCCGTCGAGCAGATTTTTGGTGTGAAGGTCGCCAGCGTTAACACCGTTAACCGTGAGGGCAAGCGTAAGCGCACCCGCACCGGCTACGGCCAGCGCAAGGCAACCAAGCGCGCCATGGTGACCCTGGTCGCCGGCAGCGATCCGATCGACATCTTCGGTGGAGCGACCGCCTAAGGGCGGCCGGATACCGAAAGGTAAAGAGGAAGCAAGAGTATGGCTATTCGTAAGTACAAGCCGACTACGCCGGGTCGCCGCCAGAGTTCTGTCTCCGAGTTCGCGGAAATTACCCGTTCAACTCCCGAGAAGTCTCTGCTGCGCCCGCTGTCGAAGACCGGTGGCCGTAACGTTCACGGCCACATCACTACCCGTCACAAGGGTGGTGGCCACAAGCGCCGCTACCGCGTTATCGACTTCCGTCGTAACGACAAGGACGGCGTGATTGCCAAGGTCGCTCACATCGAGTACGACCCGAACCGCACCGCTAACATTGCGCTGCTGCACTACCGCGATGGCGAGAAGCGTTACATCATCGCTCCGCGTGGTCTGAAGCAGGGCGCTCTGCTGGAGTCCGGCCCGAACGCTGACATCAAGGTTGGCAATAACCTGCCGCTGCGTAACATCCCGACCGGTACCACCATCCACGCTGTGGAGCTGAAGCCGGGCGGCGGCGCCAAGATGGCTCGTTCCGCTGGTGCCTCCATCCAGCTGCTGGGTAAGGAAGGCAAGTACGCAATTCTGCGTATGCCGTCCACCGAGATCCGTCGCGTTGACATCCGTTGCCGCGCAACCATCGGTGAGGTCGGCAACCAGGAGCAGATCAACATCCGCTGGGGCAAGGCTGGCCGTATGCGCTGGAAGGGCGTTCGCCCGACCGTCCGCGGTGTTGTGATGAACCCGGTTGACCACCCGCACGGTGGTGGTGAGGGTAAGACCTCCGGTGGTCGTCACCCTGTGTCTCCTTGGGGTCAGCCTGAGGGACGCACCCGCAAGCCGAACCGTCCAAGCGACCGGATGATCGTTCGCCGTCGTCGCTCCAACAAGAACAAGAAGCGCTAAGAGGAGGTAGTAGAGAATGCCACGCAGCCTGAAGAAGGGCCCATTCGTCGACGAACACCTCCTTGCGAAGGTGGACGCTCAGAACGAAAAGGGCAACAAGAACGTCATCAAGACGTGGTCCCGTCGCTCGACCATTCTTCCCGATTTCATTGGCCACACTTTCGCCGTCCACGACGGTCGCAAGCACGTGCCGGTGTTCATCGATGATTCCATGGTCGGTCACAAGCTAGGTGAGTTCGCTCCTACGAAGACCTTCAAGGGTCACGTCAAGGACGACAAGAAGGGTCGTCGATAATTATGTCTGACACCGTAACCACCGCACGCGCAACCGCGCGTTTCGTCCGCGTCACTCCGATGAAGGCTCGCCGCCTGATCGACACGATCCGTGGCAAGTCCGTCGAGGACGCCCTGGCGATCCTGAAGTACGCTCCGCAGGCCGCTTCCGAGCCGGTCGCGAAGGTCGTTGCTTCGGCCGCCGCCAACGCCGAGAACAACTTCGGCTTGGATCCGCAGACGCTGGTCATCTCTGAGGCTTACGCCGATGAGGGTCCGACCATGCGCCGTTTCCGTCCCCGCGCCCAGGGTCGTGCTTTCCACGTCCGCAAGCGCACCAGCCACATCACTGTGGTCGTCGAGAGCCAGAAGGGAAGTGCTCAGTAGTGGGCCAGAAAATCCACCCCCACGGCCTCCGGCTGGGTATCACTTCCGAGTGGCGCTCCCGCTGGTACGCCGACAAGCAGTACGCTGACTACCTCGCTGAGGACATCAAGATCCGCGACTTCCTGTCCGAGGGTCTTGACCGCGCCGGCATCGCCGACGTTGTCATCGAGCGCACCCACGACCGGGTTCGCGTTGACATCCACACTGCCCGTCCGGGCATTGTGATCGGCCGTCGTGGCTCCGAGGCTGACCGCATCCGCGGCCAGCTGGAGAAGCTCACCGGCAAGCAGGTTCAGCTGAACATCCTCGAAGTCAAGAACATCGATGCCAATGCACAGCTGGTGGCACAGTCCATCGCTGAGCAGCTGACCAACCGCGTTGCCTTCCGTCGTGCAATGCGCAAGGCAATCCAGGGCGCTATGCGTCAGCCGCAGGTCAAGGGCATCAAGGTTGTTTGCTCCGGTCGCCTGGGTGGCGCGGAGATGGGTCGCACCGAGCGCTACCACGAGGGTCGCGTTCCGCTGCACACCCTCCGCGCTGAGATCGACTACGGCACCTACGAGGCTCACACCACTTTCGGACGCATTGGCGTCAAGGTGTGGATCTACAAGGGTGACGTTGTCGGTGGCCGTCGCGAGAGCCTGATGAATGCACGCGACGAGCGCCCGTCTCGCGGTCGTCGTGAGCGTCCACGTCGCGGTGGCGCACGTCGCCAGCGCGCTGAGCAGAAGCAGGAGGGCTAAGACACATGCTTATCCCGAAGCGCGTTAAGTACCGTCGCCAGCACCGCCCGACCCGTCGTGGCGTGTCCAAGGGCGGCAACCGCGTAACGTTCGGCGACTACGGCCTGCAGGCCCTGGAGCCGACCTACATCACCAACCGTCAGATCGAGTCCGCTCGTATCGCCATTAACCGCCACATGAAGCGTGGCGGCAAGGTGTGGATCAACATCTTCCCGGACCGTCCGCTGACCCAGAAGCCGCTCGGCGTGCGTATGGGTTCCGGTAAGGGTCCTGTGGAGAAGTGGGTTGCCAACATCAAGCCGGGTCGTATCCTCTTCGAGGCCTCTTACCCGAATGAAGAGGTTGCTCTGGAGGCCCTGCGCCGCGCTGGTAACAAGCTGCCCTGCAAGGTTCGCATCGTGAAGAAGGAGGATCAGTTCTAATGGCTACCGGAACTCCGGCACATGAGCTCCGCGAGCTCAACAACGAAGAGCTGACCACCCGCCTGCGCGAGGCGAAGGAAGAACTGTTCAACCTTCGCTTCCAGGCTGCGACCGGCCAGCTGACCAACAACCGTCGTCTGGGTGTTGTCAAGCGCGACATCGCCCGCATCTACACCGTCCTGCGCGAGCGCGAGCTCGGGCTGTCTACCAACCCAGGTGGTGACGCAGCATGAGTGAGGCAACCGTGAATGACAACGCAGCTGTGGAGAACGAGAAGGGCGCCCGCAAGGTCCGCTCCGGATACGTTGTTTCCACCAAGATGAACAAGACCATTGTGGTCGAGCTTGAGGACCGCAAGCAGCACGCACTGTACGGCAAGATCATGCGCCGTAACTCCCGCGTGAAGGTCCACGATGAGAACGAGACCGCCGGCGTAGGCGACCGCGTTCGCATCGAGGAGACCCGCCCGCTGTCCAAGGACAAGCACTTCCGCCTGACCGAGATCATCGAGAAGGCTCGCTAGTCCCTGCAGCTCTGAGAGCTCAGCCTGCTATGGCAGCTACGGCTGCTTAGGCGGCTGTAGCGCTAGACCCCCTCCCGCACCTTGCTGTGGTAGGGGGTCTTTTTCGTTTCTTGCTAACGCCCTCGCAGGGGACAAATGCTGTTGGGGTGTAGCGGAGGTAGGTAACTGCCGGCGTGGGGGTCTAACTTCGGGGCGTTTAGGACATTTGTCCCGGATGACCCGTGGAAAGTGCAGCGTTGAGCGTGGAGAGTGGAGGCACGGGTGAGGTTTGGAGGGTGGACCATGGCGAGTGGAGACCCTCACGGTGCGTCCGCGTGTACACGTGACCGAGTCATGCCACACCCACCTGCATCTGTTCGGGTGTCAGCCTGTTGCCCGCCTAGACCCACATCTAGCTTAACTATCCAGCAGTTCGATCCAGGCCGTCAGCCGAGTATCCTCCGCTAAGTCGGCGAAGCTCACATCGTAGCCTTTCTCCTGCAGCCAAGTGAGAACCGTAACTAGCTGCAGAGAGTTCATACCCTGGTCATAGAGTTCCTCGGAAACCTCGATCTCCGCTGGCTCCATCTTCATCGTCTCGGCTACACATCCGCGCAACTGGTCTTCAGTGATTGGTTCCATTAGTTCGCTACCTCAATCTTCCGTTCGGCCGTGCTATCTGCGTTGTTCTGTTGGATTCGTTTATTCACTTTGCCCACCCCGGTGGTGGGGAACTCCTCCACGATGTGCACGTGGTCCGGTACTGCGAACCGCGCGATACCGGCAGCCCGAGCATGCTTCCGGACAGCAAGTGGCGTTAGATCATCCACCCCATCCCTCAGGATCACATAGGCCGTGATGGCTTCGCCCAGATTGTCGTCCGGAGTGCCAACCACCGAAACATCGTGGATATCCGGATGGCTGAGCAACGCGTTTTCGACTGCTTCCGGAGCCACCTTTTCCCCACCGCGGTTGATCTGATCCTTTGCCCGGCCGACAACCGTCAGAGCACTATCGTCGACGGTGACGATGTCGCCAGTAATGTAAAAGCCATCTTCGGTGAATGCCCTAGAGTTGATCTCTTCAGCACGGTGATAGCCCCGGATCGTGTACGGCCCGCGGGTGAGTAGGTGTCCGGGGTGGCCTTCTGGGAGGGGGAGCGTGGCGTCATCAACAATGCAAATCTCATCGTGGCTGCTCATGGGGCGACCCTGTGTATTGATTATTTCCTCGGTCGAGGCGTTTAACGGTGTGAAGTTTACGAGTCCCTCAGCCATGCCGAAAACCTGTTGCAGTTGACAGTCGAGTTCCGGCCGGATGCGGCGGGCCACCTCGGCAGATAGCTTCGCCCCACCCACCCATAGCGTGCGCAGAGTGCGTAGGTCGTGGCGATCGCGGGCCGGTGCGTGGAGAATGCCCAGTACCGCCGGAGGTACCAGGGCGAGGTGAGTCGCACCGTGGCGGTCAATGGCAGGCAGCAGATCGCTGGGCATCGGTGATTTGGCGAAAACGATGTGCGCTCCGCGCAGCAGCGCACCCAGAATTCCCGGCGAGCTGAGAGTGAAGTTATGCGCCGCGGGCAAAGCGACGAGCAGGCAAGATTCCGTCTCCAAGTCACAGGCTTGCAACGCACAACGGATCGAATAGAGATAATCCGCATGGGTTCGCGGGATTAGCTTCGGTAGGCCGGTCGTGCCACCGGAGAGTTGCAGGAACGCAAGCTCGTCTGCTTCTACATCGGCGGTTGGAGGGGCGGGTGACTCTTCGTTTGCAGCCTCCGAGTGCCCCGTTGATTCGGTAGCCCAGGGAGATTCGGCGGTCTCGTCGATGAGGATCGCTCGAACAGTGCGGCCATCGTCCAGCGGCTCTTGTAGCGTGGCGTGGACGCCCGCAAGGTGCCGATCGGGGCGTGACGTGCTGATGTAGAAGCGTGCTGGCGCGTGGCTGGCGAAGTGGCGCACCTCCGTGGAGCCGAGGTCAGGCAAGGCGAAGATGGGAATGGCGCCGAGCTTCCATAATGCCAAGAGAGTTTCGAGGAACACCACACTATTGGGAAGCTGCAGGATGCAGCCATCGCCCCGGCGTACTCCGGCTTGGTGAAGGTAGTGGGCGGCGGTCTCGACGCTGTTGTCTAGTTCGTGCCAGGACAGGCTGCGGTGGCCGTCCGTCGTGGCGGGTCGATTGGGAAAGGTGGCAACCGTTTGCTGGAAGACATCCCAGTGGGTGTGGTGGGTCCATATTCCCTGGCGGTGGTATTCCTGCGCGAGGGTACGGGGCATGTGGTTGGCCAGTACCTCTGGGCCGTGGCTTCCGTTAAGCGGGCTGAGGTGGGGCTCGGGATTGGGCGCTATGTGTGCTGACGGGGGCTGCGCGGTGCCTTCTGTATCTCCCTTTGCGGCCAGTCCCAACAGCGCACGCACCGGACCGAGTTTGAAGTTGGTTTCCTCGATCTCCTGGTCTGGCTGGGATTCGGCAACGATTCCGCCGCCGGCTCGGGCAGACACTTGGGAGCCTTGAACCGTGGCACTTCGGATAGCTACCCGCCACTCGCCATCGCCGTGGGAATCTGCGTATCCGATGGCGCCGCCGTACAGACCCCGCTCCGGCTCCTGCTGGCGCAAAAAGTCCAACGCAGCAGCGGACGGTGCTCCATTGACTGCCGGAGTGGGGTGTAGCAACGCAGCCAACTCCAGAACGGAGGTATCAGGGTTCCGCAACGTGCCTTCGATATGGGTTCCTAGGTGCCAGGTGTGCGACGTGGCGGTCAGCGTGGGTAATTCCGGAACGTGTAGCTGAGTACACAGGGGTTCAAGAACCTTCCGGATGGCCGTGGTCACGAAGCGGTGCTCGGCGATGTCTTTGTGGGAGAGCGTGAGCTCAATTGCCCGCGCCCAGTCCGTCACCGGGTCCTCCGATCGAGCGATAGTTCCGGCCAGCGGGTGGGAAACAATCCGCGCGCCTTCCTTGCGGATCAGTAGCTCCGGGCTAGATCCCACGAAGAAAGCTTCTTCGGGGCCGTTAGTCGTAGCTACCAGGTGCCCGTGCCCCGTGGCGGAGGTTTCCATGAACCCTCGTAGCAGGGCTTCCGGCTCCACAGGGCTAGCCAGCGTGTACTCCTCCTCGCGGGAAAGCACCACCTTTTGAAACTCGCCACGCCCAATCGCCTCCACGGCACGGCTAACCCGCCGGCCATGCTCTTGCAGGCTGGGGCGTTGTGAGATGTCCACCACGTCGGGAACCAATGGAGCCGTCTTCCAACGCGGAGCTCCCGCGTGCCGCTGAAAGCTCTCGGGGGCCAGCAATACCGGTGCTGTGTCTGGATCGAAGGGCAGCGCTCCCACCACGACGTCTTCCCGTCCTGCCTCCGCCGCCCTACGAAGTGCTGCGGCGGCTTGCTCTACCGTGCCATAACGAGTTTTGACGCCGCAGGTTGTCAGAGTCTGGTCGCTGTCGCTCATGACAAAGCTGGGTGGGCCACTAGCCTCCCCACTGGGCGGACCATCGTGCACCTCCAGCTGTTTCAGCGCGCTGGCCGTATCCAGGCTTCTTCCACAGCGCTTGGCTACCCAATCAATCGTTTCCTGGTGGTCCTGTGCCGTGAAATCCGCAATTCCGTCCGTGATCACAAACGGCTGAATGTCCTTCATAAACGCATCCACCGCGGTGACCTTGCAGCCCATGTGGCCATATACCCCGGTGATAATTAGCTGATCCCGCCGAGCGAAAGCCAGCGACTGGTAAAGGTCCGTGCGCTCGAATGCGGAATAGCGCCACTTCGTGAGTATCTGGTGATGCTTGCCTGGCGCCAACTCTTTGATGATCGACGCTTCCTCGGCTGTTTGTAAACCTTGTCCCCACATATCGCTTAAGAGCCCTCGTCGGGTGGGGTGCTGTTGCGGCGGCTGGGCGGAATAGAACACAGGAATACCCAGCTGATCCGCCGTGGTGATGAGGCGCGCGATGTTGGCGAGCGCCGAGTGTAGCGGTTCTTTGTTCCAGTCATAGGCAGCTAGGAAGTACTTCTGCATGTCGTGCACCAGCAGTGCTGCGCGTGCGGGCTCCAGGGCCCAGGATCTCGCCGGACAATCGGCGGGCAGTGTGGTGGATGGAGTGGGGAGGGGATAGGGCGAAATGGGGGGAATCGCCATAGAGATAACCTTTCGTTGGGCTGGTGGGGTACAGAGGCTAGGCATCTAGGGTGGCGCCACCATCAACACGGAGGTCGTGCATGGTGATGTGGCAGGCTGCAGGGGAGATAAGAAAGAGGCATGCTGCCGCGATATCTTCTGGCTGCGCGATGCGTTGTAAGGGGATGCCTAACCGGTAGTCCTCCGGTACACCGGCAAGGGTCTGCGCGGCTCGATCCTCGCCGTGCCAGCTGGTGCGTAGCATCGCGGTGTCTGTGGAACCAGGGGATACGCTGTTGCAGCGCACTCCGTGTGGGGCGCACTCTAGCGCCAGAGTTTTCAACCAGGCAGTCGCTGCCGCTTTGGAAGCTCCATAGGAGGCCATGCGTGCCCGGGGCTGTGCTGCTGCATTGGAAGTCACTGCCACAATTGCTCCAGTGCCGCGATCCACCATGTGCTGGGCGATTGCGGAGCATGTGCGGGCTAAGCCGGTGACGTTGACAGCGAAGTTGTTTTCCCAGGCTCCGGTCTCGTCGGGGTCCGTACCGATACCCGAGACTGTGTCAACTGTGTCAACTGCCGTGGGGCCCGTCAGTGCGCTATCTGGGATTAAGGTTCCCGCGCAGTGGATGAGTGCATCAATGTGCCCGTGAGCTGCCAGTGCTTTCGACAGGTGGCTTTCCAGGCTGCGTGGGTCAGTCGGGTTTGAAGAGGTGATGTCTACTTCCGGTAGATCCCAGCCGATCACGGTGTGATCGTTCTGTCGTAGCAGGCGCACACACTCGCGGCCGATGCCTCCAGCAGCACCTGTCACGATCACCGTTTGTTGTAGTTGCGCTTGCTCCGGCGGCGACTCGGTTGGCTGCCGTGTGGCTAGGTGCGGAGGAATGTTGAAATCCATAGCGGACACTGTAATCGACTTAGGTTAGGCTAATCAAGGGTGTTATTTTTGGATTTCTTGAGAGGGATGATGAGCGGGTCGCCAGTCTCCGGATCTTCGATCACCCGTGCTCGCAGGTCGAAAGCCCGCTGCAGTAGCTCTGCAGTAATGATCTCCGAAGGCGAACCGGAGGCCATCACCTGGCCTTCATTCATGACCACTAGATAATCGGAATAACGCACCGCAAGATTTAGATCGTGCAGCACCATAACCACGGTGCGGCCAAGCCGTTGGCACAGGTCCTCAACCAGTTCCAAGATGTCCACGGAAGTCGCCAGGTCTAAGTAGGTGGTCGGCTCGTCGAGGAAAAGGATGTCGGTGTTCTGCGTCAACACCATGGAAATCCACACGCGCTGGCGCTGGCCGCCAGAGAGTTCATCCAGCGTGCGGTTAGCAAGATCCTTGGAATCTGTTTGCTCCAGGGCCTCGAGTACCGCCCCTTCGTCCGTGGAAGACCATTGCCGGAACCACGCCTGGTGTGGGTGCCGCCCGCGAGCCACCAGATCGGAGACCAGCAGGCCCTCTGGGGCCACGGGCGATTGGGGAAGTACGCCCAATAGTCGGGCGACCTCCTTGCGTTTCATGGCCGTGATGTCCTGGTTATTCACACGAACGGTTCCCGTATTGAGGTCAAGTAGGCCGGACATGGCACGCAGCAATGTGGACTTACCGCAGCCGTTGGGCCCCACGATGGTAGTAATCTTGCCCGCCGGGAACGTGGCGCTAAGGTCGCGGATGATGGTGCGCTCGCCGTAGCCCACCGTGATCGAGGACGCAACTACGCCGCTGGTGTCGCTTGGCTGTGCTGTATTTGGTAGTGCCGTGTTGTGCTGTGCTGTATTTGGCTGGGGTGTGGAAGAGGTCATGCGTCTGTGCTCCTAGTGCGTTGAACGAGCAGATAGATGAGGAAGATGCCACCTAGGGCGGAGGTCACAATGCCCACCGGAAGTTCCACCGGCAGAATCGCTTGGGTGACGATGTCCGCCCCCAGCAGCAGTACTGCACCGGTGAGCGCCGAAGCCGCAAGCGGTGGGGTGGGTACGCCGCACATTCGAAGGGCCACCTGGGGTGCTACGAAGGCGACGAAGCCGATGGGGCCGGCGGCGGAGACTGCTACCGCAGCTAGGGCCACGGCCAGCGCCAGCATCGCGACCTGTACACCGTTGACCCGCTGGCCGAGTGCCCGAGCCAGATCGGGTCCCAAAGTGGTGGCCAGCGCCTGGTAGCCGATCCAGGCCAGTAGGGGACAGCACGCGATCACCAGAATCACCATCGGGATGGTGGTATTCCAGCCCGCTGTGGCCAAGGAGCCTGTGAGCCAGAACTGCGCTTGGGTAGCATTCCGTAGCTCCGAGCGGATCATAAGGAAATTGATGTAGGAACTGAGCAGCGCGGTGATGATGATGCCAAAGAGCACTAGTCGGTAGGAATCCGCCTGGCGCCGCCACGCCAGTGCCCAGATCGCTGTAGCGCTGAGTATCGCCCCTAGTAGTGCGGCCAGAGGGATTCCGATTCCGGACAGCCAGCTGAGAAATCCGCTGCCACCGCCGAGGACGATGACCGTCACGGCCATGGCTGAGGCGCCCGTGGTGATACCAAGGATATCCGGGCTGGCCAGTGCGTTGCGGGTGACTGTCTGAGTTAGCGCGCCAGAAAGCCCCAAAGCACTGCCGACCGCGATGGCGGTTGCCACACGGGGCATGCGCCAGTCCAGGACCACTAGCCTTTCCACGCGGTTTCCATCCCCGCGGAAGACAACCTCCAGCACTCGGGAAACGGAGATGGGGAAATCACCTAGTCCAATGGAAAATGCTCCCAAGAAAACGATAAGGGCCGCGGCAATGAGGCATACAAGCAGCACTCGTGGGCGCCAAACGAAGGAGATTGGCCCGACCCTGAATGCCGGACGGCCTGGAACCCGCTCGGTAGCGGTGAGCCTATTGCGCGAAGTCTTGTTGAGCCCCATCAGAGCGTCGCCACCTTCTTTCGGTAAATCAAGACGATGAAGAACGGTGCACCCACGAACGCCAGCACAATGCCCACCTGGAGCTCGCCGGGCCGGGCGATGAGGCGCCCCACCACGTCCGCGTAAAGAAGTAGTGCTGCACCGGCTAGTGCGGAGTACGGCAGAATCCACTTGTAATCCGGGCCGGTGAGGGCTCGGACGATATGGGGTACCACCAGGCCGATGAAGCCCAGCGGTCCTGCAGCGGCAGTGGCTGCACCTGCCAGCAGTGCGATGATGCCCATGCCACCTAGTCGCGCGGCCGCAGTGTTGATACCTAAGCCAGCAGCCACGTCGTCGCCCAGATTTAGGATGTTCAGCTGCGGGCCCGTGGCAAAGGCCAGGATCAACCCCAGAACCACAAACGGCAAGACGCTGAGCGCGATGTTCATATCCCGGCCCGCTAGGGAACCGACGGTCCAGAAGCGCATCCTATCCAGGTTGTTTTCACTTGTGAGAACGAAGGCGCTCGTGATGGCACTTAGCACTGCCGACAGCGCGGCTCCGCCCAGCACGAGGGTCAGGGGATTTACCGTGGCTCTGCCCGCGGAAGCTAGGCCGAAGACCAGCGCCGTCGCTGCGATTGCACCAAGGAAGGCAACCACCGCAGTCGCCCAAGGCGCGCTGATGCCCAACAGGGCGTAGCTGGCCACCACGCTCAGTGCCGCGCCGGAACTGATTCCCAGTATCCCCGGATCCGCCAGGGGATTGCGGGTATGTCCCTGGATTAGGGCACCGGCTACGCCTAGTGCCGCGCCCACGATAATGGCCAATATGGTGCGTGGCAGGCGCAGCTCGGCGACCACGCGTTGGTTGACTGGAACCTCCTCCGGGGAGCTACTGGTAACCGGGAGATCCCGAAGTGCAGCCCACACGTCCTCTGCGGGGATGGAACGGGCGCCGTACAGGAAACTGCAGATCGTGCCACTGACGACCAGTAGGAGTAGTACCCCCAGACCCAGTAGGCGGCTGGTGCGCACACTCATGGCGTGGCCTCCAATCGCTGTTGCGGCTCACGCCCTGCGCTAGGCCGTGTTAAGCCGAACAACCGTACGCGCCGGTCTGCCCGCTGCTGTCGCTCGCCGAAATCTTGGAAACTGGCCTTGGCCAGCGCCCGGTGCGTGCGGGTGTTGCGATAGTCCGGCTCGCCAAGCACCAGCTGGCACTGCGGGTCTTGCTCTAGCAGTGCTGCGGCCAGCTTGCTCAGAAAAGAAGAGAAGATCCCATGGCCAGTCAGTTCTGGCTTGCCGATTGCGATATGGGCTCCCAGGTCGTGGGGTTGAGAGAGATAGCTGCTGCCAATCTCGTCCCGGTGCGGGCGATAGATTTCCACGTACCCCACCGGGGTTGTGGCGTCATTCTCGTCAGACGGTGTAGGAGCTGCGGAGACATCGCCCCTCGTGGCTTCCTTTGCAGCCCGGATATGGGGGGAGCGGGGTATCGAATAGGACAGTATTGCGGCGCGAGCGTAGGTGGTGTGAGTTTTTGCGACCCAGTCCTGGCGCCAGCGTTCGGCTGGCCAGGGTTGTTCCCACGTCTCGCGCAAGTGAGGGCGGGACATCCACTCGGCCACCAGATCGGCATCGGAAGATTCGGGATCTGGGTCCGCAGGGCGTAGGGAAAAGGGAGGGTTCATCTGCGGTAACGGTGGCGGGGAAGGGAGGAAATCCGCTGTCGGGATGTCGTGGCGCAACCGGGCCAGTATTTCCTCCGGGCGGGGTTGGGGGCTTCCTGTGAGCAGTGACTCAGGCTGTTGCTGGGGGTCATTGTCAATCATGGGTAAGCATACTACCGTCTATGTGTAAGGTAAGCCTTCACTTGGTAAGGGAATGGTAAGTTGAAATCATTGGCGATCATCGGAGCGGGGCCAAAAGCGCTAGCCGTCCAGGCGAAACTCCACGCTCTGCGCAGCCTGGGCGTTCCAACCCCGGAAGTAACCGTGCTGGATCCGCACGGCATTGGCGGTAATTGGAAGCCTTGCGGTGGGTGGACGGACGGGCGGCAGTTGCTGGGAACCTCGCCCGATAAAGATCTGGGATTTCCCTACCGCACGCGCATCGCGGGCGAGCTCAACGAGGCCGTGGACCGGAGCATGCTGGGGCTTAGCTGGGTGCGCTTCCTTACGGAGTCGGATCGTTATGCCTCTTGGATCGACCGTGGCCACCCCAACCCACCGCACTACCTGTGGGCTAGCTACCTGGAGTGGGCGGCGCAAAAGATGGGAATGCGGGTGGTTCCAGCAACGGTGCGGCTACTCGACGTGACCACTGAAAGTAGTGCCACTAGCCCTACGGGCACGGCCACCGGCACTGCCTCCCAGCCCTGCCGGTGGCGCCTCACTGCCGAGGACACACGTGGCGCCGAGTTCACTCTGGAGGCCGATAGTGTGCTCGTTACCGGCCCTGGCCGTAGCGACGGCAAAATTTCGGATGTTCCGGGTGTGCTCTCTGTGGCAGAATTTTGGGATCTCAAGGCGCGTGGAAGCCTCCCCGAGGTCCCTCGTGTTGTGGTGATCGGTACTGGGGAATCTGCAGCTTCCGTGTTGGACCAGCTAATTCACCTCAATATTGAGGAAGCTCTGGCCGTATCGCCCCTGGCCACGATGTTCAGTCGTGGGGAGAGTCAATTCGAAAACGAGTTGTATACAGATCCGCGCAAATGGGTGACACTCAGCGAAGCAGCGCGTAGAGACTTCATCCGCAGAACCGACCGTGGGGTGCTTTCTGTGCGGGTGCAGCAGGTGTTAGATTCCGATGATCGCGTGGCACATCGCCGTGGCGTTGTCCGCCGTGTGGAGCTGGCGAGCTCGCCGGACGCTGATTTTCGACTGCGGGTGCATATTGATGATGAAGTGTGTGGCTCCTACACCGAGCTGTGCGATCTCGTCATTGACGCTCGCGGTGGTAGGCCCTTGTGGTTCTGTGATGTGATGACGCCACAGGTGCGCCTCCTCCTGGAGCGCGCACTAGGCAACCAGTCCGATGCAGCGCTGAGCTCCGTTCCGGCCTGGGAGGCCAGTATTGGGGCAGATCTGGCAGTGGAGGGATTGGTTCCGCACCTGTTTGTTCCGGCACTGGCAGGTATGCGCCAGGGGCCGGGGTTTGCGAACCTGAGCTGCCTGGGCGAGCTTTCCGATCGGGTAGTAGCTGGGCTCGGTGTAGGGGACGGCCTGGGCGATAATGCCGCCGATGTGCAGGCTGGCATGCGGGCTGGGGTGCAGGCTGGGGTTCGGGCGGAGGTGCGTTCATGAGTGCATTTCCAGCACCGCGGCCTCATGGCCGCCGAGTGAAGCAGCGCTATGCCACGGTGGATGCGATGATTTGTGCGGCAGTCCAGGAGTGTGGGGTAGATAGCCCACGGCTAGCGGTTACGGGGCCTGCTGGGGCCATTACTTGGCCAGAACTGGCTAGAGGTGCCAGGCGAGTGGCCGGCAGTATTAGCAGCCGTGGGCTGGGTAGAGGGGACCGGATCGCGGTACTGGCGCGCCGGGATACTCGGCTACCGGTAATGGTGGCAGGGATTCTTCACTCGGGCGCAGTCTATTGTCCATTGGAGGTGGATTCTCCAACAGAGCGTTTGCGTTGGCAGCTGGAAGATCTTCAGCCGGAGCTGGTGATGTTGCTCGGTGTGGAGCAGTCTGCGGAACAGGAGCTGCGCCGAGTCGTCGCCGAAGCTTGCGCCGCTGAAGTGTGGATTGGTGACGCAGAGTGTGACCGCGAAAATATAGATGGATCGGGTGGCTCGCTGCAGGTGAGCGGTGCGCTGTTGGAGGTGAACACGGACATTTGCCCGGAGGATCCCTGTTACATCACGTTCACCTCAGGTTCGACCGGGCGGCCGAAGGCGGTGGTGAATACTCACCGTGGCGTAGCCTGCCATTTGGAATGGAGCGCCCGGATCGTGGGGCCTGGCGAGGAACTTCGTGTGCTGCAGAAGGCGCCGGCGGTGTTTGATGTGGGTATCGCGGAGATCCTGAACCCCCTGGCTAATGGTGGAACGGTGGTGATGCCCGATTCACAGTGGTGGATGGGGGATATCGATGGCTTTTTGGATTTGCTGGTGGATTACCAGGTCAGTGTGCTGTCGATGGTGCCGAGTATGCTCGGCACGCTGTTGGATGTCATGGACGACATGGGTGAGCCTCTGGAAAGGTTGGCTGGGCTCAAGCATCTGCTGCTAGGTGGCGAGGCTGTGCCCAGTGCGCTGGCAGAACGGTGCCTGCGACAGATCGGTTGCCGGGTGCATGGACTTTATGGGCCCACGGAGGCCGCGATGGATGTGCTGTGGGTTGAATATACCGAGGAATTGCTGGCTGAGCTGGCGGGATCCAGCGCGGGGGATGGTCGGCAACCGTCGCTGTTGGGTCTGCCTCAAGACAATGTGAGCTGTTATCTGCGCGATGAGGATGGGAAAGAGGTTACCGATCCGGGCCAGGTGGGTGAGCTCTGCATTGCCGGGGTGCAGGTGGCTACTGGCTATTGGCGCCGCCCGGAGCTAACGGCACAATCTTTTGTGCCCAGTTGGTACCCACAGGTTGATGGCGGCCGAATGTACTGCACCGGAGATCTAGCACGATGGAACCAGGTGGGGTTGCTGGAATTCGTAGGTCGGGTGGGTGACCAGGTGAAGATCCGGGGCAACCGAGTGGAGTTGGGAGAGGTAGATGCGGCGCTGCGACGGGTTCCTGGTGTGCGGCAGGCGGCCAGTCGTGTCGTTGGCGAGGATTCACCAGTGCTGGTGGGCTATGTGGTGTGGGATCAGGAAGCAGTGGTACTACCGCCTACGGAGGTGGCTGCTGTGCTGCGCGAATCAGTACCGGAGTACATGGTTCCCAGCCGTGTAGTGGCTCTGCAGGCATTGCCGCTGAGCAGTAATGGGAAGCTGGATCGTCGTGCCCTCCCCGATCCAAATTAAGTTAAAAAGTCTCAGATTGCCCTTGTTAGCCTACCCTTGGTGATGGTAGCCTTACCTAATCTTGTTCGTTTAGTGAAATGGAAACCCATTCAGAATGAAGCACTCAAACGTTGTCCGTGCGCTCAGCATCGCCGTGCTCTCCACTACCCTGGTGTTGGGAGCCTGCAGCTCCGATGCAGATGACAAGGCGGAAAATACTTCCTCAGGCGCAAACTCCGCAGCGAATTCCGGCGATAATGCTTCCGAAGTCAACATCAAGCACGCCTGGGGGGAAGACACATACCCCGTAAACCCCGAGCGCGTCGTTGCCATTGGTCCAGCCATCGACAACCTGCTGGCTATGGGCATCAAGCCCTCCGCCGTGGTGGTGTCTGCTAAGGACATGAATGCCCCGTGGCGCGACGGCAAGTTGGATGGCGTGGAGATTATCAAGCAGACCGATTTCAAGACTCTGCCGAAGGAAGAGATCGCCGCCGCTGCTCCGGATTTCATCGTCGGGGACTACTGGACGATCTCCGAGGATAACTACACACAGCTCTCCGAGATCGCGCCCACTCTGGGTGGTATTGGCACCGAGGGTGAGGGGATCAGCTGGAAGTCGCAGTTGAAGGAGCTCGGCAAGATCTTCAACAAGGAAGATAAAGCTCAAGAAGTCATCGACCAGGATGAGAAAGTCTTCTCCGATGCGAAGTCCGAGCTGCCGAATATCGAGGGTAAGACCGGTGTGGTCTCCCAGTTCGCTCAGGGATCCTTTGGAGCTGTGGCCGACCCGAAGGATCCAGGAGCCTCCTTTATCTACGACCTGGGTATGAAGTTCCCGGAATCTCTGACCGACGGCTCAATCGAGGTACAGCAGGGGCGCGTGACTCTGTCGCCAGAAAACGTCTCCGCCCTGGCTGCGGACTTCATGGTGATCTATAACCGCACCGGTGACATCGCGGAGGTGGAGAAGATCCCGGGCTACTCAGACCTGCCGCAGGTCAAGTCCGGCGCCACCCTGGCGGGTAACGAGGCTGTGGTTGCTGGCCTGAACACGCCGACCGCCCTGTCCCGTGCATGGGTATTGGAGCAGGTCAAGCCTACCTTGAAAAAGATCTCTTAGTCTCTTTTTCTCCAGCACCCCTCGCGAATGTGTCGCCCGGTGTGGCAGCGTGGGGTGTTTTCTTATGCCCTTTCTTGTTCTCTCACTCGCCTCCCCGCTGCCGCCCGCCGACTCACAAGGAACTTGACTTGTCTTCTACGCTGCCGTTAACGAGCGCTCAATACGGTGTCTGGAACGCCCAAAAACTCAACCCCGAATCGCCCTACTACGTGGTTGGTGAGGTACTGCACCTGGGGCCAGGGCACATCGAGCTGGAAACTCTGCAGCACTCCATCGCACAGCTGCAACAGGAAGCTGAGACCTTGCGCGTGCGCGTCACGACGGATGGCCTTACCCCGCAACAATCCGTGGTACAGGAAGGCCCCGGGGTCGACCGCGTGATCGACGTGCGGCACGCCGCGGATCCCCAGCGCAGCGCGGAAGCCTGGGTAGATGCGCTACGCGCCGAATGTGCCGAGACGATGCGCACCATGGTGGATCAACCGTTGTGTCGTTATGTCATTATTCTTCTCGACGTCACCGAGACCTGGGTTGTCCAGCTTTATCATCACCTTATTGTCGATGGCTTCTCGGCTTCCCTGCTCACGCGTCGCCTTAGTCAGATTTATACCGCTCGCGTGGCAGGAAAGCAGGCTCGTCCATTCCGGGCAGCTTCGCTGTCCGAACTGGTGGCGCTGGATCAGGAGTACCGCGAATCCGCGGAGCATACCCGGGATAAACAGTATTGGACGTCCGTACTCGCACAGCTTCCGGAAGTTGCTGAGCGCGCCACGATGAATACGGCCACAAAGGCAGAAGGCACAGGGCAAACCACAATCACCACCACCATGCGCCTGGGGCCGGAGATCATGGAGAAGGCCACGAAAGCCGCTACTGATGAGCAGATTACGTGGGTAGAGCTCATGATCGCACTGTACGGGGCGTTTGTTCACCGTCTGTTGGCTCCACGCTCGACCAGCGAACAATTCCTGGCTGTGCCCGTGATGGCACGCTCGCATACGCGAGAGCTCCGCACGCCTGCAATGGCCGTCAATGTGCTGCCACTGCGAGTCAACGTCGACAATCAACAAACGGTGCAGGAGTATCTACACCATGCGGTGGAGTCGCTGCATGGTCTACTGGCCCACCAGCGACTGCGTGGAGAGAGCCTACCGCAGATCACGGGGGACTCCCGGGTGGCTGACGTGCTACACGGAGTGGGAGTGAATGCTAAGGCCTTCACCACCCGGGCGGATTTCGCGGGGGTTCCGGGGCGGTTGCGCAATGTGGCGGGTGGGCCGCCGGAGGATTTGGGATTGGTGCTCACCCCGGCCGAGGATGGCGGACTGGACATGGCTTTTGAGACGGATCCGGCCCGCGTGAGTGCCGAGCATGCGCGGGCTCGGTTGGAGGCACTGCGGGAGTTCACGTGTCAGGCGCTTGAAGACACATCCCGAAAGATCGGGGAGCTGCCACTGCATAGCCAGAGACGGCGCGTGGAAATGTTAAAGCAGCGGCGCGCCCAAGGTGTCGAAGTGGCCGAAAATAGCCGATCGCAGGACGCTCTGAGCACCGCTTTGTCCACGCTGCGAAACCACACACAGGCACATCTGGTGGTTCACACTGCCGATGGCTGGGATACCGAGCCCGGAACTGAGATGTTGGATCGCGAGATACTGGGCGCTGCAGTGCTGAACAGCAAGGATCTCCACGCTGCAGTACATCGCCTGGCTAGTTACTTTCGCCGTGAGGTTCTGGGAAGCGACAGGTGGCGCCAGGCGGAACAAGTCACCGAGCAAGATAGGGCGCGACCAGTGCTCGCTCTCGAGATGGAGCGGGGGCGCGAATTGGCCCTTGCTGTGCTAGCCGCTTTCGCCGCGGGTGTGCCCTTCGTCTATATCGATCCCACCAGTCCTGCCCAGCGCCGTGAGCAAATCCATGCGAACGCTGAACCGGTAGCTAGTGTGGATGCGGCGGCCATCCACTACGCCCTAGCCTTGGGCAGTACCACCTCGGAGGAGAACGTCGTAGAACGGTCCGCGGAATCGGCAGCCTGTCCAGACCCGGAGCAATTGGCCTACCTGATCTATACTTCTGGATCCACCGGCAAGCCCAAGGGCGTGGAGGTTCCCCGCCGTGCCATTAGCTCTCTGTTTGCCCAACACCGCAGCGGATTGTACGACAGGCCGCACGCGGTGGTGGCGCATACGGCGTCTTTCAGTTTCGATGCAGCATTCGACCAGTTGCTGTGGCTGCTGGCGGGCCACGACGTGCACCTCTACCCAGAACAGGCCACTGGGGATGCAGATAAGCTGGTGGAACACTTCGCTACACAGCAGATCAATGTGGTGGATACGACTCCCTCCATGATGAAGGCGTTGTTGGCCGCGCAGTTATTGGAGAAAGTACCGAGCCTGCAGTTAGTGGTTTTGGGTGGCGAAGAGCTGCCCGCTGAGCTGTGGGATCACCTGGCGGCCACCGGCCTGGAGGTCGTCAATGCCTATGGCCCCACCGAAAGCACTGTAGATGCCCTTTTGGCCCGAGTGGAGCCGGGCGTGGCACACCTGGGGCGGCCCGTTGCCGGTATGCGTGCCTACCTGGTGGATAACGCCCTGCAGCTGGTAGGAGACCAAGAAGTAGGCGAACTGGTTCTAGCCGGTCCACAGCTGGCACTCGGCTACCGTGGCCTTCCGGAGGCCACCGATGCGGCGTTCAAGGAGGACGTTCGCATCGACCCGCGTCGGGCTCCGGAGCGCATTTACCGCACCGGGGATCGGGCACGATGGATTCCTGGGCGGGGCTACCAGTTTCTGGGGCGTGCCGATGAGCAAGTCGAGATCAATGGGCAGCGCGTGGAGCTGGCCGAAGTGGAAGCTGTACTAGCCAGCGTGAACGGCGTGCGGCACTGCGCCGTGGCACCACTGAATCGCAGTGGGCAGGCCACTGTGTTGGTTGCTGCGGTGGTAGGGGATTGGCCCATGGACTCTTCAGATCTGACCGCTATCCGGCACCAGTTGCAAGCTGCTTTACCCGCCGCGGCGATCCCCCGGCGCATCCATCCAGTGCGAGCGCTGCCCACCACCACCTCCGGCAAGATCGACCGGGAGGCTATCGCCGGATACGGACTGCAGCCGCCGACCGCTGGTGCGAAGGAGGATACCGCAGCTCCCGAGGCGACCGAACCCGTGGAGGTCTCTAGCGCAGGTAACGCAACTACAAGCGGTAAAAACGACCCGCTTGCGCCGCTCGACCCTGCCCACCTCCTGCTGCATCGCACGGTGTGTGATGTTCTCCATCTACCGCCGCAGCAGACTGATCCTGATCAGGACTTCATCAGTTTGGGAGGGGAGAGTATTGCTGCTCTTCATGTGGCCTCTCGCGCACGTCAGCAGGGGCTGCTGTTGCAGCCGAAGGACCTAATGGGCGGCATTGCGTTAGCGCAGATCCCATTAGACTTCCGTCCTCCGCAGAATCCGCAGGCTCCCCAGGTTTCGCAGGCTGCGCGCCCGACCTTCCTTAGTTCTGGTGAAGACCTGGGCAAGGGGGGTAATTCGAGATCCAATAATGGGGACAATCAATGGCTGGATTGGGGTGTATTGCCGTGGAGTCCGGTGGCACGCACGCAGATTGCAGCTGCGCCCACCGTGCATGCGATGCGTCGCCACGTGATGTACCGGTGGCTAGATATGCCACCCGGGTGCGGCCAAGCCGATGTGCTACGCGCGGTGGAGGTGCTTCAGCGCCGGCATGCGAGCCTGCGGATGTTGCTGGACTGGGACAACGTAGTGCAGCTGATCCCGCGTGTGCCACTGGCTAACGCCGAGGAGATTGTGGTGGAGCTTGCGCCGGACGGCCCAGATCCGGTGGAGCAGCTGGCCGCCGGCATAGCCCCCGATGGTGGAGTGATGTGGCAGGTCGGACTGTGCAGGGAAGGCGCGCTGGTGATGGTGCACCACCTGGCGATCGATGCGCTGTCCTGGCCGAACCTGCAGCGCGAGTGGAATGCTGTATTAATTGACGCCAACGTGAAGCTTCCCGCGCTCACCGGCCTCCTGCGCGCCCACGGGATGCAGCGTGCCGTGGAGCACCAGGCCGTGCAGAACGTGCCACCGGGATCGGCGGAGCTGTCGGTCTTGCCGGAGTTGCCGGAGAAACTGCTATGCCCACGGGGACAGGCCACGATGATGTGGCGAAAAATTGCAATGCCGGATGCTGCGGCGATGAGTGCCGAGCTGGCGCAGCGTTTTCGAACAGACCGACAGGTCGTGGTGGTGTCATTGTTAGCGCAAGCGCTGCAGGCCGTAGGTTTGACCGAGCTTCAGCTGGTGGTGGAAGGGCACGGCCGCGATGGCGGCACCGGTGCCACTCGTTCTGGTGACTATGGCAGCACCGGTAGCGCGGTGGATTGCATGGAGCTGATCGGTTGGTTCACTACGGAGGAGCGTTGGGCTTTCTCTGCGAGGGCTGACGGTGCCTCCGTTCATTCATCCGCCAATTCTCCGAGGTTTATGGCAGCGTGGGTTCGCGCTGGGCGCGAGGCCGAGTCGCAGGCTCAGCCGTGGGATCCAGCTTCGTGCCCTCCAAACCGTCGTGTGGTGATTAATGTTCTGGATGCCCAGCCGGAGGAGAGCTTCGGCGTGTTGGAATCCGACGACCGGCGGATGACGGAGGCGCTGACGATAAATGTCTTCCTCACCTCGGACGGCGCAGACGTGGAATACGTGGCGGACCTGGCAGCACTCAGGGATGCATCCCCGACCGTGCTGGAGAAACTGCACGAACAGCTACAGCGTGCGGCGCGGGATCTGCTGGTCGCGGATCGGTTGGTACTGCGCCAAGCACTACCTAGCGACTACCGGGCATTCGATACACAGCCGACGAACCCTCGGCTAGGCCACAGCTCAACCAACCAGCCCACACCGACCCTCAGCGTTGCTCATCTGCGCTCCCTGGAAGCCGCCCACGGTCCCCTGGAAGACATTGTCCCGGCTACTGCCTCCCAGCAGGGGCTGCTGTTCCACGGATTGGCCGGAACCGACCGCTACGTCATTGCCGCCGCCGTGGACCTTACTGGTGTGGCCTCCCCAGAGCTTATCCACCAGTCGATGCGGGCAATTCTGCGCCGCCACGCAGCACTGCGCGCCGTGTTCGATTGCAGCGACCTCCCGCTGATGCTGATTCCGGAGCGGCTCGATCTGCCCTGGACAATCCACGACTGCAGAGACTTCTCACCGGCTGCAGCTCATGTGTTCGTGGAACAGCTGCGGGAGTTGCGCGGCCACCGCGCCGTGGACCTGGAATCCGGCCCGCTAGTCACCGCAGACCTGGTGCTGTTGCCAGAGAGTAACCGACTAGAAACCAACCGCCCTGCCACACTTGTGCTGGGCAGCCATCACATCCTCACCGATGGCTGGTCCACCGCCGTGATGCTGCAGGATTTGCAGCGACTGCTAAGCGGCGAGGATCTGGACCCCGCGCCCTCCTTCGCGGAATTTGCTCGAAGCCTGTGCCAACGCAGCGTCGAACAACTGGAGCGGGAACACCACGCCTGGCAACAGATTTTCACCGGCACCGATCAGCCCCATGAGGCCAGCCGCACAGGCGAGCACGGAGGTGTGATTGCGGGCTTGCGGCCGGTGGCGTCAAGTAAAAAGAGCACAACAGAAGCCCCAGAGGTGCCGCACGTACTGCACCGCGACACAGATGGGCGGGTGGCAACCGCCTCGGCGAGCCTAGGAACCACACCCAGTGTACTGGTACAAACCGCATGGTTGCTCACGCTGGCTGCGCTGCATGGTGGGCGCCGAGTGACTACGGGGGTGACTCTTTCCGGCCGGTCCGCGGAGCAGCCGCGAATGGCTAGTGCGGTGGGCATGTTCATCACCACACTCCCGTTGCACGTACAACTCGAACCGGGGCACACGCTGCGCCATACCGTGCGACAGGTGGCAGATACCATGGCGCTGATCAGCGAGAACCAGACCACGCCGCTACAGGAGATCGAGACCCTGGTGGGAAGTGCACCGTTGTTCGACACCGCGGTGGTGTACGACCATCACGCACACTTCGGTGCACCGAGCGGTCCACACACAGTGGAGACCTCCGAGTCGTGCCTGCGCATCCAGGGGCTGCGCACCAGCGGTCGCACGCATTACCCGCTGACTGTCGTGTGCCCGCCCGGGGACGTTTTGGAAATTACGCTGGTGCACCGTCCGGATGTGGTGGAACGCATTCTTCCTGACGCCGCCGCGAGGTGGTTCGGCACATTCCTCAATGCACTGTGCGACGCCGCCACCGGTAGGGATCTCCGGTTGGTGGAGTTGCTTCCGGAGCGCGGCGAGTTTGAGGAGCCAGCGGACGGGCAAATAGAAGTAGATGGGCACAGCGAAGTAGAGGAAGCGGATACGTGCAATACCGGTAACCGGGAGCTTTCTGAGGACAACCCCGTATGCGCCCAGGTGCAGGCCGCCATGGAGAGCTTGCTAGGCAACCCGATCGGCCCCGAAGAGAACTTCTTCACCTCCGGTGGTGACTCCCTGCTGGCCATGCGTTTGATGGGTGTGCTGCGCAAGCAGGGCATGCAGTTGAAGATCCAGGACATTGTGGATGCTGGTACTCCGGCAGCCATCGCGGAACGGCTGGGGCAGGGCACTGGTGGAGCTATGAAGGCTAAGCAGCCGCCGAAGCCGCAGCAATCCCAGCGCTTACAGACTGCCGAGCATTCGCAACGCCGCCCGGTGTGGTGCCTCCATCCGATCGGCGGACATGGCTTGGCCTTCGCCCCGCTGGCCAGCCTTCTGGCGGACACTGAGTTCGACACCCGCCTGATCGAACTACCGTCCCCGCTACCCCAGGTGGAAACACTGGCCGAGCTAGCGGAGCTCTACACCGAACAGATCCTGGCCGAGCAACAAGAAGGACCCTTCACGTTGGTGGGCTACTCCTTCGGTGGCGTGGTGGCTGAAAACATCGCTGCCGCGTTGCAGCGCCGGGGCTATGAGGTGCGGTTCTTAGGAATTCTTGACGCCTACCCCAGCGGCAGCAGCCCCAGCTCCGGTACGCATTCCTTGCCGCCGGGCACGCCCGATGGCAGGACAGCCTTTGGTGACTACGACGTTCGGGCAATTGCGCGTGCCGATGGGATGTCACACGAATTGGGCACTGTGGGCGTCGATATAGAAAACAACATCCGTTTCTGCATGCAGATGCTGCACACAGCAGCACCCACCAGCTACGAAGGCCGGGTCGAGCTAGTGGTGGCAACGCAAAACAACAGTGATGTGGCACACGGGCAGTGGGATCCGGCTGCTGCGTGGAGGCGCCGTCCGGGGGCGTATCCGGTGCAGGTGAGCGAGCTTGAACTTACGCACGCGCAGCTGGTGAAAGCCGATGGCTGGAAGAACGTTTTCCAGCAATGGGCACCGCGGCTGCTGAACAAGAGTTCGGCTGACCGGCCAGCACCCGAGGCTACAGGTATCGACCCTGCGCATGCCGCCCCACCGCATGCCGACCCTGCGCACTGACCCGCTACACACCGACTCACCGCACACCGCCAACCCAGAAACGAGAAAGGAATGACCATGGCGAGGAATAGCCGAGACAGGGAAATCTACCCCATTACGATCCGCGAACTGCAGGTCGATGACATCGAGGACATCACACCAGGGATGCGTCGCATTACTCTGACGGGCGAACAACTACGCGCCCATAGTGCGTTCGGCGTAGACGCACCACCGCTAGTCAGCGATGGTTTCGACGACGATATCCGCATCATCTTCCCAGACCCGGCCACCGGGGAGCGCCCTCACCCCATCACACGGGAGGACGCGACGGTGCTATGGCAAGAGGAGGTCAAAGATCTGTTTCGGACATATACCGTCCGTTCATTCGACGCCTCCCAGGGCCGCCTCGTCGTAGACTTCGCGCGGCATGGCCAAGGCCTGGCCGAGGACTGGTCCGCACGAGCTCGACCGGGAGATCCCCTGTATATCGCAGGGCCGAAGTCTTGCGCAGCGCTGCCCACCCACACTCCGTGGCTACTGATGGTGGGCGACGAGACGGCGCTGCCGGCGATTGCTCGCTGTATAGAGTCTTTGCCCGCCGGGTATAGGGCAGTGGCGATTATTGAGGTAGCCACGCGGGCACATGTCCAGCGACTGGAGTTCGAAGCACAGGTGGACATTCACTGGCAGGTGCGAGACGAGGGCGGGGACTTCGTGGCGAAAGCTACCGAGTTGTACGGAGAACACCCAGAGTGGGCGGCCGAGCCCGCCGCGATGCCCTATGTATGGGCTGCGGGAGAGGCCGGGCGATTGAAGGCGATCCGACGCTGGGTTCGAGCTCTGGGGATTCCGCGGGAAAACGTGGAGATTACGGGGTACTGGCGCGCAATGGCACCGGCACAATCGGAAGCAGGGGCGACGGCTACGCAGGGCGACAGTGAGGGGGCGGAGACAGGGGCTGTGACGAGCCACCGTAATGCGGTGATTGAGCTGCATGAACTCACTGAGATGGGGTCGGCGATTCTGGTGCGCCAAGCCGTAGGGTTGGGGATTTTTGGCCTGATTGATGAGGGCGCGGATCGAGTGGATCAACTGGCCGCAGCAACTGGCCTGCAGCAGGAGCTGGCTCTCCGGATTGCGCGTTACTTGGAGGCAGTGGGGTTAGTGACTTTGTCGGCGGACGCAGCACTGGATAGCTCAGCGGAGGATGTGGCGGACCAACGGGCGGTTCGAATCGGCCTCACTGCGCTGGGCAGCGAGTTAGCAAACCCGGATTCTCCAGTAAGGGATTGGATTGCCGGGCCGGCAGCCGCCAAGACCGCAGCACTTGGCCAGCTAGGGCAGGCACTGCAGAATCCGGCTGATACGGGCGAGCACCGCTGGGACTACATTGTGCAAACCCAGCCACAACTGGCCGTGGAGGAACACGAACAGGCGGCCTCCAGCGCTCAGTGGTCGGCCCCGGCCGCAGCGGAGATTCTGAGCAGCAAGCTACTAGCGCGACAGGATGCTGGCTCGCTTCGGTGCGCGGTGGGAGGTCCGGCCGCGGCGGTGTATGCGGATGAGATTCTACGTAAGATACCGCAGGCCAACGCCGTGGTGTTGGGGTCGTTTTCGGAGGCAGAAGATGACGCAAGGATTTCAGTAGGCGCAACAACTGCAGCGATGACGGAGCCTGGGGCTAGCGCAGAGGAGGTTATGCTGCGCGATATTGCTCCACGCCGCCGGGATCGTGCTCGCTATAGTGCACTGCACGCTCCAACGGTTGGGTGTAGCGGTGAGGATGTGCGCCGGGCGGATTGGGCTGGCACAGTGGCTACTTTGTGTGAGCAGGTAGATGCTGTGGTGCTGGTTGATCCGTGGCGGCGTTGGCCAGCTATAGAGCTGCAACAGCTGGTAGCTGCCGTACTACGTTTTGGGGCGCAGCTGTTCCTGGTGACCCCAGTGTTGCAGGAAAGCGGGGCCGAGGATCATGACTACGAGGAAGATTTATCACGCCTCGTTCTGTATGGATCGCAGCTGCCCACGGCCCGTGTGATTGCGAAGCACCTGGCTGCCGTGGGTGCGGTAGCGCGTTCGCAGCAGGCGGTGGGGTGGAGTGCCCAGCTGTTCGAGGTGGGGAGGGGAGGTAGGTAACTGCCGGTGGTCGGGCGAACCTCAGGACATTTGTCTCGGGCGAAGCGTGTGGAGGAGCGGCGGACGTTTGGTGGTTTGCTAAACCGTTTCTAAAGTGCCCCCTGTCGGCTGGCCCCTAGCGGCTGAGCTGCCTCCATATCGGCGGCCACACATCCCCCAAAATAATTAACTTAGGGCAGCCTTTTGTGTGGTTAGCCTAACCTGTGTAAGATGGGCGCGATTGCTGAATCCACCGTAGCTGAAAGAGGCCATCAGCCCTTTGGGGCTACGGGTACTTTACAGCGCCTCAAAGAGTTCCTTACACGTTAGGCTTCCACATGTTTCGAAACAATTCGCTGACCCGTCGAGCGGCACTGAAGACCGCCGCTGTCTTGGCAGCATCCACTCTTGTTCTGTCTGGTTGCTCCCGAGGCGATGACGCGGCGGCGTCAAAAAATGAGGACACCGGGGACGAGCGCATCGCCGCAGTTGGCCTGGGAGACAGCGATACCTTGCTTGCCCTTGGCATCCAACCAGTCCTCGTAGCGCCCTGGGGTGCTGAGGGAGATGTTGATGCGTCTGGCGTCGGCCCATGGGCTACCGAAAAGCTCGGCGACAACAAGCCTGAAGTGGTTTACGGTACTGCCAATGGATTCACTGCTGAAATCCTGGAGAAGATCTCCGCCGCTGATCCGGACAAGATCATTGCGGTGAACTCTGCCGTAGACGCGCAGGCGAAGAAGGCGCTTAATGACATCGCCCCAACCACCGTTAAGCCAGACGGTGCCACGGACTGGCAGATCCCATGGCGGGATCAGGTCAACCAGATCGCCGGCGCTGTAGACAAGCAAGAAGAAGGCGACAAGCTTGTCGAAGAAACGCAGAAGGCCTTCGATGATTTCCAACAGCAGCACCCTGAGCTCAAGGGCAAGCGTGCGGCTATCGTCATGCCTTATCAGGGAAAGATCGGCCTGTACACCTCCGGTGACGGTCGTGGGCAGTTTATCGAGAGTCTGGGCTTCGAGATCCCGAAGGAGCTCGAAGGTAACGGGGGCGAGTTCTACCGCGACATCGCACCTGAGAACTACAGCGACCTCAACAACGTCGATTACCTCTTCGTCCTTGATTACCAGGGTGCCGCCGATACCTTGAAGAAGGATCCAACATTCAGCAAGCTGGACGTTGTTCGCGAAGGCAAGGTCCGCTGGATGGACGAAAACGTGGGCAATGCAATGAGCATGCCGAACCCATTGACCATCCCTTGGGCGGTCGAGAAATTCTCTGACGCAATTTAATTGAAAGTGTCCGTCTCAAGAACTCGACATTCTTTGGTGTTTTCCCGGCGTTTGCTTACTTCGGCCGCACTCGTTGGTTTGGCATTGCTGCTGGTTGCCTCCCTGTACTTGGGTTCCAAAGACCTTTCCATTGGCGAGGTGACCAGCATCCTCATGCATGGTCCGCACCCATCTACGCAGTCCGACATTAATGCTGAACAGTCCGGCATCATTTGGGACTTGCGCGTTCCGCGCACCCTCTTGGCTGTGATCACAGGCGCAGCCCTGGCTATGGCGGGTGCCATTGCTCAGAGCTGGACCCGCAACCCCTTGGCAGATCCCGGCATTATCGGCGTGAACGCCGGAGCAAGTTTCGCAGTCGCCGCGGCACTGACCTTGGGCTGGGCAACGACGGTCGGAGAGCGAACACTTGTGGGGCTCCTCGGAGCTGCCGTCGCCGCTCTAATCGTGCTGTTGATTTCCCGCGTATCCCGTAACCCGCTAACTCTGGTACTCGTGGGCGTGGGAGTTACCTTTGCCCTGCAAGCGGCCACGAACATGCTGAGCCTCTATTCTTCCGACACCCTGGAAGGGCTCCGTCGCTGGACTGTCGGCTCTACGGCTGGGCGGGGTATGGAAGACGTGGCCTTAGCTGCTTTAGGCCTAGCACTAGGTGCTCTATGTGGTGCGCTTGCAGCACGCCCGCTGGATCTACTTGCGATGGGAGAGGACTCCGCCCGTTCCCTTGGCAGCTCGCCCACGAGAACCCGCTTGTTGGCTGCCGCAGCGGTGATCATCCTCGCCGGCTCGGCGACAGCCACCGTGGGGCTTGTGACATTCGTGGGCTTCGCCGTGCCACACCTACTACGCCCGTTTACCGGCCCGGCACTTACCCGCCTCTTGCTACCAACTGCCATCGTCGGCGGTGCGGCTGTACTGCTAGCCGATATTGTGGGCCGCTTCGTCCTGCAGCCCAACGAGCTGGAAATGTCCATTGTCCTAGCTATTGTCGGCGCCCCAGTGATGATTCTGGCGGTACGGCGTAAGAAGAGCCAACCGACCTCGAATGACTCGGAGCTGGCGATATGAGCGATATGACGTCTATCCGTAGTATCAAGCGTTCACGAAGCAGACGCGTCCTGGCAGCCACATCGGGGTTCGCCCTCATAGCGGCCCTTTGTTATTGCTTAATCCTGGGGCAAGGTGCGGTGAAGCTCAGTCCGGTGGAAGTCATCGAGGTTCTCACCGGTGGGGGAACACAGCAAGCAATCAACGTGGTGTGGGATCTCCGCCTGCCTGTAGCAATCGCTACCGTTCTGGTCGGCGCCGCGCTGGGGCTGGCCGGCGCGTGGACCCAAACCATGGCTCGCAATCCGCTGGCCAGCCCGGACATTCTCGGTGTCTCCGGCGGCGCGGCGGTTTTGGTTGTGGCGGGTACCGTAGTCACCCGCCCTGCATGGAGTGAGGGGGTGCCGACGTTCTGGTGGCGTGCTGCACTCGCTTTGGTTGGCGCACTAGTGATCGTTGGTTTGCTCGTTCTACTCGGTGGTTTCGGGACGTCGCAGCGCGTAGTGGTCATCGGCCTGGCACTGTCGTTCCTCACGCAGTCTTTAGTGCAGTATCTTCTGCTCAGGGCTGACTTAACTCGTGCCACGGATGCCCAAACTTGGCTCGCTGGGTCCACCGGCTTTGTGCGTACGGAAGCTTTGTTGCCTATGGTGTTGGGCCTATTGCCCTTCGTGGTTTTAGGCCTCTGCGTTACGCGCGATGTCCCTCTTCTTTCTCATGATGACGCCACCGCGTCCACACTTGGTGTAGATGTCACGAGGGTGCGCGCTATTTTGCTCATCGCCGCAACGGGCATTGTCGCGGTGGTGGTTTCCTTTGTCGGCCCAATTGGATTCGTGGCACTGTTGGCTCCTCAGCTGGCCAAGCTGGTGGCCGGAACGCCCACGCCCCATCCGCTGTGCTCTACTTTTGCAGGCTCCGCTCTATTGGCCGCGTGCGCCGTCGTGGCGGGCGCACTGCCATTTACGTCCCCTGTGGGTTTGGTTACCGCCATCATTGGTGGACCCGCGCTGGTGTTGCTTGTGTGGTTGGCGGCCCGTCGCGGAACTCTGAAAGGAATGGTTCAATGAACGTTCAAGTTGATCACGTCACCGTGGGCTACAACGACGGCCCAAGCATTGTTAAGGACGTGTCTTTCACTGCAGAGCCCGGGAAGGTCACCACGCTCTTAGGTCCCAATGGTTGTGGTAAGTCAACGCTGCTCAAGACGCTTTCTCGGCTGCTTGCTCCCACCGAAGGACGTGTTCTTGCAGAGGATAAGGACGTGCATAGTTTGGGGGCACGCGAAGCCGCCCAACTAATTGCACTTTTGCCACAACACCCTCTGTGTCCGGCGGGGTTGACTGTTGGAGAACTCGTGGAACGCGGACGGCACCCTTATCGTCGATCGCTCTGGGGTGGGGGAGCGACGGCGTCAGAAGATAAAGAAAAAGTGCGCGAGGCGCTGAAGAAGACGAAGGTTGACCATCTTGTTGCCCGCGACGTGGCGGAGCTTTCTGGTGGCCAGCGGCAGCGGGTCTGGATGGCGATGGTGCTGGCGCAGGATACGCCAATTGTGCTGTTGGATGAACCGACTACGTACCTAGATCCGGCACATGCGATAGAGATTCTAAGTATCGTGCGGGAGCTCGCTCAAGAGGGCAAGACGGTGATTACCGTACTTCATGATCTTGGCCTGGCGGGAGCTTTTAGTGACGAGATGATCGTCATGAAGGAGGGGGAAAAGATCGCCGAGGGTTCTCCGAACGAGGCTCTGACGGTGGATGTGTTGCGCGAGGCATATGGTCTGAATGCCGAGGTGTGGGAAGATCCCCGCGGTATGGCTCCGATCATTGTGCCGCGAGGAATTGTGGCTAATTAGGGGCGCGCCCTGCCGAGGAACCAATAGGGGCACCACTGCACGGATTCGCTATCGAGACCCCACGTATAAATTGCATGATGTCGAACTTCCTTGCAAAGCTGGCCCTCGCCCGCGACCCAGACGTACTTTGACTGCGTTGCAGGGTGCTGAGAATGGTCAAGCCCTCTCAAATGCGCAATGGTGGTTTCGCTAAATTTCTCAGAAGGGGCGAACAGGATGTCGAGGCTGCTCAATTCATCTTCCCAGTTGGGGTTGAGCAATGGTTCTAGGTCATTGGGGCTCTCGGCAATCATGCGGACATGCATGTCTTTCAATTGATCTGGTGCGAATGCGTGGGTGTACTCCAGGATTGCGCGCACTGAGGGTGCTGCGGACGGATCGGCGATCAAGGTTTGGGAGCGTCGCCCGCGATGCCATAGCCCCTGGCAGGTCCAGATTGCCACCTGATCGCCAGTTTGGGCACTCAAAACCCAACGGAGACCAGGGCCAATGTTTTTATAGCTGGGGGTAGTGACGCCATGCGTCACCACGTCAAAAGTCAGTTGTCCAGCCACAGGATTCAGCGAGCGGACGGTGTACCACCGCAGGTGAGGACGTAGCTCATCTGGCATGGCAGCTACGCTGGCGCGAATATTTGCGCCGCCGGCATGAACCGGTAAATGTAGCTTGCCGCTGGCCACTTGCGGCATAAAGAGACCGAAGAATTCATCTGGGCCGGAGAGCTTGAAACCAACCAGTTCCGGGGATTCGATGACAATGCGGCGGAGGTGTTGAGCGGGAGCGCTGACGTTGCACACTGTGGCGCGGATGATGTGGTGCTTAGGTTCGCTGGGTGCCACTACAAGTTCATGGTCGACGAACGCTGAGCGATAAGCGTCGCTTGCGGTTGAGGGATCCAATACGAGCTGCTGCAGTGACATAGTAAAAGTGAGCCTACCCTAACCTCATATAGGGTGGCAAAGGGGAAGGGTGGCGGAGGGGGGGCAGGATCGTAGAGATCTTAGGGATAGCAAAAGCACCCCGCGGCGATCGTGTATCGCCGTGGGGTGCTTGAGGTTAACGGCCAACCAAACTAATGGGTGACTGGAACCTGTCCTTTAGCAGAACGAAGATGTTCTTACTTGAACAGGTTCGGAATCTTCTGGAAGTTGTTAGCCAGGGTGACGAGGCCTGCAACCAGAGCGCCGATGGTGGTGATCAGGGTAACGACGGTCGTGAGCTTCTTCAGGCCAGAGGTGTTTTCGTCCCAGCCGAAGAACTTGTCAGCGGAGCCAGCTAGCTCGGACTGATCCTTGTCCTCGTCCTTCTCGCCGCCGTTCTCGGTCGCATTATCGCCCTTGTCGGTGTTCGCGACAGTGGAGCCGGAGTCGGCAGGGTTGGTGTCCTCAGCTACAGCGGTAGCGGTGCCAGCAACAGCAACGGTAGCGGCAGTGGTCAGAGCTAGCAGAGACTTCTTGAGCTTCATGTGTTTAAACCTCACTTAAGAAAAGTTGGTGTGTCGGCCTTCAACTGGCCTAGGGTACGGAAAGTAACGTAGCACGACTGTTGCCTGTGTGCACGGTGTCAATCTGCTACCTAGCAGCTGTGGTTGCTGCGGAATTATTGCAGTCTCCGCTGGAGAAGGCCTCTTAGATACCCAAGGAGATATTGAAGCCTTGCGATCCCTGTCGTCCTCTAAGTACATTTCAAAAATGGTGAGATAGCTCAGTTTTCACTAATATCCCCATGTGGATGCGATGATTTTCCACAGTCCCAAGTGCAGGGGTTGCAAGCTAGTGCAACATGAGCAAAAGCCCTGTTGAGGCGCACACCACACCGACATCACACTGAGGATGAGGTGGCGTCAAAAGGTGCAGAGCGCTCCCGTCGGGGGTGGTTTAAACTACCCCCGGCAGAATAAATGGCGGCCCACGGAGCAAATCTCTGATAGAGCGATTTTGTTAGCTGAGGGCGCGTGTGGAACAATATTCCAGTTGCCGAAAGGTCCAGTGTGCTCCAGTGTGTGCTCGCAATGTGCATTCATAAAGAGCCTGGCGCTATAACCGGCACAGACCGCGTGCGCGAGGGTCGGTAATCCCACGCACGATACGCAAAAATTCTAGGTCAAATTAGGAGACTCAAGTGATTCAGCAAGAATCGCGTCTGCGAGTTGCCGACAACACCGGTGCCCGGGAAATCCTGGTCATCCGTCCGCTCGGTGGTTCCGTTCGACGCTCCGCTGGTATCGGTGATGTCGTCGTAGCAACCGTTAAGGAAGCTACCCCGGGCGGCACCGTGAAGGCTGGCGACATTGTTAAGGCTGTCATCGTCCGCGCTAAGAAGGAGACCCGTCGTCCGGACGGCTCCTACATCGCATTCGATGAGAACGCTGCTGTCATCATCAAGGCAAACGACAACGATCCCCGCGGCACCCGTATCTTCGGCCCGGTCGCACGTGAGCTTCGCGACAAGAAGTTCATGAAGATCGTTTCCCTGGCTCCGGAGGTGCTCTAAATGAAGATCCGTAAGGGCGACACCGTACTGGTTATCTCCGGCCCGGACAAGGGCGCCAAGGGCAAGGTTATTGAGGCCTACCCGCAGCGCGACAAGGTCCTGGTCGAGGGCGTCAACCGAATCAAGAAGCACGTTGCAAACTCCGCTCCAGAGCGCGGCGCTGAGTCCGGCGGCATCGTTACCCAGGAAGCTCCGATCCACGTTTCTAACGTGATGGTCGTTGACTCCGACGGCAACCCGACCCGTATCGGCTACCGCTTCGACGAAGACGGTAAGAAGATCCGCGTGTCCAAGCGCAACGGGAAGGACATCTAACGATGAGCGAAAACTACACCCCACGTTTGAAGACTCGCTACCGTGAGGAAATCCGCGAGAAGCTGAACGGCGAGTTCAGCTACGAGAACGTCATGCAGATCCCGGGCGTCACCAAGGTTGTCGTCAACATGGGCGTCGGCGACGCAGCTCGCGATTCCAAGCTGATCAACGGTGCAATCGAGGACCTGACCAAGATCACCGGTCAGAAGCCGCAGATCCGTACCGCGAAGAAGGCAATCGCTAACTTCAAGCTGCGTGAAGGCATGCCCATCGGCGCCCGCGTAACCCTGCGCGGCGACCGCATGTGGGAGTTCCTGGATCGTCTGCTGACCGTCGCACTGCCGCGTATTCGTGACTTCCGCGGTCTGAACGACAAGCAGTTTGACGGCCACGGTAACTACACCTTCGGCCTGACTGAGCAGTCCATGTTCTATGAGATCGACGTCGACAAAATCGATCGTCCGCGTGGTATGAACATCACCGTTGTTACCACTGCAACCAACGACGATGAAGGCCGTGCACTGCTGCGCGAGCTGGGCTTCCCGTTCAAGTAAGAGCGAGCTGCTGAGTACAGCAGCATAGCAAGCCAAAACCCCGCTTCCCCCGAGAAATCTCGGGATAGGGAAGCGGGGTTCGTTGTTTATGTCGTGGTTCCAGGTTATTTACTTGGAGCCCGGGAACCCGGTGAAGGTCTTGACGATCTTGCCGATGAAGCCCAGAACGTCCTCGATCTTCTTCAGGGTGGAGGTGGAGTCATCCCAACCCAGCAGCTTGTCAACGGAGCCCTTCAGCTTCTGACCCTGCTCGCTGTCAGCGGAACCCTCAGCAGGCTTGGTCTCGTTGTTGTTCTCGTCGGCTGGCTTGGTCTCGTCCTCGGCAGCGCCTTCTTCAGCAGCGTTCTCGTCTGCGTTCTCCTCAGCAGCCGGCTTGGTGTCGGTCTCGTTGGAGTTCTCGGTAGCTGCGGTGACCGGAGCCTCCGGTGCTTCTTCAGCGACGGCAGCCGGGATACCAGCCATTGCTACGGAGGATGCTGCGGCCAGGGTGATGAGGGACTTCTTGAACTTCAAAGAATTTTCCTTCCATGAGGGGTGTATAGAACTGCGATTGTGCCGAGTCAACTGCGATTGATTGCGGCGCAAATAGTCTCGTACTTTGAGTACGTACAACATGTGTAGTGAATCACCAATCAACTTTTCAAGGCGTTACTCGCATTTGTGATACATCTCACGTAACGCCTTGTTTTCGCAGTTTAAAGCTAAGAGAAGATATGACATATCGCTTATTGGGTGTTCAGGAGTAGCATATTGGCTACTTATTTTGCGCTCCGTGGTGTCAAGGGTTGTGAGACCTTAGGTTCTGAATCTAGGGGCGTCATTTCCTCAACAGCGATTTGGGTAAACATGCAGGTGGTTGCTAGAGTTATCTGGTCTTGCGTTGCCTCATGCCTGAAAGACTGGCTCAGCAACGTGAGCAGTGTAAACATCAAACCACTTTGTTGTAGGCCCCTCGCCCAATAGAGCGGCCGCGCGGACACGGCGGCGAGCACCCCACGTTATTTAGCATGGGGCGCGCTAGTAGCCAGCAAGCGCGCGGTACACGCAGTCTGGGTGGGTTGGGAACCGCAATGAGAAAGGCTATGGGTCAAAACTTATGACCATGACTGATCCCATCGCGGACATGCTGTCCCGCGTGCGGAACGCGTCAAACGCGTTCCATGATTCCGTCTCCATGCCTTCTTCCAAGATCAAGGCGAACATCGCTGAGATCCTCAAGGAGGAGGGTTACATTGCTGACTTCACCGTCACCGACGCCAAGGTTGGCAAGACACTGGACATTGAGCTGAAGTACGGCCCGTCCCGCGAGCGTTCTATCTCCGGGCTGCGTCGTGTTTCTAAGCCGGGTCTTCGTGTGTACGCAAAGTCCAACGAGCTGCCACAGGTCCTCGGCGGCCTGGGTGTGGCCATCATTTCCACGTCCCACGGTCTGCTGACCGACCGTGAGGCACAGAACAAGGGTGTGGGCGGAGAAGTTCTCGCCTACGTCTGGTAACTAGAGGAGGTCTAAACCATGTCTCGTGTTGGCAAGGCACCGGTGGCTGTCCCCTCTGGCGTCACCATCAACATCAACGGCCAGTCTGTCGAGGTTAAGGGTCCGAAGGGCACCCTGAGCCAGGACATTCCGGCTCCGATCACCGTGGTGCAGGAAGGCGAGGAGATCCTCGTTTCCCGCCCGGATGATCACCGCAAGAATCGTTCCCTGCACGGCCTGTCCCGTTCCCTGGTCTTCAACATGATCGAGGGCGTGACGAAGGGCTACACCATCAAGATGGAAATCTTCGGTGTTGGTTACCGTGTGCAGCTCAAGGGCAAGAACCTGGAGTTCGCGCTGGGCTACTCCCACCCTGTGCTGATTGAGGCACCGGAGGGCATCACCTTCGCCGTGGATGGCAACACCAAGTTCTCCATCACTGGTATCGACAAGCAGCAGGTCGGACAGATCGCCGCGAACATCCGTCGTCTGCGTAAGGACGATCCTTACAAGGGCAAGGGCATTCGCTACGAGGGCGAGCAGGTCCGTCGCAAGGTCGGAAAGACGGGTAAGTAATGAGCAACACTGCACAAAACGAAAAGCGTCTGCCGGTGGGCAAGGACATCTCCACCCGCCGCCGCACTGCACGCGCACGTCGTCACTTCCGTATCCGCAAGAACCTCTCCGGTACCCCGGAGACCCCGCGTCTGGTTATTCACCGCACCTCTCGCCACATGCACGCACAGGTCATCGACGATGTTGCAGGCCACACCCTGGTCGCAGCTTCTACGATGGAAGCAGATGTACGTGCCATGGAGGGCGACAAGAAGGCACGCGGTGCGAAGGTTGGCCAGCTGATCGCCGAGCGCGCCAAGGCCGCTGGCATCGAGGCTGTTGTCTTCGACCGCGCAGGCTACAAGTACCACGGCCGCGTTGCCGCTTTGGCTGACGCTGCCCGCGAAGGTGGTCTGAAGTTCTAATGACCAACTCCACGAACAACACCAACGGAAGGAACGCGTGATGTCGGGACGTGAACGTAACGGCGGACGCTCCGCCGAGAACAACGACAAGAACGAGCGCAACGAGCGTAACAACCGCAACGATCGCAACAACGACCGTGGCGGACGTAACGATCGTCGCAACCAGCAGGATGAGCGCAGCCAGTTCATCGAGCGCGTGGTTACCATTAACCGCGTCTCGAAGGTTGTAAAGGGCGGTCGCCGCTTCAGCTTCACCGCGCTGGTTATCGTCGGCGACGGCCAGGGCATGGTCGGCGTCGGCTACGGCAAGGCTAAGGAAGTTCCTGCCGCTATCCAGAAGGGCGCTGAAGAGGCTCGTAAGAACTTCTTCCGCGTTCCGATGATCAACGGCACCATCACTCACCCGGTCCAGGGTGAGGATGCTGCAGGCATCGTCATGATGAAGCCTGCTGCCCCTGGTACCGGTGTGATCGCCGGTGGCGCTGTCCGCCCGGTGCTGGAGTGCGCCGGCGTGCAGGACATCCTGTCGAAGTCCCTGGGCTCCGACAACGCCATCAACATTGTCCACGCAACCGTCGCTGGGCTGAAGCAGCTGGTGCGTCCGGAAGAGGTTGCCGCACGTCGTGGCAAGTCCCTGGACGAGGTTGCTCCGGCCGCTATGCTGCGCGCACGTGCAGCAGGACAGGGGGCATAAGAAATGGCTTTGAAGATTACCCAGACCAAGGGCTTGGTCGGAACCAAGCCGAAGCAGCGCAATTCCATGCGCTCTCTCGGCCTGAAGCGCATTGGCCAGTCGGTTGTCCGTGAGGATAGCCCGATCGTTCGTGGCCAGATCAACGTTGTGCGCCACATGGTCGAGGTCGAAGAAGTGGCAGGAGAGTAAACATGAGCGATCCAATTAAGCTCCACGACCTCCGCCCCGCTCCGGGCGCCAAGAAGTCCAAGACCCGCGTTGGTCGTGGTGAGGCATCCAAGGGTAAGACCGCAGGTCGTGGTACCAAGGGCACCAAGGCTCGTAAGCAGGTATCGGCAGCATTCGAGGGTGGCCAGATGCCACTGCACATGCGTCTGCCTAAGCTGAAGGGCTTCCGCAACCCCGCCAAGATCACCTACCAGGTGGTTAACGTGGCTGACCTGGAGAAGGCTTTCTCCAAGGGTGGCGACGTCACCGTTGCAGACATCGTCGCTGCTGGCCTGGCTCGTAAGAACCAGCCGGTGAAGATCCTGGGCAACGGCGAGATCAGCGTGAAGCTGAACGTCACCGCTAACAAGTTCTCGGGCTCTGCAAAGCAGAAGATCGAGGCTGCCGGTGGCACCGTCACCGAGGCTAAGTAAGACTAGACAAGTTCTAATCAGACTTAGTTACTAACAATCGCCCTGTCGGCACGTAATGTGCTGGCAGGGCGATTATTTTGGGGGCGAAGCGCAGTGGTGGGGAAGTGCCATTTGAAATAGCGCTTGTGGTAGGTGGTAGAGTGTCCTAAGCATTTGTCCTGTCTGCTAACCTGTACAGGTTGCAATTAGTGTCGCCTCACCGCGGGCGTATCTTGAAGTGCAGGTGCGCTAGCCAGTAGATCCCGCACTACGGAAAGAAACTACACAGGAGGCAAAGTTTGTCCGCCATCTCCTCGGCGTTCAAGAACGCAGATCTTCGTAAGAAGATCTTGTTCTCCCTTGCGATGATCATCCTCTATCGCATTGGCGCCCAGATCCCCACCCCAGGCGTGGATTACGGCTCGATTCAAGCGCAGATCAAGGGTCTGACCGATAACTCGGCCATGTACTCCCTGATCAACCTGTTTTCGGGCGGTGCGCTGCTGAAGCTTTCTGTCTTCGCCGTCGGCATTATGCCGTACATCACCGCGTCCATTATCGTTCAGCTGCTCACAGTGGTGATCCCGAAGTTTGAACAGCTGAAGAAGGAAGGCCAGTCCGGCCAGGCGAAGATGACGGAGTACACCCGTTATCTCACTGTGGCTCTCGCACTGCTGCAGTCTGCCGGCATCGTGGCGCTGGCGGATCGCCGCCAGCTACTGGGGCAAGGCGTGCAGGTGCTTAAGGAAGATACCGGCATCTTCGGCCTCGTCACCATGGTGATGATTATGACCTCCGGTGCGGTGCTGCTGATGTGGATCGGCGAGCTCATCACCGACCGTGGTATCGGCAACGGCATGTCCCTGCTGATCTTCGCGGGTATCGCAACGTCGCTTCCGGCACAGGGCGCATCAATCTTCTCGGGCTCCGGCGGCTTCGTCTTTGCCGGTGTCATCGTTGGCGTTCTGATCCTGGTTGTCGGCGTGGTCTTTATCGAGCAGGGTCAGCGCCGCATCCCCGTTCAGTACGCAAAGCGCATGATTGGCCGCCGCCAGTACGGTGAGACTTCCACCTACCTGCCGCTGAAGGTTAACCAGGCCGGCGTTATCCCCGTGATTTTCGCCTCCTCACTGCTGACCGTTCCGATCCTCATTACCCAGATCATCCAGTCCGGCAACCCACAGGCCGCCGGGCAGGACAACTGGTGGAACCGTAACGTCATGGCGGTGCTGTCGAACCCGGCCGCCTGGCAATACATCCTGGTTTACGTCGGCCTAATCATCTTCTTCTCCTTCTTCTACGTCTCTGTGCAGTATGACCCGTACGATCAGGCAGACAACATGAAGAAGTACGGTGGCTTCATTCCGGGCATCCGTCCGGGCCGTCCGACCGCGGAGTACCTTGGATATGTGATGAACCGTCTGCTGATCGTCGGTTCCATCTACCTGGCCGCTATCGCCGCCCTGCCGAACATCTTGATCAACATGGGTGTGCAGACGGCACAGGCCGGCGGACAGGGACAGATGCCATTTGGTGGTACCGCTATCCTGATTCTGGTGTCTGTGGCTCTGACCACGATCAAGCAACTCGAATCGCAAGTCATGCAGTCTAACTACGAAGGATTCCTGAAATGAGACTAGTTCTGCTCGGCCCTCCCGGCGCTGGTAAGGGCACCCAAGCATCCCTGCTGTCCGACTCCCTGAAGATCCCGCACATCTCCACCGGCGATCTGTTCCGCGCCAACATCTCCCAGGGCACCGAACTGGGCAAGCAGGCGCAGGAGTACATGGATGCAGGCAAGCTGGTTCCCACCTCTGTCACCGCTGACATGGTTCGCGACCGCCTGAACCAGGAAGATGCCGCCAAGGGCTTCCTGCTGGATGGCTTCCCCCGCACCATCGAACAGGCAGAGCTGCTGGAGAAGATGCTGCAGGACGACGGCCACTCCCTGGATGCCGTAATCAACTACGTTGTCTCCGAGGACGTTGTCGTCGACCGCATGCTGGCCCGCGGCCGCAACGACGATAACGAGGAAACGATCCGTACCCGCCTGGAGGTCTACCGCAACGAGACCGCCCCGCTGATCGACCACTACAAGGACATCCTGTTGAACATCGACGCAGAGGGCACCGTGGAGGATATCTCCACCACCACGCTGAACGCGCTGGACAAGTAAACTCCACGCAATCGCGCATCCCGCCAGCCGGTCCCCACACGGTCCGACCTGGCGGGATTTGTGGTTATTCACCCCGTGAGGGTGGCGTCACCAAAGAAACAGACAAAAACACAACAAAGAAGCACACAACAAAGAAACAAGGACAGGCGAAACAATGGGTTTTCGGCGAAAGAACAAGAAGATCGCAGCGAAGACTCCCGAGCAGCTAGACGCTATGCAGGCGGCCGGGGAAATCGTCGGGCTGGCACTGCAGGAAGTGAAGAAGGCCGCTGCGCCGGGCAAAACCACTCTCGACCTTGACCGTGTAGCTGAGCAGGTTATCCGCGACCATGGTGCCGTGCCCACGTTCAAGGGATATGGTGGCTTCCCTGGATCGATCTGTGCGAGCCCGAACGACATGATCGTCCACGGAATTCCTTCGGAGGATGTTGTGCTGAAGGAAGGTGACCTCATCTCCGTCGACTGCGGGGCTACGCTCAATGGCTGGGTGGGGGACTCAGCGTGGACTTTTGGCATCGGAGAGATTGCCGATGAACACGATCGCCTCAACCGCGCTACCGAATGGGTGCTGTACGAGGGGCTGAAGGCTATGGTGCCGGGCAACCGCCTGACCGATGTGTCCTGGGCGCTGGAGCAGGCCACCGAAGCCGCGGAGAAGAAGTTTGACGTAGAGCTGTGGATCGTCGACGGCTACGGCGGCCACGGTATCGGGCGCACCATGCACGAAGATCCGTACTTGGCCAACGAAGGCCGCGGTGGGCGCGGGCCAGAGATCCAGGAGGGCTCCGTCCTGGCGATCGAGCCGATGCTGGCGCTGGGCACTGCGGATTCCCATGTTCTCGACGACGAATGGTCAGTGCTCACCGATGATGGCAGCTTCGCGTCCCACTGGGAGCACACCGTCGCGGCGACCGCTGATGGACCGCGCATCCTGACACCGCGCAAGTAGGGGTTTTCCTCCGCACTCTTTGTGACGTCCCCTGCCTGTGCGACCTCGCTGGCGTGAATTCGAGGGGCTTAAGGCGGGGAGAAGGGGTTAATGGGGCAAGGGCGATTATTGGGGCATGAAGTAGTCAGGGTACGCTAATCATTAATCGTTTCTTGAGGACCTACAAGCATGTGCAAAGGGAAGCGCCAGCATGAATCTATCCCGTCTTTTTAAATCACTGCTGTTCAAGATTATCGTTGCGATTATTTTGGGCATCGTATGCAGCCTGTTTTTCCCGGAATGGGCGGGGCGCCTGTTCGCAACGTTTAACGGACTGTTTAGTAACTTCCTGGGATTCTTCGTCCCGGTCTTGATTTTCGCGCTGATCGCGCCGGCAATCGCCAGCCTGGGGCGCGGGGCAGGCAAGTGGCTGGGTGTAACTGCTGGCATTGCCTATGTTTCGACCATCGTTTCGGGCTTGATTGCCTACGGCGTGGCCGAAGGAACGTACCCGTCTCTGCTCGGCAGCGACTCGATTATCGAGGCTGAAGACATCGACGCGGGCGCTTTGCAGCCGTTCTTCTCTGTAGAGATGGATCCACCCATGGGCGTGATGTCCGCCTTGCTGCTGGCCTTTACTGTGGGCATCGCCATGGCCTCCATGCGTACCGAGGTGCTGTACAAGGGTGCTGAGGAGCTGCGCGAGGTAACGATGAAGGTGATTGAGAACTTCATCATCCCGCTGTTGCCGATCTACATCTTCGGTGTGTTCCTGACGATGGGCATGAACGGCAATCTGAAGCTGACGCTAACCCAGTTCTCGAAGGTGCTCATCCTCGCGGTCGTGATGACCTGGCTAATCTTGCTGCTTCAGTACGTGTTGGCGGGAGTCTTTGCCGGGCGCAACCCGTTCAAGGCGCTGAAGAATATGATGCCGGCATATTTCACCGCACTGGGTACCTCCTCCTCCGCAGCGACCATTCCTGTGACCCTGGAGTGCACCCGTAAGAATGGCGTTACGCAGTCCGTGGCTGATTTCGTGGTGCCTCTGTGTGCGACAGTGCACCTGTCCGGCTCCATGCAGAAGATCGCCCTGTTTGCTTTCTCCATCGTCTACATGACGGGCATTGATATGAGCGCCGGTATGGCGTTGGGCTTCATTTTCTTGCTGGGCGTCATGATGATTGCCGCGCCGGGCGTGCCGGGTGGCGCCATCATGGCCGCAGTGGGGCTGCTGCAGTCTCAGCTGGGCTTCGACGATGGCCAGGTGGCGCTGATGATTGCGGCATACATCGCCATCGATTCCTTCGGTACTGCATGTAACGTCACTGGTGACGGTGCAATTGCGCTGACGGTGAACCGTTTGGCGAAGGGGCAGCTGCGCCGCGAGGAGCAGCACGCCTAAGCCTGCTACCACCGAGATATCGACGCTCACGCTGAATTTGAATGGTTCAGAGTGAGCGTTTTTGCATATGCGCAGGTCGCGTGTATTGTTAGCAGGTGGTGCATGAGGCTTTCGTCTCTGCTGGTGATCGGTAGAACGTCGAAAAGGCCAGCAGTGGAAAAGTCCATATGTGTGCCACATGTAGCAAAACATCACCCATCCAGCTATCTGAGCTGGGGAAACGTTGGAGGATATGGCAAAGAAGGAAGGCGCCATCGAGGTTGAGGGTCGCATTGTCGAGCCCCTGCCGAACGCGATGTTCCGTGTCGAACTGGACAATGGCCACAAGGTATTGGCTCACATTTCCGGCAAGATGCGCCAGCACTACATCCGTATCCTGCCCGAGGATCGCGTCGTCGTGGAGCTGTCTCCCTACGACCTGACCCGTGGGCGCATCGTTTATCGCTACAAGTAAATCGTTAAGCCTCCACACATCCAACCTGGGAATCGCTGTTAGCGCAGCGCTTCCTGGTCACTACCTCTGGCCGCGGCGGCCGGAGCCCTCCTTCCAACACTCCAATAGTTGGAATGTTGGTTTCGCACATTCAAGGCACCTGGTGCATGAACAGTCCCTTCCGTGACTGTGGGCGAAATACTCGAAGGATTAATAGGGACGAGTGTGGAGAAAACCGTCGCTAAACCGGAAGGAAAATGCCCTATGGCACGCCTTGCTGGTGTTGACCTGCCACGCGAAAAGCGCATGGAGGTCGCACTGACCTACATCTTCGGAATCGGCCCAGCCCGTTCCAAGGAGCTGCTGGAAAAGACCGGCATCTCCCCTGATCTTCGCTCCAAGGATCTGACCGACGAGCAGCTGTCCGCTCTGCGTGACGTTATCGAGAACACCTGGAAGGTGGAGGGTGACCTCCGCCGCGAGATCCAGGCCGATATTCGCCGCAAGATCGAGATTGGTTCCTACCAGGGCCTGCGCCACCGCCGTGGTCTGCCGGTTCGTGGTCAGCGCACCAAGACCAACGCTCGTACCCGTAAGGGCCCCAAGAAGACGATCGCAGGAAAGAAGAAGTAACCTATGCCTCCGAAGACTCGTTCCGGCGCGCGCCGTACTGGCCGTCGCGTCGTCAAGAAGAATGTGGCAAACGGCCACGCATACATCAAGTCCACCTTCAACAACACCATCGTGTCCATCACGGACCCGAAGGGCGCTGTGATTTCCTGGGCTTCCTCGGGCCACGTCGGCTTCAAGGGCTCCCGTAAGTCCACCCCCTTCGCTGCACAGATGGCTGCTGAGTCCGCTGCTCGCAAGGCAATGGATCACGGCATGAAGAAGGTTGACGTTTTCGTGAAGGGTCCGGGCTCCGGCCGCGAGACCGCTATCCGTTCCCTGTCCACCGCGGGCCTCGAGGTCGGAAGCATTTCCGATGTCACCCCGCAGCCGCACAACGGTTGCCGCCCGCCGAAGCGTCGTCGCGTTTAAAGAGAAGAAAGGATTAGGGATAAAAAATGGCTCGTTATACCGGCCCCGTAACCCGTAAGTCCCGTCGCCTCCGCGTCGACCTCGTCGGCGGCGACAACTCCTTCGAGCGTCGCCCCTACCCTCCGGGGCAGGCTGGCCGTGCTCGCATCAAGGAGTCCGAGTACCTCCTGCAGCTGCAGGAGAAGCAGAAGGCGAAGTACACCTACGGCGTCCTGGAGAAGCAGTTCCGCCGTTACTACGCAGAGGCCAACCGTCGCCCGGGTAAGACCGGTGACAACCTGGTCATCCTGCTGGAATCTCGCCTGGACAACGTTGTATACCGCGCAGGTCTGGCACGCACCCGCCGTCAGGCTCGCCAGCTGGTTTCCCACGGTCACTTCACCGTGAACGGCAAGAAGGTCAACGTTCCTTCCTTCAAGGTCTCCCAGTACGACATCATCGACGTGCGTGAGAAGTCCCGTTCGATGCTGTGGTTCGAAGAGGCTCAGGAAGCCCTGGTCGATACGATCGTTCCTGCTTGGTTGCAGGTCGTACCGTCCACTCTGCGCATCCTCGTGCACCAGCTGCCCGAGCGCGCTCAGATCGACATTCCGCTGCAGGAACAGCTGATCGTCGAGCTCTACTCGAAGTAAAACTGACGAACCTATTCGTTAGACTTACTTCGGATAGAACACCAACAGCGGTTTCTACCGTTCGCACCGTCCATCAAACCTGGTGGCGGTTGTCCCCGTAACGGCGTCATATAGCGGTCGCCGAAAAAGGAGAAGCTTAAACAATGCTGATTTCACAGCGCCCCGCGCTCACTGAAGAGTTCATCGACGAGGCTCGCTCTCGGTTCGTTATCGAGCCGCTGGAGCCGGGCTTCGGCTACACGCTGGGCAACTCCCTGCGCCGGACCCTGCTGTCGTCCATCCCGGGCGCAGCAGTAACCTCCCTGCGCATCGAGGGTGTTCTCCACGAGTTCACCACGATTCCAGGCGTGAAGGAAGATGTTTCCGACATCATCCTGAACATTAAGACCCTGGTTCTGTCCAGCGATTCCGATGAGCCTGTCTCCATGTTCATCCGCAAGGAAGGACCTGGCGAGGTTACCGGCGCTGACGTTGAGGTGCCGGCTGGTGTAGAGGTCCACAACAAGGATCTGCACATCGCCACCTTGAACGAGCAGGGCAAGCTGGAGATCGAGATGACTGTCGAGCGTGGCCGTGGCTACGTTCCGGCTGCTACAGCTTCTTCTGAGATCGGACGTATCCCGGTCGATCAGATTTACTCCCCGGTTCTGAAGGTCAGCTACAAGGTTGAGGCAACTCGTGTGGAACAGCGCACGGACTTCGACAAGCTGATCCTGGACGTGGAGACGAAGAACTCCATCACTGCCCGCGACGCCATGGCATCTGCAGGCAAGACCCTGGTGGAGCTGTTCGGTCTGGCACAGGAGCTGAACCACGAAGCAGAGGGCATCGAAATCGGCCCATCGCCGCAGGAAAGCGAGCACATCGCTGCCTACAGCATGCCGATTGAGGACCTGAACTTCTCCGTTCGTTCCTACAACTGCCTGAAGCGTGAAGAGATTCACACCGTCGGCGAGCTGGCTGCACGCACGGAGTCCGATCTGCTGGACATCCGTAACTTCGGTCAGAAGTCCATCAACGAGGTCAAGGTCAAGCTGGCTGGCTTGGGCCTGGGCCTGAAGGACGCTCCGGAGGGCTTCGATATCACCGATATCGAGGGCTACGACGCAGAGACCGGCGAGTTCATCGACACCGAGGGCGAGGACATCGCGGAATAACCCGGTGGTTAACCGCACGCGCTCACTGATTTAAAGATCCACACGAGGAGAACTAATGCCAACCCCGAAGAAGGGCGCCCGCCTGGGCGGTTCTGCTTCCCACCAGAAGAAGATCCTGTCCAACCTCGCTGCTCAGCTGTTTGAGCACGGCGCCATCAAGACCACGGACGCAAAGGCTAAGCTGCTGCGCCCCTACGTCGAGAAGATCATCACCAAGGCAAAGCGCGGCACCCTGTCGGATCGCCGCAACGTGCTGAAGCTCATCCCGAACAAGGAAGTTGTTGCTTACCTGTTCAACGAGCTGGCTCCGAAGTTCGAAGGCCGTCCGGGTGGCTACACCCGCATCATCAAGCTGGAGAACCGCAAGGGCGACAACGCTCCGATCTCCCAGATTTCCCTGGTGACGGAGCAGCTGGCCTCCACCGAGGCAGAGCGCGCTAACCGCGTTGCTGCTTCCAAGGCTAAGAAGGCTGAAGCTGAGGCTGAAGAGGCTAAGGCTGAGGAGACTCCGGCTGAGGAGGCTCCGGAGGTCGAGGCTGACACCGCGACCGACAAGGCCGCTGAGGCTGAGGCTGAAGAGGCTGAGGCTGATGAGGACGCTGAGGACAAGTAAGTCCGGCGCTTTCGCCTAGCTTTGAGGCGGGCCACGGTTACCCTTTTGGGTAGATCGTGGCCCGCCTTTGTCTTCTCTACTTTTTATTGTTGACGCCAACCGGCCCCATCTGCGCCCGATATCGCGTATGGCTTGGCAATTTGCCTGTGTACCGACTGAACAGGGGAGGGTTCTGGGTGGGAATGTCGCTAGAACGGGAATGTGTTATTGGGAATCGATTGCAAGTTTCTAAAAGCGCAGGTCAGAGAGTTTTGAATTCAGCTGTTCCCAGATTTTGCATTGCAGATTCCCGATTCAACGACATTTCCCTGGGCGCTGCTGCCACATTCCCGATTCAGCGACATCCGCCAGCCGCGGATGGCTAGTCCATCTCCAACTCCGGCTCCTCCGCCCGTGCCTGTTCGAACACTTCCTTTGCCGCTGACAGGTTAACCAGACCGATAATCACACCCACCACAATGTCTGGCCATGCGCTGGCCCAGAAGAGCATAATCACTCCCGCTGCGAGGATAAGCAGGTTTGCCGCGGCATCATTGCGCGCAGCCAGCCATGCCCCCTGCACCAGGGCACTATCCGCCCCGCGCAGACGCAGCAACAACACAGCGCACACCAAGTTGATAATGAGCGCCCCGATGGCAGTCGCACTCAGAGTCGCAGGTTCCGGTGGCGTCCCCGTCACCACTTTCCAGACTGCCGTGCCGAATGCAGCGAAGGCTGGAATGAGAATCAGCCCTGCCAGTGCGTAGCTGGCCTTTCGCCGGCTGGCCACCGACCACCCCAGGGCGGTGAGTACCAACACGTTAATGAGAGTGTCTTCGAGGAAATCTGCGGCGTCGGCAAACAAAGCGGCCGAGCCGATGACCAGCGCAATCACAACCTCAACAAGAAAACCCAGGCCATTGAGAGCCGCAACCCACGCCACCAACCGACGGGCACGAGCATCGAGGGAGGATGCTGAGAATTCGCTGTCGTGCATGCAGACTAGACTAAGTCGCGCGCGATGGAAGCAACAACCGAACCCACCAGAGAAAGGCCACCGACCATGCCCGAGAATCCGCAGGATAATCCAGAGCTGATCCGGGTGCGTCTGGATGTTGCCTACGACGGCACGGATTTCCATGGCTGGGCAACCCAATCCGGTGGGCTGCGCACGGTGGCGGGGGTCTTGCAGGAGAAACTCTCGCTGGTCACGCGCCACCCTATTGAACTTGTTGTCGCAGGGCGTACCGACGCAGGCGTGCATGCCAGCGGCCAAGTGTGCCACGCCGACATTCCTGTTGATGCGTTTGCGCAGCGCTCGCTCACCCGCCCGGAGGATCTAGTGCGGCGCCTTTCCCGCATGTTGCCCTCCGACGTGCGCGTGCACGGCGCTCGTATGGCACCGAAGGGTTTCGACGCCCGCTTCTCCGCGCTGCGCCGGCACTACATCTATCGCGTAACGACTCACCCGGCCGGCCCCGTGCCGGTGCGTGCCCGGGATACGGCCGCGTGGCGCCACCCGATTGATCTGGAGAAAACTCAGGCAGCTTCCGACGCGCTGCTTGGGTTGAACAACTTCGCAGCGTTCTGCAAAGCTCGTGAAGGCGCTACCACTATCCGTGAGCTGCAGGAATTCCGCTGGGTTGACGTCTCGACGGAGGCTGAGCCCCAGACGTACGAGGCACACGTGACCGCCGATGCTTTCTGTTGGTCGATGGTGCGCTCGTTGGTAGGAGCGGCCTTGACAGTGGGGTCGGGCAAACGATCCGAGGACTTTACTCCCGGGCTGTTGAAAGAGACAAAGCGTAGTTCCGCAGTGCCAGTCGCGCCCGCGGAGGGGCTGAACCTAGTGCGCGTGGACTACCCAGCTGATGAAGACCTGGCGGAGCGGGCGCTGACAACCCGTGCTAAGCGTTCGCCGGTGGGCATGGGCAACGAATCTCCCGCCGAGCCGTGATACAAACGCGGTTTGGGGGAGCGCGCCGTTGGAGGTAGCGCTGAAGCGCGCGCTGATCGCGCTGGTGAATGCGCCGCGCTTGTTGCAGTCTGTGCTGGCTGTGCCACCGGGGCAGGGGTGCGAGCAGGTGCGGTGACGGCGAAGAAGTTGAAGTATTCCCGATGATCCCCGTGGGCCAGGATTGCTCCCGTGCCAACTGCTGGCACTGCAATGCATACATCCACTGCCGCAGCACCGACAGCCTGCAGCCGGGCACGTCCCTGGTTCAAGATGTCCTCCGCGGAATCGAACCCGATACCACCGTGAACTCCCGTGTGAGCCCCCTGATGAGCCGTCTTCTGCGCATCGACCATTCTGTGTCTACCAGTATTACCGGCGACAGCGGGGGAGACCTCCACGAGCACAACATGTGTCTTAACGCCTGCAGCTCGCGTGGCATCCGCTGAATCGTCCACGGATCCAGCGCTCCCGAAACGCTGCAAATCGAAAATCTCCTCCGGCCAGTTCATTGACCCCTCAAGCGCACGCAGCTGTGCAGGGGTGCCGAACAGTGCGAACGTTGCGCCGGGAATGGGGTGGATCAGCATGGGTTCGCCTGCATCGGAAAGACCTACAAACCAACCGGGTACCGCCGGTACAGTTAGCTGCTCTGGTAACGGAGTTATCTGGGCCCCCACCGATGGAGTCTCCACAGGTAGAGCCCACACTCCGCACCCGCTGGCAGCAAAAGGCATCCTAGCCGCCGCGGACTCGGGCACGCCCACTAGCGTGGCATGGGAATCGCCCAGCCAGGTGCGGCCGAAAGGTTGGGTGGGGATGACGGCGGTGGAAATGTGGGCGTCCACAAGAGAAAGACCCACACCACCCGCTAACTGGTCGCCGGCGATCCGCCGTGGCGACGGCTCACCCCACAATTTGTCGTGCACGCAGAGAAGGCGAAACCATCGCGTGCTCTGATCCGCGGTGGTGCGACCGCGGGTGAATACAAACCACCCCGCCACCATGCATGTGATGGCCACGGCGCCGCAAAGAATCCACGCCCACCAGGCAGCGTGTTCGGCGTTGGACGCATCGGCTGGCATATCGGCAGCTAGAAATGCCACGAAGCCCATTATTCCCATCCCCCAAAGTATGAAATTACCCCGAATGCGAAGTTCCCCTCGCGCCAGCAATTCAACCATGGAATACTTAAGCGCGCTAGCGGGGGCTAGAAGAACGCAAAACAACTCAAAACAACGCAAGATATCAAGCGCATTAAAACAAGGGGGAGCGCAGTAATCATGCGCACAACGGGGATACAGGTTTCTGGATTTAATTTTCTATTGCGCAGACTGGAGCTTGCGCTGGTCATCGGTGATCCGCGCATGGCTCACGACCCATTGCGGAGTCAGCGGCGGGCACTTATTGTCGGTGTGCTGCTGAGCCTGCTGATCGCGGGAGGTGCGGTGATGCTGGGGCTGCTGCGCCCGCAACCCAGCCTGGATGGCGCCGATCTCGTGGCCGATGAGACGGGCGCACTGCATATCCGCTTGGCCGATACCTATCATCCGATCACGAATGTCGCCTCAGCACGGCTGATTCTGCAGCAACCAGTCGAGGCGCAGAAGACTACCTCCGAGCAGCTTGCACAGGTGCCGTTGGGGGAGCCGATTGGCATTGGGCAGGTTCCGGGGTTGGTCGCTGCGCCAGAACGCGAGTGGCTTTACTGCGATCGGATCCGCGGCGGGCTAACAGGTGGTACAGGTGGTGCTGCCGCCGCTGGTGGTACGGGCACGGTCGTGGCTGCGGAGCACATCGATCCCCATCGCTTTGCTCTGCTGGCCGCCCCTTCGGGCTATTGGCTTATTGACGCCACCACTCGCGCCCGCATAACTCCAGACGCGGCAAGAGCATTTGGCACCGAGGCAGTGCCCGCCAGCGATGGTTTAGTCCAACAGTTCCGGCGGAGTCGCGATATCGCCATGCCCGTGGGGAAAACCAAGATGCCTGCACCCTTCGACGTCGCGGGGAGGATCATCACGGCTGGCGACCGGACATTTCTGGTGGACCGCAATGGGATTGGTGAAGTAAAGGGCGCGCGCCGCGACTTCGCTCTGGCCAGCAGTGCTATGCCGACCGTGGAAACTCCACTGGCGGAGGTGATGCGCCAGCCGAGCATTGATGTATTAGCGGGAATCCCAGAACTCGATGGGGACCAACCAGTTACCTGGGCACAACCGAAGATGGTGTGTGCCGGGCCGGAGGGACTGGCAGAACCCGTTGAACCAGGACGGACGAAAGGCACGACAGACGCGGTCAGTGGTTCCGCTCAGATTCGGGAAGTCCTCTCATCAGAAAAGCCGAGCGCATTCTACGGGCCGCGCGGAACCTCTGCATTACAGACGGAGCGCGGTTACGTGCTGATTAGTGACAACGGGGTCCGCTACTCCGTGGGCAGCGAAGCTGAGTTACATGCCCTTGGGTTCAATACACCGCGCAGTGTTCAGTTCTCGCGCGTAGCCTCGTTGCCCGACGGTGGCTTGCTCTCTGCGGACAAGGCTCGGCAGACGACCGTGGCGATGATGCCCAGCGCCAGTACAAGTGAGAGCACGATGGGGACGGAATAGTCTGTGGCCGTTGGCTCGTGCCGTGGGGTGCTGACGGTATACAGACCATAAGAAGCGTCCACTGCCGCGGATCCATCCTGCAGGTCAAGAGCCCTATCCAATGCTGCGGCGGGATTGACGACTCGCATTTGTTCGCCCATCCCTGGACCACTCGCGCCGGGCAACGCCGTGGTTAGAATCAGCTCTCGCACCTGCCGTGCGCTGAGTTGCGGAGCGACCTGCCACACTAAGGCCGCGGTACCCGTCACAACTGGAGCAGCAAAGCTGGTGCCTTCAAACGGTTCGGGATTACCGACGATGGTGTGCACCTGTTTGCCGACTTCCACCTGTCCTTCTACGGGCCCACCCGGCGCGAAAAGATCCACCCACTGAGTCGGCGCACTATACGGTGCGGGCACTCGCCCCTGATCCGCTGAAGTCTCCTTGCCACCAGTTCTTCCCACAGCCGTACGGACCCCTTCTGCCGTTCCTGCCCGCGGGGATACCGCTCCCACTGCCAGCACTGGATCCAAGCTAGAGGGGAAGGTCGGAACACCTGCCGGGCACTGACCTACGTTCCCGGTAGAAGCCACCACTAGTACTCCGGCTTTGTCAGCACGCCCGATGGCCGCACGTAGCTCCGCCGTATCTTCGCAGGCCACCATCGAAATATTAATGATCTTTACCTGAGTCTTTAGCGCCCGGTCGATTGCCCGAACAAGATCCTCTACCGTGCCCTCAGCCCGGTCGGGCGAGGCATTATGCCGAAAGGAAAATACTGTTACCTCCGGTGCCACTGCCCGCAGCACGCTTGTGACCATGGTCCCGTGCAGCACGCAAAAATCCCGGTCGCCCTTCACTCCTGGTGCGGCTGACCCCGTATCGATAACGGCCACGCTCACGTCGCGTCCCCGCGCCAAAGCATGCAAAGCGGGGTACGAGGGGGCGTCGATATCCGGTAAAGGCACAGTACCCGGTGCGGCGACGGTGCCTTCCTGGCAGGTGCCGCGCGGCGAAGAATCTTGAACGATCATCAGCCGATCCCCCGAATCGCCGCGAACAGCCCTGTAGTTTGCAGCGCCAGTGGGATGGCCACACAAAATGCGAAGGCTTCCACCATGTCGATGATCCGCCCCAGCATCGGTGAATTCACGCGGACAGCAGGTAGGGCGACCAGCACCAGGCATACCGCACCCCAATGCGTGTGGAGGGCTAACCACAGAAGCGTTGCAGCAGAGAGCACCGCTAGCGCGACCGAGTGCACAGGCCGAGTGCTCCGCGCGCTCACACCGAGCACCGCCACCATAAGCAATAGCGCCATCTGCCATATATCCAGTGGCTGCCCCCATGGAGTCAGCTGGTACACACAGGCGCCCAACACCACCACGATGCCGACGACCAGGGCGGAGTGAACTTCCACCACCTGGCCCGCGTGCGTGGGCGTGGGCTTGGTGAACACACCGGTCGCGGGAACCTTCGGCAGCTTAATGCCAGCTAGTCCGATGGCGATCTGCCCAGAATAAGCCAGTGCAAACATTGCCAATAGCAGCGTGAGCCCTGGCCAGAGGTTCACCGCTGCAAACACCACCCAGGTTATCGACACGATCCGTGCCGGGCCGCCGCGCCACACCAGGAGTGCTGCGACAAAACAGGCACAAAGAACATTGACGTGCAGCCCCAACCCAAAGCCGAGGATCGCGGCGAGATAACTGAAATTGCGAAGGTGCAAAGAAGCCGCCGCTGCAGCGAGGGCGGCCACTGCTGTAGCCACGAGCGTTGCGATGTCTGCGGTCGTACCCAGATTAGTGACGCCCCCAGGACCAATAAGTTGATTATCCAACGGGTGCCACGCAGGTGCCGTCTGTAGGCCAAAAAGCGCAATGATGGCTGCCGCGACCCAGGCTGCGGGGCTCGTGGGAATGGGGCCCGAGAGCTCTTCGACTGCCTCAGCCGGTGGAGCGGGGATGGTGGCGGTTTGCAAGGTCAATGACTCGCCGGGACGCACACCGGCTTCCGCTAGAGTGTGCTGTGGTTGAACCTGGCCGACGGCGCGGTGGAGGGTCCAATGTTCCCCTGGTTTCGCGTCGACGAGGTGTGGGATGAGCTCCGCTACCGGTACATGATCGGCAATGGCAGCGTTGATGGTGGTGCCTTTGGCAGGCACGGAAATGCTGAGAGCCAGCACGTTATTCCCCCTGTTGAAAATGTATGAACGCATGTATGTGTGCGTGTGATGGGCACAAAATCCCCCCTGGATCTTGCGCCGATGTGGCTTACACGGCACAAATAGTAGCCGAGGGGAAAGGATTGCGCTTGCTCTGCGGAGTGAGCGAGGAAGGTTTAGAATCTAAAACCACATCCAAGGGGGTTGGATGGGGATTAACGGGGACAAACATAGAAATCGGGGGATTTCTTAACATGCAAACACAGGCGCCGCCGACGCTGCCTAAAGACAAACAACCTTTCCTCAGACTGCTAATGCCTGCCGTCATGTTGGTGGCGGTGGTCGGTATGATCGCCGCGATGGTGCTCTCTGGATCGGGGCGAAATCCCATCAGCTTTATTTTTCCGCTGATGATGCTGGGCAGCATGGCGATGATGTTCCAGCCGGGGGCGAACGTGGATGAGACTCGGCGTTCCTTTCATCGGCACATCGACGCTCTGAAAGATAGCGTGGAGCGGAGCCGCGAAGAGCAACTGCAGACCATGTTGGCAGCGCATCCACACCCGCAGTCACTGTGGACGCACGTGCATACCGGAACCGATGTCACCGCAGAACCGGGCGTGGTGCGCATCGGCACAGCAGTGCAAACTCCAGATGATCCTCTGGAAGTACCGGTCAGCTCCCCGCCGGAAGACTTAGAGCCGGTCAGTGCAATGAGCTTGCGCGAGGTTGTGCTGCGGTACGCCACCATCGAAGCGCCAGTGGCGGTGGAATTGGCTAGTTTCCACTGCATTGTGTTGCTCGGCGACGGTGCACCCGGATTGGCGCGGGCCATGCAAGCGCAATTGGCCATGCAGGATCCGGATGTCATTGGAATAACCGGCCCCTTTGAGCAGTGGCTTCCGCATGATGGGCCTCGCAAGGTGCATTTTTGCACGGGTGATAGCCCGGTGACCGCCGGCGCTATCGTCACGGACCCCAGCGAGGAATGGGTGGAAAACGCCAAAGGGAATGGCCTGCTGCTACAGGTGGATGGCACTGGTGATGGTTGCCTGCTCAGCGCCTGGACGCTCGACGGTTGGGTGCCCTTTGGAGTGGCAGACCAACTCAGCGAGGTGGAACTTGCTCACCTTTGCCGAGCACGAGCAACGGTGAAATCCAGCACGTCATTGTTAGAACTTCCGGGCGGAGACTTGCGAGCGCCCATTGGGTTTTCCGGTGCGCCGGTGTACCTGGATATCAAGGAATCCGCGTTGGGAGGTATCGGTCCGCACGGTCTCTGTGTAGGCGCGACGGGTAGCGGCAAGTCAGAACTACTAAAAAGCGTAGTGATCAGCTTCGCCCACCAGCACAGCCCGGAGGAGCTGAACTTTGTGCTGGTGGACTTCAAAGGTGGCGCCAGCTTTCTGGGAATGGATCGGCTGCCACACACCTCTGCGCTGATCACCAATCTGGCTGAAGAGGCGGGATTAGTTGACCGAATGCAGGATAGCTTGCTGGGGGAGATGCATCGGCGTCAAGAAAAGCTCCGCGCCGCGGGTTTGACCACAGCGGCCGAGTACAACCGCGTCTATCCGGGGCAGATGCCTGCACTGTTTATCGTGGTGGATGAGTTCTCCGAGTTGTTGCACGCCCGGCCAGAGTTCGCGGAGGTCTTCGCCGCGATCGGGCGATTGGGGCGAAGCCTGCGGATGCATTTGCTGTTGGCCACGCAGCGTTTGGAGGAGGGGCGACTGCGAGGCCTGGAATCGCATTTGAGCTATCGCATTGCTTTGCGCACGTTCTCGGCTTCCGAATCCCGCGCGCTGATCGGAACGACGGAAGCTTATGAACTGCCTGCGACTCCGGGTGCGGCGATCCTTTCGGCAGGCGACAAGGTGCGTTTTCATTCGGCCTACGTTTCAGGCCCCGAGCTGCCCCGGGATCAGCGACTCGTGAGACTACTCGGGACAACAGTGCATGCAGAGACAACGACCATGCAGATGGTGATCGACCGGCTGGCAGGCCCCAATAGGAATCCGGTGTGGTTACCACCGCTGCCGGAAGACCTGCCTGCCAGCGAGATCATTGAGCCCGGTGCGCCAGGCGTTGCTCGCATCGGCCTGGAGGATCTTCCTTTCGAGGGGCAGCAGGTGCCGTTGGATATCGACCTGCGCCGCAAGCATTGGGCAATAGTCGGCCAGCCCCGGACTGGCAAGACAACGGTGGTGCGCAGCTTGGTGCTGGCCTGGGCGTTGAGTTCACCTGGCTGGCCGGTATACATCTTTGATCCGGGTGGTGGGCTAAGAGACCTTGCTCGATTGCCTCAGGTAGCTGCGGTTGTGGGGCCAGCTGGACTGCCACGGCTTTTCGACGAAATGGAGCAAACGGAGGGGCAGCGCCTGCTGATTATTGACGGACTAGATCAGGTGGGGGCCGCGGGAAGTGGAAATGGCGAGGAAGAACAACGCTTGATCCGCCTGGCGACCACGGGGCTGGAACGCGGCTTGCATGTGGTGGTTACGGCTCTACGCTGGAATATCCGTCCGTCGCTGCGGGACGTGCTGACCGGGCAAATCGAACTGCGGATGACACCGTTGGATGCCCACTTCCGGGATGCACAGAAATCCTTGCCCGACGTGCCTGGACGAGGAGTGTCGCCCCGTGGAAAGCACGTGCAGTTCGCCAACTCCAACGCGCAAGACATTGAGCATGTCCGGATGGAAAGCGTGCAGCGTGGTGAGCCGGATCTAGCTATGCGCGTGTTGCCCGAGCGAATCGACTGGGAGGATTTGGGCGACTCTCAGGCCTTCGCCATAGGTGGCCCAAAGCTGGATCCAGTGCAGTGGGATCACGGTACTTTCCCTCACTTGGTCGCAATCGGCCAGGCGGGAAGTGGGGTGACGACCGCATTGCGCGCACTAATGCAGTCCGTGGCACAGAGCCAAAGCCATACCGGAGAGCCGCCGGAGTTCCTGGTCACGGACACACGCCGCGGTTTACTGGGCGTAGCGGGTTATCGCGTGCCGGAGGACTTCCGCAAAGACCTGGCCGAGTGGACCACTACGCTGCGGGCGCGAATTCCAGGTAGCGACGTGACACCCCAACAGCTCCGAGAACGCACCTGGTGGTCTGGCCCGGAGTTGTTCATCATCGTCGACGACGCGGACGCCGATCCCGGCCTTGACCAGCTTATTCCCTTGCTTCCCTATGCCGCCGATATCGGCCTTCACTTGGTGCTTGGCCGTCGTTCGGGGCAGTTCGCCAGGGCAGCCTATCAGCCCTTGATGCAGTCGATTCGCGACCAAAGCGCTTGGTTGCTGTTTTCTGCGCCCCGTGAGGATGGGCCGATTGCCGGGGTTCGTCTACTGCGACGCCCCCAGGGGCGCGCGGCTTATGTCCACAGTGAAACCTGGGAGGTACAGGTGGCGGAGATTGCCGATGAGAACTAAAAAGGCGCGCAATTGTTGACCAAGGAAACGACGGATCGGGGGACACAATGAGAGTAGATCAGAGGATCGGAGATTCCAGGAGCCTGCTGGCTGAAGCTGTGGCTTTGCAGGAATCGGGGATCCTGATTAGCGGTATGACGGTGACGGATCTTGCTACTGGCTTTGCCGTGACCGGTGATGCGCAGATGCAGCAGCCGGGGTATTTGCAGTATCGGGCTTGGTCCGATCCTACGGAGCAATCTCGCGGGAGACCGCTGGGAGAAGCTGAATCGGAATGGGTAAAGGACGGAGAGGATAAAGACGTTGAATTCCAACGTTCCGGGCTGAGCCTAGGCAGGCTTTCGGAGCTTTATGAGATGCTCTGCGAAGTGCTCGAACAGCGTGCGGAACATCCCGACGCAGCGGCAGTGAACCCGCCAGAGTCACGTGAACGTTTCCCTTGGGGCATTGGTTTGCGGGAAGTAGACGTGCTGGTCACCGGAACTTTTGCCGTGAAGGTGGTGCATTATCTTCGGATTAGGGGAGTGCGAGCCCGATTGGTGGATAACGATACGGTGCTGCGGGTGGCTAGCGAACTGGCATTGGCGCAGCAAGAGTTGGAGCACCTGGAGCTTGAGTATCTTGACCCGGACAAACCTGTGCGGATTCAACGCGAGGGAAATGAATCAGCGGAAGAGCTCGAGGAAGCGGACATACGGGAAAGGCCTGACGAGGGGGCGTCAATAGATATAGAAAAAGCGGAGGAAAAGAGCGACCGGCGACTTCCGGCTGCGTTGGCAGCGCTGACGCTCTTCATCATCGGTGGGCTGGTGGCGACCTTCACTGTGTTTGATTCGCAGGCGGCTGATTCGCAGGCGGCTGATTCGCAGTTAGTGGACGCTCAATCAACCGATTCGCAAGCCGCAGACGTACAGGAGTCTGGCTCGTATGCCACCACTGAGGCGAATGAGCCATTTCCAGAACCACGCCGGAAAGGTTCAAAGGTCGCAGACTCAAGCGCGCGCCGGGCGGACATTCCAATCAGTGTGAATGTTGATGGGTGGCGGCTTGGCAGTGCAACGCGAGCACGTGAGGAATATGTCGGTGATGACGCGGGAATGCGTGTATTAGTAGCGGCGAAGCAAACACCCCTTAGAACACAGGATGAGCTGGATGCGGCAATGCTAGGTGCGCTGAAGGACGTGGAGGGGGTTGCAGGCGGAGTGACGGTTGTATCAACTCAGCCGGTGAGCTACGAGGAAAATTACGAGAACTCCACAACTAGGTGGCATGTACGGCTGGTGGATGGACACCAGATTTCAGTGGGGTGCCAGTACCGACAGTGGAATGAACAGCGGGAAAAGGTTTGCCAAGAGTTTGTGGATACAGCACGACCAAGGCGGTGAACCATTTTGGGAAGCCGTGAGTATAACTCTTGTGATGGTGCCTCTATAACGGGGAAGACCCGGCGCCATGAAGAGTGAAAACAGTATTTGAAATGGGGGAAGTTAGGGCATGAGCTTCAAAACAGATGTCACTACGATGAACCAAGCGGCAAGCAATGTCGACCGTGTGAAAGGCGAGGTTCAGGGTGAACTTTCGCGTCTGCGTGGTGTGGTGGAAGATGTATCCGGTAGCTGGAAGGGACAGGCGCAGGCTTCCTTCCATTCGTTGATGGAGCGTTGGGACGAGAATGCCCGCGACCTCAACGAGGCACTGCAGAGCATTGCGGACAACATCCGCTCCAACGCGGGTGACTTTGACAATACGGATGTCGATAACGCGGCGGCCTTTAACGCCTAGAGGGGGACAGTGATGATTCAGTACAACTTTGCTCAAATTGCCAATGCTGCGGATGACATCAATCGCGGAAACAACACCATTAATGGGTTGCTGGGGGATCTGAAACGTGACCTGCAGCCGATGGTGAACGAGTGGGAAGGCTCGGCAGCGGACAGCTATGCGGCTGCGCAGAAGAAGTGGGATGAATCCGCACGGGAGATTAACGATGTGCTGGGGCAAATCTCTCGCACGGTGCGTCAGGCGAATGATCGGATGAGCGAGATCAATACGAACGCTGCAAATAGCTGGGCATAGAGGATGATTTAAAACTTTTTAAATAATCTCTCAGCTTCCCTTTTGGTCTTAATCTTGACCTAAGGGTGAGGCTGAGAGTTTTTGTTTTTCGACGTCCAGTTTGAGGAATTGTGGACTTTTGGAACGATGGGAGAAAATGTGACCCAATCGTGATGTGTGCTGCGAGCTGGACTTATGTATGTAGATAATTGTTTAGTGGCTTGGCGAAGACCATCTTGGTTGAAACGTTAATCATTTCATGCGTAGCGTCAATGACGTACGGGAAACGAAAATAATCAGCGACACCACTGCTGGTTCTACACCACTAAGTAATTCCCCACTGTTGGTACTCACCAAGCAAGACTTACCCCGTATTGCGTACCGACAAGGCGAAAGGATTTATCAACAAATGAGCAACGATATCAAGGATCTTTTCAAGGCAACCGCTTACGACAACGCCGGCGACAAGCTGGGCAGCGTCAAGGAAATCTTCGTTGACGACAAGTCCGGTCAGCCTACTTTCGTTGAGGTTAACCATGGTCTGTTCGGTATGAACTCCAGCCTGGTACCGATGCGCGGCCACAAGTTCGACGGCGAGAACCTGAACCTGGCCTTTTCCAAGGATCGTGTGAAGGATGCGCCAGACTTCGACGCTGATCAGGCTTTGACCCCGGAGCAGCAGAACGAGATCTACCGTCACTACGGCCTGGACAATGTTGAGGACACCACCCGTTACGGTGACACTGCAGGCGATCGCTCCGCTTCTGATGATCGCTCCACCCTGGATCGCCACGAGGCTGCTGATGGTCGCGGTGCCGCGGGCGCTGGTGTGGCTGGCGCTGGCGTTGCAGGTGCCGGTGTTGCAGGCGCGAACACTGAGCGTGACAATACTCGCGACAACGCTGCTGAGCGCGAGGTCTCCGCTAACACCGCAGCTGCTGGCAACGAGGGTGAGATTATTCGCTCCGAGGAACAGCTGAACGTTCAGAAGGAGAAGGTGCAGACTGGCGAGGCTCGCCTGCGTAAGTACGTCGTCACCGACACCGAGACCGTTGAGGTACCGGTAACTCGCGAAGAAGTTCGCGTTGAGCGCACCCCGATCTCCGCAGAAGAAGCTGCAAACTTCAAGGGCAGCATCGATGAGTCCGGACAGGAAGCGTCTGTGACCCTGAGCGAAGAGCGCGTCAATGTAAACAAGGAAACCGTGCCGGTAGAGAAGGTCTCCCTGAACAAGGAGCAGATCACTGAGACCGAGCGTCACACCGAAGAGCTCCGCAAGGAGCAGATCGACACCGACATTGACGGTGACGTTCGCAAGTAAAACCAAGGGGCATTAGCCGCCAACACGATCGCGCGTTCCGCGAAGGTCGGTTAGTCGCCGACTAGCACTCAATCCCCGGTGCCTAGCTTCCCTGTAAAGAGGGAAGAGGTGCTGGGGATTTTTGCTGTCCAGAGGATTTTTGGTGTTCGGGACACTATGTAGTAAATTCCCAAGGGTTGTGTGCAATACGCGAACTTAGCTCTCGAGTCATTGCATTTCTGCGGGTCACAACCGGCCGCCGCAGAAGCACTGCACTAGATCGTTGCACGTGTTCATCTGGCTGGCAGTTCCAAGATCAAGACTTTAAGGAGTCCAGCGTGACTACTTTCCACCCAAAGAGCGGTGACATCACTCGTAAGTGGTACGTCATCGACGCCACCGACGTGGTGCTGGGTCGTCTTGCTGTTACCGCAGCTGACCTGCTGCGCGGCAAGAAGAAGCCCTACTTCGCACCGAACGTTGACTGCGGCGACAACGTCATCATCATTAATGCGGATAAGGTCCACATTTCCTCCAACAAGCGTGAGCGTGAGATGCGCTACCGTCACTCCGGCTACCCGGGTGGTCTGAAGACCATGACCCTGGGTCGTTCCTTGGAGCTGCACCCAGAGCGCGTTGTTGAGGAAGCTGTTAAGGGCATGATGCCGCACAACAAGCTGTCCCGCGCGTCCATCAAGAAGCTTCGCGTCTTCGCCGGCCCGGAGCACACTTTCGAGGCCCAGAAGCCTGAGACCTACGAGATCAAGCAGGTGGCACAGTAATGACTGAGTACAACGAGAATGTAACCGACGAGCAGAACGCTGCCGTCGAGGAGAACTTCGAGGGCGAGTACACCGCTACCGACGCAGTGAACGAAGAGTTCGTTGCCACCATCGGTGACTCCATCGCTTCCGAGGACGAGTCCGAGCAGATCGAGGCTGAGCCGGTTGTCTTCGAGGGCACCATCCAGACCGTTGGTCGCCGCAAGGAAGCTGTTGTCCGCGTCCGCATGGTTCCGGGCTCCGGCGAGTTCAGCTGCAACGGCCGCACCCTGGAGGACTACTTCCCGAACAAGCTGCACCAGCAGCTGATCAAGGCTCCGCTGGTTCTGCTGGACCGCGAGAACCAGTTCGACATTCAGGCAAACCTGAACGGTGGTGGCCCCTCCGGTCAGGCCGGTGCTTTCCGCCTGGCGATCGCCCGTGCTCTGAACAAGTACAACCCAGCAGAGCGCACCGAGCTGAAGCGTGCTGGCTTCCTGACTCGCGACGCTCGTGCCGTGGAGCGCAAGAAGGCTGGTCTGCACAAGGCACGTCGCGCACCGCAGTACTCCAAGCGTTAAATCGCTTCGCCCTTTTTGGTGGCGACGCCCCCACGCTCCAGCCGAGCAGTTTTTCGGCCGGGACGTGGGGGTTTCCCTTTATAGAAGCATTTATGACAATTTGCTGATATCGGGAGTGGCACCCGCCAGACCGGCGGGGTCGCCGGGTAGAATTGCGCCCCATGGGTAAATTGTTCGGAACTGACGGCGTCCGTGGTCTAGCGAACAGGAAGCTGACTGCAACGCTGGCAATGAAGCTGGGTGCTGCCGCCGCGCGTGTACTGGTATCCAAGGAAGAAGTGGGCGGCCGTCGCCCTACCGCTGTGGTGGGGCGCGACCCGCGTGTATCGGGGGAGATGCTGACAGCGGCGTTGTCAGCAGGTATGGCATCGCAGGGTGTGGACGTGCTGGACGTCGGCGTGATCCCCACCCCGGCTGTCGCTTTCCTTACAGATGACTTCGGCGCCGACATGGGCGTCATGATCTCCGCTTCCCACAATCCGATGCCGGACAACGGCATTAAATTCTTCGCTGCGGGTGGCCGCAAGCTGCAAGACGACGTGGAGGATGAGATCGAGGCCACGATGCTGGATCTGCCGGAGACCGGCCCTAAGGGGGCAGCAATTGGACGAATTCTTGATGAATCCGCAGATGCACTAGAGCGTTACCTGGCTCATGTGGGCACGGCCATTAATCATCCGCTGGATGGAATTCGCGTGGTGGTGGACTGCGCCAACGGAGCAGCCTCGACTGCCGCGCCGGAGGCGTACCGCCAGGCAGGTGCGGATGTCGTGGCTATCCACAGCCGACCCAATAGCTTCAACATCAACGATGGAGTGGGATCCACTCACATTGAGGTTCTGCAGAAGGCTGTTCTGGAACACCAGGCGGATCTAGGGCTGGCCCATGATGGCGACGCAGATCGCTGTTTGGCTGTGGACTCCGAAGGAAACGTGGTGGATGGCGACCAGATTATGGCGATCCTGGCCGTGGCCATGAAGGAAAACGGTGAGCTGAAGCAGAACACCCTGGTGGCCACCGTCATGTCCAATCTGGGGATGAAGCTTGCCATGCGCGCCAACGGCATCAAGGTGCTGGAGACGCAGGTAGGTGACCGTTACGTGCTGGCCGAATTGTTGGCCTCTGATCTGTCGCTGGGTGGCGAACAGTCTGGGCACGTGATTATCTCCGAACATGCAACTACCGGTGACGGCACCCTGACGGGGCTTACGTTGATGGCGCGCATGGCGCAGACTGGCAAGCCGCTCTCCGAGCTGGCGAAGGTGATGACCGTTCTGCCGCAGACGCTGATTAACGTGCCGGTTGCAGACAAGACCGTGATCGCCGACGATGAGCGCGTTGTAGAAGCCATCGCCAAGGCAGAGGAGGACCTGGGAGATGCCGGACGCGTACTTCTGCGCCCCTCCGGTACTGAGGAATTATTCCGAGTGATGGTGGAAGCTGCAGACCCAGGGACGGCACGTCGCATTGCTGGGAAGCTGGCCGCCGTGGTTGCGGAGGTTTAGCGCCGTAGCTCTTTCCCACGGCTTTCTGCGGTTTCCCGCGAACCTTTTTTACATCCGCGCAGTCTAACTGTGTGGATGTTTTTGTTGTGCAGCGCCAATGTTGCGTGAATCGGGGCGAGTCTTCGAGCGGAACGAAGAACCCTTCGCCTGCAGGTTGCGTGTTTAGGGGATTGGCGGTGCCGGGGAGTTTCAAAAGGGGGAGTAAGAACAGTGGGAGAGCTACACATAGATCCACTATCGGCCGTTGATCAGGCGGGGAAGCTGCGGGAAGTACAACGGTGCTGGGCCGATCATTTGGGAGGGGTTCGTCCTTCCGTGCCAGCCTCAATCTTTGGAGCTGGCCTGCAGGATAAGGCCAAGCAGTTCCTATCACTGGTGGATCAGGGGCACACAGTCCGACTTAATCACGCGAAGCGTCTGGCAACTGCAGGGGATGACTTGGTGGGACTTGTCGGTCGAGTGGGGGATGCAGATATGGAGAGTTCCGCCAGCCTAAACGCAGGGGAGGGGTGGACATGACAGGCTCTTTGGATGTGCGTTTGCATGCTGCCCTCGGTATTTTGGCCAGCTTTGGGGGCCAGGTGGAAGGCGCGAAAACTGCGGCGTCATTTACTAACGGCATGAACCCCGAAGCGATTAGTGCCTCGCTTGGACCAGCGAGTAATGGCAAAGACAAAGTGCCTTTACTCGCAGGGCAGACTGACGATAAAGAGAGCTTCGATGGTGTGGCTGAAGGAAAGCCGGGAGAGGCCACGCGTAAGGCCGGCAAAGAGCAACTCAACCACGAGCGCTGTGTGCAGAACCGCTGCGTTGCTGTGCGGGACACTGCTGAGGTAATGGGGACAACATCGGAGTCCTCAGTAAGCACGATCGAAGGAATTGCGGAGAAACTCGAGTTCTTTGCAATTGCGTCGGGTGTTGTGGGATTCGTTGGAAAACCCTTGCTGGATCTGTTGGCAAAGGTGGCAGCGGAGGTGGCGGAGAACATTCTGCACAGTCGAAACAACTCCCTCGACCGGACGATTGACATGCTGATCGCAGATGCGAAACCCGCAGCAGAACCGGGTAATTCGCAGAGCCCGGTGTGTCATGATCCGACACCTCCAAAAGTGAAGTGTCCCGAGGAGGTAAAGGAGCCACCAAAGTGTGAGCCTCCTGTGCAGCCTGCGCAGTGTACTCCGTTGACTCCACCTCCTCAGGCAGCAACGCCGGTGGTGACAGATTCGGCGCCTGCACCAGGAGTAGCCCCGGCTCAGATAGCCCTGCCGGAGGCTAACCAAACGCTGTTGCCACCGCCTCCGCCACCGGCGCCGGCACCGTTAGCTCCAGCAGCTCCATCGATGCCGTTGGCGCCTCCACTTGCGGGTAGTTTGCAGATCAATGTGCAGGGAGTAGCGAAGCTCTGGGCGGAGATTGTGCAATGTGCGACGGAAGCATTTGCGCCTCCTGCGGAAAGCTGTCCGCCGACTATCTCTGTTCCGGAACCGGAACTGGAATCAGAACCAGAGCCGATGCCGCCAGCGGAGCATTCATCGCAGCACGAAGAATGCGAAGTGGAAAAGCACACATGTACGGCCTCAACGGAGACGGAAACTGCGCAGAAGCCGGAGTCCGCGCCCAAGCCAGAACCAGCACCGGAAGCGGAACCGGACCCCAAGCCAGCACCGGAACCGGAACCGGACCCCAAGCCAGAGCCAGCGCCGAAACCAGAACCTAAGCCAGCGCCGGAACCAGAACCCAAGCCAGCGCCGGAACCAGAACCCAAGCCGGAACCGCACCGTTGCGAACCGCCCGTCTCAGAGCACAAGGGATCCGAACACAAGGTGCCGTCTCCACCATCCGGCCGGGGTGACCATAGTGAAACCAAGGATAAGCCGATCACACCTTCTAGTCAGTGGACCCCCGACGTCTGGGTATCAGCAGCAGGTACTGCGTCCATTGAGGTCACAGAGGCCTCCGTGGACCTTGCGGGCGCCGGAACTGTGGCGGCGGGCGTCAACCTCGAAAGGAGCGGTGAGTGGTGACCCACAGAGAACAACTAGCAGCGCGCTACCAGCGCATCGTTGACGACTACATGGCCGAGGTCGAGGAATCCGTACGGGAGTTTGAGGAAACGCTCAAAGAATGCACGCGGCAGCTTGAAGAAGCGAAGAAAGCGCAGCGCGATGGCAAAGAAAATAAGACTGCTGCGCTTAGGGAACCCAGGAACGGATCAAGCGGAAGCGCCCGAATCCACGGAGCCCGCGGGATAAAGGGGAGAATCTTCGACTAGAAGATTTCCGCCAGACGCTCGTCCAGGTTTACGTTTTCCGGCAGGTTCTTGTACAGCTCATGCTGGGTGGATGTGCGAGTCTTTTTCAGCTCGGCGTGGCCATCGCGGAAAGACTTGTACTTGCCCTCGTGCTCGGCCAGTACGAAACCGGTCATCAGGCCACGTGCCAATTCCTGCTGGCTAAACTGCGGAAGGCCTGCGCCAAGTGCAAAATTGCGACCGTACTTCTCGTGGAAGCTGCTAGCGGAAGCACCCAGCAGTTCGCGATAGACAACGTCGCCACCCCAATGCGCGGCCATGCGCTTTGCATTGCCCTTAGGAGTCTCGCCCAAACGGCCGGCCTCCAGCACCAGGCCGGGAGCCTTCACATACTTTGCAGCCTCGGAAGCATCCGGGGAGCTATCAGCCGGGTAAACGGCCATCACGCCGGCGATGGTGGGTTGGGTGTCGTAGCCTTCGAGCTCGCTGCGGTGGCGACGACCCGTTGCGGCCAGCACTGCGGCGGAGGCACCCATGCCGTGGCCGGCGAGGTACAAGTCATTCGGCTGTACCGTCACGTTGCCGTTGCCCAGACGCACTCCGGCCAAGATCTGCAGGGCGGTCTCCAGATCCGCAGCGAAACCCCGGTGATTAGGAGTTAAGCCCTTTTCCGTGTCCGGTGCCGCCACCGCGAAGCCCCAGCTGGCCAAGTGTCGAAGCGTTGCATGGTAGGAATCCACACCAACACGCCAATCGTGACCGAATGCGATGCCGGGGATGCCGTTACCTTCTGCCGGGGTGTACACACGCCCGGGGATTCCAGCGAAGTTCAGGTCGCCGACCATCACGCGGTGCGGGCCGCGCTTGCCCAAGCGAGTAATCAGGTTCTTCATCTTATCTGCCACAGCCCCACAGCTTACCGAAATCGATCGCCCATTGTGTATCGTCAGAGGCATGTGTGCAATCGTTGGCTACGTAGGTAACTCCGAAGCGCTCCAAATCGGGTTGGATGCGCTGGAGCGAATGGAATACCGCGGATACGACTCCGCTGGTATCGCAGTTGTCGAGCAGGGGTCCCTGCATCTGGAAAAGAAGGAAGGAAAACTGCAAAACCTCATCGACCGCATCGATGAGGTCGGCCGTGATTCCTTCCACGGTTCTTCCTGCATTGGCCACACCCGCTGGGCCACCCACGGTCGCCCGAATGACGTCAACGCACACCCGCACCGCTCCTACGATGGCAAGGTCGCCATCGTGCACAACGGCATCATTGAGAACTTCTCCACCCTGCGCGCCGAGATTGAAGCTGCAGGAATCGAGCTGCAGTCCGAGACAGACTCAGAGGTCGCAGCACACCTGTTGGCATTGGCATACAACGAGGGGGAGACGGCAGGAGACTTCCAAGCGTCCGCACTGAAGGTTCTTTCCCGCCTCGATGGTGCATTTACCGTGCTGTTCGTTCACGATGATCACCCCGGAACCATCGTCGCCGGCCGCCGTTCCACTCCGCTGATCGTCGGAGTGGGCGAAGGGGAAATGTTCCTCGGCTCCGACGTGGCGGCTTTCATCGACCGCACCAAGAACGCTGTGGAGCTAGGACAGGACAATGCGGTGGTTATCACCGCAGACTCCTACGACATTTATGACTTTGCCGGTAACCCCGTGGAGGGCAAGCCTTTCACCATTGACTGGGATCTGGATGCCGCCCAGAAGGATGGCTTCGATTCCTTCATGATGAAAGAAATTCACGAGCAGCCCGCAGCCGTCCGTGACACCCTGGCCGGTCACTTCGATGGTCGTCGAATTGTCCTAGACGAGCAGCGCCTTTCCGACGAAGATCTGCGCGGTGTGGAAAAGGTGTTCGTCGTCGCCTGTGGCTCGGCCTACCACTCAGGTCTGCTAGCCAAGTACGCCATCGAGCACTGGGTGCGTTTGCCCGTGGAAATTGAGGTGGCCAGCGAGTTCCGCTACCGCGACCCAGTGCTGGATCAACGCACTCTCGTCGTCGCTGTTTCCCAGTCTGGTGAGACCGCAGACACTCTCGAAGCTGTGCGCCACGCAAAGATGCAGGGCGCTCGTGTCCTCGCAGTTTGTAACACCAACGGCTCCCAGATCCCGCGCGAGTCGGATGCCGTACTGTACACCCACGCCGGTCCCGAAATTGGCGTGGCCTCCACAAAGGCTTTCCTGGCGCAGGTTGCCGCCAACTACCTAGTTGGCTTGGCCCTGGCTCAGGCCCGTGGCACGAAGTATGCCGATGAGATCGCGGAGATCTACTATGCGCTGGAGGCAATCCCGGAAAAGATCGAGAAGACTCTGCATCTGCGCGAGCAGATCCTGGAACTCTCCAAGGAACTCGGCCCGGTGAAAACCATGCTGTTCCTGGGGCGCCACGTGGGCTTCCCGGTTGCGCTTGAGGGCGCGTTGAAGCTTAAGGAACTGGCCTACATCCATGCCGAGGGATTTGCCGCTGGTGAGCTCAAGCACGGTCCCATCGCATTGATCGAGGATGATCTACCCGTCGTCGTGGTCGTGCCCAGCCCGAATGGCCGTCCAGTGCTGCACTCCAAGATCGTGTCCAATATCCAGGAAATCCGCGCGCGCGGCGCCAAGACCATTGTGATTGCGGAGGAACGCGACGAGGCTGTGCGCCCGTACGCCAACTGGCTGCTGGAGATTCCGGGTACTACGTCACTGATGCAGCCACTGTTGTCTACGGTTCCGCTGCAGTTCCTGGCCGCAGATATCGCTCGCGAGTGTGGCAACCAGGACATCGATAAGCCGCGAAACCTAGCCAAGTCCGTCACCGTCGAGTAACTCGAAGCTCATTCTTTGTGACGCCCCCCTGCCGTGCCCCCTTTCCCGGGATCCCAGGAGGGGTGGCTAAAGTTATGGACATGTCGGATCGTCACCTTGCGGAATTAGTCGTTGACCTGGATGCCATTGCGCACAATGTGCGGGTGTTCCGGGAAGCAGCGTCTCCCGCTGGTGTGATGGCGGTGGTGAAAGCCGATGCGTATAACCACGGGGTGGACAAAGTAGCGCCGGCAATGCTGGATGCCGGAGTCGAACAGTTGGGAGTGGCAACACTCGGGGAGGCCTTGCAACTGCGGGAGTTGTTGCGGGCAAAAGGGGAGCGCTATCGTCACGTCCCCATCACCGCGTGGATGTGGATGCCCACCGATGACCTAAGGGACGTTTTCGCCGAGGAGATCACCATAGGTATTCCCTCGTTGGCACATGCACGCACCCTGGTAGAGCAGGCCGTCCGCGCGGACGTGCCGGTGCGCGCATCCCTCATGGTGGATACAGGTCTGTCTCGTTCCGGGGTGAGTCCCGCCGAATGGGAAGCGACGGTGCAGCTGCTGGCCGCGCATACTGAACATGTGAACGTCACCGGTGTGATGAGCCATATGGCTAGCGCGGATGAGCCACAGTCACCGGCTAATGACCTGCAGGCTACCCGCTTTGCGGAAGCTATCAAGTTCTGCCGCGCCCATGGCTTGCAGGTGCCCCGCAATCACATTGCCAACACACCGGCTACGCTCAACCGTCCGGAGGTGCGCCACCAACTGGTCCGACCGGGCGTCGGGCTATATGGCATCGACCCGGCAGGGGCGGGCGTAGAGCTCAAAGAAGCGATGACGCTGCGCGCCCGAGTTATCACGACCCGTGTGGTGCCGAAAGGCGAGGGCGTGAGCTATAACCACACATGGCAGGCTCAGCGAGATACCCGCACCGCAGTGGTGGCGCTGGGCTACGCCGATGGGCTGCCTCGCAGCGTGTCGGGGACGATGCAGGTGACAATCAACGGGCGTGCATATCCGCAGATCGGGCGGGTATGTATGGATCAGATCGTGGTGGAACTCGGCTCGGCAGAAGAACCCACCGACGTGCAGCCGGGAGATTGGGCGGTGATTTTCGGCCCGGGTGGCACAAGTGTTGACGACTTTGCGGAGTTGGCGGGAACGATTAGCTATGAAGTGCTGACGATGCCACGCGGGCCTCGGATTGCGCGTGTCTTTAACGGTGGGGAGCCAGACTTTTCCGCGGACGGATCGTGCGACGTGGCCACTGCGGAGGACATGCGCCAATTGGGAAAACAACTTGGCGAGGTGCTGCAGGCAGGAACAGTCGTCGTGCTGTCCGGTCCGCTGGGAGCAGGGAAGACGACGCTGACTCAGGGACTGGCTTCCGGGCTCGGGGTGAAAGGGCGCGTGCAATCGCCGACTTTCACCATCGTACGAACCCACCGCGCTGGACAACGCGGTGTGGGACTGCTGCACATGGATGCTTATCGCCTGCTGGGGGCAGACGTGGACCAGGGAATCGAGCCTGGACGCCATATTGACCGCAACGAGGTGCTCGATGCACTTGAGAGTTTGGACATCGACGCAGACATCGATGATGTGGTTGTGGTTGCGGAGTGGGGGCGCGGAGTGGTTGAACCGCTGAGCGAAACTGTGCTGGATGTGCAGATCGAACGAGGTAGTGCGGCTGGCGATGAAGGCGACGCTGCCGACACCCGTACCGTGACATGGCGCTGGAAGTAGCCTGCGGGTGGCGGAAACCTGGCAATTCCTTAGGAAAAACTGGGGAATCTCTCGGGTAGGTTTGCTCCGGTGGGGGTTGGTGTGTAAGAATGGTTGACGAATCACCGTGAGGGGTGTTTCACAAGACGCTGGCACTGATGGGCCTGATCAACCCGCCAGGCGTACACCGTCCCTGAGAGGTTTACTGCGAGAGCCTCTCGGGGACTTCTTGTTTTTAGCGGTGCCGCCTTGAACGTGAGCTATTTATTATCAATGTCTGGGGAGCGCTCCCGACAGATCAACAAATGCACTTAAAAATGAGTAATCATGAGGCCGTGAGTTACCACATGGTTCTCAACAAACCAACCAAACAACAGCTGGATTCGTGGGCGCTGCAAACCCAAAATCCTGGGGAAGCTGCATACAGAGAAGGCTTTGGCTCAGGTTCGCTGCTTGAATCCGGTTGGGTTCCAGCAGTCTGCTCCGCGGTATGATTCCCAAGGGAGAATGTCTGCGATAAACACGTTTCGAGGAGAATGCACATGACTACTTCAAAGAAGTTGCTGGCTCTGGGAGTTGCGGCAATTACCACGCTTTCAATCGCGGCATGTTCAGAGGATGAAGCTCCGCAGGCGGAGCAATCGTTTGAGGTGCAATCTTCGACTGCAGAATCTTCTTCCCCGGAGTCCACGGGGTCTGAGTCAGAGACTCCTTCCGCTTCCGCCAAAAATGAGAAGGAAGCCGAGCCAACTTTGGTTGATCCTGCAAATTCGCTTGAGCTGAGCAATGGAAAATTTCGCTTAACCAAGGACGAAGCCGGCCCCGGTTCTCCGGAGGACATCGTCACCTCATATCCTGAAATGCCCGATCATGGTTTTTCGGAGCTGCAGGTAACCGTGCCACGAGCTGAGAGGAACGGGATCATGCAGTATAAGAAGGGTTCAAAACTAGAGCTTAAGATTGCTGCGGCTGATCTCTCAAAGGTCCCTTTTGAAGAAAGAGAATGGGCGGCTCTGGACTTCAAGCTGCTGGACGAAAGCGGTGCTGACGTCTTAAAGGGACAGAATGTTCGTCCCGAATGGTTGCCGGGCTATCAAAACGTAAATTACGATGAGATCAAGTTTGAGAATAAGGATATTAAGCTATCGGATTACGCTGAGGCGAATGTTGCTTATAACCTTGAAAAGGAGGGGAAATTCACCCTGGAAATCGAGGTTGCAATCCCGGGCTACAAGCCATTTAACATCAGTCAGCCTTTAGTTGTTGCCTAAGTCGAAATGTTAGCTGCCACTGATGGTTCACACCTCATCGTCGATGATTTGATCGGAACCCGCAAGGTTTTATCTCAAGCAGTTAGTGTGACTCTTGGCCGGGCATCTGAATTCCCCATTGGAGCAGACGACCCTGCTATGCATCGCGCTTTTCTGCATTTCTGGTGTGACCATGGAATGTGGATGGTGCGCAATGTAGGCAGTTTCATCTCGGCCACTATTCAGCCGTCCTATGAAACCAACACGTATTCACCGGTTCGTCTCACACCGGGAACGCAGTGGCCCCTCCCTACAGGTACTAATTTCATTCTGTTCGCGACTAGAAACCTGCGGTATGAGATTGAAGTAACGGTTGCCCGACCAGTCGATTCCGTTCCGCAAATGAATACTCCCTTGGCCCCATTCACAATGGGGACATTTGATCCAAATATCGAGCAGCAGCAGGTGTTAGCTGCGCTAGCAGCGCCGCTTCACCGTGACCCTAGTGCAGATCCGCGCATTGTGGTTCCTTCTGTGAAAGACCTTGCATGCCAGCTAGGCTGGGGAGAAAAGAAAACTTCACAGAAGATTCAGTACATGGCGGAGACGTTGAAAAGGTTGGGTGTTCCACAGTTTCAAGATGGAGTGAACATCCCGTGGCGCATCGTACTTGCGAAGTTCGCGGCGGAAAATCCGCATTTGTACTCTTAATTCTACTTGCTCGTATTCACCATGTTCACCATGAATTTTTCAAAAGCCTCTGTCCCTGAAGACTTTTTAAATGACTTAAGTGCCTTGGGGTACTCGAACGTCCAACAGCTTGGACAAGGTGGTATGGGCACCGTATTTCGCGCTTACAAGCGAAATCTAGATCGGACAGTGGCAATCAAGGTTGTTTCCCAGGATCGTGTTTCTAACTCTGAATATGTCCAGAGGTTCCACGCGGAGATGCGCACCATGGCAGCGCTTGATCACCCTGCGATCGTTCCTGTGTACGACGGGGGAGTGACCACACATGGTTTTCCGTACTTCACAATGAAGTACATCGATGGTGAGAATCTTCATGACTTCTTACACCGACGTCGAGCATCGCGCCAGCTTCTTACCGTTCAGGAAGTTGTGCAGATTCTGGCTCCAATTGCCAGCGCGCTTGACTATCTCGCGGTGCTACCGAATCCTGTGGTTCATCGAGATATCAAACCGGCTAATATTTTGTTGCCCTCTTCAGGGATGAACGGTATTCCGGCTTTGCTAACGGATTTCGGTATTGCAATTGATCGAGAATCCACTCGTATGACTCGGGTAGGGATGCGTATCGGTACAGATGGATACATTGCACCCGAATTGTTGGTTACGAAAGACGTGTCGGAACCTCCGCAACCGGATGCGTTGAGTGAACAGTATTCCCTGGGCCTGGTTGCTTTTGAGCTGTTAACAGGCATTTACGTTCGTGGCTCCGTGACGTATGCACAGTGGGCTGTGAATCGACCAGTACCAGAGCTTAAAGGGCATTTGATAAACCCCGCGGATGCTTCACACGTTAAGAAGCTCAATGAGGTCTTCGCGAGAGTTTTGGATGGTAACCCGAAGAAGCGTTTTGCAACCGCCTCGGCCTTTATTTCTGCTTTGCGCTCCGCAGGAATGGAGCAGCAGTCAGCGCATGTGAAGCAAGGAGCGAAGCACAAAAGAGTTCCGAAGAAACTACTAGTGCTTGCCACGGCGGGAATGGTGGTGGTCGCGATAGCTGCAGCAATCATTTCTTATCTGACCGCGTCCCAATGGGAAGGGGAAGATGCAGTTTTAGCTGACACTTTCCCACACATCGTGAGCCAGAATTCCGGAGGAGAAGGATGGCAATCTACGTCGTGCGAACATCGAGAACCAAGTAGTGGAGAGCTTGCCCGTATTGCCTGTAACTCGGGTCAATTTAGCGTGGTTGTTGCTCACTTCGAATCGGTGGAGGCGAGGAATGCCGTGATCCCAGTCGAAGGTGCTCAAACAATGAGATCAAGTCGATGCAGTGCGTTAACTATGCCGATGGGCTCGGATGATTCTGCCTATGGGGTGTTTCCACAAGGTGATCTGGCCGCCTACGGGTTTATTGTTTCTGGGGACAACGCTGAGGATCTGCGGTTGAAACTTCCGATCTGTTAGCCTCCTGCTACGTGTCGCCATTTTTGTTGCACTAAGTCGTATTAGGGCATTAATTCGAGCTGACTACACAAGAAGCCTAAACTTGGTCACCATGATCAACGTGCTGGCCGTCGATACCTCCACCAATTACGTCACTTGTGGTGTTGTCCGCATTTCCGCCAACGGCCAAGTCCGTGTGCTGGCGGAGCGTCTGGCGGATAACGTTCGCGGTCACATGGAACTACTCGCCCCCAATATTCAGGCTTGCCTGGACGAAGCCTCGCTTTCCCCGCGTGATCTGCACACCGTTGTAGTCGGTGCCGGTCCAGGTCCGTTTACGGGGCTACGGGTTGGCATGGCCACAGCTGCTGCTTTTGGCGACGCCCTCTCAATTCCCGTGCACGGAGTTCCCAGCGCAGCTGGCACCGTGTGGGAACACGTAGTCTCCCAGGTGGGTGCGAAGGCCTTCGGCGATTACCTCGTTGTTTCCGATGCACGTCGCCGGGAGTTTTACCACTCCCGGATCAGTTTTGTTCAGGGCGTAGCAGGGCAGTTGTGCTCAGAGGTGCAGGTTCCGGCTTCTGTCCACGCCCCCGATGTGGTGCTGGACATACAGCGACGCCTGGATCGCTGGCCTCTACGAGTCCTGAGTGCCTCGGCGGTGGCTGATCAGGTTCAGGAGCTATGCGGCTGCCAGGAAGGTTGCCAGGTGGAGAGCCTGGACGCTCACCCCACGCCGCGTGGCCTCGTGCTTGCTGCGTTGGAATCTCGTGGTTCAGTCCCTGGGCTGCTCACAGATGCTCCAGCGTTGCGGGCACTGTACCTGCGCCGTCCGGATGCGAAGGAGCCCACGGCGAAGGCGATTTCGAAGGCACTGGATTTCTCCCGAGTTGGGGATCCGTATTCGGAGGTAAGCGAGCCTGAAAGCATTGCGGGGGTTGCCACGGTGACTAATGCAGAGCCCGCTGTGGATGCTTCCCCTCATGGCGCCCGGGTACGCCAGCTCAAGGTCACTGACGCGCCGGCATGTGCAACCATTGAGCAGCGACTTTTTACTGAAGATTCCCCTTGGTCAGCCGATGCGTTCGTTAGTGAGATTGCTGCGCCGCATACGCACTGTCTTGGCCTGGAGGTCGCCGGTGAACTTGTCGGATACGCCATCCTCGCAGTTGGTGGCCCGGCGCACGATCCGGAAGGGGAGATCCACACCATCGGTATCCTTCCCGAGTGGCAGGGCAAGGGATTGTCCAAGCTACTCATGGATCCGCTCGTCACTATTGCCGACCGCTTGGGAGCCCCGATCTTCCTGGAGGTTCGCACCGACAATCAGCCCGCCGTTGGCCTCTACGAACGCTACGGCTTCGCCATCGAAGGCACGCGCAAAGACTATTATCAGCCTTCTGGGGCCGACGCCTTCACCATGGTGCGCCCTGGTTTTATTTCTGACGCCACCCCGGCTCCAGAGGCCGAAAATTCAGATCGACCTCGCTATATCCTGGGTGTCGAAAGCTCCTGCGACGAAACTGGCGTGGGGATTATCGCCAGCACCTCAGCTGCCGACGGCGCCGAACAGCTGGAGATCATCGCGGACAAAGTGGCTTCCTCGATGGAACAGCACGCCCGTTTCGGTGGGGTGGTTCCGGAGATTGCCTCCCGTGCTCACCTGGAGGCTATGCAACCGACGATGCGCGCCGCACTGGCGGAGACGCGCGCGAACGTCCCAGGCTTCCACGCTCCGGACGTGGTGGCTGCGACCGTAGGCCCTGGCCTTGCTGGTGCCTTGCTGGTCGGCGCCGCCGCGGCGAAGGCCTACGCGCTGGCGTGGGAGGTTCCTTTCTATGGGGTCAACCACTTGGGTGGACACGTGGCTGTGGGGACGCTCAGTGAAGGAGGCACGGTGGATACTACGGATACTACTGCCCCAGGTGAGGATCTCAACAATGCGATCGCTTTGCTGGTCAGCGGTGGGCACACGCAGATTCTCCACGTCACCGGCGTGGGTGCCCCGATGGAGGAGCTTGGCAGCACGCTCGATGACGCGGCAGGTGAGGCCTATGACAAGGTCGCTCGTTTGTTGGGGTTGGGCTATCCCGGAGGCCCTGTTATCGACCGTCTAGCGGCTGAGGGGAACCCGCAAGCTATAGCCTTCCCGCGAGGTATGATGCGCCAGCAGGACTCGCGTTATGATTTTTCTTTTTCGGGCCTCAAGACCGCCGTTGCCCGTTATGTCGAAAAGGCTGATAGGGAGGGTGCAAGCGTTCCGATCGAAGATGTGTGCGCTTCCTTCCAGGAGGCTGTGGTGGACGTCCTCGTCACCAAAGCTCTTCGTGCCTGCGAGGATAAGGACGCTCGTGTGATGTTGCTCGGCGGAGGTGTTTCCGCAAACAAGCGTCTAAGGGAAGCTGCTGCCACACGCTGCGGAGAAGTGGGCGTCACCCTAAAGATCCCGCAGGCAAAGCTCTGCACCGATAATGGTGTGATGATCGCCGCACTGGCCGCGCGTCTGGTTGCTGCAGGGGAGGAGCCGAGTGGTTTGTCGACGCCTACAGATCCCGCACTTGACGTGGAAGAGCCTATCCTGCGGAATCCCTAGTTTGCTGGCAAAATGTGTCTTGACTGTGTAAATATTCACAGATTCTTCTTCCTTTGGTTTCTTGGGAGACTTCATCCGGTGCCGTGTAGACAGGTTCAGCGGCATCAATAAACTCACGAGTTAGGAGCTCACAATGGCACGCAGCATGCTGGTCACGCCCGATCTTCAGGCGCGGGAACTCGACATTGATCTTTCAGAAGCCGCCGATGTCTTGGGCGGTAGCGAGCACGATCGCCTGCACGTGGTGTTCGTGGAGAGCGGTCTGACGGTCGCTGCTATTTACTCCTCTGATGCGCGCAAGGTTGAGAACCCGGAGCCGAACCCACTGGCCTCCATGGGGCGTAAGGAGCAGGAGACTGGTGATTCCAGCTTCATTTCTGATCCAGCTCGCGCGATCATCGGCCCGGTACTCTTCGTCGGTGACGAAGGCGAAGACCTGACGGACGAAGATATCGAGTCTATCCACAACGGCATCCGCGCGGTTGAGAACTACAAGACGGATAATGCCAAGGATTACGAGCTGTGGCACAACGCGGTCATTAACCTGACCAAGGGTGTTTAGCACCGGGGTTTGTTGAGCGTTAGCACTTGCGAGGGTAGAGTGCCAGATAGGTTGTTTGACTCACAGTTGTTCACCCGCGACGACGGCTGTATCTGGAAAACCAACCGGCATAACAGTTCACAAGAGTGAAACCTACAGCTCGAATACACGGAGGTATTCAATCGTGGCTAACGTCAACATCAAGCCCCTTGAGGACCGCGTCCTCGTTCAGATCGTTGAAGCTGAGACGACCACCGCATCCGGCCTGGTCATCCCTGACTCCGCAAAGGAGAAGCCGCAGGAGGCAACCGTCATCGCAGTTGGCCCCGGCCGCTGGGCAGATGACGACGATCGCATCCCGATGGATGTAAAGGAAGGCGACACGGTCGTCTTCTCCAAGTACGGCGGCACCGAGCTGAAGTACAACGGCGAAGAGTACCTGCTGCTTAGCCAGCGCGACATCCTCGCAGTCATCGAAAAGTAAGCGGGTAGCTGCATGTCTAAACTCATCGCATTTGATCAAGAGGCCCGTGAAGGCCTACAGAAGGGCGTCGACGCCCTGGCGGACGCGGTGAAGGTGACCTTAGGCCCGCGCGGTCGAAATGTCGTGCTGGATAAGGCCTTCGGTGGCCCGACCGTAACCAACGATGGCGTGACCATTGCGCGCGACATTGACTTGGAGGACCCCTTCGAGAACCTGGGTGCCCAACTGGTGAAGTCCGTCGCCATCAAGACCAATGACATCGCCGGAGACGGCACTACCACCGCCACCTTGTTGGCTCAGGCCCTCATTAACGAGGGGCTGCGTACCGTGGCGGCAGGTGCTAACCCGATCGCTGTGAACCGCGGCATCGTGAAGGGGACCGAGCGTGTATTGGAGCTCCTACGCGAGCTGGCGCAGCCGGTTGCAGACAATGCCGCAATTGCCAACGTCGCCACCGTTTCTTCTCGCGACGAGAAGATCGGTGCCATGGTTGCCGATGCCTTTGACAAGGTGGGCAAGGACGGCGTTGTGACGGTTGAGGAGTCGCAGTCCATCGAAGACGAGTCCATCGTTACCGAGGGTGTCTCCTTCGACAAGGGCTACCTTTCCCCGTACTTCGTCACGGATCAGGAGACCGGCCACGCAGAGCTGGAGAACCCACTGATCCTGCTGGTGCGCGAGAAGATCTCCTCCCTTCCGGACTTCCTGCCGGTGCTGGAGAAGGTTGCTAATTCCGGTAAGCCGCTGTTGATCGTGGCGGAGGATATCGAAGGCGAGCCGCTGCAGATGCTCGTGCTGAATGCCATCCGCAAGTCGCTGAAGGTCGCCGCCGTGAAGTCTCCGTACTTCGGCGATCGTCGTGCGGCATTCATGGACGATCTGGCAATCGTCACCGGCGCTACCGTTATCGATAGCGAGCTGGGACACAAGCTCTCCGAGACCACCTTGGAGCAGCTGGGCACCGCGCGTCGCGTGAACATCACCAAGGAAGAGACCGTACTGGTCGATGGTGCTGGTTCTGCAGAGGCTGTCGAAGAGCGTCGCAACCAGATTCGTGGTGACATTGAGCGCACTGACTCCTCCTGGGATAAGGAGAAGTTCGAGGAGCGCCTGGCAAAGCTCTCGGGTGGCGTTGCTGTCATCCGTGCTGGTGGCGCAACTGAAACCGAGGTTAACGAGCGCAAGCTGCGCATCGAGGATGCGATCAACGCAGCCCGTGCTGCGAGCCAGGAAGGCGTAATTGCTGGCGGTGGCTCCGTGCTGGTGCAGATCGCTACCGAGATCGAAGAGATGTCTCGCCAGGCTGAAGGCGACGAAAGTATCGGCCTGCGCTCCTTGGCTCGCGCCCTGCGCCGTCCAGCGTTCTGGATCGCGGACAATGCCGGTCTCGACGGTGCTGTAGTAGTTGCCCGTACCGCCGAGCAGCCGAATGGCTCTGGCTTTAACGCCGCTACCCTGGAGTACGGCAACCTGCTGGAACAGGGAATTATTGATCCGGTTAAGGTCACCCACTCTGCGGTGGTGAACGCAACGTCCGTTGCCCGCATGGTGCTGACCACCGAAACTGCTGTGGTGGATAAGCCTGCAGAGCCTGCTGCTAATGCAGGCGCACACGCAGGCCACGTGCACTAACCACTGCGAACCTGCCTAAAGCTAGCAAGGCAGATAAACAAAAAGAGGATGCTTCCCAGGATGTTGGGAAGCATCCTCTTTTTGCGTTGTGCACAGCGTGGATGATTGTGAAGCTTAAAAGATGTGGCGTAGTGGCCTTAGGAGGCTACGCGGCGGCCACGGTTGCGGGAAGTGGGGCGCAAGATTGCGTCGCGCTCAGATTCACTGAGGCCACCCCAAATGCCATAGGGCTCGCCCACGCTGAGGGCGTGGTTACGGCACTGCTCAATGACAGGGCACTCGCGGCAGATGGCCTTGGCACGGTGTTCACGCATGGCGCGAGCACGGCCACGCTCGCCGTCCGGGTGGAAGAAGACGGAAGAATCGGCTCCACGGCATGCGCCGTGAAGCTGCCATTCCCAAGTCGACGATGCTGGTCCCGGAAGCTGGCTGGGCTGTGGCATTAGGTGGAAACTCCTCGTGAAAAAGTCAGATGCTCACTTGTAGTGACGTCAGAGAGGTTCCAATCCTTAAGTAAATTTTAGGTAAAGGGTTGGTGCCCTGCGGGTGTCGGGAAGCTGTTTTGCTATACATTCTCCGAAAGCCTGTAGCTATTAACCTGCGGAAATACGATTAGTTGAACAATTGATTAACTTGTTTCGTCGCCACGCCCAGATTCCCCCAAAGGGGGCTAAGAAAAATCCTGTACTGCCGTTTCCCACTACGGGTGCGCAGCCCCGGTGCGGCTGAGCTAGAAGCGAGAGGGAAGGAAAAGGAGGGGAGGAGATGGGGAGACAGTGGGAGGTAAAGATTGGGAAAACTCAGGAAATTGGGAACATGGGTCGGGTTTAATTGATTGCACGCGTGTGAGGAGTATTCGAACAGTCCCTCCCTAATCGATCCGGGGCTGTCGGCGCGGTGTGATAGTTTCAACCCACATTGGTATTGACATTCGAAAGCTTGACGGAGAAGAGGCGATGGCGGCAGCTTGGAATGCTGATAAGGAGATTCAAGATCTCCTGCCGGCGGCCATTGCACGGGACCGCCGGGCGGCTAATGACCTCATTAAGCTCATTTACCCCAGGGTGGTCGTATTCTGCCGTAGTAAGTTGAGCTCTCATGGCTATCCGACGCCTGAGGATGTCGCTCAGGACGTGTGCATCGCGGTAGCTAAGGCGCTGCCACGTTATCAAGACACCGGCGCGCCGTTTATGGCTTTTGTCTACCAAGTGGCGCGGAACAAGATTACGGACGCCTATCGCTCGCGCCAGCGGGACATGTCCGATCCGGCGGAAGAGCTTCCGGAGGAAGAATCTTTCCAGGATTCCCCCGAAGAGGTGTATTTGAGTCACGATTCGTGTAACGACTTGGTTAAAAAGCTCGATATTCTGAGTGAGAAATCAAAAGAAATTCTTCTCCTCCGCGTGGTGCACGGCTACACAGCGGAAGAGACCGCGGAGATTGTAGGATCGAAGCCCACCGCCGTCCGGGTAGCGCAGCATAGGGCAGTGGCGAAGCTGAAGAAACACGGGATCATCCAAAGTAGGTAGTTACCTTCAAGTGATTTCAATAAAGAAAAGGGTTTAACGCCATGGCACAGAATGACGACTTCTGGGGAGACGAGGAGAGTTTCTCCTCGATCCTGGACTTGGATCGCATTCTCGATGCGATCGGTCGGGGGGAGTTGATCCCGAAAACTGAAAGCTTCGACTCCAACGATCCATTGTTTGCCGAGCTGGTTGCGACCCGCGAAGCGCTCCATCGGGATATTCCACCTGCACCGGACGTAAGCTTCCTCTTCCCGGACGAAGAACCCGAGTTGGCTGACGGTACGACCGGCCAGAATTCTCGTTTGCTGCGCACAGGTGCGAAAGCCGCAGCAGCTGGAGGTGTGTCCTTGACCAGCATGTTGGTGGCTGGTGGTGTGGCTGCCGCTTTGGCAGTTGGTGGCCTAGGGTATGCGGCATATTCCAATTCTCAAGGAGCACATGTAAAGCACGAGGAATCGGCCGAGAGGGGGTCGGCCGAGGCGCTGGACTCCAGCGGTGTCGGTGAAGATGTCTCCGGCGGACAAGAGGGCGTCCTAAAGGAAGAGAACGTCGCAGATAAGACCGACCGCGACGATAAAGACCGCGAAAAGGATAAGAAAGACAAAAAGGAAAAGGACGAGGCGGACAAGTCTACTGTCACCGAGTCCCGAGCTCCGCTCACCACCGTGGAGGAAATCCCGACCACCACTATTATTCTGGGCGGAACTGAATCCTCCATGCAGCCGGAGCCAGGTCTGCCAGTCGGCCCGATCGCGCCTACGAAGCCCAGTGAGCCAGTGGCTACGCCTCACCCGGAGAAGCCGACGCCGACCGCCAAACCCACGGTGTCGCACCCAGAGCCACGACCTACATTGGATGGCTATAGCGCGCCCGTAGATGCCCCGGCTCCGATTGAGGGCAGCTAACTTACTTACCCCTACAGAAACGGCGGGCGCAGGCCGTGGAACGCGAAATCGATAGCGTCCGCGTAGCCCAGGCAATAATCCCAGGTCACGTAATTATTTGGATTTGGCTGTGCCGATGGTTCGTGCACAGGGACAAGCTCATTGTTGAGCATCGTCGTGATATTCGACTCGATGATGTCCCAATCGTAGAAGTGCGTATCCTCGCAGTCCTCACACAACATCGCCACGCCACGAATCCCACGGGGCTCCAGCAGCTTGCGGAAATCACGGACATTTTTCAGATCTTCCCGCAGAGCCTGAACCTCGTCGGGAGACAGCGGCGGCACAGCTCCGTCGAACTCGTCAGGATCCAGGAAAGACGCTGGGTCATTGGGATCATCAGCGAAAGGATCCGGCGGCATTTGATCGTGGTTAAAGCTCACATCAACACCGTACCCTGTGGTCGGTGGTGGAAAGCAAAAACACGATTGGATTCGAGCCAGGGTCAGTACCCAACCCCGGGAAACAAAAATGCGCCTCAAGGGGTTATTCTGTAGTACATCGGCGAGAAGACGGCGAGAACTCCCTGGTGAGCAATCCCGGTGAGTTTGAGTAGCAGAAAATTCTAAAGGAAGGTCGGGCAACCCGTGACAAACCCTGAGATGAACGCGAACACCTACCCAGTTTCCACCGGTGGCGACGACCCCAACAAGGTTGCTCTGGTCGGACTGACCTTCGACGATGTCTTGTTGCTGCCTGCAGCGTCTGAAGTGATCCCCTCCGGAGTGGATACCGCCACCCAGTTCACCCGCAACATCAACTTGAACATTCCCGTGGCTTCCGCGGCAATGGATACGGTGACGGAAGCTCGCATGGCAGTAGCCATGGCTCGCCACGGTGGCATCGGCGTGCTGCACCGCAACCTCTCCATCGAGGACCAGGCACAGCAGGTAGAAATCGTTAAGCGCTCCGAGGCCGGTATGGTTACCGACCCAATCACTGCTTCTCCGGACATGACCATCCAACAGGTGGACGAGCTATGCGCTCGCTACCGCATCTCCGGCCTGCCTGTGGTGGACGATGAAGGCGTGCTGGTGGGAATCCTCACGAACCGCGATATGCGCTTCGAGACTGACTTCAGCCGCAAGGTCTCCGAAGCCATGACCCCCATGCCGCTGGTTGTCGCCCAGGAAGGCGTATCCGCCGAGGCTGCCCTCAGCCTGCTGTCTGAGCATAAGGTGGAAAAGCTGCCCATCGTCGATGGTGCAGGCAAGCTGACTGGCCTGATCACGGTGAAGGACTTCGCAAAGCGCGAGCAGTACCCGCTGGCTGCCAAAGATTCCTCTGGTCGCCTGCTGGCCGCTGCAGGCATTGGTACTGGCGAAGATGCATGGACCCGTGCTGGCAGCCTCGTAGATGCTGGCGTCGACGTGCTGATTGTCGACACCGCCCACGCACACAACCGTGGCGTGCTGGACATGGTTTCCCGCGTGAAGAAGGAGTTCGGCGACCGCGTCGACGTCGTCGGCGGCAACTTGGCTACTCGCGAGGCCGCACAGGCCATGATCGAGGCAGGCGCTGACGCTATCAAGGTCGGTATTGGCCCCGGCTCCATCTGCACCACCCGCGTTGTTGCCGGTGTTGGTGCTCCGCAGATCACGGCCATCATGGAGGCCTCCGTGCCGGCCAAGAAGGCAGGCGTGCCGATCATCGCCGACGGTGGCATGCAGTTCTCCGGGGACATCGCCAAGGCACTGGCCGCCGGCGCATCCACCGTCATGCTGGGCTCCATGCTCGCCGGCTCCGCTGAGACCCCCGGTGAGATCGTGACCATCAACGGCAAGCAGTACAAGCGCTACCGCGGCATGGGCTCCATGGGTGCGATGCAAGGGCGCGGCCTTACCGGCGAGAAGCGCTCCTACTCCAAGGATCGTTACTTCCAGGCAGATGTGAAGTCCGAGGAGAAGCTGGTGCCGGAAGGTATCGAGGGGCGCGTCCCCTTCCGCGGTTCCATCAGCTCCATCCTGCACCAGCAGGTCGGTGGCCTGCGCGCAGCGATGGGCTACACGGGCGCGGCGACGATCTCGGAGCTGCAGAACGCACGATTTGTACGCATCACCGGTGCAGGCCTGCGTGAGTCCCACCCGCACGACGTGCAGGGCATCATGGAAGCTCCGAACTACAACCCGAATCGCTAAAACCTAGCCTTAGCTAGTCAGAGCACACTTTTTAGGAGTGACACCCTCATGCAGGAATATGTGGACATCGGACGCTCGCGCACCGCGCGCCGGGTGTATGGCCTGAACCAGATCGACATCGTTCCCTCGCGGCGTACCCGCAGCTCGCACGATGTAGACACGTCGTGGAAGATCGATGCATATTCGTTCGATATTCCACTGATGTCCCACCCGACCGACTCGATCGTTACTCCTGAATTCGCTATCGAGTTCGGCCAGCTGGGCGGTCTGCCAGTAATCAACGCCGAAGGCCTGTGGGGTCGAGTGGAAGATCTGGACGCTGCCCTGCGCGGGGTCGTTGAAGCTGCCCGAAAAGCCGATGCTGCCCTGTTCGACGAGGAAGGTGTGGACGCCACCTCGGGCTCCGGTATCTTCGGCGCCAACGCGGAGCTACAGCGCCTGCATTCCCTGGAGCTCAATGTGGATCTGCTGCAGGAGCGCCTGAACCAGGTGCGGGAATCGGGCGTGCGTTTTGCCGTCCGTGTTTCCCCACAGAACGCCCGCGAACTAGCTCCGGTGCTGATTAAGGCCGGTATGGATTTGCTGGTGGTGCAGGGAACCTTGGTCTCCGCCGAGCACGTGCACCGCGATGGTGAGCCACTGAATCTGAAGGAGTTCATCGGCAGCCTGGACATTCCAGTCATCGCCGGCGGCGTGGTGGATTACACTACCGCAATGCACTTGATGCGCACGGGCGCCGCTGGTGTGATCATTGGCTCCGGCCACACCACCAACAACGAGTCCCTGGGTATCGATGTGCCGATGGCTACTGCCATCGCCGATGCGGCTGCTGCGCGTCGTGACTACCTGGATGAGACGGGTGGCCGTTATGTGCACATCATCGCCGACTCTTCGCTGACCCGTTCCGGCGACGTGGCAAAGGCCATCGCCTGCGGCGCTGATGCGGTGTCTCTGGGCCTGCCCTTGGCTACCGCAGCTTCTGCAGGCGCCCCGAACTGGTACTGGCCATCCACTGCAGGTCACCCGCAGTTGCCGCGCGGTGTGGTGGAAGAAGTTGGCCTGGGTGAGCCACAGCCATTGAAGACCTTGCTTTTTGGTCCGACCTCCAACCCAGTTGGCGATGAAAATATTATCGGTGCTCTGCGCCGCTCGATGGCAAAGTGTGGCTACACGGATATCAAGAGCTTCCAAAAGGTCGACCTGGTCGTTCGCTAAGAAAAAGAAAGAACATAACTGATCCGCATGAAGATTTCCCAGTGGTGGCAGCGCACAACTGACCGGTTGCCGATGCAACTGGCGGTGCTGTCGTGGGCGTCAATAGTAATCGGCGTGGTAGGCATCATCGCGACGCTCGTCCTGTACGTCGGCTATAAGCCACAGCAGGGCGACGAAACCGTGCAGATGAATGTTGGCGCCACTGGTGTGATGGTGGGGCTGTACTTCTTCGCCTTCGTGTTGTTCGGGGCGATGATTATTCAGGGGCGCACATGGGGTATGTCGGGGCTGGTGCTCACGCACGTCACTTTGGTGCTGATTACGATTACGGTGATCCAGTCGGGAGTGTTCTGGCTGGCGGCAATCTTCGGGGTGGTGGCAGCGGTATCGTTGGCGCTGATTTTCTCTCCGCCGTCGATGGATTGGTACAAGCAGCGTTTCGCGGATAACCGGGGGTAGCGCCACCGGTGTGCTGCGCGGGGTGGACGTGCGTTAAGGTTAGGAACTGTGACTCAACAAGACCCAGCTGCCGCCGCTCCACGGCCCGTGCTTGTCGTGGATTTCGGTGCGCAATACGCACAGCTCATTGCCCGCCGTGTGCGCGAGGTTAACCTGTATTCCGAGGTCATCCCGCACACCATGTCTGCCGAAGAGGTTGCCGCGAAGAACCCTGCGGCTCTGATTCTTTCCGGTGGTCCTTCTTCTGTTTACGCGGATGACGCCCCCTCGCTTCAACCCGGACTGTTGGAACTGGGCGTGCCGGTATTCGGTATCTGTTATGGATTCCAGGCGATGACTCAGGCCATGGGTGGCACCGTTGCAAAGACCGGCCAGCGTGAATACGGACGTACCGAGCTGCAGATTCAATCGGAAGCTGGCGTACTCCACGCAGACATGGGCAGTAACCAGCAGGTGTGGATGAGCCACGGCGACTCCGTATCTGTGGCCCCGGAGGGCTTTACCGTGACCGCCCGCACCGAGGGTGCGCCGGTGGCTGCCTTCGAATGCCCGGAAAAGCGCATGGCGGGTGTGCAGTACCACCCAGAGGTGCTGCACTCTCCGAAGGGGCAGGAGGTGCTGCGCCGCTTCCTGCTGGAGACCGCAGGCCTGGAGCCGACGTGGACCGCGGGCAACATTGCCGAGCAGCTTATCGAGCAGGTACGCGAGCAGATCGGCGACGAAGGACGCGCGATTTGTGCCCTGTCAGGAGGCGTGGATTCCGCGGTGGCCGCTGCGCTTGTGCAGCGCGCAATCGGTGATCGCCTGACATGCGTATTCGTAGACCATGGCCTGCTGCGCGCCGGTGAGCGCGAGCAGGTGGAGAAGGACTTTGTGGCTGCCACCGGCGCGAAGCTGGTGACGGTGGATGAGCGCGAGGCATTCCTGAACAAGTTGGCCGGTGTGAGCGAACCAGAGGCAAAGCGTAAGGCTATTGGCGCGGAGTTTATCCGCTCCTTCGAGCGCGCCGTTGCCGGTGTGCTGGCCGATGCCCCGGAGGGAGCCAGTGTGGACTTCCTGGTACAGGGCACTCTGTACCCGGATGTTGTGGAATCTGGTGGAGGCACTGGTACCGCAAACATCAAGAGCCACCACAACGTCGGCGGCCTGCCGGACGATGTGGAGTTTGAGCTGGT
>ERZ500979.28-NODE-28-length-74276-cov-10.447394_pt1 | contig 74276 bp, 53 predicted proteins | sample MGYA00248864_ERZ500979 | MGnify/ENA primary metagenome ERZ500979 (study PRJEB25958, sample SAMN03398550) | human skin metagenome | study: EMG produced TPA metagenomics assembly of the Human Skin Microbiome Metagenome (human skin metagenome) data set.
GGCGGCGTCGAAAAGAAGGAAGGGACATCCCTCGGCATGGTGGCCACGCAGATCCTCGAGCATCTGCAACGAGGTGGTGCGTTTCTGGCAGCTGAGTTGCAGTCGGCGACGGGAGCGGGACATGCGGAAGTGGACGCGGCGCTGTGGGAACTCTTCGATGCTGGGCTGGTTACTCCCGATAGTTTCGCGGCTCTGAGAGCACGGTTGGTGGAAGCAGGGACCACCGGTAAACAAGCTCATCGCGCACCGCGGAGAAACCAGGGACGTGGCTCGGCGCGACGGGTACGGATGGGGCGCAGTGGTTTTGCGCGAGCAGCCCGACAGGCATTGAATGCGCACTCGTCCGTGCCAGGGCGTTGGTCGGCGGTATCGGGCGTTAGTCCAGTGAGTGCTATAGGTACTGCGGGTGCCGGTGGCGTAGAAAGGCCGGACGCTGCTGAAAAGGCTCTCGTGCTGTCCGAGGCTTGGATCGACCGCTATGCGGTGGTGACCCGCGGAGCCGTCGTTGCTGAAAAGGCCGCCGGTGGTTTTGCCGAGGCTTATCGAACTTTGAGCGCTTGGGAGGATTCCGGTGAAGTCCTTCGCGGCTATATCGTCGAAGGCCTGGGCGGTGCGCAGTTTGCCCCGCGCGATGTGATCTCCCAATTGTGGCGCGCGCAGGATGGGCGTGGTGGAGAGGCAATGAACAATTCGGAAGCCTCCGTTCCGCTGCTGCTGTCAGTTCTGGATCCGGCGAACCCCTACGGTTCCACGCTGCCGTGGCCGCGTTCAAGCACTGTACAGCCAGGTAGTTCGAGCGCCGAGTTGATGGCTCCCACGCGTTCTGCTGGCGCCATGATTATCGTTGCGGCAGGTCGCGCCGAGGCGTATGTCTCTCGCGGAGGTAAAAACGTGGTGTTTTTTGCTCGGCCCGATTTTAATGACGCCACATCGGAGTCGCCGGCAATTCCCGCAGCGCAAATAGATCTGGTGGTTCGAGTCCTACGGGAAGCCGTCCGTGCTGGACGATTGAGTCCTGTGACCGTGGAGAAGGTCAATGGTTCCTCGGTGATGGACATTAATACGACGGATTGGGTAGCCGCTGGGGCGCGACTTACTCCGAAAGGATTGAGTATCCGTGCCTGAGGGTGATTCCGTTCTACAACTTTCCAACCGACTCCAATGGATGACCGGGCGGACGGTGCGGTACACGGATATTCGTGTACCGCGGTTTGCGACCGAGACTTTTGATGGGGATGAAGTGCACCGGGTCTGGCCCTATGGCAAACACCTATTTATGCACATTGGGGAGCGGGTGATCCACACCCACCTGAAGATGGAGGGGGTATGGGCGATTCACCGGGCGGGTGAACGCTGGCGTCGGCCTGGCTACAGTGCCCGCATTGTATTGCGCTTCAGCCCGCAGCATCCGGGAGGGGTAGAGATTGAGATCGTAGGGCACGATCTGGGATTTGTGCGGGTCTTTCCCTTTGCCGACTTCCCGCAGGTGGTGGAGCATTTGGGGCCGGACATTCTGGCGGATGAGTGGGAGACGGTGGGAAGGCATGAGGCAATCAAGCGGATTATGGCACGGCCCACGCGCTCCCTGGGGGCTGCTTTGCTGGATCAGAAGAATGTTGCAGGAATTGGCAACGAGTATCGCGCTGAGGTGATGTTCCTCGTGGGAATGCACCCGGAAGTGGAAGTCGGGAGAGTGGGAGAAGAAGGCGTCGCCAAGGCTATAGATATGGCGCGACGATTGATGTGGGACAACCGTCTTGAACCGCACCGGGTTTTTACTGGAGATCGCCGGCCAGGGTACAGCACGTGGGTGTTTGGGCGTGCAGGGAAAGCGTGCCGGAGGTGTGGGGCGGCAATTTTGCAGGGGACGTTGGGCGGGCGCTGGGCTGAAGGAGATCCGGAACTGGATGCAGGCGAGCTGGAGCGCATCATTTGGTGGTGCCCAAACTGTCAAGGGCACTGAGGATTGAAGCTCCAGCAGGGGTAGTGAAGCGAGATACAATAACCCCATATTGGGGTAAAATGTAGCGCGTCCATTAAAGAAATGCCTGGTGAGAAGAGTTTACCTAAAGTTCACTAAAGTGGGGGTTATGGGGTGAATCGCAGGTTGATGGTTGAAATGTTTTGCTCGAAAAAGGGGTGAGGGTTCTTATATTTTGAGAAATGTTCGGCGGGAACAGGGTGGGGCTACAGTTTGATCGAGTTTTATATGGTCGCGGCCTGAGGCTAATTGAAATCGAGTTCGAATTGGGTACATCAACAGTGAATGTCGTTTCGGGCGCGCCTGAGAGGCGTTTTAAGGGTTGGCTAAGTTTTCTACGGTTAACTAGAGGTTAACGCAAGATGACATTGGAATTGAATGTGGTGTACTGCGGTGCAAAATTGTCGAACAATGAGAAGCTTCGAGGGTCTAAAGTTGGATCTCGTCACTCAGAGCCTGAGCGGTGTGCGGTCCTCACGAATACCGAGCATCACCCAGGCGAGGGCACCCCTTAACCTGATTCGAACAAAGCCACCTGGGCGAAGACTCGCAAGACCCTTTGAAGTAGAGCGACGTGCACTATCGCAGCATCACCAATGCACTCGCTAACGCGGACCGGCTGTAGTCGGACCGCATTTTTCGACCAGTGGGCGTGCAAGAGGAGCACAAAACATGAAGAACCTGTGGAAGAACGGCGCAAGTGCTGCCGCTGCTGCTGTCATCGTTGCAGCTGCAGTCGCATCTCCGGCATCTGCCATCACCAAGGAAGAGCACTACCCGGAAACCCCGAAGCTGAACCCCACCCTGCCGATCGTCAACACCACCCACGGCAGCGACCACATCAAGGCCAACATCCTGAACCCGCACCCGGTCTGCAACTCCGGTGAGGATTACCGCACCGTCGTCTACAAGGTTGACGACAAGTTCACCCCGGCTGGCACCATCTCTGCTACCAACCAGTCCAAGAACACCATCCCGCTGACCCAGGAACTGTCCAAGACCCAGACCATCACCATCAGCATCAAGGGCGACCGCACCGAGACGGTCAGCGCAAACCTGGGCGGCGAGGCATCTGCCAAGAGCGGCAAGGGCAGCGTCGGAATTGCCTACGAGCTGGCTAAGAGCATCGGCGCTGAGGCTTCCTACTCCCTGAGCTGGAATGTTGGCCAGAAGATCGGCCCGTACGACGTTCCGGCCGGCCACACCGGCGAGGCTACCTACGGCTTCCGCACCATCAACATGACCGGTACCCAGCAGTTCTGCAAGGCGAACGGCACCTGGTCCACCCCGACCCCGTGGTCCGCTCTGACCCCGGTGAAGAACCAGGTCAACATGAAGCTGTACGGCAACCCGGCTGATTCCGCAGTTCCGGCTAAGCCGGAGGATGCGGAGAAGCCTTCCGAGAAGCCAGCTGACGACGCCAACAAGCCAGCTGAAGAGGCTAACAAGCCGGCCGAGAAGCCAGCTGACGACGCCAACAAGCCAGCCGATGACGCTGCCGCAAACAAGCCGGCCGACTCCGAGGCTGCTGACAAGCCTGCTGACGACGCAGCCGCAGAGGCTTAAAACCCCCTTCGCTAAAACTCCCGTGGCGTCGGAGCGCTTGAATACCTTCATCTCGCATCAACTCTCGCAACGCTTCGACCCGCACCTCTACAAAGTAAGGAACCCCCTCACATGAAGAAGAATGCAGCTTCCCTGACCCTCGCTGCCGCTATTGGTGTGACCACCGCCTTCGCAGGCGCTGGCAACGCTTTCGCAGAAGACGCCGTTGACCCTGGCTTCAACAACGACGTAGTAGCAACCGATGTCACTGCCGATGAGGCTGAGAAGCCCGCTGAAGCTCCAGCAGAAGAGGCTCCGGCCGCTGACGCTGAGAAGCCAGAAGCAGAGGCTGAGAAGCCAGAGGCAGAGGCTGAGAAGCCTGCCGAGAAGCCGGAAGCTGAGGCTCCGGCCGAGAAGTACGACCTGCAGCCTGAGATCCACGTTGCTGCTGGCAAGTCCGCAGGTTTCGCTGGCCTGGTTTCCATCTCCGCTAAGAACGTTGGCTCCGAGATCTATTACCAGGACTTCCCGGCTACCACCTTCCGCATCGACGTTCACACCGAAAAGGGACCAAAGGGTGTTGACCGCCTGATCACTCCGGGCTGGTTCAACGGTGCATACACTCGCGACCTGGGCTTCGACAAGGCCAAGTCTGTCCGCAGCTTCGAGGTCACCCTGTCCAACCCGGTCAACCCGGGTGAGTCCAAGCTGCTGGCTAACCTGAACTTCGGCGACGGCAAGACCAAGCTGGGCCGCCTGGTGAACTACATCACCGTCACGCAGACCGGTCGTCTGGAGGAGGACAAGTCCACCTCTAATGACCAGAACGTTGACTCCCGCGAAGTCACCACCACTGACGTGATGCACAAGCCCACCAAGGGTCTGTTCTAAGGACGTTTGATCCCCTGGTAGTGCAGCAACTTTAAAGGCTCCCCGCTTCGGCGGGGAGCCTTTGTCGCGCTTAAATCTTCTTGCGCTTAAACTTTTGGGCGCGACCTTCTCGCCCTGCTCGGCGAAAGGACAGTGCTTATCCTTGGCCAGGGTGCAGGGCAACCCAAATTGCATAAATCGCCAACCACGGAATCATAAGGGGGACAGCCAGGAGCATCGGCACTCCATTAAGGGATCCCGCGATGGGGTTAGCAGATTTCGGTGCACCGCCTTGTTGGGAAGGCGAGGACTGCGAATCTCGGACAGTGGCGAACCCCCGCTTTTTGTGGGGAAAGAAATGCCTAGAGCATTTCAAGCAACGCTCCAAGCCACTCGGAAGCGGGGTTCGTATTAGATATCGACGCCCCAGGCCTCCGTGTTAGCAATCCTGTGTCTCCAATCACTTATCCCACTTGTTAGCGCTAGACCCGGTGCTGGCGGTAGTAAGCGATCAAATCGTCGGTGGAGGAGTCGCCGGCGTCACTGCGCTCCGCGCCAGTAACCGCAGGAAGCAGTGCGTTTGCCTGCTTCTTGCCGAGCTCTACACCCCACTGATCGAAGCTGTTGATGCCCCAGATCACGCCCTGGACGAAAACGATGTGCTCGTACAGGGCGATCAGTGCGCCCAGCGCCTTCGGGGTCAGCTTGTTAGCCAGAATGGTGGTGGTCGGGCGGTTGCCGGGCATCACCTTGTGCGGGATGAGCTCAGGAGCCACACCCTCTTCCTCCAGCTCTTCTGCGTTCTTGCCAAAGGCCAGTACGCGAGTCTGGGCGAAGAAGTTGGACATCAACATGTCATGCATGCTGGTGGAACCATCCGCAGCAACCGCATCGTCGTGCGGGTTCACAAAGCCGATGAAGTCCGCCGGAACCAGGTGCGTGCCTTGATGCAGCAGCTGGAAGAAAGCGTGCTGGCCGTTAGTGCCGGGCTCACCCCAATAGATCTCGCCTGAGGGGATTTCCACCGGCGTGCCATCCAGCTGCACGGACTTGCCATTGGACTCCATTGTCAGCTGCTGAAGGTACGCGGGGAAGCGCGCCATGTCTTCGGAGTACGGCAGCACGGCATGCGATTGTGCTCCCAGGAAGTCCGTGTACCACACACCGAGCATGCCCATCAGTACCGGAATGTTCATCTCCAACGGCTCGGTGCGGAAGTGGTCATCTACCTCGTGGAAACCCTCTAAGAATCGCATGAAGTCCTGTGGGCCAATGGCCGCCATCAGCGACAGGCCAATCGCGGAGTCCACGGAGTAGCGGCCGCCTACCCAATCCCAGAACTCAAACATGTTCTTCGTGTCGATGCCGAAGTCCTGGACCTTCTCTGCAGCGGTGGATACGGCCACGAAGTGCTTGGCAGTGATGTCGCGGATGGCGTCATCTCCCTCGACCTCAACCCCAACATCGGAGAGGTTTTGCAGCAGCCAACGGCGCGCGGCGTGGGCGTTGGCCAGTGTCTCGGACGTGGTGAAGGTCTTGGAGGCAATGACGAACAGCGTGGATTCTGCATCGAGTCCGTCGAGGGTGCCGGCCACGTCCGCAGGGTCAATATTGGAGATGAAGTGTGGCGTAATTCCCGCCGTCATGTACGGGCGCAACGCCTGTGCAGCCATTGCCGGGCCCAAATCGGAGCCGCCGATGCCGATGTTGACCACATGCTTGATGGTGTGGCCGGTGACACCCTGCCACGAGCCAGAGCGCAGTGCCTTTGCGAAATCGCGCATGCGGCCCAGCACGGCGTGTACATCGGCGGCTACGTCTTGTGTCTCGCCTGTTTCGGAATCAACCGGGATACTAAACTCCCGATCCACGGGAATGCGGAGCGCGGTGTGTAGTACAGCGCGGTCCTCGGTGCTATTGATGTGTTCGCCATCGAACATGGCGCTGCGGTGATCTTCCAGGCCACGCGCGCGAGCCAGGTCTAGCAGTAGTCGCAGACCACGCTCATCGATGAGGTTCTTAGACAGGTCCACATGTAGCGGGCCAACGTTATAGGTCATGTCACTGGAGCGCCCCGGCTGCTCGGTGAAAAGCTCCCGCAGTTGGGTGCCGCGTGTTGCGTCGGCGTATTCGGTGAGCTTCTTCCACTCCCGAGTCTTATGTGCGGATTCGCGTTGTTGTGGCATGGGCACTGCCGGGCTCCTTTCATCACTGCAAATGTCACTTTCCACGGTAGTGGAAATGCCGCGGGTGCGTGGTGGTCTGCGTAGTGGGCGCTGAAGGCGCGTAAATGTAGTGGGCGCTGAAGGCGCGTATATGTGGAGGCATGACTTCTTTCACCATTCCATCTGATTTCAGCACTACTTTGAGCGCAGCCGGACAAACCTTCGAGGTGCCCACGGGGTTGTTCTTGGGTGGAGCCTGGCGCGCTGGATCCGAAGAGGAAACTTTTTCTGTTCTTGACGCAGCCACGGGAAAGCCTTTCGCGGAAGTCGCGGCGGCAACAGAGGATGATGCGCGAGAGGCCATGGAAAAGGCTGTGGAGGTGCAAGCAGAGTGGGGCGAAACTGCACCTCGGGAGCGTTCCGAGATCTTGCGACGGCTGTTCGACCTGGTAAACGAGCACGCTGAACAATTGGCGGCTTTGCAGTCTCTGGAGCTGGGACGTGCGCTACCGGATTCGAAGGGCGAGGTGACTTACGCTGCGGAGTATCTGCGGTGGTTCAGTGAGCGGACCGCGGCTATTAGCGGCGAGTATCGGGTTGCGCCCGCAGGCAATGGACGCATCGTGACTACCCACCGTCCGGTGGGGCCGGTATTGGCTATTACTCCGTGGAACTTCCCACTGGCGATGGTTACCCGCAAGCTTGCTCCTGCGTTGGCTGCGGGATGCACCGTGATTGCCAAGCCTGCTCAGCTCACGCCATTGACCATGCTGTATTTCGCGGAGCTGGGACGAATTGCGGGTATTCCAGATGGGGTGTTCCAGGTCCTGCCGACGTCTTCGGCTCGTCGCGTTTCCGCGTTGCTGGACGATGATCGCCTGCGCAAGCTGACGTTCACCGGCTCCACTGAGGTGGGGCAAACGCTGGCGGCTACCGCAGCGAAGAAGACGATCCGTACATCTCTGGAGCTTGGTGGTAACGCACCTTTCGTCGTTTTGGAACATGCAAATGTGAACAAAGCTGTGGAGCAGGCTATTGCGGCCAAGATGCGTGGGGCAGGGCAGGTGTGCGTGGCTGCTAACCGTTTCATCGTCCACGAGTCTTTGGCCGACGAATTTGAATCTGGGTTGGTCCAGAAGATGAGCGAGTTCGTCATGGGGCCGGGTACTGATCCGAAGACCACGATGGGGCCGCTCGTGAGTGAGGAGCAGCGAGATGGCGTGCGCGATATGGTTGCGAAGGCCGTTGAGGAGGGTGCGCATGTGGCTCTCGGCGGCAATGAGGCATTGGAGAAGCTGGGGGAGACGCACCCTGATCTGGATCCGAATGGTTTCTGGTACCCCGCCACGGTGCTTACGGGTGTGACGCCCAAGTTTGAGATTGCTAACCAGGAAATCTTTGGCCCCGTTGCTGCTGTGCAGCGGGTCTCCAGTGATGATGAGGCGCTAAAGATCGCCAACGATACGGTCTTTGGACTGGCGGGTTATGTCATGGGTGAGGATATGAAAAAGACGCTGCGCTTTGCCGAGCGAATGGAAGCCGGCATGGTGGGCGTGAACCGGGGTGCCCTGTCGGATGCTTCTGCGCCCTTCGGTGGCGTGAAGCAGTCCGGTCTGGGGCGCGAAGGTGGGTTTGAGGGTATCGAGGAGTACCTGGAGACCGTGTACCTGGCACTCGACGTGTAGAGATCTAGAGAGGTCTAGGACAGCGCTTGAAGAGTGGCCTCGTGCAGCAGGCCGTTCGTCGCGACGGCGGATCCGCCGTGCGGACCGTCCTCGCCGTTGAGGGCAGTGAATCGCCCGCCGGCTTCCGTAATGATCGGCACTAGTGCGGCCAGATCCCAGAGGCTCACCTCCGGCTCCGCCGCGATATCCACCGCTCCTTCGGCGACCAGCATGTAGGACCAGAAGTCACCGTAGCCACGGAGGCGCCACGCGGAATCCGTGAGGCTGATCAGCTGTTCGCGCTTGCCACATTGTGCCCACCCGGACAGTGAAGAAATGGCGATCGAGGAATCCTCGACCTGGCCGACTTTCGATACTTCAAGTTGTCGCGCGCCTGCCGAGGGGATTCCGCCCTCAGTAGTACCAGCCTCGATGCTTGCGCTGGCTGGAGTATTGAAAAGTCTCCACGCCCCAGCGCCTTCGGCTGCCCACCAACGCCGACCCAATGCAGGAGCGGAGACCACGCCCACGACGGGCTTGCCATCCACGAGCAGACTGATCAGCGTGGCCCATACGGGTACCCCGCGGACGAAGTTCTTGGTGCCGTCGATGGGGTCGATGACCCATTGCCGACCAGCGAAGGTGACGTCGCCGCCGAACTCTTCACCCAGCAGGGCGTCATCGGGGTGGTGGGCGGCGATGATAGAGCGCAGCTCCTTCTCCACGGCGGTGTCGGCATCGCTGACAGGGGTGAGATCCGGCTTAGACTCAACGCTGAGATCGTTGGCCTCGAAGCGCGCCATGGTGATCGCATCGGCTGCGTCGGCAAGCGAAAGCGCCAGGGTTAGGTCATCTGCATATGTGGAAACCGCGTCCGTCATGCAACACATGATAACCCTGTGGCGCGCGTAAGGCTATGGGGAAGATGTGACTGGTGTGAATAAGGGGTAGGGGCTACGCCTCACGCAGAGCTGTGGCAGCCTGCTCCACCGCGTCCGGCGCCCCGGCAATAAACCAGGTTGTGCCGCCTTTCTCTTCCTTCTTTGTGACGCCCCCAGCGCCCTCCACCAAAGCACGCCCCGGCAACCAATCCCAGCTGGCCACGCTGTGCTGCATCCAGCAGCCGAGCTCGCCTCCGGCGACGCAGGCCAAGTCAATGGACGCAGACCCCAGCATCCGCACCGTGGCAAACTGCGTGGCCACAGCGGACCAACTGCGTAGTCGGGTACTGTCCGCAATATCGGTGGGGTGTAGGTAGCCACCGAGGCAAGTCAGCTCCGCGGAGGTATTCGACAGACTGATGCTAGTGGCGTCACGAGTCGTAGGAATATCAGGACCGCCGAACCACGTATAGCCCATCGCCGGACGGTGAACTGCACCGAACAACAGGGCATTCGGTTTATCCGGGTCACCCTCGACCAAAGCTAGGGCGGAACACCAATAATCGGAGCCAGTAGTGAAGTTGTACGTTCCATCGACCGGGTCGATAACCCACGTGCGACCCGACTTCGACTCCACTCGCGTGCCCTCTTCGCCCAAGAGCCCATCCTCAGGGCGGATCGCACGCAGGGCGTCGGCAATGAACTTCTCCGCAGCCCGATCGGCCGCGGTGACGACATCGCTGACAGATGTCTTGTGCTCTGTATCCACTCCCGTCTGACGCATGCGCCACGCAAGTCGACCTGCGTTGTAGACCAGCGCCTGAGCCAGATGATGATCGGAATCGTCGACATGCGCCACGATGAACGTCTTAATGATCGCGTTCAGCATGTCCTCGGGGATAGGGGATGAAGAATCAGAACCGTTAGTAGCCATGCATTCCATTGTGCATGCCGCGGGGTAGACTTGCGCATTATGCAACCGGAAGTTTCTGCAGACTTAAGCGACCTGGACGGCACCCTGACCACCATCGAGAAGGTGCTGGATCTCGACGAGCTGGGCGACCGCGCCCGCGAACTGGAGGATAAGTCCGCCGACCCCTCGCTGTGGGATGATCCGGACTACGCACAGCAGGTAACCTCCGAGCTTTCTCGTGTGCAGGCGAAGCTGAAGAAGGTGACGGGGCTACGCCAGCGTCTGGACGATCTGCCCGTGCTCTACGACATGGCCGACGAAGAGGCCGGGGATGACCCGGAGGCAGCCAAGGAAGCCGTGCAGCTAGCCGATGCAGAGCGGACAGAACTGCGTCAGGAGATTGAATCTCTTGAGGTGACGACCATGCTGTCTGGGGAGTATGACGAGCGCGAAGCCGTGGTAAATATTCGCAGTGCCGCCGGTGGCGTGGATGCTGCCGACTGGGCAGAGATGCTTTTGCGCATGTACACCCGCTGGGCGGAAAAGGCAGGGCACAAGGTCGAGGTCTACGACATTTCCTATGCCGAGGAGGCCGGCATTAAATCCGCCACCATTGTCATCCATGGCGAATATATGTACGGCACCCTTTCCGTGGAACAGGGCACCCACCGCCTGGTGCGCATTTCCCCATTCGACAACCAAGGCCGTCGTCAAACGTCCTTTGCCGAGGTAGAGGTGTTGCCCGTCGTGGAGCAGACCGACCACATCGACATTGATGAAAACGACGTGCGCGTGGACGTCTATCGGTCCTCTGGCCCGGGTGGGCAATCGGTGAACACCACCGACTCGGCAGTACGCCTGACCCACGTGCCCACGGGCATTGTGGTGACATGCCAAAACGAGAAATCGCAGATCCAGAACAAGGCCTCCGCCATGCGAGTGCTGCAGGCGAAGCTGCTGGAGCGGAAGCGTCAAGAAGAACAAGCCGAAATGGATGCGCTCAAGGGCGACGGCTCGAACTCCTGGGGTAACCAGATGCGCAACTATGTGCTGCACCCGTACCAGATGGTTAAGGATCTGCGGACGAACGTCGAGGTTAACGATCCGAGCAAGGTGCTAGACGGTGACCTCGACGGCTTCCTTGAGGCAGGCATCCGCTGGCGCATGGCGCAGCAGCAGGAGGCCTAAGCCTCAGCCTTTTAAGGGGTGAGGCCGTGGATGTAGCCGAAGCGGTGCTCCGTAGTGGAGATTGCCTGCTCGAGGAGCAGCGGTAGCAGCTCGCGGCGACCATCGGGCAACACATCCTGATCCAGGATCACGGAGCCGGACTTCGCAGCGGCCTCGTAGAACTCCTCCGGGCTTTTGCCCAGGGCGCGGACGCGCACAGACTGAGCGATCGCGATCTCCTCGGCGAAGTCCCGGTCAGAAGAGGTACGCATCTGCTCGCCCAGCTCACCCCACTCGCGGGCAACCTCCGGGTTGGCGGAAATATCCAACTCTGTACCCGTGGCGGCGGAAGCCAGCTTCAGGCGCAGCAGGTCACGAGGGTTCGCCCCCTCGGACACGCGCACGCGCAGCGGTTCGAGCAGCGGCTTATAGCGGAACACATTGGATTCCACCACCAGTGCCGTTTTATCGTGCTCGACGCCGAACTCGGTGGACATTGCGTAGGCGTCCGACTCCGCGGCACGGCGCAGCCACACGTGATCGTCCTTGGACAGAGCAGGGGAACCCAGCCCACGGATCTCGCGGAGCAGCTGCGTGATGTGCGTCGGAAGGGTGCCGGCAGCCAGCTCGCTGATATCCCCTTCGGTCCACACGCCCTGCTGGGCAACGTAATTCGGTCCGCCGGCCTTCGCGCCACTGCCCAAGGAGGAGTTCTTCCAGCCGCCGAAGGACTGACGCTGCACAATGGCGCCCGTGATGCCGCGCTCCACGTATGCGTTGCCGACCTCCACGCGCTCGCGCCAGTAGGCAGTTTCCTCCACGTCGATGGTGTGAATGCCGCCGGTGAGGCCGAAGCCAGTGGAGTTCTGCCACTCGATGGCCTCGTCCAGGGTCTCGGCGTGCATAATGCCCGCCACCGGGCCGAAGCACTCGTGGGTGTGGAACCAGCTGCCGGGCTTCACATTATCGCGCAGACCCGGGGACCACAGGGTGCCTTCGTCGTTTAGCTTGCGGGGCTTAACCAGCCACTTCTCGCCCTTTTCCAATTCGGTCAGGCCGCGCAGTAGCTTGTCTCCCGGAGCTTCGATCACTCCATTCATGTACGTGGAGATGTCGGATCCCGGGCCCACCTTCATGGAACGCACCGCATCAACCAGCTGGTTGATAAAGCGCTTGGACTTGCCGATCGAACCGACCGTAATGATCAGTGAGGCAGCGGAGCACTTCTGACCAGCGTGGCCATAAGCGGACTTGAAGATGTCCGCGACCGCCAGATCCGGGTCCGCGGCAGGTGTGACGATGATTGCATTCTTACCGGATGTCTCCGCGTTAATGACCATGCGCGGTTTCCAGCTACGGAACAGCTTCGCGGTCTCGGACGCGCCAGTGAGGATTACGGACTCTACATCCGGGTGGCTGACCAAGCGCTTGCCGGCCTCGGCCTCGTCTGCGTTGACCAGCTGTACCAGATCCTCGCTAATCCCAGCCTCGCGCAGGATACCCATGAATACCTCTGCGATACGAAGGACCTGCGGGGCGGGCTTGATGATCACACAAGCGCCAGCTGCCAGTGCGGCAAACACGCCGCCCAGCGGGATCGCAATCGGGAAGTTCCACGGTGGGGTGACAACCACCGACTTGTAGGGAGTAAACACGGAGCCGCGGACGTGATCCAGCTGGCGGGCGCTCTCAGCGTAGTAGCGGGCAAAGTCGATAGCCTCGGAGACCTCGGGATCGGTCTCTGCGACGGTCTTGCCGGCCTCGAACACCGCCGCGGAGATCAGCTTTGAACGGTTGTTGGCCAGTGCATCTGCTGCACGGTCCAGGAGCTCTGCACGCTCCGCGCCGGTCTTCTTAGACCACTGCTCGGAAGCCTCGCGGCAACGCGCGACGGCGGCGTCAATAACTGCAGGATCCGTAACCTGCGGAGTCTGGGCAGGGCCTGGATCGTTAGCAGGATCGACGATCTGCAGAGCCCACTCGCGGTTTGCGGGAAGAGTCGGGTCGGTATCGGGTTCGTTGACGAAGTTGCCCGGCAGGCCTGCGGACTGGGTGCCCTTCTTCTCGGCCTCTTCCTCCAAACGGTTTTGGGTACGACGCGAACCGGCGAAGGTATCCCAGCGATCGCGGACGGAGTTACGGAAGCGCAGCTCCTGGCCCTGCATCGGGGTCATGCCGGTGACGTCCGTCTCGTCATCCTCCGGGGTAAACAGTGCATAGAGGAAGTTCTGCTTCGCACCATTTTCCTCCAGGCGGCGCACCAGGTAGCTGATGGCAACGTCGAAGTCTTCCTTCTTTACCACCGGGGTGTAGAGGATCATATTGCCGACAACATCGCGCACGGCCTCGGACTGTGCAGGGGACATGCCCTGCAGCATTTCCACATCCAGCTGGTGCTCGACGTTTCGGGCAACAGAGAGCTCGTGAGCCAGTGCCAGGTGGTACAAGTTGTGCGAGGCCACGCCAACGCGCAGGTTTTCTGCGTGTTCGGGCTGCAGGATCCAGTCCAGCAGGCGCACATAGTTTGCGTCGACTTCCGCCTTGGTGAGGAAAGGAGCCTGCGGCCAGTCGTGGATCTCAGAATCCACGCGCTCCATGGAAAGGTTCGCGCCCTTCACCAGGCGCACCTTGATCTTCGCTCCACCCTTGGCGCGACGCTGCGCGGCGAACTCCGCCAGTTCCTGGAGAGCATCGAAGGTATCAGGCAGGTACGCCTGCAGCACGATGCCCGCTTCCATGTCGCGGAACTCTTCTTCGTCGAGCAGCTCGGTGAATAGCTTGATGGTCAGGTGGAGGTCCTTGTATTCCTCCATGTCCAGGTTGATAAAGGGGTGCGGGTTGCGCTTCATCGCCTGGCGATAAAGCGGGCGTAGGCGATCCTTGAGGCGCTCGATGGAACCCTCGAAATCCCAGTGGTTGAGCTGGCTGACCACGGAGGAGGCCTTGACGGAGACATAATCGACCCGCGGATTCTTCAGCAGGTCGATGGTGTTATCGAGACGGCGCTGAGCCTCGGCTTCGCCCAGCACGGCTTCACCCAGCAGGTTGAGATTGAGTTGGAAGCCCCTGTCGCGGTAGTCATCCAGCATCCGGTCGAGGGCTTTGGATTCCGCGTCGAGCACCAGGTGACCGACAGTGGTGCGCAGGTAGGCACGCGCAATCGGCATCACGATATTCGGCAACAGTGGTGCGGCAATGGAGCCAGCAGTGACCAGGATCGAATCGATCAGGCTCATGAACCCCGGCACCGGTTCGGTGCGCTTAAAGGGGTTTGCGATCTTGGCGAACTCCTTGGCTGAAACATGATTGTCTTCAGGACGGGCTACACGGTCGACGAAGGCAAAGGTGAACTCTACGCCGTCGGGATCGTGCACCATGTCTGCCAGCTGTTTGGTGGATGCAGAAGTTTCCTCGACCTCGAGCCACTGTTCGGCGCGGTGGATGGCTTTAGTGACCACCGCTTCGACATCGGAACTATTAGGTAAAGGAGTATTAGCCTGGCTGTTCAACGCCGACCTCAATTCTTAAATCATTAGCCAGGGCATCATGTGTGAGCCTTGGCCAAGCTATGTGCACGGGTACGTTTCCCACCCTAATAAGGCGGGGTGAAACGGGCTACCGTGGGGTCGACTATGTGTGTTGTGGGGTTAATTCAGGCAGGAACGCCCTATTGTGCGGCGGGGTAATCCATCGGCGTGCCGGGGCCGAGAGGTAGGCCGACCATCCACCACAGCGCGAAGAACAGGAACCAGCCCACGAGCATTGCGATGGAATAGGGAAGTGCCAGCGACATTAGGGTTCCGATTCCCGCCTTCTTGTAGTAGCGCTGCAGGAAGGTTAGTGCCAGGGCGAAGTAGGGGCTCATCGGGGTGATGATGTTCGATGGGGAATCGCCGATACGGAACAGCATCTGCGTGACCTCGGGGGAGAAGCCTACGTACATGAACATCGGCACAACGATGGGGGCCATCAGCGCCCACTGTGCGGAGCCTGAGGTGATGAAGAGGTTGACCACCGCTACCAGAACTACAAAGGCGGCGAAGAGTAGCAGCGGCGGAAGATCGGCCTTTTGTAGCAGCTCCGCACCCTTAATTGCTGTCCAAGCTCCCAGGTTAGAGGCTTTAAACCAGGCGAGGAACTGGGAAACGGCAAAGAAGAGCACCATCATCGGCAGCAGAGACTTCAGCCCGCGAGCCATGAAGTCCGGAACGTCACTGGCTTTGGTGATGGACTTGATGCCCAGGCCGTAAATCAGGCCGAGGATAAGGAACGAAGCACCGATCGGCACGGCCACTGCAGTGATAAGTGGGCTGGACATTACCTCGCCGCCCTCGCCCTGCAGCGGAGAGAAAGGAACGAAAAGCAAGGCAAAGTAGAGTGCCGTCATCACTGCCGCAGCAAGACCGGTAACGCGCAGCGCACGCGATTCATCGTCGTCAAGCTGCAGTGCCGCAGTGATTTTTTCTTGCGGTACGTTGCCCGCGAGCTCGTCGTCCCCCTCACGGCCGGTATTAAAGGTGACTTCCGAATAGTCGATCTCGTCGTGGTTTACCAGTTCCTGAACTCGCTTGTTCATGTATAGCTCGGTAAGAACCGTGATGATCAGCGCCAGCACGACGGCGCTAGCGGCCACGAAGAAGTAGTTGGCCAGCGGGGAGACGTCGTACTCCTTATCTACGATGTGTGCTGCCGAGGTGGAAATTCCACCGAGCAGCACGTCGGTGATGTTGAGCACTAGCGAGGAGTTAAAGCCCGCCGAGGATGCTGCAAAGGCAACCATGGCACCGACGATCGGGGAGCGTCCCACCGCGCGGAACGAAACTGCACCGAGAGGAATCAGAATCACATACACCGCGTCGGAGGCCACGGAACCTGTTACACCCGCCAATGCCACCACAAAGGTCAGGGTTTTAGCTCCGACCCGAGAGACAATCGCTCGCACCACTGCGCTGATCAAGCCCGAGTATTCCGCCACGGCAACACCCAGCATGACAGTAATGATGAGGCCGAGCGGTGGGAAGCTGACGTAGTTCTCCACCACGCCTGAGAGGATCTCTTTTAAGCCTTCGGAGCTCAATAGGTTCACGATCTCCACGGGTTTGCCATCCTCCGGGTTGGTGGCGGTCAAACCGATTTTGTTAAAGATGAAACTGGAGATGAGAACTAGGCCGCCGAGGATAACGAACAGCCAAAATGGGTCTGGAAGTTTGTTTCCGATTTTCTCGATCGTTCCGAGGAAGCCCCCGGGTTGGTTGTCGTTCTTCGTCGCGGTCTTCTTTTCGCTCATGAGCTCTTTCTATCCTCGCCAAATCGAGGAGGGTCGAGGAGGGTAGGGTACTGGCGCCATTTCTTTGTGACGCCAACTTCAACCGGATTAGGTTGTGACTTTACATTCTGAGGTGCGTCGGGACAGAAGATAGCCGAATTCTGGCTCTAGAAAAGCAGTCACATGAGTCACTTCAGTCGCTTTGGACTATCTTTAGCTCATTAGTTTCGCTACACTGTGTGCTCGTGATCACCTTCGAAAACGTAACCAAGAGTTATAGGTCGTCCGGGCGCCCCGCCTTGGACAACATCACCCTGGACATCGAGAAGGGCGAGTTCGTCTTCCTCATCGGACCGTCGGGCTCCGGCAAGTCGACGTTTCTGCAGTTGATTCTGCGCGAGGAAAAGCTGGATTCCGGGGACCTCCACGTCGCCGGCTATCACGTAAACAAGATCAAGGGTCGCGATGTGCCGAAGCTGCGTCAGCGCATCGGCTATGTCTTCCAAGACTTCCGTCTGCTCCCGAAGAAAACAGTCTTTGACAATGTTGCCTTTGCCCTGGAGGTTATCGGCAAAAAGCGCTCGGAGATCCAGCACCTGGTTCCAGCAGCGCTGAAGACCGTCGGTCTCGACGGAAAGGAAAACCGCTTCCCACACGAGCTGTCGGGTGGTGAGCAGCAGCGCGTGGCGATCGCGCGGGCGTCAGTAAATAAGCCTTTGGTGCTGCTGGCGGACGAGCCGACCGGCAACCTGGACCCCGATACGTCCACAGAGATCATGATGCTGTTGAACCGCATCAACCAGAACGGTACGACCGTGGTGATGTCTACTCACGACGACGTGGCCGTTGACTCCATGCGTAAGCGCGTGATCGAGCTTTCCAAGGGCAAGCTTGTGCGCGATGACGAACTAGGTATGTACGGCGTAGGCCGCTAGACCGGGCCTAGCAAAGCTAGAAGTTAATAAGGGAAACATTTATGAAAACCAACTTTGTGCTCCGCGAGGCGTTCTCGGGCCTACGCCGCAATATGACGATGACCATCGCGATGATCATCACGACCTCCATCGCCCTAGCACTGCTGGCTACCGGCTTTTTGCTCAGTGCGATGACGGAACGGACGAAGGATATTTACTTCGACCGCATCGAGGTTATGGTGCAGCTCGACGACAAAATCTCGAGCTCCGATCCCACATGTACTTCCCCGGAGTGCTCCAGTATTAAGCAGCAGCTGGAGGGTGACGAGGGCGTGAAGTCGGTGACCTTCCGCAATAAGGAACAGTCCTACGAACGCTTTGTGGAACTATTCGGAGAATCCGATCCGCAATTGGTGGAGCAGACCGAGAAAGACGCGCTGCCCGCCGCCTTCCACGTTCGCCTGGCGGATCCGGAAAACGATGGCCCCATCGAAGCGCTGCGTGACAACCCGGCAGTGACGAATATCGTGGATCAAGGCGATAACCTGCAGTCTGCGATGCGAAACCTGGACTCCATCCGCAATGCGTCGTTCATCGTTGCTTTTGTGCAGGCCGTGGCTGCCATCTTCCTGATTATGAACATGGTGCAGATCACCGCCTACTCGCGCCGCAGCGAGACCAGCATTATGCGCATGGTCGGCGCTTCGCGCTGGTACACCCAGGCCCCGTTCGTGTTGGAGGCCATGATGGCCGCCCTGATTGGTGCGGTACTGGCTGTCGCCGGGATGTTCGCAGCTAAGGTGCTGGTAGTGGACCGTGCCCTGAAGGCTGTGTACGACCAACAGTTGGTGGCGCGGGTTACTAACAGTGACCTGTGGTTGGCGGCGCCGTTTGTCGTGCTGGTTGGCGTGGTCGTCGCTGCGGTCACCGCCCAGGTGACCTTGCGCTGGTACGTGAAGAACTAACATTGACGCCTTTTCATTAGGGGAGAACCCGGTGGTAGTGTGTGTCTGTCATGGCAGCAAAAAAGAGCACTCCCACCGATTCGGGGAAATCGAAGGGGAAAAAGGGAAAGACCCCCAAGGGTCAGTTTGTCGTTGCCACTAACCGCAAGGCACGCCACGATTACCACATCATCGATACCTACGAGTGTGGCGTCGTGCTGGTGGGCACTGAAGTAAAGGCTCTGCGGGAGGGTAAGGCTTCTCTTGTGGACGCCTACGCCACCATTGATGAAGGTGAAGTCTGGCTCCGCGGTCTCCATATCCCGGAGTATTCCATGGGACATTGGACAAACCACAGTCCTCGACGTACGCGGAAGCTGCTGCTGCACCGCAGGGAAATCGACTCTTTGATGGGTAAGGTTCGTGACGGTAACAACACCTTGGTTCCGCTGCAGTTGTATTTTGTCTCTGGCAAGTTGAAGGTGGAGCTGGCACTGGCTCGCGGTAAGCAGGAGTATGACAAGCGCCAAGACATCAAGCGACGCACCGAGGAGCGCGAGATAACGCGCGAGATGGGGCGCCGAATCAAGGGGATTAAGGGCTAGAGTGCGGTAACGCATAGGAGACCCCTATTGAACGGGGGATTGTGTTTTGATACTTTCGGGCGTGTGAAAAATGACGACGTCGAGCATTGGTCTCTAAAGCATCCTGAGTTTGGGCTGCTTGAGCTGTTTATCGGCGAGCCGGATGCACTGCGGAGGATCGACCCTGATTTTCCTGCTTCTGAAAAGAAAACCGAAATAGAAGACCGCACCGAGCCGGAGGCGGAAGAGGTAGCTGAAGATGCCGCGGGGGACGAGGGGGCGTCCACAAGTAAAGACAGCGACCAGAGCAGCAATAAACTGGTGCAGAAATTCGCCAAGCTGGAAAAAGACCTAGATAAGGACCTAGAACTGCTGGTGCGCCGTGATGGGGTGACGATCGGACGCTTTAAGAACCTGGCTAACCAGAAACTTGACCTGGGAAAGACCGACTCGACCTTAGAACCCGGGGAATACGGCGGGGAGGTGACGCTTGCGGCGCCGTACCTGGGGTGGACCTCGAATTTTCTAGATATTTGGATGCTCGAGGTAAAGGTTAAAGACGAAGAAGGGGTAGTGAATTTCGATCCGCCCGAGGGGTCGCGGGCGGCGCAGCGTTGGGCAGCGATGGAGGAATCACCGTTCAAACGTTGGTTCTATCCGCTGATTACTGGCCTAGGGAAGGGCGGCTGGGCGCTGGCCGTCATCGTGCTAGGTCCCCTGGCTTCCAAGCTAATTGCATGGTTACTTAGCTTTCTACCCGACTGGGATATCAATATTCCCTGGCCGGACATCAACCTGCCATCGATCCCGTGGCCGGACATTAATCTTCCTTCCATTCCCTGGCCGGATTGGCATTTACCGGACTGGCACCTACCCGAATGGATGGAGCCGATTCTGCGCGTGATCGGATTTATGGCCGACTACAGCAAGGTATGGGTACCGATCGTCATCGGCATCGCAGTGGGACTCATGGCAGTGAAGAACAATAGGAAGTCCAAGGAGCGTAAGGCGAAGTGGGACGAGACTGGGCTCGACTCCGCGCAAGACGCTGATCCGGAAAACGAGGCTGAAAAGTAGGGTTCTTGAACTGCCGCGGTGCAGGGGTGTAAGGTTAAATTTCCTGTTGTACAAGCGTTTCCGCAGCAGGGATCATGGGGTCGACTTGGTTTCGACTTTGTGCATTGAGCCAGGGGAAGCGTGCCGGTGAAGGCAGACGACCACCGATTTTAAGCGTCGCTGCGAATTTATAAGCGCCGAGAACACTCAGCGCGACTACGCCCTCGCTGCCTAATTACAGCGACCGCGTGTCTGTCAGCCCGGGGATGTCCCTGACCCGGTAGCTGGCATCGACTTAAGGGACTTGCCGCTCGGCTTTGTTGCTTGGGCCGTGCGGGACACCTTTCGAGCAACTGGGCCCATCATCCAGGCTGGTTCGCGAGTGCTGGAGGGTCGAGCAGAGGTCATGAGCGAACTGCGCACGGAGAAGCCCTGGCGAGGTCGCAAAGGACCCGGGTTCAATTCCCGGCGGCTCCACAGAACGCATTTCCCCAGTTCAGAAATGAGCTGGGGTTTTGCCGTGCTCGATTAACAAGCTGGAATTGGAATGCCATCCGCTTTCAGATATTTAGGGAGAAAGCCATAATGTGCTTCCCAAACATGGTGCTGGTTTAGTTTATTATGCAGGGGGTTACCAGTTTCGACCCTCCGATCTAGGGCAACCGCGCATCGTTCAGCGGCTAGCTTAGAAGTGAACGCCCCCACTAGTTCTGGGTCAAAATCGTCTGCTCTTCTTTCTTCCTCCTGGGCAGGTCCAGATCGGAAAACCAGAAAGATTACATCGGAAGGGAGTTTTCTGAGTAGGGTCCTATACCAGTCTTTAATGGTTACTTCTTCAATCCAGCAGCTGTACATTTTTGATTCTACATATTCGGCCATTGCGTCTGCTTGTTTTCGATTACGTGCGACACCGACGAAGTCTTCTTGAAGAGTTTCTTTTTGGTGAGAGAAGAGTGCGAGCACGCTCGGGTATGCAGCTTTAAGCATGGGGCCTCCTCAGGCTCTACAGGAGGTGCGAAATGTATCAGTATTAATGACGGCATGATAGGTTACCCCGTTGGCGACTACTGTGCCTACCGTATTGCCGATGAAAGAAGTGTTGACTAGACCTTTACATTGGAATTCAATATTTTTTTGTTCTAGTCGCGCTGCGCCTCTGTTTGTCGAACGGGTGGGGACTCCGTGCTTAAGGCTAGCGTCTTTCCACCACAAATAATATTTATACTTTAGTCTACTTTCGTGCCGAATGGATTGAACCTTTTGGTTGCAGATGGTAACTGGTTTAAATCCAATTACTCGAGCATCCCCGTTGTTGGTCCTTGTTCTCACGTGTATATTTCTCGGAATTAGTGTACAAGGGCCAAATCTTTGAGAAAGGGCGTAAGGTTGTGTGATTTTATCCTTCTGGTTTATTATTCTTATTGCTTCGGAGGGGGTATCTGACTGAATGTACTCTATCGATTTTTCTAGTTCAGGAAGAGGGGGCTTGTTTTCAGATGTTATTGGAGTCGGAGGGCTGGGTATCGGACCGCTGCCCATTGCTATCGATATGACGCTCACGATGGATAAGAATGGGTGAAAGTGTGACATATTATCCCTTGTAGTCTGTTTTGTGTGGAATGTACTGGAGTCGGCTTTGATTGGGTGCCAAGTTTGCTTGTCTCGGTGAATAGAGCTTCAACGCTCGAGGTGAAAGACGCTGTCCATAGTATATTGCGCTTCTGAAGAGCTTGAAGGTTTTAGTGGGCAGTGTCTGGAAGAGGAGAGGTAGGAACGTATTTAGGCGAAGGTTTTCGCTGACTACAAGGAGGGCATGTGTGCCTGATCGGTTAGACTTGCCCGCATGGTAGCGCCCGAGACACAACCGCAACCCAGCTGGCGCTTTGCCGGGACCTTCCGGCCGTATCAACAGCGTATCCTCGAACGCTTCGATGACCTGAAGCAGGATCACCGCATCCACGTCGTTGCCGCGCCTGGATCCGGCAAGACGATTCTCGGCCTGGAACTTATCTGCCGCCTCGGCAAACCAGCCCTGATCCTGGCTCCCACCATCACTATCCGCGACCAGTGGATCGATCGTTTTGCAGCGCACTTCCAACACAACGGCGCATCGAACCCGCGGGAGTGGTGTTCCACCTCGCTACACAACCCGGCCTTCCTGACGGTCATCACCTACCAGGCGCTGTACTCCGCATACACCCAGGCGCTCGACGAGGAAACGGGGGAGGACTTCGCGGACCTCGACATCCTGGACGCAGTCCGCGACATCGGAACGGTGTGCCTCGACGAAGCACACCACCTGCGCTCCCAGTGGCACCGCGCCCTGACAGCCTTCATGGAACAGCTGGGCCGCCGAAAAGCAGTGCCCAACACCATCGCGCTCACGGCTACCCCGCCGTACGATTCCACCCCCAGCGAATGGCAACGCTATGAACAGCTGTGCGGCCCTATCGACGAGGAAATCTTCGCCCCCGAACTCGTGGCCGCCGGTAACCTGTGCCCGCATCAGGACTACGTCTACGTTACGAAGCCCAGCCAGGCAGAAGAGCAGGAAATCGCCGAGCTGCGTCGGCGTGGAAACGAAGTGTTAGTAGACCTGCAACGGCAGGGGATTTTGGCGCAACTGGCGGAGGATCTCGGCCAACTCACGGACGAACAGTTGCAGGTGGCCCTCGACGACGAGGAGAATTTCTACGCCCTCAAAATCCTTCTTGCCGCTGCTGGGCATCCGATTGCGCCACATGTCCAGGCGATACTCAGCGAAAAGCGCCCGGAACTCGCCGGCGAGCTGGGGCTGCAGTTCGTCATCGATCACCCCGACTTCTTCCGCGCCAGCTCTTCAGTGGCCTCCGCTCTGCGGGCCAACAATCTGCTGAACAAGGGGAAGATTTCCGTCACCGGGGAGACGAGGGTCAACAGCATCCTCACCCATTCCGCGGGCAAAATCCGCGCCGTTAGTGACATTGCCGAAGAAGAAGTCTCCGCGATGTCCGACAACCTGCGCCTGGTGATCCTCGCGGATTACGTCCAACGGGATTACCTGTCCAGCGTGGGCAGCGACGATGCCCTGGTCCACGTGGGCGTCATCCCCATCTTCGAAGCACTGCGACGGCGCGTAGGAGGTACCGCAAGGATCGCCGCCATCAGTGGTTCGGTGATCGTCATCCCGCGGGCGGCGCTGGACGAGGTGAAGCGCTTCGCGGTGGACCTCGATGGGGAAGTCACCGCCACCAAGAACCTCAACGACGAGTATGTGGAGGTGCGCTTTTCCGGCGGCACGCGGGTATCCGTTCCCGCCATTACCCGCGCCTTCCAGGAAGGACTGTTCACGATCCTGGTGGGCACCGCCGCCCTGCTGGGGGAGGGGTGGGATTCACCCTGCGCCAATGCGCTCATCATCGCCAGCTCCGTGCGGGCGTTTATGCTGACCAACCAGATGCGCGGCCGGGTGATCCGGGTGGATCCCGCCGTTCCAGATAAGACCGCGAACATTTGGCATATCGCAACGTGCGAACCGAGCCAAGGTGCCGGGCGCGGGACATGGCTCGACCAGGCGGTACAGAGCGGGGCGCAGGCGCTGAACGTCGGTGCGGGGGAGTCGCTCGAAGTCCTGGGCTCGCACGACGTGCGTTCGCTGCAGAAGCGCTTCGAGGCCTTCGTCGCGCCGCGTGCCGATGCGCCAGTGATCGAGAACGGCTTCGAGCGCTGCTTCGCCGAGCCACCCCTGCGCGCCTATCGCAGCATCGATGCTGCCAACGAACAGATGCTGGCCCGAGCCTTCCGCCGGGATCTCATGCGCAACCAGTGGCTAGAGGCATTGGGCATGGGGAATGTGCCGGATGGCCAGCCCTACGAGATGCAGTTCCACGTCGACGTTGAAAAGCCCGCCTCGGCCGGAGTAGTGCCGTACCTGGACGTTATCCTGGGCTACATCTTCTTCCTCGCGGTCATGTTCGGGCTGGCGGTGGGGCGCGTTCTGCCGCACCTCCCGGTCGGGGGACAGTGGCTGGCTTTCGGGGTGCTTGCGCTGCTCGGTGGCGCTGCGGCGCTAATGCGCACGCGGAAAGTCCAACAGCTGACAGATACCACCAAGCGCCTGAAGGCCGAGGCCACGGCGTTAGCGCGCACGCTGAGCGCACTCGGCTTGATCGAAACTCGCAACCTCATGGCCATCGTCGACGAAGGGGCTGTCGGGGCGAATGTGCGCCTGTCCGGCGGGACCTTCGCCGAAAGGAAGCTTTTTGCGGACGCCATGTCTCAGCTGTCTGGGGAAGTCCGTAACGCGCGCTATCTGATTACGCCCGCGCATCACCTCCACATCCGCGGAATCTTCTGCGCCCAGTCTGTGCCTGATGTTATCGGCACGCGCCGGGAGAACGTGGATGAATTCGTGGGGCAGTTAGAGCGCGTGGGGCTGCCGATGCGCGCGGTATTCACCCGCAATTCGGAAGGGCGGGAGTTCTTGCTGCAGGCGCGAAAGCTCAGCGGTGCCAATATTGCAGCCCGCCTGACGAAACAGACACGGCGCTACGGACGGTAGCTACTGTTGGGATTTCCTATTGTCTGGCCCCTCACACTACTCTAAGGTGCATGAACGCAGTCCTCGTTGCCGTCGTCGTCATGCTGGCCCTCGCCCTGCTTCGGGTGCATGTGGTGTTGGCGCTGTTCATCGGAGCTCTTATCGGTGGTCTCCTTAGCGGCCTTGGCCTCGATGCCACGATGGTGGCATTCCAAGAAGGCCTTTCCGGCGGCGCACAAATTGCACTGAGCTATGCCCTCCTTGGCGCCTTCGCGATGGCCGTAGCCAGCGCAGGACTGCCCAAGCTTTTGGCAGATTCGATCTTGGGGCGACTGGGCGTCACAAACGAAGAAACAAAGAGTCGCGCCGTCGCCGCAACGAAATGGCTGATGCTGGCAGGCATCCTCGCAATGGCCGTGATGAGCCAGAACCTCATCCCCGTGCACATCGCGTTCATTCCGCTGATCATTCCGCCGCTGTTGAGCGTTTTTAATAAGCTGCAGCTGGACCGCCGCCTGGTCACCTGTATCCTGACGTTCGGCCTGATCACCACGTACATGTGGATTCCGCTGGGCTTCGGTTCGATCTTCCTGAACGACATTCTGATGGCTAACATCTCCAAAGCGGGTATGAACACTGACGGCATCAACGTGATGTCGGCAATGGGAATCCCGGCGCTGGGCATGCTCTGTGGCCTGTTGGTGGCGGTGTTTATTACGTACCGCAAGCCACGCACGTACGAGGATCGCCCGATCACGGATGCCGGGACCACATCGGACGAGGAGATCTCCCGCTACAAGATCTTCGTTTCCATCATCGCGATTATCGCGACCTTCGCCGTGCAGGTAGTTATGCAGTCCATGGATATGGAGGCTAATTCGCTTCTGATCGGCGCCCTGGTTGGCTTGACGATCTTCATGGGTACCGGCGCAGTTGATTGGAAGAAGGCCGACGATGTCTTCACCGCTGGCATGCGCATGATGGCCTTGATCGGCTTCATTATGATCACCGCTCAGGGCTTCGCCGAAGTCATGAAGGCTACCGGCGAGGTCGAAAGCCTGGTCAACACCTCCGCCGATCTGTTCGCGGGCAACAAGGCCGCCGCCGCGCTGGTGATGCTGCTGGTCGGCTTGGTGGTCACCATGGGCATTGGCTCTAGCTTCTCCACCCTGCCGATTGTCGCAACGATCTACGTGCCTTTGTGCGCGTCGATGGGCTTCTCGCCGCTCGCTACTGTGGCGATCGTGGGTACTGCGGGTGCTCTTGGTGACGCCGGCTCCCCGGCCTCCGACTCGACCCTAGGCCCCACGTCGGGCCTGAACGCGGATGGCCAGCACGACCACATCCGGGATTCCGTGATCCCGACGTTCCTGCACTTCAATATTCCGCTGCTGATCGCCGGCTGGGTCGCGGCGATGGTTCTATAGCGAAGCCGCGCGCTCCAGCCGCGCTGGGGCGCCTTAGTAGCGCACCACCAGGTTGCGCGCGTCCGTCGGCCCCAGCAGGATCTCCGGCGCCAGACCGAAGTTGGTCCAGCGGGTACGGCTGGCCCAGTCCAGAGCCTCCTCACCCATGTTGTGACGGAAGTTCACGGCAATGCCGTCGGAGTAAAAGCGCAGCTGCGTGGCGCCGGTGGGCCAGTTCTTCGCCGCCGGAGTCTCCAGGAAAACCGCGTGGGTATCCAAGTCCGGCTTATCGCGGTGGGCGCGGTGGGTGTGGCCCGCCAGCACCAGCTTCACGCCCGGGGCTGCTTGGATCATCTTCTGCAGTCGGATCAAATCCGGGTCGCGCAGGATGAAAGCAGGTCCGGCGGCGTTCGACCAGCCGGCTTCGCGCGTCATGGGGTGGTGCAGCATCAGAACGGTCGGTTTGTTTGGATCGCGGCGCAGGAAGCCTTCGATCTGACGGAACTGCTGTGGCTCGATCCGCCCGCCGGACTTATCCAGCTCCGTGGAATCGATGCCGATCACGCGCACGCCCGCGGGCTCCAGATCCATCATCCAGGCCTGCTGCCGGGGTTCGAAAACATCGCCGAAGGGGTCGAAGTGCTCCTTGCCATAAGGAGTAGCAGTCTCGTATCCAGAGGAACCGTCCGCCTTGTGCGGGCGGTCGTGGTTGCCACGGGTCACGCGCCATGTGCCGGAGAACTTGTCCAGCATCTCCTTCGCACGACGGACCTCGGCCGGGCGGGCCTCGCTGGTCACATCGCCGTTGACAAACAGGTGCGTGGCTCCGTAAGCCTCGGCGGTCTGAATCACCGCGTCCAGGCACACCTCCGGGTAGGGTGCAGATTTTGGATTAGGTACCGCCGGTGGTGGAAAGCCATCGAACCACAGACCATCTTGGGCCTCACCCATGTGTAGGTCGTTTGCCACAATGACGGTCTGCAGCAGGTCACCGGATAGACGCGGCAGGGTGGTGAACTCCCGCTTGTTCTCCTGGAAGTAATTGTGCGTCGCGTTGGCTTCGACCCCGTGGGAGGAAGCGCTGAAACGATACGTCGTCTCGGGCTGCAGTCCTTCGACCGCCATGATGTGGAAGAAGGCATTCTTTTCGGAGCGGACGATCTTCGTATCCTGTGGGTTGTCCTCCGGCCACACGCGCAGCGTGCCTTCGGTCGGCATGCCCACGGGGCGTTCTGCGATGCTGACCTTCGCATCCCACGTCAGCCAGCTGATCGTCGCCGAATCCTCCGTGACAGTCACGACCTGCAGGTCGCCAGCCAGGAACTTGCCCTTCGGGCCGGAACCCTTACGGCCCATCACCCAACCGGTCTCGGAGCTACCGATGTTGCTTGGGGTGTAGCTGGCCGAGCTGGCCATATTCGGCGTATTCGCCGAACCCAGCGCCGAGCTACCGGTCAGCCCGCTGCCCGCGAGGTCGCTACCGGCCAGGCCGGAACTGCCCGCACCCGTGCCTGGAGCAGCACCCGCATTGGCAAGCGGCCCCACCACGAAAGCTGCGGAACCGGCGCTGAAGCCAAGCGCTTTGAAGAATCGGCGTCGAGAAAAAGAACCTTTATTGCCCATAAGCGCACAGGGTAAAAGTCGTGCGTGACAAACAACCGGCCTTTAGGCAGCGGGAAGGGAAAGGCCTAGCGAATACTGGGTTAACTGCGAGGAACCGAAAGTAGCTAGTTGATTTTTTGCTCGTGGCCCGCCCAGGCCTCCTCACGCAGCTCATTCTTGCGCACCTTGCCAGTGGAGGTGCGGGGAAGCTCGTCCAGAATCCGTACGTCACGTGGCACCTTATAGCCCGCGATGTGGGCACGGCAGTGGGCGATCACGGCCTCTTCCACCGCGGACTGATCCGCACCATGAGCCTCCGGGCGCAGCACCACATACGCGCGTGGGCGCTCGCCCCACTTTTCATCCGGCACGCCGATCACAGCGCAGTCGGAGACATCCGGATAGCTAATAACGGCCTGCTCAACCTCGATGGTGGAGATGTTCTCGCCGCCGGAAACCACCACGTCCTTCGCTCGGTCCATCAGCTGGATATAGCCATTGGGGTGCATTACGCCCAGGTCGCCGGTGTGGAACCAACCGCCACGGAAGGCATGTGCAGTGGCCTCTTCGTTGTTGAAGTACCCGGCCATGATGCCGTTACCGGTCAGCACAATCTCACCCAACGTCGCACCGTCGGCGGGTACGTCGATAAGTGCCTCGTCCTGGCCTTCCGTCGGCTCGATCACGCGCACATCCTCGTTGGTAATGGACGCCACACCCTGGCGCGCCTTCAGCACCGCGCGACGGCGAACCGTCATGTCCTCCCACTCGGGTTGTGCCTCGCAGACGGTAAACGGGCCGTAACTTTCGGTCAGACCGTAGACGTGCGTGACTTCCACGCCGATGTTCTCGCAGCGGGTGATGGTCGTCGGGCTCGGAGGTGCGCCTGCTGTGGTCACGCGCAGGTTTGTTACCCGGCGCTTGTTTTCGTCGTCTACCAGGGTGTTTAGTACAGCCGGTGCGCCACACATAGCGGTCACGCCCTCGGTGCGGATGAGTTCCCACATCTCAGGGCCACGAACCGCGCGCAGCGCCACTTGGGTTGCACTGACGGCCATAGCTGCCCAACCCGTGCACCAGCCGGAGCAGTGGAACATCGGCAGGGTCCACAGATACACCGTGTCGTGGCTGAAATGCTGGGTATGAGCCTGCCCTAGCGCGTTCAGGTATGCGCCGCGGTGGGTGTAGATCACGCCCTTCGGCTTGCCGGTTGTGCCGGAGGTGTAGTTAATCGCGATGGTTTCGTTCTCGTCACGCACGCGGTAGGGCAGAGGCTCTTCATCGCGATGCTCGGCCAGGTACTCACTAAAGGTCGTTACTAGTGACGCCCCTTCGGGGTCAGTAGCTGGGCTATCAACCTGGGGCTCCACGCCTTCCTTATTGGCGATGTACACCGCGCGGCGGAGTTTTCTTTCTCCGGAAGCGAGGATGGGGTCGATAAAATCCTTTTCTCCAATGAGTACGTCGATGGAGGCGTGATCGAGAATGTAGTTGACTTCCGCCGGAGCCAGACGGGTATTGATCGGTACGGTCACTGCACAGGCCAGCGGCACGGCGAACTGTGCCAGCAGAGCCTCGTAGCTATTGGCGGCGAGAATGCCTACACGATCGCCTTCGGCCACGTGGTCGGCGATCAGTGCGTGAGCAAAGGCTTGCGCATCTTGGTTGAACTCCGCAAAGGTGATTCGGCGTGGCCCGTCGATCGCGGCTACCTTGTCCGGGTGAACCTGGGCGGAACGCTGCAAGAAGCGCAGGGGAGTAAGTGGTGCGTTAAGGCCGTGTTGCGATGCGAAAGTCATGCCCGAGACTGTAATTTAGATCACTCCCGTGCGAGGCGAAATCATAAAAACAGAGGGACTTAGAACTGCCTGCAGGTGCCCTCATTAAAGCGCGCTGCGCCAGGGGTTCTTGGTATCGATGAGGAACTTCTCGACATCTGCCGGGCGTGCCCGCAGGGTGGGGTCGAAGGCCAAGTACGCCTTGGTTTCTCGGGCGATAAGGCCGGAGAGGATCAGCAGACCCACCAGGTTCGGTAGTGCCATCAGGCCATTGGCAATATCTGCGAAAGTCCATGCCAATCCGATCTCTGTGGTCGCGCCAACAAAGACCACACAGGTAAACAGCATGCGATAGGGCAGGGAAGCCCAGGGGCCAAAGGCCCGCTCTGCGTTGCGCTCGCCATAGTAGGACCACCCCAGGATGGTGGAGAAAGCGAAGAAGACGATGGAGAGGGAGACGATAGTGCCGCCCCACTCCGAGCCGATGCTCTTGCTGAACGCCTGAGCTGTCATGTTGGCCGCATTGTCCTCACCGGTATCCCACACACCGGTGGTGATGATCACCAGGCCGGTCATCGTCACCACAATGATCGTGTCGATAAAGGTCTGAGTCATAGACACCAGGCCTTGACGCACGGGGTGGGTGGTCTTTGCCGCTGCAGCGGCAATTGCAGCCGACCCCATGCCCGACTCATTGGAGAAAATGCCACGAGCCACACCCATTTGCATAGCCAGCATGATCCCCGAGCCTAGGAATCCACCGGTTGCAGAGGTTCCCGTAAAGGCGTCACTAAAAATAAGTCCGAAAGACGCCGGGATGTCATTGGCGTGCAGCGTCAGCACCACAAGTCCACCGCCGATATAAATAAGGATCATGAGTGGCACGAACGCCGAGGTGACCTTACCGATCGAGCCAATGCCGCCCAACAGCACCGCACCCACGAGCACGAACATCACCGCGCCGGTGACCGTGGGGCTGACATTAAAGGTATCTTCCAAACCAGCGGCAACTGCATTGCCCTGTGTTAGGTTGCCGATGCCAAAGGAGGCGATGATTGCCGCGATGGTGAAGAACCACGCGAGGAATTTTCCGAGTCCGCCGGGAATACCTAGCGACAGGTAGCGCTGCGGGCCGCCGGATACGTTGCCCTTTGAATCGGCAACGCGGAAACGCACACCCAGGAATGCCTCCGAATACTTCGAAGCCATGCCCACCAGGCCAGTAACCCACATCCAGAACAGTGCGCCGGGACCACCGACAGAAATTGCAGTGGCCACACCCACAATGTTGCCCACTCCCACGGTCGCAGCCAGGGCAGTGGTGAGCGCCTGGTACTGGGTGATGTCGCCCTCGCCGCCCTCGTCATCGCGGTCGATCAGGCCGTGCCGCAGCGCTACCCACAGTTTGCGGAATTGCACACCACGCAGGCGGAACGTGAGCCAAAGTCCGGTGAGAAGCAGCAGTGGGATGAGTAGCCACTGGCTCCACACAAACTTGTCGATCGAATCCAGAACGTTCTGGAGGTTCTCCGCGAATGAAACGTCTTGCATGAACTACAGACAGTACGCCGGTAGCGGGGAGAGATGAAACGGTTTCCAAAAATTCCTCGATAGGTTCCGCTTTGCGGTTACCCGTTGTTAAAGAGTCATCAAGGGGGCGTTTTTCGGGTGCAAGCGCGCTGAAAAACGGTGCAGAATCGGGCACCATAAATATTGAGCACAAAAATTTGCTTTAAGGCACCACTGCTTCAGGCACCGACCGAAGGATTAAAAATGCACCCACGCGCTGGCCAGCCCGCCACCCCCGAAGACCTCACCGATATCCCAGCCCTGCTCGAGGCCTACTCCGCTACGGTTCCAAACTTGGCTGATCCGGGACAGCGCGTCAGCTTCGGCACCTCCGGTCATCGCGGTAGCGCCTTCGATGGAGCCTTTAACGAGGCACACATCCTGGCAACCACCCAGGCCATCGTCGATTACCGCCGCGAGCAGGGAATCAACGGTCCAATTTTTATTGGCCGTGACCCGCACGCTCTATCTGAACCGGCCGAGGCTACCGCGCTGGAGGTCCTGGCTGGTAACCGCGTGACGGTCAAGGTGGATCAGGAACGCGGTTTTGTGCCCACCCCGTCTGTCAGCTTCGCGATCCTGGAGTACAACAAGCAGCTGCCCGGTGGGCCGGAAGGCAACGACGCTGGCCGCGCCGACGGTATTGTCGTGACTCCCTCTCACAACCCGCCACGTGACGGCGGCTTCAAGTACAACCCGCCGACCGGTGGGCCTGCGGATACCGACGCCACCAGCTGGATTGCCCGCCGTGCCAACGAATACCTGGACGCAAACCTCGCTGGCGTACTGCGTTCCACTTCCACCGAACTAGTGGAGAGCCACAACTACCTGGGCAACTATGTTGCCGCTCTGCCGGAGGTTATCGACATCGAGGCTATCCGCAACGCAGGCGTGCGCATCGGCGCCGATCCCATGGGTGGTGCCTCCGTGGCGTATTGGGACCGTATCGCTGATGTGCACGGCCTCGATCTCACGGTTGTCAACCCCACCATCGATCCCGCCTTCGGTTTCATGACCTTGGACTCTGACGGCAAGATCCGCATGGATTGCTCTTCGCCGTCCGCGATGGCCTCGCTGGTCGATTCTGTCGCAGGCGCCGGCGGGTCTTCCTATGACATCGCTACTGGTAATGACGCCGACTCCGACCGCCACGGAATCGTCACCCCAGACGCAGGCCTGATGAACCCAAATCACTACCTTGCCGTGGCCATCGAATACCTCTTTAGTCACCGTGAGAACTGGCCGCAAGAGGCCGCCGTGGGCAAGACCCTGGTGAGCTCCTCGATGATTGACCGCGTTGTGGCTCGTATGGGACGCAACCTGATGGAGGTTCCGGTCGGGTTCAAGTGGTTCGTGCCGGGGCTGGTCAATGGATCCGTGGGCTTTGGCGGAGAAGAATCCGCCGGTGCTTCCTTTCTACGTCGCAACGGGCAGGTCTGGTCCACTGATAAGGACGGCATCATCGCTGACCTGTTGGCGTCCGAAATTAAGGCAACGACCGGCAAGAGCCCTTCAGAGCGTTATCGGGAGCTGGCCGAGGAACTAGGCGCGCCGCAGTACAAGCGCATCGATGCCCCGGCCAACCGCGAGCAGAAGGAGCGTCTGAAGAAGCTCAGCGCCAACGACGTAGAAGCAACCGAATTGGCGGGGGAGAAGATCGAGTCGATCTTGACGGAGGCTCCAGGCAACGGCGCGGCTATTGGGGGAGTGAAGGTGACCACCGAAAACGCTTGGTTTGCCGCCCGCCCAAGCGGTACGGAGGACAAGTACAAGATTTATGCTGAGTCCTTTAACGGTGCCGACCACCTGGAGAAGGTGCTGGAGGAGGCGCAGGTTGTCGTGGATGGCGTGCTGGGCTAGACCCACAACATTGGGGCGGCCTCTTCCCCGGGGCAATCGCTGCAGGTTTGCGTAAAATCACGGGGTCGATTCAGTGTTTTGCCAGACTCTTGCGATACCCTCATGCGCAGTAGACACGTCACCATTTCGGAAAGGAACACTCGGTGAGCCAGAAAATTAAGGCCCCTAATGCATCTAAAGGGGGCAACGGCTTCCTGTGGGGAATCATTGCAATTCTCGTCATTGCAGCTGTAGCCATTGGTTTCATTGTGTACAACAACCAGAAGCACAAGGTCGATAACATTAGCCTGCCGAACGACGAGGTAAAGGTGAAGATGACGGCCAAGGACAGCATCGTCACCCTGGAAGCAGAGAATGCAGGCGACAACGTGCCGACCGTCGAGGTCTTCGAGGATTTCAGCTGCCACTACTGCGCGCAGCTGGAGACCGCCTCTAGCGACGATGTGAAGAAGGCACTGGAAGACGGCAAGGTGAAGGTGAAGTTCCGCTTCCTGAACTTCCTGGATCGTGGCGACGAGTCCGGTCCTTCCACCCGTGGTGCGGCTGTCGCCTGGGCAGTGGCAAAGACTGGTGACGTGGATGCGTTTTGGAACCTCCACCGCCTGATGATGGAAGAGCAGTCCACCGTTACCCGTCAGTGGGAGTGGGACGATCTGGCTAACGCTGCAGACAAGATGGGCGTAGACGGCGGCGTGGTTGAGAAGATTCGTGACAAGTCCGTTAAGGACGAAGGCGCGAAGATCTCCCGCGAGAATGACAAGGAAGTCGAAAAGCGAGAAGGTGACGTCTCCTCGCCACTGCTGTACAAGAATGGCAAGCGCTTCGATCCACCGATGAATCCGGATGAGACTCTGGGCTCCTGGGTTCCGACTGTGCTGGAAGGCAAATAGCGCTCAAGCGATTGCTACCCCAGCGCAACCAGGCGATTTGGAGAAGTTAATTCCAGTGTTGTAGCTTTAACACCGTTCGCTTCACAGGGATTTAGAAGTAAATCGCCTGGTAGGCAGCGGGGCTATGGCGCAGCTGGTAGCGCACCACACTGGCAGTGTGGGGGTCACGGGTTCGAATCCCGTTAGCTCCACTGGATTCCAACCCCCGGTCTTCACCGACCGGGGGTTTTGTTGTATCTGTCACCGCTGGAAAAGGGGAGTAGCGCGCACAGCGTGCTAATCTGTTCTCAATGGAAATCGCCCAGCTCAGGGAGTTTACCGAGGTGAAAGGGCTCCGCTGTGGCTGTCTCAACTACCGCTTCATAGCAACGATGCGGTTCGAGACAGGTGTGGGCGTCACAAACAATCAGAGAGAAAACTCATGAACGGTCTAGGAGCGACGAAGCGCTTCGGTATTACCTTCCTGGTGCTATCCACGATCGGGCTGATCTTCTCCGCCTTGATCATGCACGACAAGCTGCAGATGGCGCTGAACCCCGACTTCAAGCCAGCCTGCACCTTCAACGAGGTGATCTCGTGTACGGACGTGATGGCCTCGGATCAGGCATCTGCGTTCGGGTTCGCCAACCCCTTTATCGGTCTGATTGGTTTTCCGGTGATGATGACCTTGGCCGTGATGCTCATCGTCGGCGCGAAGCTCCCGCGCTGGATGTGGTACTGCACGCTGGCGGGGTTGGCGCTGGGCGTGGTGTTTGTGCACTGGCTGGCCTATGCTGCGATCTACTCCATCGGCGCGCTTTGCCCTTATTGCATGGCGGTGTGGGCCGCGACGCTGCCGATGTTTGTGATGACCTTGGTGCACATCCTGCGCGAACAGCGTCGTGAAGCGGGGGAGGGCGTTCCTCACTCCGCACTGGGAATGCCACTGCTGGTAATTGTGGCTTGGTTCCTAGCCTTCACCGCACTGATTCTGGATCAGTTCGTGTTCTAACTAGTCTGCCTGCCACCAGTTGTCGTGAGGAACAACCGGCAGATGCCGCTTGTGACGCGACCGGAACCACAGGCCTTCGATGTGCTTAGCGACCTGCGGATCTAGGTCTGCGGCACCATTGGTGCTTTCCAAGTAATCGTCAAGCTGCGTGTACGTCACACCTAGCGCCTCTTCGTCGGGCAGGGCAGGACGATCTTCTTCCAGGTCGGCGGTGGGGACTTTCTGCCAGGTGCTATCGGGGGCGCCGAGGTGCTGCAGTAGGGCTGCGCCCTGTCGCTTCGTGAGTCCCGCCAGTGGCATGAGGTCTGCCGCGCCGTCGCCGTGTTTGGTGTAGAACCCCGTGATTGCCTCTGCTGCATGATCTGTGCCTACAACCAATCCGCCGAGTTCGCCGGCGAGCGCATATTGTGCGATCATGCGCTCGCGCGCCTTAATATTGCCCTTGTTGAAGTCGCTGACGTGCGAAATGCCGAGGGCCTCGCTCGTTGCTCGCGCTGCTTCGTCAGTGGCACCCTTAATGTTGACGGTGACGCCCATACTCGGTGCGATAAACTCCAGCGCAATCTGTGCGTCGTCCTCGTCTGCCTGGACTCCATAGGGCAGGCGCACGGCGCAGAAACGGTATGGCTGATCGGCAGCTTGGTCATTGGTGGCCTGTTCATTGAGGCGATCACATGCTAACTGGCATAGCTTGCCTGCGAGCGTGGAGTCCTGGCCGCCGGAGATGCCCAGCACTAGGGTTCGGGTGCGTGTGGCCTGCAGATAGTTGGCGATGAACTGCACACGACGTTCCACTTCAGCGGCCGGGTCGATAGTGGAGCGAACCCCCAGTTCTTCGATAATGCGCGCGTGCAGAGGGCGCGCATTCGCGGTGTGGGAGGGGCTGGGGATGCCGGTGGACTTTTCAGGTGAAGGGCTCATGCCTTCCGATGCTAGACCGTCCGTCAGCTTATGCACTTATTTGGTTTTGAGTGAGTCGGTGGGTAGACTCATCGTTTGTGTTTGTGCCGGGCGGCATAAGCGGGTTTTTAGCCTGCGTTGCCTGGCGATGTAAAGAAAGTCGATGAGGAAAGGAGCGCCCGATGAAGGTCCGCAAGTCCCTTCGGTCGCTGAAGAACAAGCCGGGCGCTCAGGTCGTTCGTCGCCGCGGTAAGGTCTACGTGATCAACAAGAAGGAACCTCGCTTCAAGGCTCGCCAGGGCTAAAGCCAGAGGGTTCCACTTTCCCCCGTCTTTTCGTTTCAGTGCTCGCGCACTGTTGCGTGAGGCGGGGGATTTTTATTGCTTGGGGGTGGCAAAGATATGGCTTGAGGGGCTTTTGCCAGCTCACAGATGGCTTCTCTGTTTGGTGTAATCCACGCTTTGAAATTACATGCATGTTTTTCATGTGGCTAGATGTAGTGGTGGGAAAATCTACCACCTGCGAATACTCAACTTGTAACTACTAGATGTAGTGTTCAGTGATTAATTGCGACCCAAAATGTTGTGTTTTTGCGGTTGTCTTACACGCTTGTGATGTGTAGTCTTAAGCAAGTCAACGAGGGGCGCGGAACATAAGCCCCGCCAGACGTACACTGACGAAAACCTACACCGATAGCGCCCACAGAAATCATTGTCGCCGGGCCGAACAATCCGAAGTATTTTTGAAGTATTCAGGAGAATGACAGCCACTATGATCACCGTCTACACCAAGCCCGCCTGTGTTCAGTGCAACGCCACCAAGAAGGCTCTCGACAAGGCCGGTCTTGATTACGAACTCGTGGACATCAGCCTCGACGATGAAGCTCGCGACTACGTCATGGCGCTGGGCCACCTGCAGGCACCTGTGGTTGTTGCTGGCGAAGATCACTGGTCCGGCTTCCGCCCCGATCGCATTCGCACCCTGACCGCAGAGGCTGCCTAATCTGCGCGCCAATTGCCTTCACCATCTCCGGTGGAGGCTCTTTTTAGCGCACCACTGACTATGTGCATTGCTGTTTAGGATGAGGCTCAATGCTGATCACGTATTTTTCCTCCACGACAGAGAACACTCACCGCTTTGTGCGGAAGCTCGGTCTACCTTCTAGTCGCATTCCGCTTAAGCGTAGCGACGCCCCCCTGCTGGTCGACCAACCACATGTCCTGATAGTGCCAACGTATGGCGGGGGAGCAGGGATGACAGGAGAGTTTTCGCGCCCAGTGCCGAAACAGGTGATCAAGTTCCTCAATGTGGAGCAAAACCGTAAGTGGCTGCGCGGCGTGATCGCCTCCGGCAACATCAACTTCGGAGCTGACTTCGGAAAGGCCGGGGAGGTGATCTCCGCCAAGTGCCAAGTTCCCTATCTATATCGCTTTGAACTGATGGGAACCGAGGAGGACGTCCAAAGGGTGCGTGCAGGCTTGGCGGAGTTCGAGACTTCTTTGCGAAACGAAGGACGCTGGGAGTTAGCAAGCTGACACAGCGGGTTGAAAAGCCAGCGGAGTAAGAGCTCCGCATCCGCCCCGCGCATGTCCGGGGCACTGATTAGAATCGAAACGAATACATAGGCGCGAATAGACTTTCTTAGCGCGAGTTTTTGAGGAGAACACAAAACACATGACTGGCACCGAGATTGGAAAGACCGTCCAGGAGCCCGTTGACCAGCGGGAGCAGCTGGATTATCACGCTCTGAACGCAATGTTGAACCTGTACAACGACGCGGGAGAGATCCAGTTCGACAAGGATCGTGAGGCTGCTAACCAGTACTTCCTGCAGCACGTGAATCAGAACACTGTGTACTTCCACGACTTGGAAGAGAAGATCAAGTACCTCGTGGACAACGAGTACTACGATCCTGCGGTGTTGAATCAGTACGAGTTCAGTTTCGTAAAGTCCCTGTTTAAGCAGGCTTATGCCAAGAAATTCCGCTTCCAGTCCTTCCTGGGCGCGTACAAGTACTACACCTCCTATACGCTGAAGACCTTCGACGGACGCCGCTACTTGGAACGTTTCGAAGACCGCGTATGCATGGTCGCATTGGGGCTAGCAGCAGGGGATACCGAGTTGGCGTCGAACCTCGTCGACGAGATCATGGACGGACGCTTCCAGCCTGCAACGCCCACCTTCCTCAACATTGGCAAGAAGCAGCGCGGAGAGCCGGTGTCCTGCTTCCTCCTGCGCATTGAGGACAACATGGAGTCGATTGGCCGATCCATTAACTCCGCGCTGCAACTATCCAAGCGCGGCGGTGGCGTAGCACTGTTGCTGTCGAATGTGCGCGAGGCCGGTGCGCCGATTAAGCACATCGAGAACCAATCCTCCGGTGTGATCCCCGTGATGAAGCTGCTGGAAGATGCCTTTAGCTACGCCAACCAGCTGGGTGCCCGTCAGGGTGCCGGCGCGGTATATCTCCACGCACACCACCCAGATATCTTGCGCTTCCTGGACACCAAGCGCGAGAATGCGGATGAAAAGATCCGTATTAAGACGCTCTCTCTGGGAGTGGTCATCCCGGATATCACCTTTGAGCTGGCCAAGCGCAATGACGACATGTATCTGTTCAGCCCGTACGACGTTGAACGCGTCTACGGCAAGCCATTTGCCGATGTCTCCATCACCGAGCACTACGAGGAGATGGTGGAGGATCCGCGCATCCGTAAGTCCAAGATCAATGCGCGCGCGTTCTTCCAAACGCTGGCGGAGATCCAGTTCGAGTCGGGCTACCCGTACATCATGTTTGAGGACACGGTGAACAAGGCCAACCCGATCGAAGGTCGTATCACGCACTCCAACCTGTGCTCCGAAATCCTGCAGGTTTCGACCCCATCGGAGTTCAACGCTGATCTGACGTACAAGACCATCGGCGATGACATCTCCTGCAACCTGGGCTCCATGAACATCGCGAAGGCCATGGACTCTGCGGACTTCTCTAAGACCATCGAGACCGCGATTCGCGGCCTGACCGCAGTGGCAGATCAAACCTCCATCGACTCGGTTCCTTCGGTTCGCCAAGGTAACGACAACTCCCACGCCATTGGCCTGGGACAGATGAACCTGCATGGCTTCCTGGGGCGCGAGCACATCCACTACGGTTCAGAAGAAGCTCTGGACTTCACCAATGCATACTTCGCAGCAGTGATGTACGAAGCTCTGAAGGCATCCAACAAGATCGCCCAGGAGCGTGGCGAGAGGTTCCACAACTTCGAAAACTCCGATTATGCCAGCGGCGAGTTCTTCGACCGCTACGATCCGGCGGAGTTTGCACCGAAGACGGAGCGTATCCGCCAAATCATCGGCAACTCCAGCATCCAGGTGCCAACCGCGCAGGACTGGCAACAGCTGAAGGACGATGTGCAGGCTCACGGTCTATACAACCGCAACCTGCAGGCTATTCCGCCGACGGGTTCCATCTCCTACATCAACAACTCCACGTCCTCGATTCACCCGATCGCCTCCAAGATCGAAATTCGTAAGGAGGGCAAGATCGGTCGTGTGTACTACCCGGCTCCGTACATGACGAACGACAACCTGGAGTACTACGAGGACGCGTACGAGATCGGCTACGAAAAGATCATCGACACTTACGCAGTCGCGACGAAGTACGTGGATCAGGGCCTATCGCTGACCCTGTTCTTCAAGGACACCGCCACCACGCGCGACATCAACCGTGCGCAGATCTATGCGTGGCGCAAGGGGATCAAGACGATCTACTACATCCGCCTCCGCCAGACGGCCTTGACCGGCACCGAGGTTGAGGGCTGCGTGAGCTGCATGCTCTAAGTGGGGAGGGGAGCGGCCTGCTCTAGGTGGAGGGCGGCCTCCACCGAGCATGAAAAAGCCGACTGGGAGGAATCCCAGTCGGCTTTTGTTATTGGCCGTTGAGTGGCCTTGTTAATGGTTGCTAGCGGTTGCCCAGCTCTGCGTCGATGCGCAGCAGGCCGGAACCATCGTTGCCCACCAGCTTGATGCGGTCGATGATGTTGCTTACTGTAGCTTCCTCCTCGATCTGCTCCTCCAGGAAGAAGTTCAGCAGGTTGCGGGAGTCAATGTCGCCAACCTCGTCGGCGGTCTTCACCAGATCGCGGATCAGTGCGGAGACCTTACGCTCGTGCTCGAGGGAAGCCTCGAAGGCATCCAGCGGGGTGGAGATCTTCAGGGAAGGCATCTCAACAGTCTCGATGTCCACGCGCGCCTCGCGGTCCAGCAGGTGCTGTGCGAACTTCTGAGCGTGCTCGCGCTCCTCATCGGCCTGTGCCTGCATCCAGCTGCTCATGCCGTCGAAGGAGAGGCGGTCCAGCTCATAAGCCAGCTGGGTGTAAACCAGCGCAGCCTGGTGCTCGGCGGTGACCTGTTCGTTCAATTGCTTCTGAAACTTCTCGTTGATTTCCATGCAGCTCACCGTACTCAGGGTTTATCCAATCGGCTAGCAAACGCAGGCTACCCTTATATTATCAATGCAGGTCAGAGCCTATTGTATAGTCGGTGAGGCTGTCTTTACTTAGGTTGCCCTGTAAACCAATCCTGACGTGCTCTTTAGGTAGTGACGCCCCCAGCTCTGGGCTGAAATCGGCTCCAGCGCGCGCTGAGGGCGTCATTAAGAAAGACCCCCCAAAATGGGGGTGGTGGCCGAGGGGTAGGCGCGTCGCGGAAACGGGGTACGATGGGGCGAAGTGCACAAGCTGAGGGACAGCAAGAAAATCAGCACGTTCTGTGAGAAGGAGACACGTAAGCGATGAGTGCGCACGCACCCCACACTCCCGTACACCGCGTCGACGGCGATCCGGTATCCGCCATCAACTGGAACAGCATCCCAGATGACAAGGACCTGGAGGTGTGGGATCGCCTCACTGCCAACTTCTGGCTGCCCGAAAAGGTGCCACTGTCCAACGACGTCCCCAGCTGGTCCACACTAAATGACATGGAGAAGCAGGCCACCATGCGTGTGTTCACCGGCCTGACCATGCTGGATACGATTCAGGGCACAGTTGGTGCAGTAAAGCTGATCGAGGATGCTGCCACTCCACACGAGGAAGCCGTCTTTACGAATATTTCCTTTATGGAGAGCGTTCACGCGAAGTCTTATTCCTCTATCTTTATGACGCTGGCCTCTACGCCTGAGATTAACGACGCCTTCCGTTGGTCCGAAGAGAATGAGAAGCTGCAAAACAAGGCAAAGATCATTCTCGACTTCTATGAGGGCGACGATCCGATGAAGAAGAAGATTGCCTCTGTGCTGCTGGAGAGCTTCCTCTTCTACTCCGGTTTCTACCTGCCGATGTACTGGTCCTCGCATGCGAAGCTGACCAACACCGCAGACATTATCCGCCTGATCATCCGCGATGAGTCTGTGCACGGTTACTACATTGGCTACAAGTACCAGCGCGCACTGGAGAAGGAGACCCCGGAGCGCCAGGAGGAGTTGAAGGAGCACACCTTCGACCTACTGCTGGAGTTGTACGACAACGAGGCACAGTACACCGAGGATCTTTATGACGATCTCGGCTGGACAGAGGACGTCAAGCGCTTCTTGCGCTACAACGCAAACAAGGCGCTGAACAACCTGGGCTACGAAGGGCTGTTCCCGGCGGACGAGACTCGTGTGTCTCCGGCGATCCTCTCGGCTCTGAACCCGGGTGGCGACGAGAACCACGACTTCTTCTCCGGTTCTGGTTCCTCTTATGTAATAGGTAAGGCCGAGAATACGGTCGACGACGATTGGGACTTCTAAACAGCGACTTCTCAACAGCGAGGCAGCACCCCCGAAAACGTGGGTTCTGCTGCTTTGGCCTCGTCCCGGGCTATTGAAAATCGCAGTAACGGGATACTATGTAAACATTCTGTGTCCGTTCTGGTCGGTTATTGACGAAATCGACCACGCGGGAACGGTGCAGACGAAACATTCTTTTGGGTGGCTTGCCTGAAGGATCCTGTGAGTTAGCTAGAGCTTGCAGGTGAATAAAGGCAGGTCACGCGTAGTCAGGAGGAAGAATATGACCGCAGTAGCGCCAAGGGAAAGCCATGAGGTTTCCCCGGCTCGGCCTGCGCCTTTCGGTGAGGTGCCACGTGGCAACCTCGCATGGAAGATGCTGACCACGACCGACCACAAGCTCCTGGGCATCATGTACCTAATCATGTCCTTCACCTTCTTCATGATTGGTGGCTTGATGGCCCTGTTGATCCGTATTGAGCTCTTCGAGCCGGGTCAGCAATTCCTGTCCAACGAGCAGTTCAACCAGCTGTTCACGATGCACGGCACGATCATGCTGCTGCTGTACGGCTCTCCGATGGTGTTCGGTTTCGCGAACTACATCATGCCGCTACAGATCGGCGCCCCTGACGTGGCTTTCCCCCGTCTGAACGCCTTCGGCTTCTGGATGACCACCGCTGGTGGTGTCGTGATGCTGCTCGGCTTCCTGACTCCGGGTGGTGCAGCAGACTTCGGTTGGACGATGTACATGCCGCTGGCAGACGTTACGCACTCTCCGGGTGTGGGCTCTGAACTGTGGATCCTGGGTGTCGGCGTCGGTGGTATCGGTACCATCGCCTCCGCCGTGAACATGATCACCACCATCCTGTGCCTCCGCGCACCGGGTATGACCATGTTCCGCATGCCGATCTTCACCTGGAACATCTTCGTTACCTCTCTGCTGGTTCTGCTGATCTTCCCGCTCCTGACTGCAGCTGCACTTGGTGTGTTCTACGACCGCAAGCTGGGTGGCCACATCTACGACGCCGGCAACGGTGGCGCTATTCTGTGGCAGCACCTCTTCTGGTTCTTCGGTCACCCTGAGGTGTACGTCCTGGCACTGCCGTTCTTCGGTATCGTGTCTGAGGTTTTCCCGGTGTTCTCTCGCAAGCCGATGTTCGGCTACGTTGGCCTGGTGTTCGCAACCCTGTCGATTGCTGCACTGTCCATGGCTGTGTGGGCACACCACATGTTCGTGACCGGCGCCGTGCTGCTGCCGTTCTTCTCCTTCATGACGTTCCTGATCGGTGTGCCGACCGGTATGAAGTTCTTCAACTGGCTGGGCACCATGTGGAAGGGTCGCCTGACCTTCGAGACCCCGATGGTCTTCGCCATTGGCTTCTTCGCCACCTTCCTGTTCGGTGGTCTGACCGGTGTTATGCTGGCCTCCCCGGCGCTGGACTTCCACGTTTCGGACTCCTACTTCGTGGTCGCTCACTTCCACTACACCCTGTTCGGTACCGTGACCTACGCTTCCTTCGCAGGCGTTTACTTCTGGTTCCCGAAGATGACCGGGCGCATGCTGGACGAGAAGCTGGGCAAGATCCACTTCTGGCTGGTCACCATCGGCTTCCACACCACGTTCTTGATTCAGCACTGGCTGGGCAACATGGGTATGCCGCGTCGTTACGCTGACTACCTGCCGACCGATGGTTTCACGACCCTGAACCAGGTCTCCACCGTGGGTGCCTGCATCCTGGCGATCTCGATGATCCCGTTCCTGTGGAACGTGTTCAAGTCCTACCGCTACGGCGAGGTCGTAACCGTGGACGATCCGTGGGGCTACGGCAACTCTCTGGAGTGGGCAACCTCCTGCCCGCCGCCGCGCCACAACTTCACCTCCATGCCTCGTATCCGCTCCGAGCGTCCGGCGTTCGAGCTGCACCACCCGCACATGGTCAAGCGTATGCGCGACGAGGCTCATGTCGGTCGCCACTTCTAAATGCACAGTCTGGTGACGCCACCTCACCTCTGCGACTGCCCAGCGCAGTCGCTAGGTCCCTGGCGGCCGAGCAGGTAGAGGCTGCAATACCGCTTCCTGCTCTGGAAGTCGCACACTGAATCCACACCCTAACTACGCAGGGTGTGGATTTTTGTATGTCCGCAGGTTTAGTGAAAGCCCTCGGAAGCTCCATGGCTCAGAGGGAGAAGCTGGAGGAAGCATGTCGTTAGATCGGGAATCTGTTAAATGAAAATCGAGAACAATAAACAAAAAGGCAGGTCAAACGCGTGCGATTGTGGCCGAGCCTAATCTTGCCCGGACAGATTCCCGATTCAGCGACATTATGGTGCTGAATCGTGGTGATTGTGGTGGGGCCTAAGACCTCCAAGACCGCGCCTTCAACATCGCTACAAAAAGAGGCCGAAACTACTGCGAGTTTGAAGGTGGGGAGCGTGAAATGGGGAGCAGTTCAGGTTCAGTTATCACTTCTCGTAGGGAAGTGGGACAATATAGCCCGTGACTACCTCAAATAACGCCAGCAACTCCAACTCTCCCGCCAATCAGCAGTCGTCCACGTCGTCCCAGGCCGCCTCGCGCGCTGCACTCGCCGACGATCCGCACTTCGAGATCGCCCTAGAGGACACCCTGCAGGAAGGCTTAGCTCCCAGTGTTATCACGGTCACCGGCCCCGATCGGCCGGGCGTATCCGCGGCCTTCTTCCGCGTACTATCCTCCTACGGGGTTCAACTCCTCGACATTGAACAGTCAGTCTTCCGAGGAAAGCTATCGCTGGCGGCGCTAGTGGGCGTCGGACAAGAAGACCTAGAGCCTCTCGGCGAAGGGCTGGAGGAAACTCTCGCATCCTATGGAATGCGAGTCAGCGTGGAAGCCGACGATAATCTGTCGAGCACGCGCCCGCACTCGACGCACGTGATGGTCGTGCTGGGGCGTCCGCTGACTGCGACTCATATTTCCCGCATCGGCCAAACTCTGGCTGACTACGGTGCGAACATCGACACGATTACCGGTATTGCCGACTACCCAGTCACTGGGCTGGAGCTGAGCCTTACAGTCGCCAACCCAGCACCCGGTGGCGGTGTGCCCCTGCGCAAAGCACTTGCAACGCTCACCACGGAGGTAGGAGTGGATATCGCTATCGAGCGTGCGGGGTTGTCCCGCCGCGCCAAGCGCCTCATCTGCTTCGATGTTGATTCGACCCTTATTCAGCACGAAGTCATTGAGATGCTGGCCGCCTACGCAGGCCGCGAAGCGGAGGTTGCCGCGGTCACAGAACGCGCCATGCGTGGCGAGTTAGACTTCGCTGAATCCCTCCACGAGCGCGTCAAGGCACTGGCCGGTTTGGAAGCCTCAGTGGTGGAGAAAGTAGCACGTGACATTCAGCTGACCCCCGGTGCCCGCACGACTATCCGCACCTTGAAGCGTTTGGGGTACAAAACGGGTGTGGTTTCCGGTGGTTTTATCCAGGTCATCGAACCACTGGCACGCGAGTTGGACCTGGACTTCGCCCGCGCCAACACCCTTGAAATTATTGATGGCAAGCTCACTGGTCGGGTCATCGGCCCTGTGATCGACCGCCAGGCCAAGGCTGAGAGCCTGAAGGAATTTGCTTGGTCCAACGGAATTAAGTTGAACCAGACCGTCGCCGTAGGCGATGGTGCCAACGACATTGACATGCTGTCTACCGCGGGTCTGGGCATTGCGTTCAATGCAAAGCCAGCGCTCAAGGAGATCGCCGATACCTCGGTGAACTACCCCTTCCTCGATCAGGTGCTGTTCATCCTGGGGATTTCCCGCCACGAAATCGAGGATGCGGATCTACGCGACGGTACTTACCGCCGCGTACCTATCGTCGAAGATTAATTGACGCCGTCGCGCTCGCGGAGCTCGCGGCGAAGGATCTTACCGGTGGAGGACTTGGGGATTCCCTGCACGAATTCCACAATGCGAATCTTCTTGTAGGGAGCCACGCGCTCCGCAACGAAATCCATCACCTGCTGCTCGTTGAGTGCAGATCCTCGCTGGGCAACAACGAATGCCTTCGGCAGCTCTTCACCATCTGAAGCGCGATGTACGCCGACGACGGCGGCATCAGCGATCTCGGGGTGGCTCAACAGTACGGACTCTAGCTCTGCGGGCGGAACCTGGTAGCCTTTGTACTTGATCAGCTCCTTCAAGCGATCCACAATATGGACGTTGCCCTCTGGATCGGAGTTAGCCAGATCGCCAGTGCGCAGCCAACCGTCGCCCGGTAGCGCGACTGCGGTTTCCTCCGGCTTGTTCAGGTATCCGGCCATGATCTGCGGGCCGCGAACCCAGAGCTCACCGACCTCGGAGACACCCTCCGCGGGCAGCGGGATCTCTTCCAGGGTTTCCGGATCCACCAGCTTGCTTTCCGTGTTTGCGCAAGGCTTGCCGATGGAACCACGGTTAATGTCCTTGGATACGTTGGCATGTGCCAGCGGCGAAGTCTCAGTCATGCCATAGCCCTGCTGCACATGAATGCCCAAGCGCTTTTCCAACGCCAAGGCCAGGTCCTCATCCAATGTTGCAGCACCGCTAAAGAAGCTGCGCATTTGAGAAAGGTCATAGTTATCCACCATGGGGTGCTTGGCCAGCTGGACTGCAATAGGCGGCGCGATAAGAGTAAAGGTCACCCCGAACTTCTGGTGGTGCTCCAGGAAACTCTGCAGCTCAAAGCGCGGTACAACGACCAGCGTGGCGCGCTGCGCCAATGCCAGGTTCACCAAAGCGGTCAGACCGTAGATGTGGAAGAACGGCAGCACGGCGTAAACCTTGTCCTCCGGGCGCACAAGGTGAATGTCTTGCCCCTGCTGTACGTTCGCAACCAACTGACGGTGCATCAAACGCACTCCCTTTGGCAACCCGGTGGTACCAGAGGAGTAGGGGAGTACTGCCAGATCCTCATCCGGGTTAATCTCCACCGCGGGAGCCGTGCGGCGCTCCGCCATAATCTGTTGCATGCCCTTCGATGTATCCAGGAAGACGATGTTGTCCTCCTCGATTCCTGCATCCTTAGCCCCCTGAGCCGAGGCGTCACCAAGCGCGGCAACGGTGAGCAGCATCTTCGCGCCAGAGTCCTTCACCTGCTCCGTCACGCTTTCCGGCGTAGAAAGCAGAGATAGGGGAGAAGGAACTGCACCAATGCGCCACAGGCCGTACGCTGCGACGATAAAGTTCAAGGAGTTGGGAAGGTGTAGCGCTACTACGTCTCCCTTTTTGATGCCCTTGCTGGCTAGCCAGCCCGCCGTGGACTCAATGTAGTTCTGCAGCTGGGCAAACGTCGTTTCGGAGCCATCGGCAATGTCGATGACGGCAACCCGGTCTTCCTCCTCGGTGGAGAGGTTGCCGAAGATGTAATCGTAGAGCCCCAGCGGGCTGAGGTCGATGTCTGGGCGGTCGCTCTTAATGGGCATTGCGGCGGGCTCCTATCCGTACGCGGTTGTTCTTCCTCCCCACTCTAGTCGCCGTATGCTGTTACCGGCGTCACTTCTTTGGTTTTGGTTGTCTAACGTTTGGGGTGGTGTTAAACCAACCAGCTGGTCATCAAGGTTTTCCTGTTGAACTATGTGCAACATGGTGCATAATCTTTTAAAGCAGTTCTTTTATTGCTCGCGGGAACCTTCTGCCTGCCGCATGCATTACATAGCTGTCCTGAAGCGGTTTTCTGCTACCTGCATGACCAGCTTCAGTGCAGTCTTGTTGTTTCGCTGTTGTTGGTGGAAAGGAGGTGAACGATGAGCGACTCGATCGATAACGGAGGACACATGGTTGGCCCATCCGCTGGCGCCGAGGCAGACACCCCAATTCTGCCCTCCCTGGAGGAGCTTTTCGGCAACGATGCTCAGCTAGGCTCGGGATCCGGCTTTTCGGAACAGGAGCTCGACGACATGTTTAACCAAATGTTTGACGTGGCTGTCGACCCGAATACCGAGATGCCAGAGGGGGATCTCATCCCCGATTTGGATTCCTTCCCCGCGGAGGATGCTTCTGACGAAGTTGACCTTACGGATCTCGACGGTTCTTCTTCGACTCTGGATGACGCCACCTCGGTGGACGATCTCCCCAGAGAGGCTTCGGATAGTAACCCCGATACTGGCGATGAACTTCCAGACGATCTGACCGCTGGCACGGAAAGTCAGGAGGCCCCGGATGATCCGGCTGCCACGGACGATCTGGAGGGGCTCAACGATCTGGGCGACGGCCTGGATGGTGACCTTGATGATGCATACAGCGATCATTATGGGGACGATCACCCCGACGATCTGACCGACCTCAGCGGAATGTAAGGGGTGGCGGAATTGTCGACTAGCAACACCGTAAGGCAAGAACTCACCCGCGACGAGGAGCGCGACCTGCTGGCCAAAGCCCATGAGGGTGACCAGCAGGCTTTTGCGCGCCTGGCGCGCCAGGCTTGGGGGAGGATGTTTTCTGTTTGCTTGTCCATTACGGGCAATCGCGCTGACGCAGAAGATGCCCTGCAAAACGCTTTGACTTCAGCGTGGAAGAACATTGAGAAGTTTGATGGACGCGCGCGGTTCTCCACGTGGGCGTACCGCATTGCCTCTAATGCAGCGCTGCAGATCGTCCGCTCGCGCCGGGATGTGCCGGAGGAAGACGCAGGTGCGGATGAGGTCGCTCTGACCCCGGAGGTGGGGTCTCAGGTGACCTCTGCAATGGTTGTTCGAGAGGCGCTAGCTCAGTTGCCGGATGATTTCCGTGAAGTCATCGTGCTGCGGGAATACACCGGCATGAGCTACCAGGACATTGCTGCCCACCAGGGGATTCCGATTCAAACGGTCAAATCACGCATTAACCGTGCCCGTGCGAAGCTAAAGGCGGCATTGGTGGAGGCTGGCGTCACTAGCGCATAGGTAGGGCGGCCTCCTCGACTCACCAAGTCCCCTTTACGTTCCCCTCAAGAAAGTAATAGCCCCACAACGCTGAACACGTGCTCGGCGTTGTGGGGCTCTAGTTCGTGGAAACGGCTAGCCCTGTGGCATGAGGTTGAAGAACTTCAGCATTTCCTTGGTTTGATCCTCGGTTTGATCGAGCTGCCCATGGATCACGATGGCTGCCTTTTTCTCCGGGTACCAAGCGAGGGCATCGGGAATCGAGTATTTGCCACCGGAATAATAGATGATTTCAGGCCAGCCATTGCCTGCTTGCTGCAGAGTCTTGCCCTTTAATGTTGAGCTCTGGGCGTGGTCGTAGACCTTCTGACCATCGTCACCAGTTTGAATGTACTTAAAGCCGGTGTACATCGACTCGGAAGAGTGATCCTTGACAGAACTACTCTCGGGGAGGCAAGAATACATCTCCGTATCCATGGATTCGAACGCATCACTGAGGGAGAAGGGCTTTTTAGCCTTGGTATCGCAGCTAGTTAGGCGGTTGTAGAAGCCTGTCGGCATATAGTCTTTAACATCGGGCAGGAGGGAACTCAGTGGCTTGTAAGAGTCCGACTCGTACGGCGTACTCGTTGGGGTGTAAGGGCTAGCCTCAGTAAAGGGCGGATTTCCTCCGTCGTCACCACTTCCGTTTCCATCATTGCCACCACTGCTGAAAACGACGAATCCTACGGCCACGACCACTGCGAGGATTGCCAGGCACGCCGTGACCACCACCGGAGTGTTGGACTTCTTCGATTTCACTGCGCTAGCGGAAGTATGAGAACCGGCGAAGTTGCTAGGGCCGTAGGAATTGACCGAACTTGGAGCGAAAGCCGCGGTCTGCGGCGGACGGCTGAACGATTGCGTCGCGTTGGACGTGCCTTGGTGAGAACCGCTATTCGGACTCTGAGTCGGGTTCTGATATGGGCGGGACATGCCGGGAGAAGTTGCCGGATCAGGCTGGCCGGGGCGTGCAGCAGCTGCCGCAGCACCGGCACCGGCACCTGCATTGGCAGCGCTGGTATGTCCAGCGGAACCACTCGGGCGCATGCCTTGAACCGGAGCGCCGCCGGTAAACCCACGCAACGTCGCAGCCAGTGCGCCTCGGCTCACCACGGTCTTCGGGTCGTCGAGCGTCATGACCGTGCCGACTTCACCCAGCCGATCCTGAACAAATGGAATACGCGACGATCCGCCGGTCATGTAAATCGGGGTCTTCGTGGAATCGACGCCCGCTTGGGTCAGAGCAGCACGGGTCAACTCGACGCAACGCATAATGGATTGCTCAATGATGCCGTTGAACTCGTCGCGGGTGATCAGCAAGTCGGTTTCCCCGTGGGGAGTAGAAACGCTGATCGTTGCGGAGGAGGTATCTGACAGGATCTCCTTGGCCTCGCGAATACTGGATTCCAGTGCATGCACCGTGGTGATCGGGGAGGAGCGCACGTAGTCAGCCAGATCCGGGTCATCGTGTTCCAGCTGATCCAGAACCCAGCGGTACATCAGGTTGTCGATTGTGCGGCCGCCGAGGCTGTTATCGCCCTTGGCCGCCACGACCTCGAAGTTGCCGTCCTGCTTCGCCTGCAGCACTGCAATGTCCAAGGTGCCGCCACCGAAGTCAAACACTGCGACGTGCGAGCCTGGCGAGACGGACTGTTGCGAGGCGTAGTGGATAGCAGCAGCTCGCGGCTCGGAAAGCACGCGCAGGTTCTGTTCCGGAATACCTGCGGCGACGGCACTTCGCTTCAGCTGATCCACGGAGTGCGCAGACCAGGCCTCCGGGTGAGTAAGGGTGACCGTCGCGGGATCCTGGTTGGCGTGCTGGGCCTTGCCAGAGCGAAGTACGGCACCCAGCACGGAGCCCACAACCTTCGTCAGTGGGAGATCGCGAGCTGCGAGCTGTACCTCGTCGTGGTCGATGTAGCGCTTCGGGCTGAGGAGCAGGCGCGAGGGATCACGACGGCCACGAGCCAGGGCGGAGTCACCATTAAGCAGTTTCGGTTCGCCATCGTTGGCGGCATGGGCGCCGGTCGAGGAATCGAGAAACACCGCAGAAGGCATAATGTTGGAGCGGTGCGTCAACGCGAGGGCAGTGATGTCTCGACCCATCGGGCTTTGGTGCGCGGCAGCCGTATTCGAGGTTCCGAAGTCGATTGCCAGGTGCCATGCGTTGGTCATGAAAAGTACAGCTCCTGAATTACATGTTTTTAAGGCATAAGTAGCTTACACTGTAACGCCTTATCTGGCGCTTAATGTGTTGCTTGCAATGCCGATTGGAAAGAACCCAGCAGACGTTCGCGCGCCTCGTCTTCCGCCGCAGACAGCGGAGACATGGACATTTGCTGGAGTTCCGCGATTTGATTTTCAATTGCATCACGGACTTGCTCGATCGGCGTTTCGCGAGGCAATCTCACGGTTTCGGCGGGGTGGCCGGCTGTCACTGCGGCTCGAAGCAGCGGAAGAAGGCGCGAATCAGGGGTGGTTGCATACGTATTGCGGTAGCTGCGGTACAGCATGACGAAGTGCATTCCCGGCTGAGCCAGGGTCACCGACTGCACCCACCGCACGTGCTGGAGGTCTGGGTGGTTGGAGGCCAGGTCGTCCAACACATCCAGCATTCTTGCTGCGCGCTGAAGTACAGCGAAGTAGGTGATGTCGCCGGTGAGGAGGTGCACGAGCTCCGACACGCCGGAAGTTTCTACCATCCAGTTCACAAGTGCAGGCGCTCCGCCCTCGGCGGCGATGCTGCGCCCAGCAAACACACCGTATTCACCCATGACGTCCAGGAGATTGTCGCGGGTAGTTGCCGTGAAATTCGGCACGATCTGGGACGGATCTTCGGCCTCTAAAAGGTCAAGCAGCCCTTCTCGATCCAAATGCGCCAACATGCTTAACTGTCGAGCCACTTCGCCAGTGACCTTGCCCGTCAGTGCCGATTCGGCCATCAGACCCGAGAGCGGAATGGTGCGCTGCACCGTGCTCACCAGCTTCTTTTGAATACTGTCGGCGTGCTGGCGCGCGTGCTGCAGCGGATCGATAGGGCCGAAAGCACCGGAGCCGAAAGAATCCGCACGGGAAAGGATGCCCACTGTATTAAGGGGCGTCATACCCAACTGGGAAAGGAACTGCTTTTCGTCTTCGCGCGGCGCGGAGTCCGACAAAAAGACAAGGCAGTCGGCCCAACCACTTGCACGGCGCGTATCCTGCTGCCCGTCGACGAGAACCCGGCGCGTGCGTTCTTCGTTTTCTACCGTCAGAGTGGCAGTACCAGGCGTATCGATCAGGGTGAGTTCTTCTAGCCGTCGGTTGGGCAGGAACTGGTCAATATAGTCGACTTGGTTAAGCGGTACCCCAAGGGCGTTCAACGGACCGTTGTTGAGCGGTACGCGGAGAACCTGCCCGTCGACAGTGTGAATCTCGGCGCGGGCGGGCGCGCCGCTGTGATACATGCTGACAGCCATGGTGCATTCCAGGGCACCGGTGGCGGCAATGAGATTCTCGGTAAGTGCATTAACCAGTGTGGACTTGCCGGACTTCAAACGACCAACAATGGCTACTCGCGGCGGGCGCGTAACCATGAGGCGCAGCTCATTGGCGCGGGCGGCGAGATCCGGTGAACCGCCGGCTAAGGCATCCACCGCCTGCGTTAGCAGCAGGGTCAGGTCGGACACACGCTGGCTCAGGTGCGCAGAGGCCGACCGAATCTGATTCTCCTGGGTCATCTACGTCCCCTCCTTACATTCTGGCTGGTGCTGATACCGGTACGCCTTGTTGAGCAATTCGGGAGCCCGACCGTGCCTTCAGAGTTTCCAGATGCTCGTCCAGCTCGCTAATGGTCTGATTGACGATATCCAGGTTCTTTTTCAACCGGGAGATTGTCTGTTTGCGCTGGGCTTCGGACTCGCGGGCGATCTTTTGGGCGGATTCGATCTTGCCCTGCAGGTTGCGCTGCTCGTGTCGGATGGCGGAACGATGACGCAGCAAGATCTCCGTCCTGCCCGTGGTAATGGTGATGTCGATCATGCGGTTGATGGACGTGCGAGTCGTCGCGATGGTCTCGCGCAACCAAGACAGCAGATACTGCTTACCGTTGCGCATCGCGCGATAGCCCATGTTCACGCCGATCCAGGCAGCCGCGGCAACTGGTGCGAAGGGGATAACCACCGTCAGTGCACCCGCACCCACCAGACCCATGGTCAGCATTGAGGGATCCACCAACCCCGTGGTCTTCTTTTCCACATCATGGCTCAGCGACTGCGGCGGAGCCATCGCGGCGAAGATTTGCTGCTGCACCTGGTCCACCATGTCCTGGCGGCCTTGGAACAATTGGTTGGCGCGCGCCAGAACCTCGCCGACCATCGACATCACGGTTCGCTCCATGATTTGCCGCAGCTCGATCTCAATTTGGCTGGTAAATACCTGCGGTTTACTGCGCAAAACGCGCATTCCTTCGGAGTTAATGCGGTTTGTCCAACGCGTCTTCACATCCGTCAGTGCCGCGTCCATTCCAGCGGAAACCTTGTTGCGGCTCAGCTGAATATCGCGCATGAAAAGCTGCTCCCACTCGCTGGTGGAATCGCGGAAAGCTTCCAGTCTGCGCTTTTCCACCTCGAGCTCCCCGACGGCGTCGCTTGTTTTGTCGTATAGCTTGATGTCGCGCTGGATGTCCGTCGTGATCGTCTGCATCGTGGACTTGGTGATCTCCAGCGCGGTCACGGTTCCGAGGTTGCCCGGCGAGTTCACATGATCGATGATCTGTTGACGCAGCTCAGCAATGCCGCACCGGCGTTCGATCTCTCTTCTTTTTTCTGGTGACGCCAATTCCACCGCGTCCAATGCCCGCAACGAAGACACACCAATGACTGGGATGTCCAGCCCCAAGTGCTCGGCGATAAGGCGTTGGTCATCGGCGACGATGGAACGCCAGCGGCGAACATTTTTGTCCGTCTTGGTGACTGCAACGATGACGCTTCCGACCTGCTCGCGTGCACGGCGCAAGATATCCATTTCTGGTGCGGTGATCGGAGTGGACGCATCGCAAACCATAAGCAACACGCCGGCGTTGCGGGCTTCAGTGAGGGAGGCTGCCACCGCATGCTCATCGAGTCCGCCTACGCCAGGGGTATCAATGATTGTCACTTTGCCCAGACCAGAGTAGGGAACCAGCAGCTCAGCGGCGCTCGGAAGAGAGGCTACTTCCTTACTATCCTTCGGAGCTTGGTTGATGGCATCAACTGCCTCCTGGGTCACCCAATTCTTCAGTTCAGATGGGTCAATCGGATCATGTTTCGTGCCGCGTACAAGACGTGCCAGCACTGGTTGGTCGTCACCTTGGTCGGGTTCCGTGTGAATGCGAATCGGGGCGCTGGTCGTGGTAATGACGTCCACCGGAAGTAAATCACGCCTGCCAACCAGGGCATTGACGAGGGAGGATTTGCCACGCTTGACCTCGCCGATGATAACGACGGCTGAGGTGCGGTACTTCGCATTGACGAGTCTTTGTACACGATCCGCAACATCGTGCATCTTGTATTTTCTGGCGATGGTGGCCCCGCGTTCGACGCTGGCCTGAGGTGAGCGGCCCGACGCGTTCAAGGTGGGGGTCACGGTAATAATCGCCTTTCTGCTTGGTGTGCAAATGCCATTCTAGTATGCCGACAAACTATGGCTTCGGGAATCTGCAAGGTTCGGGTTGTTTGTTATTACCCCCGAAATTACGTTTCGGATTCAATTGGCGGAAATGCCCTAATACCAGGGATAACAGTGGATTTGGGGTGAGGGGGCGTCCAGAACAAATACCCCCAAGGAACATCTGCTGGGGGTTGGCCATTCAATAACCGACAGGCAGCGAGAAAGAGCCTGAAGGATACTAAGAGCAACACTGCAAGCCACGCACCCGGCTACAGATACTGAAAGGAAACACACACAATGTCCAACGAGAACCTGAACAACGGCAACACCGGCAACAACAACGGCATGACCACCCCCGGCAACGCTGGCAGCGCGGAGCACTCCCTGGGCCGCTGGGACGTACTGGACGCTAACGGCAACATGGTTGAGGGCAACATCGTCGGTGCACAGGACACCAACGGTGACGGCGAGAAGGACACCTACCAGGTAGACATCAACGGCGACGGTCGCCCGGATGGCACGGTCTACGACAAGGACGGCGACAAGGTGACCGACCGCGCGGAGATGGACTACGACCAGGACGGTATCGTCGACACGGTCTACCAGGACATTGACGGTGACGGCGTGGTCGACCACGTGGAATCGGACACCACCAACGACGGCATGATGGACACCAAGGCAACCGACTACGACAGCGACGGTGCGACCGACAACGTGAAGTTTGACACCAACGCCGACGGAGAATACGACGTCACTGCTTACGACTACGACAGCGACGGCAAGGTTGACAGCGTTGGTTACGATACCGACGGCGACGGGATCTCCGACTACTCTGAGTATGACTCTGACGAGAATGGCATCATCGACGGCTCCTACGGTGAGGGTGCTCCGACCGCAGCACAGAAGGCCGTAGGCGACGACATCTGGAACTCCACGGGTGGCGCCGGCGCGCCGGCTGGTCAGACGCAAGCGCAGGGTGCAGCTCCGGAAGCGGCGGCAGCACCGGATGCAGCTGCTGCTCCGAAGGAAGAGGCACCGAAGGAAGAGGCGCCGAAGGAAGAGGCACCGAAGGAAGATGCCCCTAAGGAAGAAGCACCGAAGGAGGCCTCCGAGGGCGACGCGCCGGCAGACGCTGCAGGTGCAGCTGGTAGCTCCAACCTGCAGTCCACCGGCGCAGGCGAAACCGCTCCGGACGGCGGGGAGTACGTAGACCTGGATGGCGACGGCCTCTCTGACGGCATTACCTACGACAGCGACAACGACGGCAAGATCGACACTGTTGAGCTGGACACCGACGGCGACGACCAGGGTGACACTGTCTACCTAGACACCAATGCCGACGGTCGGGTCGACCAGGCGCACGAGGACATCGACAACGACGGCTTGACCGACGAGGCTCTGCTGGACAACGACTTCGACGGCATCGGCGACTCCAAGGTTCACGACTACGACAACGATGGCGTATACGAGTCCTCCGAGGACGTATACACCGAGGACGTTGCCCCGACCATCGATGACCTGCTCGGCGGCGGCACAGACCAGCCGGCACCAGCTGGCGACGACAACGCAGACCTGGCCTAAGACCTAGCCTGAGGAAATAGCTGGCGCCAGCCAGTTAGTCCGCAACAAGGCGGCGCAGTGCACCCCGCACTGTGTCGCCTTTTGTTGTGTACCAAAAATCTGGCATGGAACGGCGTATGTAGCTGCCGTAGCGTTTTGTCTCCAGGCGCTGATCCAGCACTGCTACCACACCGCGATCGTCGACCGAACGCAGCAGTCGGCCAGCGCCTTGAGCCATAAGTAGAGCTGCGTGGTTCGCTGCAACCTCCATAAAGCCGCTGCCACCGCGTTGGTCGGCAGCTTCTTGCCGAGCCTGCTGAAGTGGATCGTCGGGTCGGGGGAAGGGGATGCGGTCGATGAGTACAAGGGAAAGCGACTTGCCCGGTACATCCACACCCTGCCACAGCCCTAGAGTGCCGAAGAGGCACGCTGACTGGTTCTTGCGGAATTTCTCCACCAACGTGGACATCGAATCCTCACCTTGCAGCAGGATGTCGTAGGGTACCACCGTGCGCAGCTGGTCGGCCATGTCTTCGGCAGCGCGCCTGGAGCTGAAAAGCCCCAGGGTGCGTCCGCCCGCAGCATTGATGAGCTGGGCGGCTTCGTCTACGGAGGCATCGCTGGCGCCGTCGCGCCCCGGTGGTGGCAGATGCCGGGCGACGTAGAGAATGCCGTGGGTGCGGGCATCAAAGGGCGTGCCGGCATCTAGCGTGGCGGTGTTTTTGGGCAGCCCCCAGCGCGCCAGCATGGACGTGAACTTTCCTCCCAGAGCCAGCGTGGCCGAAGTGAGGATCACCGTGTTGCGGCCAAAAAGTCGCTGCCGCAGTAGGTCGGCTACGCTCAGCGGGGCGACACGCACCACATGCTTGGGACCATGCGTGCCGGCGTCAGCGGTGTACCAGACCACGTCCTCGCCGAGGAGATCCTCAGCGGTCGCGCTGTCCTCGCCCTGAGAATCAGCGGCACCCTCGCCGACGCGAGAGGCATTGAGGATCCGCACGCACGTATCGTTGAGTTCCTCGGTCGCCACAATCACCGCCAGCCGTTCGGAGGCTTTTTGCGAATCATTCGCGAACTCGGATGCGGGAATGCCGCTGACCTGTCGGTTCGTTTTCCATGCCGCATCTCGCAGGGCTGCGAGCGGCACCTGTAGGTTCTCCGGCACCCCCGTCCAGCGCCCCTCGATGCCAGTGCCGAAACGGTCGTTGCTTTTGGACGCCGCCGTCTCCGTCTTTAGCGCCTCAGTCCACCTGTCACCTGCTTCGGCCAGGGCATCCCCTGCGGCATCGGCACCGGACACTGTCAACTTCGCAGCGCGCTTCGCCAGCACGGCGATGGAGGTGGGGGAGAGTTCCGCTGTGGCGACGGAGGTAATACGGTCTTCTAGTTCGTGGGCTTCGTCCACGATGACGGTGTCGTGCTCAGGCAACACGGGGGCGTCCACAAGAGCGTCAATCGCCAGCAAGGCGTGGTTGGTGACGACGATGTCGGCGTCTGCGGCGTGATTCCGGGCGCGCTCAGCAAAGCACTGTTCTCCAAAGGGACAGCGAGTAGCACCGAGGCATTCGCGGGAGGAGACACTGACCTGGCGCCAGGCACGGTCGCTCACGCCTTGGGGAAGGTTATCGCGGTCGCCATCTTCAGTTTCTCCTGCCCATTCGTGCAGGCGGGCGACTTGCGCACCGGTGGCGGAGAGCTGCGAGGGATCCAGCAGGGATTCTTCGGCTTCCTCCACGCCGCTATCGGTCTGTGCATTGGAGACCTTGTTGAGGCACAAGTAGTTGCCACGCCCTTTTTGGATAGCGAACTCCAAAGGGCGGGGAAGCTCCGGTTCGAGAGCCTTAGCCAGGCGTGGCAGGTCACGTTCCACGAGCTGGCGCTGCAGAGCGATCGTCGCGGTGGAGACGATAACGGGGTACGCGGAATCCATGGCCGCGGCGATGCCGGGGATCAGATAGGCCAGGGACTTACCGGTACCGGTGCCGGCCTGCACCGCAAGGTGGTGTTCCTTGTCTATCGCATCGGCTACGGCGGTGGCCATTTTCTGCTGTCCGGGGCGCGGAGCCCCGCCGAGGTCGGCGACGGCGAGGCTCAGCAGGTCGAGGACGTTGGAGGTCATGCGAACCTTTAAGCCTTGATGTGGCGTACCTGCAGGGCGGGCTCGTCACGGGTGAGAGCAAGGCCTTCCCACGGCAGAGACACGAGCTGCTGGGCGCAGTGGGCGCGGGACTCTTCCAAGGTGTGCAGCCCTTCCACCAGCTCGCCATCGCGAACCATCGGGATGGTTAATTGGGTGCTGTTAAGTCCATCGGCTTGGGGCAGATCGCTACCCATGGGGAAGGTGACTTCCTCCACAGCGGTGCCGGACGGGCGGCTAAAACGTGCAGCGTCCTTCGCCCCGCCCAGGCTGGCCTTGCCGCGAGAGCGCTTGGCGACGGGCACTCCGTCGACCTCCACAAGCTTGTAGACCAATCCAGCGGTCGGTGCACCGGATCCCGTAACCACCGAGGTGCCGACGCCAAAGGAATCCACAGGCTCGCTGCGCAGCGCGGCAATGGAGAACTCATCCATGTCGGAGGACACAACGATCTTGGTGTTAGTTGCTCCAAGCGAATCTAGCTGGCGGCGCACGCGCCGGGTAAGCACACCGAGATCACCGGAATCGATGCGCACGGCGCCGAGCTCGGTGCCGGCTGCGGCGATGGCGTTGTCCACGCCTTGGGTGATGTCATAGGTATCTATCAGCAGGGTGGTGTCGGTGCCGAGTGCAGCGACCTGCGCTTTAAAGGCGGAAAGTTCGTCTGGCGTTCCGTCAGGGCGAGTGTGCAGCAGGGTCCACGCGTGCGCCGCAGTGCCGGAGGCAGGGATGCCATAACGCTGCGCAGCCTCCATGTTTGAGGTCGCCACAAAGCCAGCCAGGTAAGCAGCACGCGCGGAGGTGACCGCTGCGTATTCGTGGGTACGACGGGCGCCCATGTCGATAATCGGACGCTCGCCCGCGGCGGTGACCATGCGGGCAGCGGCACTTGCGACAGCGGAGTCCATATTCAGGATGGATAGGATTACCGTTTCCAGGATCACGCATTCGCCGAACGTTCCGCGCACCGTCAGTACAGGGGAGTGTGGGAAGTACAGTTCGCCTTCCCGGTAGCCATCAATGTGGCCGGAAAACCGGAAATTACGCAGATACTCCAGGGTTTCGTCCCGTAGGAAGTCAATTCGATCCAACTGTTGGTCGGTGAACACGAAGTCGCGTACCGCGCTGAGAACGCGAGCGGTACCTGCGATCACGCCATAGCGACGCTCGTTGGGTAGGCGTCGGGTGAAGACCTCGAAGGTACAGCTGCGGTTCACCGTGCCATCGAGGATGGCCGCCTCGAGCATGGTCAATTCGTACTTGTCCGTCAGTAGCGCGGAGGAGCGGGTGCGGGACCCCGTGGTTTCTGTGGTGTTATCGTTCACCCGCTCCATGCTAGTCCACGCTTGTCCACGGACCCGGCAGCGAAGATGACCAATGTGGGTACTCTGGGAACTATGACTTCTCCAGCTGCTCCCGCCGCTACGCCCGTAGCGGACAAATTGCCTGAGACACTAACGGAGCCCAACCTGCCGTGGATGTGCATTTGTTGGGACGATCCGGTGAACCTGATGAGCTATGTGACCTATGTCTTCCAGACGGTGCTGGGCTATTCGCGCAAGCGTGCCACCGAGCTGATGATGCAGGTGCACACCGAGGGGAAAGCCGTGGTGAGCTCCGGTGAACGGGACAAGGTTGAGGGGGACGTAAAGAAACTGCAGACCGCCGGGCTGTGGGCGACGATGCAGCGGGCGGACGGGTAGGCGTCACAAAGAAAGAAGGAAGAACACCATGGAGCCGTGGACGAAGAAGAGCAGTTTGTTGCGTGGTACGCGCTTCAATACGCAGCTAGAGCCACTCGAACGCGAGATGCTAGGTGATTCGGCGGTGGCGGTTTCCGACAAGCTGATGGAGCGCGCTCGGACGGCGCCGAAGGACGAGCTGGCGGAGCTGACGGGCATGGCCAGCGGGCACTCCGATGCCCCGAAAGATCCGGGGTTGGCGCGGTTGCTGCCGAGCTTCTTCCGTGAGGGGGATGAAGAGGTCGAAGGGGATGCAGCCCTAACTCGTCAGCTGAACGAGACGGAAATCATCAAGTCGAAGCTGACGAACCTGCGCTTTGTGGTGGACTACCTGGGGCCGAATGGTTCGGTGAATGTGTCGCTGACGCAGGATGAGGTTCAACCGTGGCTGAGTGCGATTAACGATATTCGCCTGTACCACTCGGCGCAGTTTGAGGAGTTCAAGAAGGACCTGATAGGCGAGGGCGAAAACTCCGACCAGGCAATGGCTGCGCAGAACTACCTGGATTGGCTGGGGTACCACCAAGACAGTCTGCTTTCGGCGATGATGGGCGAACAATGAGTGTGGAACTTTTCGGCTGCACGCCCGGGCCCACAAATTCCTTAGCTGATGTAGCAGGCATTGGAGTGGGGCACGCCGTGTGCGAGGACGGTGCCGGCGATTCGGGCGTCACCATGATTGTTGCGCCGAAGTCCGCCACCGCCAGCGTTGATGTGCGGGGCGGTGGGCCGGGCACGCGGGAGACAAATCTTTTGGAGCCCCACAATACGGTGCAGGCCGTGCACGCTATTGGTCTTTGTGGTGGCTCTGCCTTTGGGCTTGACGCCCTCACGGGGGCGATGGCCGAATTGGAGCGCAGAGGAATTGGCTTCCCTGTGCTGGGGCCCGAGCACCCGGGCAAATTGGTGCCGATTGTGCCGGGCGCGGTGATTTTTGATCTGCTTCTGGGGCGCTGGGATTCTCGGCCGGATGCGGCTACGGGGGTTGCAGCGACGGCGGCGGCGCTGGAGGATGTGGTGACTGGCCGCGGAGCACAACGTAGAGTTATGCAGGCTGTGCAGGACGCGCAGGATGCACAAAATGGAAACGTCGGCGCGGGGCTGGGAGCCTCCGCGGGAGCGCTGAAGGGAGGCTTCGGGCAGGCCAGCGCAGTGTTGCCTGAGGGCACTGCGTTGGCGGGCACGACCGTGGCCGCGGGGGTTGTGGTGAACCCGCAGGGAGCTATCTTCGACCCCGCCACCGGCCTGCCGTGGGGAAGTGCTGCGGAACTGAACGGGGAGTTCGCCAGGTATGGGTTGGTCGATGGCCTGGTGGATGGTGAGCCGGTGGGGCCTGAGGGCGTCAATAGGCTAAAGAACAAGAATATGCTTGGCACGAAGATTACGGCTGACATGCTGGCGCCGAAGCTCAACACGACGATTGGTGTGGTGGCGACCGATGCGCCGCTGACGAAGGCGCAGGCGAAGAGGCTGGCACTGGCGGGGCATGACGGGATCGCGCGGGCTATACGGCCGGCGCACATGCCGATGGACGGCGATACGCTGTTTGTGATGGCGACAGCGGAGCACACAACCGTTGACGGCGTGGACGAAATTGGAATGAGCGTGCTCTCGGCGACGGCGGCGAATGTGGTGGAGCGGGCTATCGTGCACGCGGTGTTGGCAGCGGAGACGGCGTTCGGGGTGCAAAGTTGGTGCGACGTGGTTATGGGTAAGGAACGTGACTAAAATGATGGAACGCGCCGAGTTGGACGATGTGGTGACGCAGGCGAAAAACGCGCCGATTGGGGTTTTCGATTCCGGCGTGGGTGGGCTAACCGTGGCTCGAGCCATCGTGGACCAGCTACCGCACGAAAACCTGGTGTACATCGGCGACACAGCGAACTCGCCGTACGGGGATAAGCCGCTGGCGCGAGTCCGTGAGCTATCCATCGGGATTGCAGACACTTTAGCGGAACGTGGCTGCAAGATGATTGTGGTGGCGTGTAACTCTGCATCGTCAGCGTTTATCCGCGATGCACGGGAGAGGTATTCTGTGCCGGTGATCGAGGTGATCCTGCCTGCCGTGCGGCGAGCGGCAGCGGCGACCCGTAACGGCAAGATCGGTGTGATAGGAACACAGGCGACGGTAAACAGTATGTCTTACCAGGATCTTTTCTCGGCGATCCCGGGGGTGGAGGCGTATGCCCAGGCCTGCCCGCAGTTTGTGCCTTTTGTGGAGCGTGGCATAACCAGTGGGCGACAGTTGATGGGTCTGGCGGAGAACTACCTGGCGCCACTGAAGGCTAAGGGGGTGGATACGGTGGTGCTGGGGTGTACGCACTATCCGCTATTGACGGGAGTGGTGCAGTTGGTGATGGGGGACGACGTGACGCTGATTAACAGTGCTGAAGAAACAGCTAAGACCGTATATAGAACTTTGGCGGAGCGGAACTTGCTGGCGGACGAGAATCCTAGGCGTCAGGTTGAACTTTCCTTTGAATCAACGGGTGACCCGCAAAGGTTCGCGAAGCTGGCCGGGCGGTTTTTGGGGCCAGCAATTACTTCGGTATCGCAAATTCCAGAGATGGTGCGTTAGTAGAGGTAGCTATGGGAATTTTCGCAGCTTAGGGCATATGGGCGAGCTTGTGCTGTGATTCACTTTTATAAATATAGATTGACTGTGGGGTGAGGGGTAGTAGGCTTAAATATGTATGAGTGCTAACGGAGTTGAATTACGTTTCATTTTCCGGGTGTTCTGCTGAAACCTAGCTGAAAAATAGTTCAGGGTTGACCAAGTGCATTTCGTCTAACCCAGAGGGAAGTAAGGAATGGGTATGCGTTCTTCGAAACGTAAGTCCGGGTTGAAAAAGCAGTCCGTCAAGAGCGGTGCGGCGGTATCCGTCATCGCCCTGGCGCTGGGAGGCTTCGCGATCATGCCGGGGGGCATGCGCGCGAGCAACAGTGCGATCCAGCCAGAACTGATGGCTGAAAACGTTCCCTACGCTGGTGGAATTCGTGGCGCCGATGGCAACGGGGCCATCGAGCCTGCGCAGCAGTTGGCCTCCGATATCGGTTCCGGCAGCTGTACGGTCAGTTTCAGTGGCCAGCAGGGAAGTAAAGGCGGCTTTAGTTTCGCTATCTTGGAACCGGCTAAGAGTTCCCCTAACAAGCGAGAATTTGGCGTAAACGTCAAAATGAACGGTTCTAAGGATAGAACTTGGCGCGACTTTTTCGTTAGCGGCAGTAATGGCAATCCTCCGGTGAATCTTCATGAGGTTGCTTCGGCGGCGCCGGGCGATAAAGTCGCTGGTGAGAGTGTCACCGATTCGAGCTCTTCAACGATGAATATTCATCGCCCGGGAGCGCGCGCCCCTATTACTGCACTTATTGAATCTGATTTAAACGGTGACGACATAGCCGCAGCTGCTTCTGAGAGCGGTGTGTCCTATGGTTGGAAAGATTCCTACACGCAGGACAATGACGACGCTACCAAGCAGATTTTCCGTAACTCCAACGCTGAAGTCTCGTTCAACCCATGGCCTAGTGAGAACGATAACTGTTCTGCGATCTCAGTTGACTGGGTCCCGAAGGAAAAGCTCGTCATTCGTCCTGGTGAGGAGCTCAAGGTCGGTCATATTAACGCTGATGCCAACTCCATGCCTCGTATGGTGGCGGAAGCTTATGATGCACAGGGAAAGTACATCGGTTCGAGCAACACCACCGCCTCTGGTGGCGAGCAGAAGCTGCGCATCGACGACAACGGCGACATCTTCTATACAGTGCCGAAGTACAAGGGCACGAAGCTGTCCTCGCAGCAGGGCACTCGATTCAGTGTGTTGGCTCAACCACGTACGGTTCAGCAGTTGCGTGACGCGATTCCTACTGATGATTTTGGTCAGGTCTTCGAGGAGTCCAATGGCCCAGAGCGCTACAGCAAACCCAACGTCATTTCGGGCCACCAGTGGAGCTTGGACGATACGCAGTTCCATGATCCGGAGTACAACCCTGCGCAGCAGACCATACTTTCGGGTGTTGATAGCGAAAGCGGTCCCGTTGCAACGGGACCACAGTCGGTGACCTTCCAGCAGACTGGTGACAAGATTGCGGATCTGATGAAGTCCCGCGATGAGGGCGGCGTTGAAGCCGAAGTCAAGCTGGATAACCGATACGTCTACACCGGCTGGAAAGCCACCCTGGACCCAAACACTCACGAGGTTACGGTAACTGCCCCGCCGAACCCCGCCCCGGGCACTTTCGCGCAGCCGCGCGTCATCGTGACGTACACGAACGGCTCCCAGGACATTATTCCGCTGCTCGTTGTTGTTGACCCGAACAATACCCAAGTTACAAACCTCACTGGCCCGGGCTTGGTACAGGGCGCAGCCGGTAAGCCGATGACCGGAAGCATTGACTTTGCGCCTGCTATGGAAGGTCATGACCCGGTCAAGCCAACCAGCTTTGACGTTGATCCGGATACCGTTCCGGACGGCTGGAAGGTTGAGGTCAAGGACGACGGCACAATTACGGTGACTGCCACCTCACCTGAGGATGCCGCGAATAACTCCAAGATCACCCCGAAGATTACAGCGCATTACCCAGACGGAACCACGGATACGGTAGAGGCCACCTTCCAGGTCACCAACAACGTCAAGGTTCCGGACTACACCGCTGTGACCGGCAAGGCGAAGGAAGAAGTCAAACTTCAGCCTGCCATGCCCAAGATCGGCCTGGGCGGCAATGCCGATGACGAAGAGCCGAACCGCTACACCTTCCCCGATGGTTCTTTGGAATACAAGACCGGTGACTGGACCGTCACCATTGACGAGAACACTGGCGAGCTGACCTCTACCATCCCGGACAACGCACTTCCGGGCGCTCAGATCACCGTTCCGGTCAAGGTCTATTACAAGAGCGGCGCGAACCCGCAGATCACCACCGGTGCAATCAACGTTATTGGTGATGGCACCGGCGAAGATGCTGCCTCATACCCGCCGCAGGTAACGAAGGCCGGCGCACCGGTGAGCTCGGAGATTAAGACGCAGTTGTCCGATCCGAAGCTTGGAAAATACAAGTTGCCGGATAAGCTGCCACCGAACTGGACATTCTCCATCGACGAGAACGGCACCGTCACTGCCACCCCGGATGAGAGTGTTCCCAACGGATCGACTGTGTCCATTCCCGTGGAGGTCACCTACCCGGACGGTTCCACCGCAAAGGTCCCGGCTGACTTCACAGTCGTGGATTCCTATTCGAGCGCTAACAGCCCGTCGTACCCGACGGTGACTGGTAAGCCAGGAACGTCCGTTACGAGCACCGTCAACCGCGCGCACCTGAGTGATGCTGCCGAACCTAAGTTCTCCATCATCACTGACCCGAACGATCCTTCTTACGTTGCGCCTCCGCGTAACCTGAAGTGGGAGGACGTCAAGATCGACCCGGATACCGGTGACATCATCACCCCGATTGGCCCGAATGCCCTGCCGGGTTCCTCGGCCGACATCCCAGTCCGCGTCACGTACAAGGACGGCTCCTCGAACACCACCATCGCTACCGTTGTGGTGGTTGCAAGGCAGAACCAGGTGCACGAGCCACAATACAGGTTGCAGACCACCACTCCGGGCCAGGCAGTTGACTCTCTCATTACCGATGAGACGAAGGTTCCCGAGCGCGACCTCGATGCTGACCCATCGAAGCGTTACAGCGTTCCGGAGGACGTTTCCGGCTGGAAGGTCACGGTAGATGAAAACGGTAAGGTGACGGCCACGGCTCCTGAGAACGCTAAGCCGGGCGACGGCGTCGACGTTCCGGTCACGGTGACGTACCTCGATGGATCCACCGACACTGTCATGGCGCCTTTCACGGTGAAGTCCCAGCAGAAGGATATTAACGAGCCGGTCTACCAGGTGGAGTCCACCAAGCCTGGTACTGAGGTCAAGCGCCCCATCAACTTGAACAACGCGCCGGATAAGTCGACCTTCTCCTTCGGAGATAACGAAGACGGCAACCCCAAGACCGAGACCACGGTTGACGGCTGGACTTACAAGGTTGATCCGCGCACAGGTGAGGTGGCAGTAACGCCGCCGGCTGATGCGAAGCCAGGCGACAAGCACATCCACAATGTGACAGTCACCTATCCGGACGGTTCCACCGATCAGATTCCTGTTGGCACCGTGGTTAATCTAACGAATAACTACGAGGCTGAGCCGTCTTACCCGGCGGCAACCATCTATCCGGGTGATACGGTGACCGCTCCGCTGGATCTGAACTTGGCTGAGGGCATCCAGCTCGCAGCACCGGAGAAGAAGCCATTCCGCATCAATCCGACGGACAGCATGGAGCTGACCGGCAAGTTGAATGATGCTGGTAACCCGACCTATTTCTACACGACCGCAAACGGCAAGTGGATTGTTGGCCTTGACAAGGATGGCAACGTCGTCGCTACGGCCCCGGAGACCGCAAAGCCAGGCGATCTGGTTGACGTTCCGGTTATCGTGACGTATTCGGACGGTTCAAAGGACACTGTCACTGCGCCGATCAACGTCAAGGAAGCTCCGACCCGCGAGGTTCCGTTCGATGTCGAGTACAAGTACGACGACACGGTCCCGCAGGGCACCTACAAGGTGGAGAAGGAAGGCGAGCCGGGTGCTGAGTCCCAGACTCGCGATGGCGAGTGGAAGCAAACCAAGGCACCGGTCAACGAGATCGTCGTCATCGGCACTAAGCCTGCCAAGGCTTCCGATGAAATGACCTGGACCATGCAGACTGGTTTCGACACCATTACTCGTCCGAACCCGCAGCTGAAGCCGGGTGAGGTCAAGGTTGTCCAGGAGGGCGAGCCAGGCGAGCGCACCATTTCGGTGAAGTTCGATGCAACTATCGAGCAAGGTGGTGTTCCGAATGTGAAGACTACCTCCGACACCGTCACCAAGGACCCGAAGCCACGCATCGTGGAATACGGTCCAGGCCTTGAAGATCAGGAACTGACCTTCACCGACAAGAACCGCATCCCGTTCGAGACCGAGATCGTCTATGACTCGACGCTGAAGGCCGGCGAACAGGTTGTGGCCCAGAAGGGTGCAGAAGGCGAAGAGACCGTCACGACAACGCAGAAGCTTGTCGACGGCAAGCCGTCCGGCGATCCGGTCGTCACCAAGGAACAGACCAAGGCGCCGGTCAAGCAGATCATCCGCGTGGGTGGCAAGACCGAGGGCCAGACCTCCAACTCGGTTGAGACCGAGGTTCCGTTCGGCGTGAAGATTGAGTACGACCCGACGATTCCTGCAGGCGAGTCCAAGGTGGTTACTGAGGGCAAGCCGGGTAAAAAGACCATCACCGTGACCCAGAAGGTCACCAACTCCAACCCGGATGGCGAGGCCACCGTGGAGGAGAAGGTTACCGAGCAGCCGGTGGACCAGGTCATCAAGGTCGGCACCAAGCAGGCTACTGCCACCGATAAGGTGGAGTGGACCGAACCGATTCCATTCAGCACCACCGTACGCCCGAACCCGGATCTCGCTCCTGGCGAAACCAAGGTGGTTCAGGAAGGCAAGAATGGTGAGGCGTCTTACACGGCTACCTTTACCGGTACGAACGGTGAGGCGAACGTCACTGAGTCGAAGGCTCGTACTGAACCAGTCGAGCGCATCGTCGAGTACGGCCCGCAGGCCGAGGACACCACCGTGGTGACCAAGACCGAGAAGCCTGTCCCGTTCGAGACCGAAATCGTCTTTGATGATTCTTTGAAGGCGGGCGAGCAGGTCGTCGATAAGCAAGGCGAACTCGGTGCCGAGGTTGAGACCTCCACTCAGAAGATTGTGGACGGCAAGCCATCTGGCGAGCCGACCGTAACCACTGAGCGCACTAAGGAGCCGACCAACGCGGTCATCCGTGTGGGAACCAAGACCACTGGTGAAAATGTGACCGAGTCTGAGGTTGCAGTTCCGTTCGAGACCGAGATTCAGTTCGACGATTCCCTGCCTGCTGGCACCCAGGAGACCGTCCAGGAGGGCAAGCCGGGCAAGGATAAGGTCACCACGACCCAGACCATCGAGAATTCGAAGGTTACGGGAACAAAGACCACGACTGAACGTGTTGAGGAGCCGGTTAAGAAGATCATCAAGGTCGGCACCAAGGGTGAGACCACCTCTAAGACCGTTGAGTGGACTGAAAGCACCCCGTTCGAGGTTGAGGTTCGCGAGAATCCTGAGCTCAAGGCCGGTGAGACGAAGGTTGTTCAGGAGGGCAAGCCGGGCGAGGTCAAGCACACCGTCACGGTGACTTCCGACAACGGCGAGATCACCACGGACGACTCGACTGAGACCGTCAGCGAGCCGACCAAGCAGATCATCGAGGTTGGTACCGCACCTTCCCAGACTGAGCTGAGCGATAAGCACACCGAGCAGCTGCCGTTTGAGACGCTCATTGAGGTTGATCCGAACCTCGAGGCCGGCAAGGTCATTGAGGACCAGGCAGGTTCCTTCGGTGAGAAGGAAGTAACCAAGGTTTGGAAGCTGAAGGATGGTGTAGCCGTAGGCGACCCGGAGACGACTGAGAACGTCAACAAGGAGCCGACCCCGCGTAAGCTGCGTGTTGGTAGCAAGGTTGTAACCGAGACCGTCACCGAGACTCAAGAAGTTCCAGTCGAAATCGATCGCGGCTTCTATGGCGTAGAGCTGACCGAACCTGGTGTTCCGGCTTCTCAGGACATCAAGGACGGTACTGAGGGCAACACCTATGAAATCGGCGAACTCCCAGCTGGTTGGACTGCAACCGTGGACGACAACGGCACGGTAACGGCCACGCCACCTGCCGACGCTAAGTCTGGCGCCTACGCCGAGATTCCGGTGACAATCACCCCGAAGGACGGAAAGCCGTACACCGCACGTGCAGTGTTCATCGTCAAGGAGAACCAGCCGGTTGATCCGACTGAGCCGACCGATCCTGAGGTCATCCCGGCACCGACGTACAACCCGGCTGTGATCAAGGCTGGCGACACCCAGAAGGTCGATATCAACTACGGCCACACCGATGGCAACACCTACGGGTTGGGTGCCGTGCCGGCTGGCTGGGGCGTCGAGATTGATCCGTCGACGGGTGAGCTGTCGGTTACCCCTCCTGCGGATACCCCGAGCGGTACCATCCAGGAGATTCCGGTAACCGTTACTACCAAGGACGGCAAGACCTTCAACGTCAAGACCGTCATCGGCGTCATAAGTGACAACTGTGGTTGCAAGCCGGTTGAGCCAAACGATCCAACGGAGCCGACGGATCCGACCAAGCCCACGGACCCGACCAAGCCGACGAACCCGACGGACCCGACCAAGCCCACGGACCCGACCAAGCCGACGGACCCGACGGACCCGACCAAGCCCACGGACCCGACGGATCCGACCAAGCCGACGGACCCGACTAAGCCCACGGACCCGACGGATCCGACCAAGCCGGTTGATCCGGAAGATCCCTCTGGCTCCGACGTTCCGTCCGGTTCGGATAATTTCTGGCCGTACTTGCCGGGCATCGTAGGCTCTTTGGCCCTCGGCGGCCTGGTCGGTAGCCACGGTTCCAACGGTGGTGCCCCGAGCGGCTCTACCTCGGGTGACCGCACTCCGGGCGTCCTGGGTAACACCCCGGGCGAGCAGAAGCCAGGTACCCCGAACAAGCCGAACAAGCCGGGCACCAGCACGCCGAAGTCCAAGGGCGGAAAGACTACCGTCACTACGGACAAGGCCGGTTCTGGTAAATCCAGCAGCAACGGAAACTCCGGCACCGGTTCCATGGATCGCGCCCAGATCGAAGCTCAGAAGCAGGCCAACCGCCCGCAGATGAGCACCCTCGCATCCACGGGTGCGAACGTGATCGGCGTGTTCGCAGTCGGACTGGCACTGATTCTCGGCGCTATCCCGCTGCTGCGTCACCGCCGCCGCGACGAAGAGGCATAAACGCCTCCTAGCGAGGGCACTTGAGTGACACTTGTCACGAAGGGCGATCACCGACACCACGGTGGTCGCCCTTTTCCCGCATTTACCACCGCTTCGTGGCACAATTGCAATTTATGGAGTTGGTAGTGCTGGGATGTTCCGGAAGCGTCGAAGGGCCCGATAGCGCAGCGTCGGGCTACATAATCCGCAACACAACACCCAACGCTGAGGCCAACAGCGCGAACACCAACCCCGGGACAATAACCAGCGAAGGCACCAGCGAAGGCGGCGACCTCCTTCTCGACTGTGGCCCCGGCGTACTCAGTGCAATGCAACGCGCCGAAGGGATTGACCCCTCCGCCTGCCACGTCGCCTTTAGCCACATGCACGCCGACCATTGCCTAGACTTCCCCTCGTTGCTGGTCTGGCGCCGATTCCACCCCACCGCGCCCGCCCCACACCGCCACCAGCTGCTGGGCCCCACCATTGCCCGCCGTCACCTCTCCGCCGCCGGTGCCGACGCACCCGACCAGCCCGACGACTTCACCGATACCTTCGACATCAACGTTTACAAGGTAGGCGAGGGTCTTTTTGACGCCACCACGTACCCAGCCCACCCCATCGGTCCCTTCACCTTGTACGCCGCCACCGCCGTACACCCCACAGAGGCCTACCTGCTGCGCGTGGAGGACAACGCGGGGCACTCCCTGGTCTACTCCGGGGACACTGCCTGGACTGACAACCTGGCCCACATCGCAGCGGGAGCGGATGTATTTCTGTGCGAAGCCACGTGGGGAGAGAACTCCGAAGGGCAGCCCACCGGCATGCATATCTCCGGCGAAGATGCAGGCCGTGCCGCCCAGACCGCTGGTGCGGGCAAACTGGTGCTCACCCACATCCCGCCGTGGGGAGACACAGACGCAGCCGTGCGTGGCGCGGCCCGCCACTACGGCGGGGAGATCCTGGTCGCTCGCCCGGGTATGCGCTTGACCATCGGCGAGTAGCGTGTCTGGGAAGGCTAGTAAACTTAAGCCCCATGACTAAGACCAACGAAGATAAGCCCACCACAAGCAACTTCACCCGCGCTGACGGTCGCGCCACCAATGAACTTCGCCCGGTGCGCATCACTCGCGGATTCACCAGCAACCCCGCAGGTAGCGTGTTGGTGGAATTTGGCAACACCCGCGTGATGTGCACCGCCAGCGTCGAGGAAGGCGTGCCACGCTTCAAGAAAGACTCGGGCGAGGGCTGGCTGACCGCCGAGTACGCCATGCTGCCGGCCTCTACCCACGAGCGTATGCCCCGCGAGTCCATGAAGGGCAAAGTCAAGGGACGTACCCAGGAAATCTCCCGCCTTGTCGGCCGTGCACTACGCGCCGCCGTGGATCTGAAGGAGCTGGGAGAAAACACAGTCAATATCGACTGCGATGTTCTGCAGGCCGACGGTGGTACTCGCACCGCAGCCATCACTGGCGCATATGTGGCGCTGGCTGATGCTTTGGCGGTGTTGCAAGCGAGGGGCGTCGTACCCGGGCAACCGCTTCGCGCACCTGTCGCGGCAGTCTCCGTGGGCATCATCGACGGTGTGCCGTGCCTCGACTTGCCGTACGAGGAAGACTCGCGGGCGGACGTGGATATGAATGTGGCAATGACGGCCGAGGGGCGCTTCGTGGAAATCCAGGGAACCGGCGAGAACGCGGAGTTTACTCGCGAGGAGCTAAATACCCTCCTTGACCTGGCCGAGGGCGGTCTGCGCGAACTCATTGAGGCGCAGCGAGCTGCGCTGGCGCAGGAGCTCTAAGGAATTGCTCTAAAGGATACGACAAGCGACAGGGGAGGAGTAGCCATGCGAGTACTGGTTGCCTCAAGGAATAAAAAGAAGCTGGCCGAGCTGAACCGCATGCTGGAAGCGGCAAACGTAACCGGCGTCGAACTAGTGGGGCTGGGTGATGTGCCGGAATACCCAGAGACCCCGGAGACCGGCGCGACGTTCGCGGACAACGCGCGAATCAAGACTAACGACGGCGTGCGGCACGCGGGCCTGCCAACCATCGCGGATGATTCCGGGCTGGCCGTGGATGCGCTCAATGGGATGCCAGGAGTGCTGAGCGCCCGCTGGTCCGGTGGTCATGGCGACGACAAAGCAAACAATGACCTTCTGTTGGCGCAGATGGGCGATGTGCCGGACGAGCGGCGCGGGGCGCATTTCGTATCCGCCTGCATGCTGCAACTACCCGCTGAAGTGGCGGCCGAGCGTGGCATGGAGACCGAATACGCTGTGGAAGGTCGCTGGTACGGGCGCGTGCTGCGCGCCGAGCAGGGTGAGGGTGGTTTCGGCTATGACCCGTTGTTCGCACCCGACGAGTTGCCAGTAGGCCAGGAACAAGAGCTAGCGGGCAAGTCTGCGGGCGAACTAACGGCGGAGCAGAAGGATGCGGTTTCCCACCGCGGTAAAGCCCTGCGTCAACTGGTGGAAATCCTGGCGCAACTAGCGGATTAAAGTTCCGCAAAGATGTAGCATCGCCCGTCACGGAAGCGGGGTTAAGCCACGTATGATGGGGCAAGGCACAAGCTCGAACAACTAACTAGTGAAAGGACTCCTCCGCGTGACCGCCCCCGGCACTGACAGCGACCAGGCCACCTTCAGCCCCACCAGCCCCAGCGGCATTGTGGCCGGATCGCAAGCTGACCTCAGTTGGCTGGAGGACGTCTACAAATTCTTCCACCAGCACCCTGAGCTCTCGGGCGCAGAGGAAGTGACCGCACAGACGATCGCCAAGGAATTGGAAGCCTTCCCGAACTGGGAGATCACAACCAAAATCGGCGGCTACGGCATCACCGCTGTGCTGGAAAACGGCGAAGGGCCGACGGTGCTGATGCGCGCCGATTTCGATGGCCTGCCCGTAGCGGAGAAAACCGGCGTGGACTATGCCTCCACTTATTCGCAGCTCAACGCCTCCGGTGAGCGCGTGGCCACCATGCACGCCTGTGGCCACGACCAGCACACCACCAGCCTTTTAGGGGCCATGCGCATTCTCGACGAAGAACGCGCACACTGGTCCGGTACGGTCGTGGCACTGTTCCAACCGGCGGAAGAGGCGTCAATCGGTGCGCACAAGATGGTCTCCGACGGTTTGGGGCGCATCATTCCCCGCCCCGATGTATGCCTGGCACAGCACATTGTGGCCGGGCCAGCGGGGCATGTGTACTCCGCGCCGGGGCCGGTGATGACTTCCTCCACCACTATCGAAATCACTCTCTATGGCCGCGGCGCGCATGCTTCCATGCCGCACCGATCTGTGGATCCGGTGGTGCTGGCGGCGTCGACAGTGATGAAGCTGCAGACGATTGTTTCCCGCGAGGTTCCACCGAATAAATTCGCTGTGATCACCGTCGCCTCGGTGGAAGCTGGCAAGGCAAATAACGTGATCCCGGATTCCGCGAAAATCTCCCTTTCCTGCCGCTTCTACGACGAGGAGCTGCGCCAAAAGTGCGTGGATGCGATCAAGCGCGTGGTACGCGCCGAGGCCATGGGAGCCGGCGCCGACCGCGAGCCGGATTTCAAATTCGTCGGCCTGCTTGGCGCTACCGACAACGCCCCCGAGGTCTATGACGTCGTCCGCCCCCACTTCGACAGCTCCTTCGGCGAGGATTCCCTAGAGATGGAGCCCTGGACCGCCTCCGAGGACTTCTCCGTGATCCCGAAGTCCTTTGGCTGCCCCTACATGCTGTGGACCATCGGCATTACCCCACGCCGCCAGTGGCAGCGTGCCGAGGCCGCTGGGCGGTTGGATATCGACATCCCAACCAACCACAACCCGGGTTTCCTGCCGGACCTTTCCACCCTCCAAGTCTCTACGCGCGCGGCTGCGATCGCGATCCTGGCGTGCCTGCAATCCGAGTGGGAGAAGCCGGAGGCCGAGCCACACGCCATGGGTGCGCCCGTGCCTACCGATGAGGAGATCGACGCAGTCGCCGTGGAGACCTCGCTGGTCGAGTAGCCGCGCATTGCGTTGGGTACGCACCGTACCGCGCAGCATGCACCCGGAAGCTAGTCCAGCTGGAAAGCGGCCTTAACTTCCTCGCGGCGCTTCTTCTCCACGACGAAGCTCAGGAAAGGTACCACGCCCGCGAGCATTGTGGTCAGCCACTTCGTGGGCTCCCAGCGGGCCTTCGTGCCCAGATCCAGGCAGCAGATCACGTAGATCATAAACACCACGCCATGCGCCGGACCGATATAGCTGAACCACTCCGGGGTGTTGTCATTGCCCAGGACAAGGTACTTAAAGATCATCTCGGCCACCAGAATCAGCAGCCAGATACCGGTCACGACCGCCGCCACGGAGTACACCTTCAGCGACTTCGCCACCCGCGCGCGACGCTCCGGGTGAATCGCCGTCGTCTGCTCGTTGCTCATTGCTTAGCGTCCCTCTTTCTTTGCTTCTTGTTCGTTACTGTCGCTGCCGTCACTACCGGCATTGCCCTCGTACGCCCCGTTGTGTGACGCCCTCATACGCGCCTGCTTACGCCTATCATCCACGAAGACGTCTTCGGCCCCTTCAGCCTGCAGGAAGTCCTGCGGTACCTCGGTGATTTCATCGGTTGGCTGAGTAGGAGCAGCAGGGGAGATGTCGCCCTGCAGCCGCTCCTTTTCGTATTGGATGTACTTGCGGTACGCCACGACGAAGAAGATGCCAAAGATGGGCCATTGGATTGCATAACCCAAGTTCTGGAAGCTACCGCCATTAGATTGCCAACGGCTCCACTGCCACCACGCCAGCAGCAAGGTGGCGATCACCGCGAGCACTAGGAAGATGATTTGAATAATGCGAACGCGCAGCGGAAACGGGTGAGTTGTTTCGTCTACCTCGGAGTGTTCGTTCACAGTGCCACATTCTACCCGTCAGGGCTGTGCCACCTAATCCACTTAATCCACCTAATTTCTTTTTATGCTGGCTCGCTTGCTAGCATAAAAGGGGAAGCGCGGTTATCCGCGTTCTTTTTGCGCCTGTGGCGGAATTGGCAGACGCGCTGGATTTAGGTTCCAGTGTCTTATGACGTGGGAGTTCAAGTCTCCCCAGGCGCACAAACTCTTACAGCCCCGCTTGACATGAACTGGCCCCCGAAAGTTGGACTGGTTTAATTCTAGGCGGTTAGGGGTTCAAG
>ERZ500979.29-NODE-29-length-72842-cov-10.216426_pt1 | contig 72842 bp, 62 predicted proteins | sample MGYA00248864_ERZ500979 | MGnify/ENA primary metagenome ERZ500979 (study PRJEB25958, sample SAMN03398550) | human skin metagenome | study: EMG produced TPA metagenomics assembly of the Human Skin Microbiome Metagenome (human skin metagenome) data set.
TCCAGATACCTGGTCAGCCTGCTGACCATCGGCGCAGCCTTTGCCGGCTTCTCCTACTTCACCCCGCTGCTGGAACAGAACGCCGGCTTCGCGACGAATACGACGACCCTGATCCTGCTCGCCTACGGGATCGTGTCCTTCATCGGCAACCTCATCGTCGGCAAGTTCGCCGACCAGCACGCCATCGGCATCCTGCGCATCGGACACACACTGCTATTCATCTCACTCGCGCTCCTTGGAGCCTTCAGCAACGCACAGCCGCTCGTGCTGGCCATGGTGCTCATCGTAGGCGTCGCCGGAGTGCCGATGAACCCCGCCCTGGTCGCCCGCGTCGCCGAAATCGGAGGAACCGGGAACATGGTCAGCACGGTGCACACCTCCGTCATTACCTTGGGCGTCGCCCTGGGATCAGCAATCGGCGCGCTCGCCATCGGCCGAGCCGGTGACGATCCCTCCGCAGCCATGTGGATCGGAGCAGCCTTCGCCGTTCTCGCCACACTCACCCTCGCAACACAAGCACGAGGCAGAAGACAACCTCTTCGACCGCCCCATGCAACTGAAACAGTAGATTGTGTCTGATCTGCTGATCTGATCAGATCACATCTCCAATCGGCAGGCCCGTCGATCTCCTGGACCATCAAACAGACGTAGCTATTTTCGCATCCCAACGGCGTTCTCGTCTCCATGTAGCGCTGTGGAGGCGATGCACTCATTGCGGAAAGGGCAAGGCACGATGTTTGTCTACGGGCAACCGAACCCGGACGCGGTGATCGTCAACCGGGTCTTCGAGACGGCCTAACAACGCCCACACGCAGCGGCCATCAGGGAATGAGAAACTGAGTCTTCGCTGCTCTCCGCCCAACTTTGCAACAACACCGTTTTGAACTTCTTGCAGCTTCATATAGATGCGATGGCTCAATGAGTAAGGCACCGCACCAGTCGGGTTCCTCTAACCTCATGAAAGCTGGGTGCACTAGCAGTCCACCGAAAGAATGCCCTATGACAGTAACCCGCCGGTTAGTTATCGTGTTGTGTGGTTGACCCAAAACTGGATTTCTTATAAGCGGGGCGACAAGCGCCAGTTGCTCCAAGCCAGGTGCGGGGGAGTACAGTACTCTGTTTGAAGACATATGTTTAAAGTGACACTTGAGGGCAGAACGTAGGCGAATGCCTCGTGCCTCTGCTATTCAGGTGGTCAAGTGATGGGATCAATGGATGAGTGAGAAGCTGACAGTCGCCGAACTCCTCGCCCGCAATGGGCGAGAAAGCAGTTCCGCTGACACTGGCCGGCGTCGACGTCGTCACCGCAACTTGGAACAGGGCGGCGTGTCCGTTGCCGAGCTGACGGGTTCCATTCCAGTAGTCCAGACTGAGGACGACGTAGCTAAGGCAGCTAAGCCGGAAGACGCGGCTGCGAAGGTAACTGAGAAGCCCGCAGCACCGAAACAAGAGCCAGCAACTACGCAAGAGATCCAGCAGGATCAGCGTTCCGTGAGCCGCACTTCGGAGCGCCCGGAGGAAAAGACTGGTCAGCTTTCCAACGTTGAGTCTTCCCCAAAGAAGGCTGCCGAGGCGCCAAAAGAGCGAAAGGCAACGGAGCCTACCTTTGGAGATGTTGCGCGTGGTCGCGTAGCGGAAAAGCCCGCTGAGCCCACTCAGCCCACTCAGTCCACTCAGCCCGCTGAACCCGCTAAGACTACTAAGGCCACCAAGGTCACCAAGCCGATCAAGCCATCCAAGTCTGCAGCAGCCGGCACGGCCGCAGGAACCGCGGCTGTAGGCACCGCTGCGACTGAGGCGGCTTCGGGTACTGACGCTAAGACCCCTGAAAAGGGTGGCGTCACAAAGCGCGAAAAAGACAGCGCAAAGAAGAAGGCCGTTACAGCTGCAGCCGCGCCTGGCGTGTCGAGTGACGAGCGGGCGCAGTTCGCGGAGCTCGAGCGCACTCTCGAGGATGGCGAAGTCGTCGAATACGAAGACGACACGATTTCCTGGCCAATGATGATCCTGCAGGCGATCCTTGCTATCGCTGTGGGCGTGGGCGTGTTCTTCGGATTCAGCCTGGTATGGGCCAAGGCACCGACGATCTTGGCACTGGTACTGGCAATCGCCGTGACGCTGCTGCTCGTCGGCTTGGTACACGCACTGCTACGCCACCGCGACAAGCTGCTGATGATCCTCGCAGCCGTCGTTGGACTCGTGCTCACGATCGGGCCGCGTTTGGTTCAGGGTCTATAGAAGCCCAATATGTTCGCTGGCATGGGGGGAGCCAGCGGGGAGGTAGCAGGAAGCCGCCAATCCTGGCACGCTGGGTTATATGACTCAAATTGGAATTATTGGCGGAGGAAATATCGGCGAGGCCCTGCTGGCCGGAATCGTTGCGGATACGAAGGATGCCGCAGACGCTAAGAAAATCATCGTTGCGGATCCGTCGCAGGAGCGACTCGACGAGCTGAAGGATAAGTACGGCATGGTCACCGCCCACGAGGGGCGCGAGGCTGCTGAAGGTACCGATATCCTCTTCATCTGTGTGAAGCCCAACATCGTCCCCATTGTTTTGGACGAGGTAGCGGAGGTGCTGGATAGCAACTCGCAGGACACGATCGTGGTTTCCCTGGCTGCGGGCGTCACCATCGGCACTATGGAATCCACTTTGCCGGCCGGTACCACCGTGGTGCGCACAATGCCGAATACCCCAATGCTGGTCGGTCAGGGCGCCATCGGTATCGCGGGCGGTCGCTTTGCCGAAGAGGGTCAGCTGAAGACGGTGCAGGACATCATGTCCAAGGTCGGCGAGGCTGTCATCGTCAAGGAAAAGGACCTGGATGCGGTGACGGCTGTGTCCGGCTCTGGTCCGGCCTATATCTTCCTGGTTGTGGAAGCCATGATCGAATCGGCAGTGCAGCTGGGGCTGGCACGCCCGCTGGCGGAGCAGCTGGCTATCGCTAACGTGCAGGGTGCGGCCACCATGATGTCCCAGAACTTCGCCGAGGGCGGGGATACACCGTCCGTTCTGCGCACCAAGGTTACCAGCCCGGGCGGTACCACGGCGGCGGCTCTGCGCGAGCTGGAAGAGTCCGGCCTCCGCGGAGCCTTCTACCGTGCGATGGAGGCATGTAAGGATCGTTCTGAAGAGCTGGGTGCGCCGAAGCCGAGTACACAGTCTGCGAACAACGACGACTAGTTCGGCGCATAGCGGTAGCGTCACGCCCATTTGGGGTTAATTTCACCGCTACACAGTCGACCCCAGTGATCTTTTTAGACACATTTATTTAACACAAATCACGCCTGTTCAATCCAGTCACGAGCAATCACTGGCGTGAGCTTTATTACCCCGAGTTGCGTGAGTCACTCGGGGCAAACTGCCCTCAATGGTTCCCCTTGTTGCACATTGTTCACAGGTTTCACGTTATGATGGTTCGCGAGCGATCACGTGTGACGTCCTGCAGGAGGGGAAGCCTGCAGCGCATGAGAGCGCAAAAGAAAGAGAATGATCTATGGCTAACACCGATAATGGAACATTTCTGACCGTCGCAGAGGTCGCTGATCTGATGCGCGTGTCGAAGATGACTGTTTACCGCTTGATCCACTCGGAGGAGCTGCCTGCCGTTCAGGTTGGCCGCAACTTCCGTGTTCGCGGATCTGCCGTTGATGCGTACCTCGGAGCTTCCGAGTACAACCCCGGCCAGACCGGCTAAAGAACCGTACCTGCACTTCTCAGATACGGTCTGCTTTAGCAGAAACAACAGTCCTCCATTATCGGTACTCAGTGGCTTCGACCGCTGACCCGGTGATGGGGGATTTTTGTTTCTCCGCGGTGGGGGAGGCTAAACTGTGGAACATTCGTGTCTGAGAGTGTGAGCAAACTCTTATGCGGTCGCCCGTCGCGGCGGCTCGCGCACATTCGAGGACACATCTTCCCTGCCACCGTAAAAGGTCCGGAGGCGGGGGAGCAGACCTTTGCATTGAAGAGATAACTAACCGAGAGAAACGAGGCTTACCCCATGGGTTCTGTCATCAAGAAGCGCCGCAAGCGCATGTCCAAGAAGAAGCACCGCAAGATGCTGCGCCGGACTCGCGTTCAGCGTAGGAAGCTCGGTAAGTAACCTCCGCTGCCGCATATAAATAAACCCACCGCGGGCGCCCCGGTAGAAGGCGCAGCCCCGGTGGGTTTTTGCGTGCTTGCGGGGTGACACTGGGCGCTAGCGGGACTGCTTCCGCCAAACCCACGCCCAACCGCTAGCCAGCCCCAGTGCACCGGCTCCTAGGGCAAGGCGCAGGCCACCTATTCGTCGGAGCATGCGGCGTAGTCGCCGATAGTCACGCACCTCCCAGCCCCGCTCGGTCGCAGCCTTTCGCAGCTTCGAATCCGGGTTAATAGCCACCGCCGTGCCCACGGTCGACAACATTGGCAGGTCATTTACGGAATCGGAGTATGCGGTACAACGGCTCAGATCCAGCCCTTCGTAGTTCGCCAGGGCGATCACCGCATGCTTCTTTTCCTCCCCATGCAGCAAGTCGCCGACCATGCGGCCGGTAAAACGACCATTCTTTACCTCGGCCACCGTGCCCAATGCGCCGGTGAAGCCAAGCTCCTTAGCGATGATCTGAGCCAGCTGCACTGGCGAGGCCGTCACCAACCACACCTGTTGCCCTGCCTGGATATGCATATCCGCCAGTTCCTTGGTGTCCGGGAAAATTCGCTCCGCTATGGTCGCGTCCCAGATCTCCTGTGCCATCTCGATAACCTCGGACTCTTTACGTCCCTTCACGAGTGCCAGGGCTTGTTCGCGGCCACTGGAGATATCGTCGGCGCTTTCCTTACCCAATGTGCGAAACTTCAGCTGCACCCAAATGAAGCCAAGAAGCTGCCGCACGGTGAAGAAGCGATGCTTCGCCAGGCCACGCGCGAAGAGCAAAATTGAAGCTCCTTTGATGAGCGTGTTGTCCACGTCGAAAAATGCACCTACGCCCGTGTCCTGCGGAATCGATGGATCCGGATGTTCCAGGTGGCGCGGTGGCATCGTTGCGATGCCCGCACCTTCCAGGTTCGCTAGGCCGGTACGTAGCTGATTGCCGTCAATCGCGTAGTTGTGCGCGAGCTGATCCAGCTGCGCTTCGCTGAGTTCCCACAGTGCTTGTGGCGCCCCGGTGCCGTACCCGACCTGTAGGTTTGGAGACGACGCCACCTTTTCCTTTACTTCATCCTCAGTAGCGGCCTCATGATCTGCGTGGCGAACCTTTGCAGCGCGCTCGTCGCGGAGCTCCCGGAAATATGCCCTAGCGCTCAGCGACAGGGCGCGTAGGTAACCACGCCATTCGCTACTGGTATAGCGCCAACCCACGCGCCAGCGAGGGGCTGGCTTGGGGCGGTCCGACGGTTCCAGATCAGGCGCTTCATTCACATAGACAAAGTTACCCTGAAAGCACCGCATAAGCGTCCCTCTGCAAGAGCGCTTGTTCCGTCCATGCTGACGGGTAGCATGATCACCCGTGAGTTCCGACAACATCGCAGCAGATAATGCTTTCGCCACAGCTGGGCAGCCGCAGGCACGCGTGCAGCTGATTACCCGTTCGACTTGCGGATCCTGTGCCCGCGTACACCAGCAAATCCTCCCCATCGCACATCGCTATGGCACGACGGTGAAAGTGATTGAACTGGACCGTGGTGGCGTCACCAAGGAAAAAGAAGAATTGGCACAAGAATTCGGCGATCGCGTACCGGTCGTGCTCGTCGACGACGAGGAAGTCGCCTGCTGGGAAATCGACGACGATGACCTGATCGCAGCGCTGGAACAGAACCACTAACTGAATCGATCGGGCGCAAGGGGACCCCAGCAAGCCCCATATATCAGCCGTGGGAACTCGTTTTGGCAACGGGGTGGGTTAAGGGCTACCGTAGACACTCGTAACAACTTGGGGGTGAGCCACGTGCTGCCGCCCTAAGTGATCCCCGCAGGAGGCCTGAAGACAAATGAGTAGTAACACCCGGACTGGTTCCGCGTCGGTGTTGCTGGTCGGGCTGTCTTTCCGTTCGGCGCCGGTGACGATGCTGGAGCAGGCCTCGGTGGCTGATGCGGATCTTCCTAAGCTGCAGCTTTCGTTGGTGGATAACGATGTGATTTCCGAATCTCTTGTGCTGTCCACGTGTAACCGCATGGAGTTTTACACCGTCGCCAACGCCTTCCACTCCGGGTTGGATCATGTGGTGGAGACGGTTGCGCAGTTCTCTGGATTGCAGGCCGCGGACTTGGAGCCGCATTTGTATGTGCACTACGCCGACTCCGCGGCGGAACATATGCTGAAGGTCGCTTCCGGGCTGGATTCTATGGTTGTGGGGGAGCAACAGATCATCGGCCAGCTGCGCAGCGCCTATCAGTCCGCCAATGAAACGGGCACAGTCGGGCGCACCCTGCACGATCTGACGCAGCGCGCCCTGCGCACGGGTAAGCGCGTACACGCCGAGACCAGCATCGATTCGGCAGGTGCTTCCATGGTCTCCTTCGCGGTGGATCAAGCTCTGCGCTATGTCGAGCCCGCGCACGCTCTTTCCTCTGTTGTGGATGACGCCCCTACGTCCCAACCCCTGGCAGGCCACCGCGCGCTGATCATTGGTGCGGGAGCGATGGCCTCCCTGGCATCGACCTACCTGGGGAAGCTGGGCATCGACCACGTGACTGTGGCCAATCGCACGCTGTCGCGGGCGGAGAACTTGGTAAACCATGCTCGCGAAGCCGGGGTGGATGCCTCTGCTGTGCCACTTGATGGAGTGGCGGATTGCCTGAATGCGGTGGACATTGTGGTATCCGCGACCGGTGCTGTCGGAAATGTTGTGACCGAACAGGCCGTACGGGCCGCAGTAGATGCCGGGGCTGGCTTCGGTTCTGCCTCCAGCGCCGGGACAAAGGTGCTGATCGATCTATCTATGCCGGCGGATATTGAGCGTTCCGTGGCCGACGTTGATGGCGTCAAACTGCTGAACATCGAGGAACTCACCACGATGGCGGGCGATCGTGTGAAGGACGAGGATCCCGCCCGAGCGATCGTCGCCGACGAGTTGCAGAGCTTCTTGGAACAGCAGCGTGCGCAGTCCGTAGTGCCCACTGTTAAGGCTCTGCGTAAGAAGGCCGGTGAGGTGATGGCCGAGGAGCTCATGGCATTGGAGCATCTGACCCCCGACATGTCCGAAGCGGATCGCGCAGCGGTAGCTAAGTCGATGAAGCGTGTGGTGGATAAGTTGTTGCACACGCCGACTGTGCAGGCAAAGAAGCTTTCCGCCGGAGGCCAGCAGGTTAGTTACCCGGATGCGCTCGCGGCGTTGTTCAACTTGCCGAACGGCATGGTGGATTCTGTTACGCAGCCGGGGCAGGTTAAAGCAGGCACACCCCAGACTGTGGGATCTACTACAGGAACTGCCGCCCGCGCCGATCAAATCCCAAGCGCTGCCCGTATTAGCCAGGTAGCGAAGGAGGCTTAAGACTTTTCATGTCCAATACCACGCCTAACCCGACCGCTGAACACAGCCGCACTTTCCTGATTGGCACCCGTAGATCCGCCCTGGCAACCACTCAGACCAGTCATGTCCGCGCAGCCATGCTCGCCGCGGGCTACCAGGCGGAACTGCATCTTGTCCATACCCCGGGTGATGCCTCGCAGGCCGCACAGACACCGGTCGGGCAGATCGGCGTGGGCGTCTTCACTGAGACCTTGCGTAAGGCTCTCGAAGCTGGCGAATGTGATGTCGCCGTGCACTCCTTCAAGGATCTGCCCACCGCACCCGACCCACGTTTTCGCACCGTAGTCCCGCGGCGAGTGGATCCGCGTGAGGTGCTGGTGAGCCGCAATGGCGAAGCATTGCTGGAGCTGCCACAAGGCGCCAAGGTAGGTACGTCTGCTCCCCGCCGTGTCTCCCAGATTCGGGCAGTCCGTCCTGACCTGGAACTAATGCCACTGCGCGGCAATATCGATACCCGCATGGGTCGAACGGAAAAAGATCTGGATGCGGTGGTTCTAGCCCGCGCCGGGTTGGAGCGCGTCGGACAGCTGAACCGCGCTGCCGAGTCGATCGACCCGAGCACGATCATGCCCGCGCCAGCTCAGGGTGCGTTGAGCGTGGAGGTACGCGCTGACGATGACGCTGCCTGGCAGGCGGTTAGCCACCTGGATCACCTGCCCAGCCACATGGCTGCCGTCGCGGAACGTGCCGTCCTTTCCACCCTGGAAGCCGGCTGCACCGCCCCCGTAGCGGCGTATTCCCTGTGGACAGAGCCGGAGGACACCGCAGACAGTGCGCCGGAACAGCACGTTCTGCGCGTATTCGGTGGCGTATTCGCTATGGATGGATCCCGCAAATTAGTGCAGGTTGGCGAAGCTACCTTCGACATACCATCTCCCACCTCTGATAAGGGATTCCCGGCAGCTGAGGAACCCCGTTGGCAGGAGTACATAGATGCCGCCAGAGCCATAGGCACTGACATAGGCAAAAAACTTCTCAAGGATGGTGCCGCCGAGATAGTGGCTGAAGCCGATTAACTCACTTTCTTTGTGACGCCCTCAGGGGATGAATCACAGCCCTTTCAACTCGGCAGCGAAGTGCCAAAAGTCCTGGAGACATTCACATTTCCTGTTGAGCACTGCTTTCAAAAAATCTTAATAACCCCGACAAAATAGAAAGTTCCACCATGACCGATTCCGGATTTGCCCAGGTAGGGGGCACTGATTCCGCTACCGTGGCGTCAGTAGCCGACCTGGCTCCCACTGGACACGGCCGGATCCTCTTCGTGGGCGCGGGCCCCGGAAACCCGGAGCTGTTGACCATCCGTGCGCGCGACATTCTGGAGACCACCGCTCACGCTTGGGTTGACCCGGCTGTATTGGGATCCGTACGGAACATTATTGCCACCCGGCTCCCGGTGCCGCAGGCCAAGCTGGATGCCGCCGAAGCTGAGTGGGAGGCACAGGTAAAGGCAGCTAAGGAAGCTGGCGCTCGCCGTCGTCCGCCGCGCCCCGCCCCGCCGACCGCTGCCGAGATCGTGCTGGCTGCCCCGGCGGCAACGGAAAATACTCCGCAGGCTACGGAAGAACAGACCTCCGGCGAGTCCGCGGAAGAACTCGACTCCACTGGTGTTTCCCTGGCCGTAGCCCCAGACGTGCTGGCCGAGCAGATGATCGCCTGTGCAAAGGCAGGCAACGACGTTGTGCGACTCGTCGCCGGTAATCCGCTGAGCAACCCGGCCGTCATGGATGAGCTGCAGCACGTCGCGGCCAGCTCCGTGGACTTCCAGGTGATCCCGGGCATGACAGGTTCCGTGGCCGTGCCCGCTTTCACCGGCATCGGCGTGGGACCCGACGTTACCGAGGCGGACGTACGCGGCGGAACTGATTGGGATCAGCTGGCCGCCGCCGGCTTGCCGCTGATTATCACAGCCGCCCCGGACGACCTGGCCACAATTGCACAGGAACTGAAGTCCCGTGGCATTGCGGGAAACACCCCCGCGACAGTGACACTGCACGGCACCACCCGCCGCCAGCGCAGTTACGACGCCACGCTGGATACGATGAAGTCCATCACCACGCAGTCCGGCCCAGCTGCCAAGGACGGCGAGCTGCCTGATGAGCTGATCGTGACTATCGGTTCCCAGGTCGGCAACCGCTCCAAATACTCCTGGTGGGAAAACCGCGCACTCTATGGCTGGACCGTCCTGGTGCCGCGTGCGAAGAACCAGGCCGGCCCAATGAGCGCCCGTCTAGCCTCGCACGGCGCAATCCCGGTGGAGGTTCCCACGATCTCCGTCGAGCCGCCGCGCAGTCCCGTACAGATGGAACGCGCAATCAAGGGGCTCGTGGACGGTCGCTACCACTGGATCGTCTTTACCAGCGTTAATGCCGTGAAGGCAGTCTGGGACAAACTTCGTGAGTTTGGCCTGGACGCCCGCGCTCTTGCAGGTGTGCGCGTGGCCGCTGTAGGGCCGAAGACCTCTCAGGCGGTGCAAGATCTGGGCATCACGCCTGAGCTGTTGCCCAAGGATGACGCACGTAATGCCGCTGGTCTGGTGGATGTCTTCCCACCGCACGATCCAGACCTGGATCTGGTGGACCGTGTGCTGCTGCCACGCGCAGATATCGCCACAGACGTGCTGGTCGATGGCCTGATTGAGTTGGGCTGGGACGTCGAGGACGTGGTGGCTTATCGTACAGTCCGCGCCGCCCCGCCGAGCCCGGAGATCCGCGACATGATCAAAACCGGCGGTTTCGACGCGGTCTGCTTCACCAGTTCCTCGACCGTGAAGAATCTGGTGGGAATCGCCGGCAAACCGCATAACCGCACGATCATCGCCTGCATCGGGCCGATGGCCGCGCAGACCGCCCGTGAGCATGGCCTGCGCGTCGACGTGATGCCCGAAGCAGCTGGGGTACCGGAGCTGGTTGACGCCCTCGCTGCCCACGTCGCTGACCTGCGCGCCAAGGGACAACTTCCGCCGCCGCGAAAGCGGAGGCGGCGTCGGAAAAAGACCACCGAAAAGTAAAGCACTGAGCGAGGGATAAGCACCTCGGCGACCGCGTGACGGGGCGATGAACTCCCGTCCGGGCGCGGGAGTAGCATCGTGGACATGACTTCGAACTACACTCCGTTTCGCCGTCCCCGCCGACTTCGCACGTCCCCGCAGATGCGTAATTTCACTGCGGAGACGGATCTGAACCCCAACAGGCTGGTGCTGCCGATGTTTATCGCTGATGGGCTGGATGCGCCACGCGATATTACGAGCCTGCCGGGGGTGCAACAGCACACCGAGGATTCGTTGTTGCGTGCAGTGGAAGAAGCGGCAGAGGCGGGCGTGGGCTCCATCGACCTGTTCGGTGTGCCCCGGGACGAAGACAAGGATGCAACCGGTAGCCAGGCGGTGGCCGAAGATGGCATTCTCAACCGCGCGGTGCGCGCTGTTCGAGAGCGTTTCGGCGACGATATTTTGGTCATGGCCGACACCTGTCTCGACGAGTTCACAGACCACGGCCACTGCGGTGTACTTTCCACGGATCGCTTTGGCCACCAGATCGTTGACAATGACGCCACCCTGCCGCAGTACGCCAAAATGGCAGTAGCCCAGGCGGAGGCCGGCGCCCACATTGTGAGCCCCTCCGGAATGATGGATGGACAGATTCGCTACATCCGTGAAGCACTGGATGACGCCGGCTTCCAGGACGTGTCAATTATGGCGTATTCCGCGAAATACGCCTCCGCGTTCTTTGGACCTTTCCGCGAGGCCGTTGGTTCCTCGCTGCAGGGCGATCGACGCACCTATCAACAGGATCCGCGCAACCTACGGGAATCCATCTTGGAAACCCAACTGGATATCGACGAGGGTGCGGACATGGTTATGGTCAAGCCCGCAATGCCATACCTGGACGTGCTGCGTGAAATAGCTGATATTTCTCCGGTGCCGGTCGCGGCCTACCAGGTCTCCGGGGAGTACGCGATGATCTCCGCCGCCGCCCACAAGGGGTGGATTGACCTGGACGCTTCGATTATGGAATCCATGTACGGCATCCGTCGCGCCGGAGCAGACATCATCCTGACCTACTGGGCCACCCGCGTAGCCCAGATGCTCAATGGCAAAGATGCTTAAACGACAGTAATCACAGTAGGCTAGGTGGCTGTATGAACAGCACCGACAGCAGCGCACGAATGAATACCCAACAACAAGATCCACGCCAGATGGGTGGGCCGCACACCGGCTCCCAGCAGCGGCCACCGATGGCGCCACAGGGGTATGGCATACCCCAGGGAGCCCCAGGACAGCAGGGGCCGCTGGGAACCCCGAAACCGCCGAAACCGCCGAAGGTGGGCCGCAAAGACGGCCTAGCTCCGGATATCAAGAACGCGCCAGAGGACGTACGTTACGGCGTGTGGGCATGGCTGAGCGTCGCCGTTTTACAGCTCTTGGCCAGTGTGGTGCAATTCGTAGCAAACATTGTGGATCCGCGTGCTCTGACGCAGAGCAGCCAGGGGATGCTGGACAGCCAAAGCGGCTTGTTCGCCAGCGTTTTGGCAGATCAGGATGCTTCGCAGATCGCCACGCAGGTGAACATCAGCTCGCTGGTGTGGGGCATTATTGCTTCCGCCGTCTGTGCATACCTGGCCTGGCGTGCGGGACGGGGCGCACCGTACTCGCGTCTCTTCCTCAACGTGGCCTCCGTGTTCATGATCTTCAATGCAGTGCTCATCACGTTTGCCAGCGGGCCAGAGTACATGCCCGTAGGGTTCGTGCTGATCATTGGCATCTTGACCATTCTTTCTGGAGTGGGTGCCGCGCTGGGACTCTGGTTTATGTCCCGCCCGGATAACCGTGATTGGTTGGGCATCCCCAGCGACAAGGAGATGGATAAGTACGCCAAGGAGCTCGACGAGTATCGGGCGGAGACGCGGCGTCAAAAAGAAAACCGTCAAAAAGAAAACAGGGACAGGGAAAAGGAAAAGGCGAACGCCAAGACAAACGCAGGCACGGGCGAGAACAGCGACCGCACCAACCACAACGACCACACCTGGGGAGGGCGCTAAGCATGCCTGCAATGTTCCCTTCGATCGTGCCGAGCGGTGACGACCAAAACCGCAAGGTCCACTATTGGAAGCCGGGCGACCCCACACCGCGCATTGTTATTGTCTCGTTTGCGATGCTGCTGATCCTGGGGATACTGATGATTTTCTTTGGGGTCCTGTCGTTGACAGCCTCGTGGGATCGCGAACCGCTGAATCCCGAGGAAGCAGAGCGCATGGACTTTGTCCGCAACAATGTGCGCATTCTCGGTGCAATCAGCATCGTGGTCGGCGCCGTGTTGGCGTTCTTCTCCCGCGGCATACGTGATGGTAATCGCAGCAAGCGACGCCTGGTGCTGTGGGCTGGTGCGATCGGTATCTTCTTTATGCTGGCAGGGTGGGTTTTCCAGTTCACCGGACCGGGGCAGGCTGTTTTGGCGTTGCTGTTGGCCGTAGCGTTGCTTCTGGCCTACAGGCCCGCTGCCAATCCCTATTTTGACGCCGGGAAACCGTCGACCGAAGCTCCCGTCGAGGGCGATGGCACCCTTCCGGGAGACACACTGCGGGGCTAGGGGAAATGTCAGAAAACGATTCTCAGATCGTACCGACCAGTAGCCGCGTCGCGAGCCAATCTTCCGTGGAGGTCGACGACGTCGACGAAGCCATCCTGCAGGCACGCGAAGCTGCGGCGAAGGCTGGCTTCGACATGGATCGCTCTCCCCAGTCGCCGGAAGAAGTCGAACGCGCGACCCAGGAGCACTGGGGGTTGACCAGCTTCGCCTATCGAGTGGAGGGGCTGGAAAGCGCGGTGGATGCCACCACCGTAGAAACCGAACTCAACAACATCTCGGGCGTGCAGGCCGCCGTGGTGTACTCCACGGGAATGGTGTGGATCTCCGCAGAAGATCAGGTGAGCCTGACGCAGATCCAAGAGGTGCTGGAAAAACACAACCTAGATAGCTGGCTGACCGATTCCTCTCTCCGCCGTCGCGCCGCCAGGCTGGAGATTGAGGAAACCCGTCGACGCATGCGGCGCCACGCCAGTGCCCACCGACGCGCGTGGGCGGCAGCAGAAAGCCGCAAACGACGCGATGCGGGCAAGGTGGAATTCGAGCGGTTCCGGCGCAATAACCCCTTCGACCCGACGGAAGGATTACACACCGCCCGGCAGCTCATTACCCGCATGCGGCTGATCGTCGCTGTGCTGCTTGGGTTACCGGTGGTGGTAATGCAGCTGGTTTCCGCCTGGCAGTTCGACTACTGGCAGTGGATCTGCCTCGCACTAGCCACCCCGGTGGTCACATGGTGCGCGTGGCCTTTCCACCGGGCTTTCCTCGGTGGGCTTAGGCGCGGACAATCGGCACTCGACGGTGCCAGTTCCGTGGCGATCTTATTGGCCTATGTGTACTCGGCGTGCATGTTGATCTTCTCCTCGGCTGGCAATGTGGGCTGGCAGAGCCACCAGGTGCTGTTCGCAGGCGTGTGGTCTACCCAGCACCTCGAAGGTGCAGTGTTCTTTGACGTGGCCTGTGGCGGAACGATCCTGCTGCTGTTCGGCAGGTTGCTATCCCGCCGGACCGCGCTGCGCTCCAAGTCGATCTTGTCCGTGCTCACGGTGCCCGCGGCCAAGGAAGTCACGGTGGTGCGCAAGACACGCAAGTCGAAGACTGAAAAGAAGAACATTCCGATTGCGGAGATCCGCACGGGGGATGACATCATCATCCCCACCGGCATGATGGTGCCAAGTGATGGCGAGATCATTAGCGGTAAGTCCCTTGTGGACATGGGGCCGGTCGGTGGTTTGCACCGTACCTTTGAGGTCTCTGTTGGCGATCGGATTTACGCCGGCGCCCGAAACCACGGCGCCGCATTGAAGATGCGCGTGCATGCGACAGGTTCCTCTACCCGCCTGGCCGCGATGCACCGGTGGGTGCGCGGTTCAGCTTTGGACGAAACGCGCTTGTCCCAGCTGACAAACCGCACCGCCAGCCTGCTGGTGCCATGGGCGTTCGGCCTGGCCATTGTCGACTTCATTGCCTGGTTGGCGATCACCAAGTCCGTCGACGCAGCAATGGCCACGGTGCTTTCGTTGCTGGCCGTCGTGGCTCCGGTCGCATTGGCTCTGTCCGCTCCGCTGGCGCTGCGCTTGGGACTTTGGCGTGCTGCCACTTCCGGCGCGTTGCTGCGCGATACGGGTACGATTCACAAGCTCGCTGAGGTCGACGCCATCATCTTCAACCGAGTCGGCACTCTCACTGAAGGACCGATGCACGTCATCGGCGTAACCCCTTCCAAGGGAGAGAACCCGGATTTGATCCTGCGCGTGGCGGGAGCGCTTTCCCTGGAATCGAACCACGCCGTTTCTCGCGCGCTGGTGCGTGCCGATCGAGAAGCACGCGACGCGGGTACAGGTGGGGAGGGGATCCCGCACTGGTTGGATGTCGGTGAAGTGAAGATCACCAAGGACGGCACGTTCGAGGGCATGGTAGAGCTGCCAGTGGAAGGGGAGATGCGCAATGTGAAGGCGCGTCTGTGGCGTCCGCATGACCTCGGTGAGGTGCGCGATCCACACCTGGCGACTGCCGTGCTGAGCGGCGGTTCCCCCGTCATCGTGAGCTGGAAGGGCAAGGACCGCGGGGTAATTAGCCTGGCGGATAGCTTTAAGGACGATGCCCCGGCTGCCATTGATCGGCTGGAAGACATGCAGTTGGAGACCTATATGCTCTCCCGCGACATCTACCCGGTGGCTCGCCGCACAGCTAACTCTATTGGCATCTCCACGGTGCTGGCAGGTATTGCGCCGAACCGCAAGGAGGCGACGGTGCGCGGTGTGCACGCCGCGGGTGTGCGCGTGGCAATGGTGGGTGACAGTGATGTGCTGGGTGCCCTGCGAGTGGCGGACGTGGGCATCCTCATGGCCTCTTCGAACCGCATTGACCCGACTGCTTCTGAGGTGGCGGACGTGGTGATGCAGCGCGAGGACGTATCGGCTCTGCCGGAGCTGGTGAATTTGGTTCGCCACGTGCGCAACACCACTGACTGGAATGTGTGGTTGTCCTGGACCTATAACGTCGTCGGCGCGATGCTAGCCGTTGCCGGTGTGCTTAACCCACTGTTGGCAACCTTGTTTATGCTGCTCAGCTCTACGCTGATCGAAAGTCGCAGCGCGCGTATCCTGCACCGCAATTACGCGCGGGGCACATTGCGCCAGACGCACTCGTGGCAGGGATGGGTAGCCCGTCGTAGGGAGATCCGCGAACTGCGCAAGCAGGAGAAGCAACGCGCCGAGGCTATTTCTCTAGCCCGTGCTGAGGCATTGGACGAGGAGATTGACCAGGCACAGGCCTAGCCGCGCTAGGCTGGTGGGGATTGCAAGCTAACCACTTTTCCCGAAGTGGCGGAAAGGATTCCTTTCGTGTCTGTCAACGTCGATGCGCAGCACTCTGAAAACTCCAACCATCAGGCCAGTGCCGAGGCCATGGATCGGGCGCGTGCCATGATCCCGGGCGGCGTGAACTCGCCAGTTCGCGCCTTCGGCTCGGTAGGCGGAACCCCACCGTTTATCACCTCCGCGCAGGGATCCACGCTGAACGATATCGACGGTAACTCTTATGTGGATTTGTTCTGCTCCTGGGGGCCGATGATTCACGGTCACGCTCACCCGCAGATCGTCGAGGCAGTACGGGAGGCCGCAGGCCATGGCCTGTCCTTCGGTGCCCCGACCACGGTGGAGGTGGATCTGGTGGAGGAGATCGTCCGCCGCACCTCGGTAGAAAAGGTGCGCTTGGTCAACTCGGGTACTGAGGCCACCATGTCCGCTATTCGTCTGGCGCGAGGCTATACGGGACGCGACAAGATCCTGAAGTTCGAAGGCTGCTACCACGGCCACGTGGATTCACTACTGGTTGCGGCTGGTTCAGGCGTCGCTACCTTTGGCCTGCCGGATTCCCCGGGCATCACTAAGGCCGCCGCCGGCGACACTGTCGTGGTTCCCTACCGCGATGTGCAGGCCGTCGAGAATGCTTTTACCTCCCACGAGGGCGAGATTGCCGCGATCATTGTCGAAGGCGCGCCGGGCAACATGGGCACGGTAAACCCACAGGGCTTCAATGCAGAGCTGCAGCGTATCGCCCACGCCAATGGCGCTCTGCTTATCGTCGATGAGGTCATGACTGGCTTCCGCGTCACCGAGTCCGGCTGGTTCGGCAAGGACGGTGTGGCCGGCGATCTCACTACCTTCGGCAAGGTTGTTTCCGGAGGCCTGCCTGCTGCCGCATTTGGCGGTAAGGCGGAGATCATGGACCACCTCGCGCCGGTCGGCCCGGTGTATCAGGCAGGCACGTTGTCGGGCAATCCCGTCGCCGTTGCGTCGGGTCTGGCCTCTTTGAAGCTCGCCGCCGCCGCCGCGTACCAGAAGCTCGATGCGAATGCCGACACTTTGGCAGGCATCCTGTCCGATGCTTTGACCAAGGCCTCCGTCGCCCACAACATCCAGCGGGCAGGAAGCATGCTGAGCGTGCGCTTTGCCGAGGGGGAGGGCACGAACTTCGCCGATATGAAGGCAGCAGATACCTTCCGCTACCCGGCGTTCTTCCACACCTTCTTGGATGCTGGGGTATTTGCTCCGCCGAGCGTGTTTGAGACCTGGTTCGTCTCCACGGCGCTCAGCGATGCGGACTTTGAGAAGATCGCGGCAGCTGCCACTCCGGCCGCCGCGGCTGCTGCTGCAGCCACCCCACCCGCTGAAGTCTGATACCACAAAGCTAAAACCCCAGTAAGAACCCCTTAAAGCAGGGATCGCCTTACTTGGGTTGAGGTGGTCGGCACGCTAAGCTAGGTGACCATGGCAACGATCGTTCACCTTGTACGGCACGGAGAAGTGCACAATCCGGATCGCATTCTCTATGGCCGTCTGCCCGGTTATCACCTCTCCGAGCGAGGGCGGAACATGGCACACGCCACCGTCTCTGACCTGGCTGATCACGATGTGGTTTACCTGGCCGCGTCCCCACTCGAGCGGGCGCAAGAAACCGCCCGCCCCTTTGCAGAGAAGCTCGGGCTGGACGTAACGACGGACGAGCGGATCATCGAGGCAGGTAACGAACTGCAGGGTCTGCACATCAAGGGTGTGCGCAGTGCTCTGTGGAATCCGAAGCGTTGGCCGATGCTGAAGAACCCCACCATTCCCAGTTGGGGTGAGCCCTACCAGGAGATCGCCGAGCGCATGTGGCAGGCCATTGACACCGCGCGTGAAAAGGCGCGAGGGCATGAAGCCGTATTAGTGAGCCACCAGCTGCCCATCGTGATGATCCAACGCGACGTCCAGGGGCTGCCTTTGGCACACAACCCAGCGGATCGACAGTGCGAGCTGGCATCTGTGACCTCGCTGGTGTACGACGGCGGACACCTGACGGATATCTTTTACTCCGAGCCAGCACAGGAGATTTAACCGTGCGTAAAACGACCACCGCAGCGCTTGCGGTCTGCCTCCTTGCCAGCGGCGCAGCACTTTCTGCGTGCGGCGAAGACAACACCGCAGGCACTAATGCCGTGGCGAGTGGCGGCAAGTTTGAATTCGTGTCTCCCGGCGGACAGACAAGCATCCACTACAAGCCCGAGGAGCGCAAAGAGGTTGCTGACTTCACCGGCACAAACCTGAATGGCGACAAGGACATCAACCTCAGTGACTTCGAGGGGCAAGTCGTGGTGCTCAATGCCTGGGGTCAGTGGTGCGGACCCTGCCGCAGTGAATCCGATGACCTGCAACGAGTGCAGGAGAAGCTGGAGAAGCACGGAGGCGGTACCGTCCTGGGCATTAACGTGCGAGACAGCGTTAAGGAAAAGCCACAGGATTTCGTGAAAGATAACGGGATTACCTACCCGTCGATTTACGATCCGCCGTTTAAGACTGCTCTGGCACTAGGCGGCGTGCCGGCCTCCGTCATCCCCACCACCATTGTGTTGGACAAGAAGCATCGCCCGGCACATATCTTCTTGAAGGAAATCACGGATAAGGAACTGTGGGAGCAGGTCGAACCGCTGTTGAATGAGGACAAATAAATGATCCTCGCGGAGTCGATCGGAGAGACCTTCGCGGATACGGCAGCCGCCGGTCCGTTGTTGCTTGCACTGCTGGTCTCTGCGGCTGCGGGTCTAGTTTCCTTCGCCTCGCCGTGCGTCATCCCGCTCGTGCCGGGCTATATCTCCTACCTAGCGGGAGTCGTTGGCGCGGAGACTGAATTCACCGAAGAAGGCACGGTGGTTAAGGCCAAGCGGGGCCAGGTGGCCACTGCTGCACTGTTGTTTGTGCTGGGCTTTACCGTCGTATTTGTGCTCGCCACGGCCACAGTCTTCGGTGTGATCAGCGCCCTGACTTTGAACCAAGCACTCTTAATGCGCATTGGTGGCGTGGTCACGATCGCTATGGGTGTGGTGTTCATGGGATTTATCTCCCCGCTGCAACGCGACACACGCCTGCGCCCCAAGCGCTGGACGACTATCGCCGGCGCGCCTCTGCTGGGCGGAGTATTCGCCCTGGGCTGGACCCCCTGCCTAGGCCCCACGCTCGCTTCGATCATTTCGGTTTCCGCCGGTACCCAGGGGATGACAGCCGCCCGAGGTGTGATCCTCATCGTCGCCTATTGTCTGGGGCTCGGGCTACCATTCATTGTCGTGGCATTGGGATCCTCCAAGGCACTGACAGGGATCGGCTGGCTAAGTAAGCACTCCCGCACAATCCAAATGATCGGTGGCGCACTACTTATCATCGTCGGTCTGCTGCTGGTCACCGGCCAATGGTCGGTGTTTGTGGAATACATCCGAGAGGTCTTTATCTCGGATAAGACCTTGCCGATCTGATCCGCCCGGGTTACCCCCCGAGCGGGGCGTCGAAAAAGTAGGCGTCAATAAAAACGAGAAAGCGAAAGTACGAGAGAGCAACCATGCTGAAGACGATCCTGAGCCTGCCGAAGAAGGGCTGGCTGTGGCTCACGAAGATGAAGACTGCCCTGGTGCTGCTTTTCCTCCTGGCGCTGGCTGCGATCCCGGGAGCGCTGCTACCACAGCGGTCGCTCAACGAGGGCAAGGTTGCCGAATATATTGACGCCAACGGCAAGACCGCCCAGGTCTTCGACAAGTTGCAGCTTTTCGATGTCTTTAGCTCTACGTGGTTCGTGGCAATCTACGTGTTGCTCTTCATTTCCCTGGTCGGCTGCATCCTGCCACGCAGCATTGACCACTACAAGGCACTGCGTTCCTCCCCACCACCGGCGCCGAAACGCTTGGACCGCATGCCGTATCACTACTCCGGCACCGTCGATGAACCGGTGGAAGAGGTACAGAAATCCCTGCGGAAGGAATTCAAGGGCTGGAACCTCAACGAGGTCGATAAAGATAACGACCGCGCCGGGGCATGGTCCATCTCGGCGGAAAAGGGATATCTGCGCGAGGCCGCGAACCTGGTGTTCCACTTGTCGCTGGTTGGCATTCTCATCGCCGTGGCGGCGGGCAAGATGGTCTACTACGAGGGACAAGTCATCGTGGTGTCCGGCACCGAGGGTGAACAGTCGCAGTTCTGCAACTCTGCGGTGTCTAACTACGATTCTTTCCGCAATGGTCCGCTCTTCGACGGCACAGGGCTGACCCCCTTCTGCGTTCACGTCAAGGACTTCAAGGGTGACTATCTTCCAAACGGCCAGGCAGTGGGCTTTGAGTCCAACATTGACTTTGCCGACAAGGAGACCGCCTTTAAGTCCACGGATCAGTGGCAGCACGAGACGCTCAAGGTGAACCACCCACTGCGCTTCCAGGGCAACCGCGTGTACCTGCAGGGGCACGGTTATGCTCCAACGTTCACCATTACGTGGCCGAACGGAGAAAAGCGCACCGAGACCGTACAGTTCCGCCCGGACGACATGACCTATTTCTTGTCCTCCGGTGCGGTGCGCTGGGACCCGCCGGCAGGTATGTACCCCGACCTACAGGAACGGCGCAAGCACCAGATTTCGCTGCAAGGACTATTTGCACCGTCGGCAGAGTGGACCGGTCCAAAGGGGAAGATCCTTTCCTCCAACTTCCCGGCGATGCGGGATCCGGCAGTGGCCATCGACGTCTACCGCGGTGATACTGGCCTGGACGGTGGCCGTAGCCAGAACATCTTCTCGCTGGATCGTGAGGCGTTGCATTCCGGTCAGATGCAGATGCTGGACCGAGTGAACCTGACGAAGGGTGAGTCCGTCACCCTGGACGACGGCACGAAGATCACCTTCGATGGGGCAAAGGAGTTTGTGAACCTGCAGATTTCCAAGGACCCGACCACCACGTGGGTTCTGGTGTTCGCCCTGCTCATGCTGGTTTCCTTGGTCGGCTCCCTGGCTGTGAAGCGTCGTCGTTTCTGGGTACGCGTGACCCAGGAGGGTACCGGCACGCGTATCCAGATCGCCGGGCTTTCCCGTACAGATTCCGCCGGTTGGGGTAAGGAATTCAACCGTCGCGCCGAGCGCGTACTGGGGTTGGAAGAAGAAGCCCTCGACGAGGACTACGACGTGGACACTGCCGATTGGGAAGATCACGTGGACGATCACCTGTCTTCTCACCCAGATAGGTGATTGTGGAAGCGTGTGAACAGGGGCTAAGCTGTCACTTTGTAGCGATTTAAGACTTTTCTTTAGAAGGATTTTCGATGCAGATCGATCCACAGCTATCCGATTTCTCCGACTTAGCCTTCCGCACCGCGGAGGCTTTGTATCTGCTGGCTCTTGCCGTGTCGCTTGTGTTCTACGGCACTGTACGTATGGCCAATGACCGTCGCCACCAGCGAGCCGCTGAGCTGGAGAAACTACAGGCGGAGCACTCCGCACGCGCTGCCTCCACCGCCAAGGTGACCGTAGGAGCAGGTGCTGCGGGCGATGCGGCCGACTCGGATGTTGCCGATGCCGGGGAGATCACGGGTGATGACATCGAGCCCGACTTCGCCTCCTTCGAGGCACGGCTGCCGGAGCGTCTGCGCTCCGAGAGTCTCTCCAAGACCCTGGACCGCTCCAATAAGCTCGGCGGGATCACTCAGTCCCTGGTCTGGTTGGCCATCGCAATCCACGCGGTGTTCGTGATCCTGCGCGGCCTGGCTGCCAACCGCTTCCCGTGGGGCAACCTGTTCGAGTACGTCGGCGTGGTCACCTTGTTCGCCATGATCGTTGCCGCGCTTATGATCCGCCGCAAGGCAATGCGTGTGATGTGGCCATGGATTCTGACCCCGGTCGTGGGTCTGCTGTTCTACGCAGGCACCAAGCTATACGCAGAGACCGCCCCGGTTGTTCCGGCACTGCAGTCTTACTGGTTCGTCATCCACGTATCCGTGGTCTCTATTGGCGCCGGCATCGGCTTGATCTCCGGCATGGCTTCGCTGATGTATCTGGTACGCCGTGCACAGCCGAAGGGCGAGGAAAAGGGGTGGCTGCGGACGTTCGCCGCCCCGCTGCCAGAGGCCAGCAAGCTGGACGCACTGGCTTATCGCACCGCCGTGTGGGCGCTGCCGATTTTCGGCCTGGGCGTCATCTTCGGCGCCATCTGGGCGGATGCTGCATGGGGACGTTTTTGGAACTGGGATCCGAAGGAGACCGTATCCTTCATCACTTGGATTCTCTACGCTGCTTACCTGCACGCCCGCGCGACCCCGGGCTGGCGCGGCCCGAAGTCCGCGTGGATCAACGTCTTCGCCTTCGCCACGATGGTATTCAACCTCTTCTTCATCAACATGGTGGTCTCCGGCCTGCACTCCTACGCCGGCCTGAACTAGTCACCAAAGGAACAGCGTGAGCACTTTCTCTACTGTCCTCGTAACCGGCGGGGCGGGTTTCATCGGAGCTAATTTCGTCCACCGCACGCTGGAAACCAGGCCGGACGTCAAGGTTTTTATTTTTGACGCCCTCACGTATGCCGCTAATCCGTTGAATCTACGGACGGACGAGGGCATCCCGCTGGAGGATGCCTATCCGGGGCGGGTGGAGTTCATCGAAGGGGACGTGGCAGACGCCCTGGCATTCCGGGCCGCCTTGGAACGAACGATCGCGGCGAGCGGCACCAGCGAGCAACCTTCCTCCGAGAGGGTAGCGATTGTGCACTTCGCGGCGGAAAGCCATAACGATAATTCGCTGGCCACCCCGGCGATCTTTGCCCGCACAAATGTAGAGGGCACTTTGAATGTTGCTCAGGCTGCCGCTGATTTTGGTGTGCGCCTGCACCATATTTCTACCGATGAGGTTTTCGGCGACCTTGCTTTGGATGACCCGAATCGTTTCACGGTGGATACCCCGTACAATCCGTCCTCGCCTTACTCGGCTTCGAAGGCTGCGGCGGATCATTTCGTACGCGCTTTCGTCCGCTCGCGGGGACTGCAAGCGACGATTTCGAATTGTTCAAACAACTACGGGCCACGCCAGCACCCCGAGAAATTCATCCCTCGCCAGATCACCGGCCTGATCGAAGGGCACAAGCCCCGGTTGTACGGGACAGGTGAGAACGTGCGCGACTGGATTCACGTGGATGATCACAACGACGCGGTGTGGGCGATTCTCGACTCCGGGAAAGTGGGGAAGACCTACCTGATCGGCGCGGAGGGGGAGCGATCCAACCTACAGGTTGTGCGCGATCTACTGGAGATCTTCGACCGTCCGGCGGATGATTTTGTGCATGTTACGGATCGCCCAGGCCATGACCGGCGCTATGCCATCGACCCCAGCAGTATCGCCGAGCTGGGGTGGCAGCCGCACTTTACGGATTTCGCTTCCGGGCTCGCCAAGACAGCGGAGTGGTATCGCCGCAATGAGAAGTGGTGGGTTGAATCCAGGGCGGCGTCCGAAAGAAAGTACCGGGATAACGAGCAAGAAATAGATCCCGCGTAGCGCCGCTAAAGTAGAAGCTATGAGTGATACGACCTCGCGCACCGATGAGCTATTAGCCGCCGCTGAACCCGGCAGCATCGTGGATTTACCGATCCCCGGAACCTGGGCGTATGTGCCTCGCGTACATGGCGATAGCCGGGGCAGTTTCCACGAGAGCTTCAAAGCGGAGGCTTTTGGTGAGAAGCTCGGTTACCCCTTCGAAGTGGCACAGGGGAATCTCTCGCGCTCGTCGCGAGACGTGGTGCGTGGCATCCACTTGGCAGACGTTCCTCCGGGACAGGCGAAGTTTGTCAGCTGCCTGGCGGGTGCTATTACCGACGTACTCGTGGATGTGCGGGTGGGGTCGCCGACATTTGGCCAGCACATCACCGTGGAGCTGTCGGCGGAGAATAATGTCAGCGTCTACGTACCCTTGGGCGTAGGACATGGTTTCCGTGCACATGCAGACCACACGACGGTGAACTACCTGGTCACCGAAGCGTATAACCCAGAGCGGGAATACGGCATCGACCCGTTTGATACGGAACTGGCTGTGGCGTGGGGCGTCACGAAGGAAGAAGCCGTGCTCTCGGACAAAGACCATGCGGCGCCGAGCCTCAGTGAGGTACGCGATCGTTTGCCGAACTACCGGGAGGTACGCGCATGGGAAGCACAACTGCGCGCGGATTGGGCCGAGGCGCTGCAGTCGGCTGATGAGTGGGCTCCCGAGCAGGGAGATACCAACTAATGAAGGGCATCATCCTGGCCGGAGGAACCGGTTCGAGGCTTTGGCCGATTACACAGGGCGTCTCCAAACAGCTAGTGCCCGTGTACGACAAGCCGATGATCTACTACCCACTGACCACCCTGATGCTGGCAGGGATCCGCGACATTCTGGTGATCACCACGGGTGCGGATGCGCAGCAGTTCCGCAGCCTCCTCGGCGATGGCTCGCAGTTCGGAGTACAAATCAGCTATGCGGTTCAGGATCAGCCGAATGGTCTGGCTGAGGCCTTTATCGTTGGCGAAGACTTCATCGGCGATGACTCCGTGGCTCTGGTTCTGGGCGACAACATCTTTTACGGCACCGGCCTGGGAACCCAACTGCGGCGCTTCCACAACCCCGAAGGCGGAGCGATCTTTGCCTACTGGGTGGCCGAGCCAGAAGCCTATGGCGTGGTGGAGTTCGACCGCGAGGGCACGGCGCTGAGCTTGGAGGAAAAGCCCGCTGAGCCGAAGTCCAACTACGCGGTACCGGGACTGTACTTCTACTCCAACGACGTAGTGCAGATCGCTAAGTCACTGGAGCCCAGTGAGCGCGGGGAACTGGAAATCACCGACATCAACCGTCGCTATTTGGCCGAAGGACGCCTGCACGTGGAGGTACTGCCGCGCGGAACCGCCTGGTTGGACACCGGAACGGTAGATGATCTCGCCGCTGCTGGCGACTTCGTCCGTGCCGTCGAACAGCGGCAAGGCCTGAAGATCAGCTGCCCGGAGGAAGTTGCTTGGCGCCTGGGGTACATCGATGATGCACAACTGCGGGCGTCAGCAGACAAACTAGGCAAAAGCGCATATGGACAGTACCTCAGCGCATTAATGAAACGCGGAAAAGAGCGGTAGACAAGTGGCTATCTCTATCGAGACGATCCCCGGCCTGGTGGCACGCACATGGCGCGATCTGGAGTGGTCGGGGCAGCGCGTGCCGAAGCAGGGCATCGACCATGCGGTGGTGATTCTGGACGGGCTGCGATCCAAGGAATACGAGCTTAACGACATGCTCCCGGAATCTGTCGTGGTTCGCGTGCCCTTCGAAAAAGAATACCGAGCGCAAGCCATGCTGGAATCTTCGCTGATCGCGCAACTGTTCCGCCGCACAAAGGTACGTGTGCCGGGGACAGTGCGGCAGGCCTACGCGCGCGGGACTTTCAACACCACTGAACCCGTGATGCTGACCATGCAGACGGAAATGCTGGGCGAACCACTGAGTGCGGAATTGTGGCAGTCGCTTTCCGCCAGTCAACGTGCCTGGGTGGCTGAGCAGCTGGGAAGTCTACTGGCCACGATGCACGCCTTCGACCCAGATGTCCTGCCGATGAGCCGCGTGGATTCCTGGTGGACTGACGGTGCTTCGACCTCCACTCTGAGCCATGCCCCGCGCACTCTTCCGGGCAAAACCGAACTGATGAGGTCTCGCGTGGAAGCGAATCTGGTTCCGCACCTCACGGTCGCGGAGTTGGACTTCGTAGAGCAAATATTTGGCCAGATTGATGACCTTCTCGCCCGGCCGAACCAGCAGCGGGCGCTGACACATGGCGAACTGCACGAGGAACACATGCTGTGGAACGCTGAAGGAGGCGTGGGCGTCATCGACTTCTCTGACATGACGGTCGGTGACCCGGCGCTGGACTATGCACATTTCGCCGGCATTTCTCCGAATCTTCCGGAGCTGGTGTTCGAACAGGCGATTATTCAACATGAACAGCGTCGCCAGGCGCCTGCCGTGCCAGGAGTGCCGCCGCCGATGCCTGGACCGTTGTATCGTGCGGCCGACGGGGGCCGAACCTCGGAAAGCTCCGAGGATACGGATGTGTTGCGCCGTGCTGAGATCTACAAGAACTGGGACAACATCTTCCTGCTGATCGACCACTACCGGACGGGGCGCTCACCCCGCGTGAAGCTTTTGTAGGTCCGCTGGCGCTACTCCTGCTCAGGATCGTTGTTGCTCTGGTTCGGGTTGTGCTGCTCTCGTTCCTGTTGCTCGCGTCGTCGGAGTTCCTCCCGTCGCTCCGCGCGTCGTTTACGCTCAGCCTCTTCGGCTTCCTTGGCCTCTTGCGCACGCCGCTGCTTGAAGCGCTCTTTCTCGATGTTCCATAGAAAATCCGGGTCGTCGTCCGGCCCCTTGTGGTTCTTCGCCACTTCGTTGTTTCTATTGACGCCCCCACGCCGGCGCTGCTGAGCATTTCCCCAGGTCTGTGGACCGAATGCTTTCCACAGCAGTACGAGAGTGACGATGAACAAAGCGAGCAAAAGAAGTCGACCCATGTATACAATCCTAAAGGATCCTCAGACGAGCACCTGCGGCTTGACGATTAACGGAACTTCACGGGCTAAACGTAGTGTGGTGTGCGTGGCTAACGAAGATGTGAATGCGAAGAACCAGGCTAAGGCTTCGGCTGATACTGCGGCCGCTGGCGATGAGGGCGTCAACAAGAAAGACGGCAAGAACCTCGACAAGGGCAAGGCCGTCCGTGACGTAGCGCTATATGCCTTCCTGCGCCTGCTGCTGTTCCTGGTGCTGACGTTCATCATCCATTCGATCGTGATTTTGCTGGGCATGGCAGACTACTTCCCACTGCTGGTGAGCATGACGCTGGCGCTGATCCTGGCGCTGCCTCTGTCGATGTTTATGTTCAAGGGGCTGCGCCTGCGCGTCACCGAACAAATCGCGCGGTGGGATGCCGAGCGCCAGGCTCACCGGCAGGAGCTACGTGACCAGCTGCGCGAGCGTTTGGACGATTAATTTCTCTACAGTTTGTCCACCGATCTTGGTGGCGGTCATCTGCGGATTAGACTCGCTGCTATGAACGGCAAACCGCGGGACGTGGTTGTATGGGCAGACTCCCGTCACCAACGCAAGAAGCAGATCGGCGGCGCTACGATAACGTGGCGAGCAGGGCTTACCCGCGAGATCGAAGCGAAGGTTCGTTTCCACGGGGTGGAGTTTCGCTAGGCCAACAGCGCGGCGACAAACTCCAGAATCGACCACAGCAGCATTCCACGCCCCAGCATGCCCAGCACGGGGATTAGCGCCTTTCCTTCGGCGCCACGAGTTACAGGGCGGGCGGCAATCACAAACAGCGGCACAGCCAGCAGCGCAAGCAGCCCCCACCAGTGGCCGACACTAATGCCGATAGTCACCACTACCGCCAGGGCGACCAGTCCCACCCACAGTCGGCGGGTGTTTGCATCCCCCAGACGCACAGCCAACGTGATCTTTCCGGTGACAGAATCAGTGGGAATATCGCGCAAGTTGTTGGCTAGGTTCACCGCGCTGGAAAGGCTACCGACGGCAATGGCCAGCAGCCCACCCCGCCAGCTCACGGCGCCGGTCTGGGTGAACTCCGTGCCCAGCACCGCCACCAGGCCGAAGAAGACGAACACAGCTACTTCGCCTAGTCCCCGATAACCGTACGGGTTCTTTCCACCGGTGTAGAACCAAGCGCCCGCAATGCAGGCCACACCTACGAGTACTAGCCACCAAGCGCTCAGCACGCTCAGCACAATGCCGGCAACGGCACCCACTCCGAAGGCGGCAAACGCGGCGTACTTCACCTTCCGCGGTTCCACAAGGCCACTGCCGGTCAGACGCAGCGGCCCGGAACGGTCGTCGTCCGTTCCCTTGATGCCATCGGAGTAGTCGTTGGCGTAGTTCACGCCCACGATCATCGCGAGGGCAACAACCCCGGCCAGAACCGCCCGCAGTGGGTTGGCGGCACCCTCCAGGGTGGCGGCAGCTGTGCCCGCAAGCACAGGGGCAATGGCGTTGGCCCAGGTGTGCGGGCGTGCCCCTTCGAGCCACTGAGCTGGGGTTGCTCCGGGGTGCTGCCTGCTGGTGGAGGTCATGGTTCGCCTTTCTAGAGCTCACACTCTTAATGGCACTCGTACAAAAACCTTTATTCTAGTCCCCCAAGAGGCGTGGCTTTCTGAGTGCTCTCCTGCAACATTTCGCGCAATATTTTCGCGGCCCGTTGGCGGTCGGTTTTCCCCGGGCCGGTGGTTGGCATTTCGTTGATTACCCAGGCGCGCCGGGGGAGTAGTTCGGGCTTCACTTGCCCGCGCATGGCTGTACGCACCATCTCGGTAATGTCGGGCGCGGTTATGCCGGACGCAGTGGTGTCGGGCGCGGTGGCTCGGGCAACGCCGTCGTTGAGAACTACCAGCACCCCAATCGACTCGCCGAACTCTGCATACTGTGGGTCTTCTATGCCCGCGGCAAAGGCAGCTTCCGCGCCGGGAATGCTTTGACACAGGGCCTTTTCAACCTCCTCGGGAAGTACCTTGTATCCGCCCGTGTTGATCGCCCCGTCGGCGCGCCCCAGAATCCGCAGCACGTCACCGTCCAGCACTCCAATGTCGGAGGTTAGAAACTCTCCCGCAGTCGGGAACGCCTCTGCTGAGTCCACGTTGCGGTAGCCGTCGGCCACCATCGGTCCCGCGATCCGCACCCGCCCGGCTCCGCGCTCGTCGGCGTCACTAATCCGCACCCGTGCTCCCGGTAGGCAATGCCCGTTGTATACCATCCCTCCGGCCGTTTCGCTCGACCCGTAGGTCAGTGCGATCTTCGCTCCTGCTTCCGCCATCTTCTTTATGACGCCCTCACGCGCTGCTGCCCCGCCGACCAGTACACAGGCGTAGCGTGTCAGTGCTTGCACGGCGGCGGGGTCTGTGGCGATCCTTTCCAGCTGTGCGGGGACGAGGGAAGTGTAAAGATCTGCACCTGGATAAGTGTCTGCGAGGTGCAGCGTGTCCGCGACGAAACCAGCTGTGTTGAAGTGCGATCCCTGCTGTAAGTGCTGGGCTGCGATGGGAGTATAGCCCGCTCGGAGGCTACGGAGTAGGACTTGCAGCCCGGCGATGTGATGCGCTGGAAGTGTGAGCAGCCATGCCCCTGGTTGGGCTTGAAAGTGGTGCTCCATGAAGGAGACGGTGGCGTCCGCACTGGTGGAGAGTTGGCTGGGGCCGAGCACTGCGCCTTTCGGGGTGCCTGTGGAGCCGGAGGTACAGGCGATGAGTGTGCCCGGCGCTACGCTGTCTGCTTTGTCTGTGCTTCCCGCGCGCATTTGTTCGGGCAGGTCGGGGCAGGTTTGTTGCCAGTCTGCGGGGAGTGGGAGGAGGGAGAGTTCCTCTGCGAGGAGTTGCTGGAGTGCCTCCAGGGAGTCGGCGAAGAGTTCGGGCGAGGAAGCGCTGATGACAGTTGGCTGCAAGGGAACGGAGGCGGGATTTCCGGTCATGCTGACCAATGTACAACCTGCCTAGATGTACTGATCGGGGACGTTTGTTAATCGCGTGAAGGGTGGCTGGTTGCCGCAGGCGGTGTGGGGCCTGTGGTGGTTGTAGTAGTGCAGCCAGCCCTCGAGCTCACCGCGGCGCTCGGCTTCAGAGGTGTAGCAGCGGGCGTAGGCCCAGCCGTCGGCCAGGGTGCGGTGGAATCTCTCGATCTTCCCGTTGGTCTGCGGACGATAGGGCCTGGTGCGCTTGTGCTTGATCCCGAGCTCATGGCAGGTGTCTCGCCACAGGTGTGAGCGGTAGGCGCCTCCATTGTCGGACAACACCCTCTCGACGGTGACGCCACGCTGGTTGAACCACTCGACAGCCCGGACCAGCACGGCAGTGGCGGTGAGGGCGGTTTCGTCGTCATGGATCTCGGCGTAGGCGACACGGGAGTGGTCATCGATGACGGTGTGGACGTACGCCTTTCCCATCAACGGGTCCCGCCACTTGTTGCGAGGCTTGTCCGGGGTGGCAGCGCGGTTGCGGTCGCCTTGTTGTCGGCCGACGTAGCGCCAGCCCCGCCGTCAGGGATGTTGCCGAGCTTCTTCACATCGACGTGCAGCATCGCCCCGGGATGGTCGTGCTCGTAACGGCGAACGGGCTCTCCCGTGGCGCGGTCGACATGGGAAAGCCGGTTCAGGTGCGCGTCGACCAGGATCCGATGGACCGTCGACGGGGCGATCCCGAGCCGGCACGCGAGCTGGACCGGTCCTTCGCGCAGGCGCAGGCTGAGCTGGATGCAACGCCTGGTCGTGGCTTGGCTGGTCTTGTTCGGCGACCGGTGGGGCCGTGAGGAGCGGTCCTGCATGGACTGGCCGGTGCGGTAGCGGTCGGCCCAGCGCTTCACGGTGGGCCAGGAGACCTGGAATCGGGCTGCGACTTCGCTGACCGGCCAGCCCTGGTCGACCACGAGCCGGGCGACGATCAGTCGGTGGCGGGGTGTGAGGGGCAGCGTTGGGGTGGCTCATCGCGGGTTCTTCCTCGACCTGCGGGAGCGGGTGAAAGTGACCAAGACCAGGACGGCTGCTCCGACCCACCAAAGTCCTGCTGCGGCTCCGGTTCTCACGAGCAGCGGCGTTCCGCTCCACCATCCGGCTGCCCAGCTTCCGAGGGCCACGCCGAGGCTGGTTCCTGCCTGTCGGAGGGCGTTGTTGAGCCCGCTGGCCACTCCTGGGCGGCCAGGCCAGGCGGACAGGCTTTCGCCCACGATGGCGGAGGTCATCAACCCGAGGCCGACCCCGATGCCCAGCAGCCCTGGGGCGAGACCCATGGTTCCCGGCAGCCGGCCCAGCGTCGCGAGTCCCACGGCGCCGACGGCGAATCCCAGGGCAGCGACGCGGCGTCGGCCGAGGCGGACGACAGCCCTCCCCGAGAGGGGGCCGAGCACGACGAATGGCGCTGTGGCGAGCAACAGCAGCAGTCCAGTCGGCCCGGCACCCATCCCGAGCCCGGACTGCAAGTGGACCGTGACGGCCTGGAGAGTGCCGTTCGCGCCCGAGGTCATCATCGCTGCCGCGATCACGGACCCGACCAGCGCACGCTTGGCCATCTCGCCTCGACCAGCGGCGGCGGGCGGGCCGGCGTGCAGGACCGCAGGGCGAGCCGCATGCAGCTGGCGCCCGGTCCCCCACGCGGCGAAGAGGCCGAGGGGCACATTGATCCAGAACACGGCCCGCCATGACAGCGCGGCGACGAGTAGACCGCCCACGGCGGGTCCCAGCGCGGTCGCCACGGCGCTGATGCTCGACCAGGCCCCCAAGGCCTTGGCTCGCTCACCGGGCTCGGGCCATGCCTGGCTCAGGGCGGCCAACCCGGCCGGCAGCATCACGGCAGCAGCCAACCCCTGACCCCAGCGGGCCGTCAGGACCACGAGCCATGTCCCGGCCAGCCCTCCGAGCAGCGACGCGGCGGTGAACACGGTGATGCCGACCAGCAGGGCGCGACGTGGCCCGATGCGGTCGACCAACCACCCGGCGGGCAGCAGCGCGAGGGCGAGGGGCACGGTGTAGGCATCCACGACCTGGGCCCAGCGCGCCACGGGCACATGGAAGGTGCGGCCGACCGTGGGCATCGCCACGTTCATGGCCAACACATCCAGCAGCACCAGGAACATGGGGATGCACAACACTACGAGCAGGAATGTCCCGCCGTTGCGGCGGGCATCACCCCGGTGTGAGGCGGGGGCATCAGGAGAGAGGTTCATGTCGACCACGATAAGGTATGGACGCTTCGGTGGCGGTCGAAGTGTGACGGGGTGAGAATGGGTGACATGGACCCACAGCCAGACATCGCCTCGGTGGCCGCGCACTTCGCCGATCGGTCACGCGCCGCGATGATGCTCGAACTGCTCGACGGCAACGCCCGCCCCGTGACGTGCCTGGCCCAGGTGGCAGGGGTGCGCACCTCCACCGCCAGCGAGCACCTGTCCCGCCTGGCGGGGGCAGGACTGCTCGTCGTCGAGCCCGAGGGACGGGTGCGTCGCTACCGGCTCGCAGGCCCCCACGTCGCGGTGGTCCTGGAGTCGTTGATCCCTCTGGCGTCCACCCCTGGCGTCACGGGGCTACGCCAGGCCAGCCAGTGGGACCGGTTGCGGGTGGCGCGCAGCTGCTACGACCACCTGGCCGGCAGTCTGGGCACCGACATCCTGGCGGGCCTGGTCGAGGTCGAGACGCTGCGCCGCACCGACGGCATCCAGGGCACCGTTCGGGGTCCGCTCGATGCCATCGCCGGCCCGACGGCCACCGGCTACGTGCTGGGTCCCCACGCTGCCCAGCACTTCGCCCGGATCGGTATTGACCTCGCCGTGGTGCAGGCTGGGCGTCGTCCCCTGCTGAAGGTGTGTACGGACTGGACCGAGCAACGCCACCACCTCGCTGGAGGACTCGGAGCCGCGCTCATGCGCGCCCTCATCGACCGAGGGTGGATCGAACGCCGCCCCGGACGGCGCGACCTCCTAATCCACAAACCAGAGGACATTCAAGACTGGCTCACCACTGCCTGACTCGATCAACATCTCCGGTCAGTACACCTAGAGGTGTGCCCTGTCCCCGTGACGGCTTGTAAGGGGTGCGACATTCGGAGGAGGGGGAGGGGGCGAAGCAAAACCCCCGCGCGCAAGAGGTGCGCACGAGGGCTATGTTGCTCCGGCGAGGGGTTAGTCGGCCTGAAGACCGAATTCCTGGACGCGCTTTACAGTGGCTTCCAGCTCCTCCGGGCCGGGTAGACGCTTATGGATGGCCAGGAAACTAGCCTGTACATCCTGGCGAGTGGCCGGGGTTTTCCCGGTGTCGATGAGGTAAGCGACGATGTCGAGGTAGGAGGGGCTGCGTGTATCCAAGGCGTTCAAAGAGGGGGTAGGGAGATCGCTGTTTGCCTTTAGGTAGTGGCGATACTGTGCGGGAAGGAGGAGGGAATCTGTCTCGATTGGTGCGTGTGTGTTGCGTGTGCGGTGTGCATTTGCGACGCGTGTGCCAGCGGCGTGAATCGACGCAAAATGCGCAGCCGGATCAGGGCCCTTGGTGGTGACAGCGGTTCGGAGCTTAGCCCGGAGCTGGTTGAATGGGTTAAACATGATGCCTACCCTCCTTCCTTTGACGACGTTGAGTTTCTAACGATAGAACATAGGGTAGTTAACAACTGTTGGAAACGTCAAGTATTTTTTGTTCCAACCTTAAGTTCGCACTTGAAAGCAACAAAACCCGCCGGGAAGCTATCAGCTCCTCCGGCGGGGTAGTGGTGGGCGAGCCTTAAAAGTGGCTCGCGGATGGCGTCTGGCCTTTAATCGCCACCGCCGCCATCTCCGCCGCCGTCACCGCCAGCATCGGAGCCACCGTCAGAGCTGGAACCAGAACCAGAGCTGGAGAAATCGCCGAAGCTGCTGTTCGACGGTCCATTGCCCTGGTTGCTGTTCCACTGGGTGGTAGGCGCATCGGCATTGGAGCTGTCGCCATATTGGGAGCTACCAAACGGAGTGGCATTGCTGCCGCCAATGACACCGGCACCACCCGCGGTGGCGTTGGCGTCGCGGCGTGGGTTATTCCACATGTTGTTGCTCTGGTTGTTAGCGCCTTGGCTATTCAGGCCTTGGCTATTCAGACCCTGGTTATTCGAGCGCTGAGCCGGGGAACCGTAATTGCCGAAAGGATTCTGCCCCGGATTCTGCCTCTGAGCCTGACCCTGCGCCTGCCCCGAATTCGGAGCCATATTCTGATTCCCGACCGATCCAGCCGGCGCACCTGCGGGTGCAAAGTTGCCGTTGTTTAGGCCGAAAGCTTCATTGCCCCTAGCCGTTTCAGCCTCCTTGGCCGTCTTTTCCTTACGTTCCTTACGGGCACGTACGGGCGTCATAAAGAGGTAGTCCAAGCTAAAACGGCCGGAGCCATACGCTGCCAGGGCGAGACCCGCGGCGCCCAGAAGACCGACAAGCTCCCAGCCGCCATCGGAAACGAAGACACCCTTACCCCAGTGCGCGAAACCAAATGCGAAGACCATTTGCACAAACAAGATTGGGCCGACGATCCGAACCAGCAGACCCAGGATGAGCAGCACACCGGCAGCGAGTTCGAAATATGTTGCGAATTGTGCGGAAGCGTTCGGCCATGGGACGCTCATGGACTCGAAGGATTTAGCGGTACCGTCGATGGTCCAGGAATTGTATTTTTGCCAACCATGCGCCAGCAGCACGATGCCCACCAGGATGCGGGAAATGGTGATGCAAACATCTTTATAAATGTTCATGCTGCTAACGCTACCAAGTTAGCGCTGCTCCGGGCTGGCTAAAAGCAAGAGCGGCTAAAAGCAAGGGCGCACCCTAGTTAGCCCTAGTAGTAATAAGGGAAGGGCTCCCAGCGTGGCTCACGCTTCTCCAAAAAGGCCTCCTTGCCCTCGACCGCTTCGTCGGTCATGTAGGCCAGTCGTGTGGCCTCGCCCGCGAAGACTTGCTGCCCCATCAGACCGTCATCGGCCAGGTTGAAGGCGAACTTCAGCATGCGCTGGGCAGTGGGGGACTTTGTGTTGATCTCGCGAGCAGCTTGAATAGCCTCGTCCTCCAAGCTGCCGTGGTCAGCGACGATATTCACCGCGCCCATCTGCTGCATCCGCTCGGCGCTATATGTCCGGCCCAGGAAGAAGATCTCACGCGCGAACTTCTGCCCCACCATCTGCGCCAGATACGCCGAGCCATAGCCTGCGTCGAAAGACCCGACATCCGCATCGGTTTGTTTGAACCGCGCCTCCTGCCGGGAAGCAATTGTCATGTCGCACACCACGTGCAGCGAGTGTCCACCACCTGCAGCCCAGCCGTTAACCACGGCGATGACAACCTTCGGCATCGTGCGGATCAGACGCTGCACTTCCAGGATGTGCAGGCGGCCTCCCTCGACCTTTTCGCGTGCCGTATCCACACTCGACTCATCCGCCGCTGCCACGTCCCCAGTGTGCTCGGTGGCATAGCGGTAGCCAGAACGACCACGGATACGCTGATCGCCGCCGGAACAGAAAGCCCAGCCGCCGTCCTTCGGGGATGGCCCGTTGCCGGTCAGCAGGATCGTGCCGACATCCGGGGTGCGACGCGCGTGATCTAGCGCCCGGTACAGCTCGTCGACGGTATGAGGACGGAAAGCATTGCGCACTTCAGGGCGGTTAAATGCGATACGCACGATACCATTCGCCCGCCCCTCGCCGACGTGGCGATGGTAGGTGATGTCGGTGAAATCGTTGACACCGGGGGCGTCCACGGGTCGCCATAGTTCGGGCTTGAAGGGATTGCTGCTGTTTTCGCTCATGTTCGCCATTCTATCGGGCAGCAATTTTTGGCAAGGTAGGGAGAATGAACACTGAGACTTCCAAATCCGCTGCCATTGCCCTACCGCCGCTCGCCGAGTTGCTTGAGCGCTCTCATGTGGTTGCTCTGCCGATGCGGGTACCTTTCCGCGGTGTGGCTGTCCGTGAGGCCTTGCTTATTGACGCCCCGTCCCAGTGGGCAGAGTTCGCTCCTTTCCCGGAATATGAGCCGGCGGAAGCCTCCTTGTGGCTGCGCTCGGCGATTCAGTTCGGATACAGCGAGCAGGGTGAGCAGGAGGAATGGGTTCCCGTAAATGCCACCATCCCCGCAGTTGATGTGGCAGCACAGCCCGAGATCATTGATGACCTCATGGCGCGCTACCCCGGTTGCACTACGGTGAAGGTCAAGGTTGCGGAAAAATCTGCTTTGGCGAAGGATCCTGGGATCAGCATGCAGCAGGATATTCAACGCGTCCGCGCGGTTCGAGAATGGTACGCCGACCAGGGGGTTGTGGCTCCGAAGATTCGCATGGACGCTAACGGCGGCTGGACCGTACAGCAGGCATTAGAAGCGGTGGAAACCCTCGCTGCGGACGGTCCGTTGGATTATGTGGAGCAGCCTTGTCGCACCATCGCCGAGCTGGCGGAGGTACGCCAGAACCTCATGCGGCGGGGGCTTTTTGTGCGTGTGGCCGCAGACGAGGCCATTCGCAAAAGCATCGACCCGATCGCCGCAGTCAAAGAGGTAGCGAGCGCGGGCGCATGCGACGTTGCCGTCCTCAAAGTGCCACCGCTGGGAGGTGTGGACCAATTGCGCCGGGTAGCTAGCGAGGTAGCCAAGCGTGGGGTATCCATCACGGTGAGTTCTGCATTGGATACCGCAGTGGGGCTGGGAGCGGGGCTGCGAGCAGCCGCCAGCCTGGCGCATATAGATGACGACGGCATGGTTGCCGAACCCAATGCAGCCGGCTTAGCCACAGGTACTCTTTTCGTCCGCGACCTCGCTGAACGTCGGATCGTGGATGGGCGTATGCACGCCGGCGCAGTTGCTCCGGATCCGGACCTCCTCAACGAGTTCCGCGTCACCGGCGAGCGTCGTGACTGGTGGATCAACCGCCTGAGTGCGGCCTATCGTTTCCTAGAGTGAGCGGATCCTTCCGCGAGGCTGTCCGAGGTGAAAGGTAAATTGAGGAACTGTGACTAACACCGATAGTTCTTCCCAGGATTCTTCTCCTGCGGCTGCTGAGCCGCTTCCCAGCCCTGTCGCCGTCCACGCTGCCTTAGTGTTGGTGGATCAACTAATTCGGTGTGGCGTGCAGGAGACAGTGCTGTGCCCCGGCTCGCGAAATTCCCCGCTGAACTTGGCTTTCGTGGAGGCTGAACGGGTGGGACGGGTGCGCCTTCACGTGCGTACGGATGAGCGTTCTGCAGCCTTCTTGGCTCTGGGGCTGGCGAAGGTTTCCCGCCAACCCGTCCCGGTGGTCATGACTTCCGGAACAGCCGTGGCTAACTGCCTGCCGGCAATGGTAGAGGCCACGCTATCCGGCGTACCGTTAATTGTTCTCTCGGCGAATCGGCCGCTTTCGATGCTGGGGTCTGGCGCAAATCAGACCATCGATCAGGCGGAGATTTTCGGATCCCATTCAGTGTGCACCCTGAATACAGGAAACTTGGCGCTGGAAGGGGAAGACATCAAAGCACCGGACGATGCCGATGCCTCCCGAGCCGGCGGAGCTGCCGCGCAGCTACGCGATCTGGTCTGTCAGTTAGTCGCTGCTGCGGTTGACCCCATCGACGGCGGTGGCGTGCATTTGGATGTTCCTTTGCGGGAGCCGCTGGTGCCACCGACTCTCGACGAGCTTTCGCTATGGGCCAGCGCGGTCACCGGCAATACACCGGAACCCCGGGGGGTTCGCTCGCTTCCCTTTGGGCAGGTTGAGGTTGATCTTTCACGCCGTACTCTCGTCATTGCCGGTTCGGTAAGCGATGTTGCCTGGGCGCGAGCGATCATGGATGAATTGGCGGACGTGCCGACCATTGCGGAGCCTATTGCCCCCGCCCCGGACTTCCCTGTCCATAGCGCGGCCGTTGACATGTTTAGCACCCAGGTCGTCGGTGATGGCGAGTATTCGGCGGTCACCACCCCGGAACAGATCGTGGTGATCGGCCGGCCAACCCTCCACCGTGGCGTCACAAAACTCCTGGCCAACAAGGACATCAACGTCATCGCCCTCAGCGACACCCGTAACGTCACCGATGTATTCGGCAATGTGGACGAAGTCGGCAGTTCTGTCCGCCCGCACGGCGAGCAACCGGAAACGTGGCTTCAAGTAGCGCGTGCCATTAGCGACATGGGAGCTGGACAGGTGCGCGACGCACTCACCGAGCACGATCCCTTTACTGCGGTACACGCTGTCGCCGTTGTTGCTGACGCCCTGCGCGACGGTGACCTCCTGGTACTAGGGGCTTCGACAGCGGTGCGGGATGCCTCCCGCGCCGGGCTGCCTTTCGACGGCGTGCAGACGATAGCTAATCGTGGGGCGGCGGGGATCGACGGGACTATCTCCACCGCAGTGGGGGCCGCGATGGCTCACGCTCATGCTGACCCGACGGCTATCCGCGCTCCGCGCACGATCGCTGTGATGGGGGATCTGACTTTTGCCCATGATCTCGGTGGGCTGAATATCGGAACATTGGAACCGCGTCCAGATAACCTGCTTATCGTGTTGACCAACGATAGCGGCGGCGGGATCTTCGAAACCCTCGAGCCTGGTGCCGAGAACCTGCGCACCTTCGCCGACGGCACCGCGGCTTTCGAACGGGTCTTCGGTACTCCGTTGGACTTGGACTTTGCAGAGCTTTGCGCTGGTTTTGGGATAGAGCACAAGCTAGCGACCAACGTAGAGGAACTCGCAATGGCCATCGATGAGCATGCTGAGATCGGAGCACATGGGATCACGGTGCTGGAAGTGAAGGTGAGCAGAGGTGGGCGTCGAGAAATAGAAAAACGAATTGCGGGCGCTTGATGAATCGCTTGAGAAACCACGAGCTCACCCCGAAGCAATTTCGAATTGCGCGCCGTTTAAGGCGAATCAAGCAGGTGGTGATTGGGCTTGCGGCAATAGTGATTTTGGTCTGCGGTGGCATGATCGTCACCTCTGCGATTGATGACTATGCGATCTCGCGGGATAAGGGGGAGGCGACGGCGGAGGTTGTGTCGGTACAAACCCTGCGAACGACCGTGCGTTTCCGCGATGCAGAGGGCAATTTTCGGCAGCCGGAGGAAGGGCTAAAGTACCCGTCCGGTCTTATTGAAGGCCAGAATGTGCGCGTGGAATACCAGGTCAGTGACCCGGAAAACGTCAAGGTGCAGGGGCGAGGATGGACGTTGGCATTTCTTCCTGCGTTGTCTTCAATGACTGTGGGGCTTGCCGTGTGCGCTGTTCTGATGCTGCTGATTCGGCGATGGGAAAAGAAACATAAACTTTGAGTAGCGAAAGTAACCTTTTGTTTCCCTAGACTTGTTAATGTTTTTACCCAGACGAAACGCGGGCGTGAACTACAAAAGGGATGCTGAAGGGTATGCGAGTTGCGATTGTTGCCGAGAGCTTTCTGCCCAATGTTAACGGGGTTGTAAATTCCGTACTCCGCGTGCTGGAACACCTGCGAGCCAATGGGCACGAAGCGCTAGTTATTGCACCGGGTGCGAAAGACGGGCAAGAAGAAATTGCGACTTATGAGGGGTTCCGCATTGCGCGCGTCCCTGCTGTCGATGTGCCGGGGATTAACTCTCTGCCGATCGGCGTGCCAATGCCGAGCGTGTACACCGAACTGAAGAAATTCCAGCCGGATGTTGTGCATCTGGCTAGCCCTTTCGTGCTGGGTGGTGCGGGTGCTGTGGCAGCTCGGGCGCTCAAACTTCCCTGCGTGGCGATTTTCCAGACTGACGTGGCGGGATTCGCCAACAACTACAAGTTGAAGTTCCTGTCCAAAATGGCTTGGCGTTGGGTGCGTGTCATGCACAACATGTGCGCAATGACGTTGGCACCAAGCTCCGTAACGATGCGCGAGCTGGAAGAAAACAAGGTGCGTGGTGTGGCGCATTGGGGTCGCGGGGTGGATACGGAACGCTTCCACCCCTCGAAGCGCTCGTCGGAGCTGCGTCGTGAGTGGCTGCTGGCTGGTGAAGAAAAGCGAGGTGGAAAAGCGGGCGAAACCGACGTGGTGGAGCTGGAGAACCGCCGAAAGATCGTCGGTTTCGTGGGGCGCCTGGCTGCTGAGAAGTCCGTGGAGCGCATGGCAGCGTTGAATGGACGAGACGACGTGCAGATCGTCATTGTTGGCGATGGCCCAGAGATGGACTCCCTGAAAGCACTGATGCCCACCGCGGTGTTTACCGGCGGACTCTACGGCGAGGATCTAGCCCACGCATTTGCCAGCCTGGATATTTTCGTGCATACCGGCCAGTTCGAGACATTCTGTCAGGCCATTCAGGAGGCGCAGGCTTCCCGTGTGGCAACCATCGGCCCGGCAGCCGGAGGGCCGATCGATTTGATTAAGCCCGGCCACAACGGCTTCCTGTTAAACGTGGAGAACTTCGAAGCCGAGCTGGTTGACGCGGTAGATACCATCCTCGCTGGGGGAGTGGATTCCTACCGGGACCATGCCTTTGAAGGTGTGCAGAACAAGAGCTGGTCTAGCCTATGTGACCAGCTACTCGGCTACTATCGTCAAGCCATTGCACAGGGTGGCAAGGCTGCACCCCGCACCAATTCGCAGCGCGACTTCACCGGTGTACGCGAGGTACGTCAGACCACCGTCGAAGCCCAGCCGGAGCAGGCGGCTGTAGAAGCAGACCTAGTGGCCGAAACGGAAAGTTCCGCAGAACCAGTGGTGCGCTAACGCAACCCCCAATCCGCGGATAGCCCCGCCCCCTTAGCTGGGTGCGATCGGGGTATGCATCGAGGCACGCTAAGATGTGTGTCGTGTCTCGGGCAAGTTTGGAAAAAAAACCGCAGGAAGTTGCGTCGATGTTCGACGCAGTGGGTAAGAAATACGACCTCACTAATACGGTGTTGAGCTTCGGCCAGGATCGCTATTGGCGTAGCCGCACCCGCAAGCGCCTGGACTTAAAGCCCGGCGACTTGGTGCTCGACCTTGCCGCTGGTACGGGCGTATCCACCGAAGAGTTCGCCCGTACGGGAGCGACATGCATCGCCTGCGACTTCTCCTTCGGCATGCTGTCCGCGGGCTCCCACCGCGACGTGCCAATGGTGTGCGCCGACGGCACCAACCTTCCTTTCGCAGACGAGACCTTCGACGCCGTAACGATTAACTACGGTCTGCGAAACATCGTGGACTTCCGCGCTGGCCTGCGTGAAATGGCGCGCGTGACAAAGCCAGGAGGCAAGCTCGCCGTGGCAGAGTTCTCCACCCCCGTCATTCCCATCTTCAAAACTGTCTACAAGGAATACCTCATGCGCGCCCTTCCGAAGGTCGCGAAGGTCGTCAGCTCTAACGCTGATGCCTACGAGTACCTCGCCGAGTCAATCCGCGCCTGGCCCGGCCAGGAGGAACTCGCCGCCGAGATCTGCGAGTGCGGTTGGGACGAAGTCGGCTGGCAGAACCTCACAGGCGGAATTGTCGCTCTCCACAGCGCCATTCGCCGATAGTCCTGCGCTACTAGCCCAGCGCCGGTAGTTCTGCGCGTCTAGCCCCGCGCGGCGAAGGGCTTATCGATCGACGCGAGGTTCACCACGCGCCCCGCACCTCTCCAGATCCGCGCAGCAAAATCGCGATCTTCCGGGCTGACCAAATTCCCCATCAGGCGCGTCGCCACCCCCATCGTGCGGTTCGCCAGCGGCCCGCGCATACCCAGCGGCCCGAGTGCACTCATTAGCCCCGGCATCGTCAGAACCACCGCCAGTCGCCGCGCCAACCCGAATGCCTGTCCATACTGTCTTTCGAGCTCGGCCGTCCATTCTGGCTCGATGCCGGCGCCGTTGTTGCCCTTAATTCGGGACGCCCACTTCTCCGGCTTTCCCCATTCCTCCACCAACAACCGGACGAGTAGTTCCGCGGATTCCAAGGCATAGTCGATGCCTTCACCATTCAGCGGATTAACCAGCGCCGCAGTATCGCCAATTGCAGCCCAGTTCGGCCCTGCCACCCGGCTAACGGCACCGCCCATCGGTAGCAGTGCAGAGGTGATAGATTCCGGCTCTCCGTCGATTTCCCAATCCTCACCAACCTGTTGGGCATAATCGCGCAGCAGCTTCTTGGTATTCACCTTTGCCGGGCGCTTAGTGGTGGCCAGCACACCACAGCCGAGGTTAGCCCGGCCGGTATCACCGCTATTGCCTAGCGGGAATACCCAGCCGTAGCCAGGCTGCGCGGTGCCGTCAGCATCGTTGAGCTCCAGATGCGAGTGAATCCACGGCTCATCGCCGAAAGGAGTGTTGACGTAACTGCGGGCGGCAATGCCATGGACCAGACCTTTATCCCACTTCACACCTAACTTCCGGGCGATGCCACTTCGCACGCCTTCGGACAGCACAAAGAAACGCCCGCTCAGCCGCAAGTGTGTGCTTGCTGTTGACTTGCTCTGCACTCCTGCACCGGTGCGAGTGCCCGTCACCTCGATGAGTTGCTGGGTGGTTGGATCGCAGGTGGCGTCACCCACCTTGGCCTGGATAAAACGCGCACCCGCAGCGATGGCGAGCCTTGCTAGGGAAGCATCCAGGCGTGAGCGGGGGATAGCCGAGCCACGGAGTGGAAAGCTGCCCACGGGCCACGGGGCAGTAATGGAACCGCCGAAACCATGCAGTTTAAGGCCGCGGATGTGGGGCGCATCGTCGAGGAGATTCGCTGCGCCCATTGATTCGAGTGCGGCGACGGCGCGGGGAGTTAATCCATCGCCACAGGTCTTATCGCGCCCAGTGGATTGGGTAGGGGAGCTCTCGGCGGATAAAGCGCCGGTGCCGGGGACATCAGCCATGTCCACCAATGCGACATCCAGACCTGCGCGGGCGGCGTGGAATGCGGCGGCGGAACCGGCTGGTCCTGCGCCCACGACGACGAGATCGGCGTCGACCTTGGCAGGCGCATTCGTGGGGGTTTCAACGAAAGGGGAATTCATCGACCACCATTGTTTCACGGAGGTGGGGCGGAGGTGGCGTCGGTGCTGGGTAAACGGTAGCGGAATTAAGAGACGTGAAGTATGCATGTGGGTTAAACACCGTCCCGCCGATCGACTAAAGTGTCGATAGACATGTAAAAAACACATGCGAAGTACACGGTTGTACCAGCATGTGGCGTTAAAGAGGAAAAGTCGAGGCTGACCACGGACATGCCAAGTGCCACACCCCGTAAACCGGTGCTCCCTGACGTCGGGGACGCGCAACTAAACGAGGCCTTGGGCCAGTCGATGCAGCAGGTGGAGCAGCTGCTTAAGGATCGACTGTCGGTTGGCGAGTCCTTCCTTACCGACAAGATCAGCCACCTTTTCGACGCTGGTGGTAAGCGCTTCCGCGTGATGTTTGCGCTGCTTGCCGCCCATTACGGTAAGAATCCAAGCTCTCAAGAGGTGCTCGAAGCGGCTGCGGTAGTGGAGCTGACCCACCTGGCGACGCTGTATCACGACGATGTGATGGATGAGTCTGATCAGCGGCGTGGTGCAGAGTCCGCAAACAAGCGGTGGAACAACTCGGTGGCCATCCTGGCGGGCGACTACCTGTTTGCTATTGCCAGCGACATTATGGCGAAACTGGGCACCGAGACAGTGCAGCACTTTGCGGAGACCTTCCGTGAGCTTGTGACCGGGCAGATGCGCGAGACTATCGGCGCCCGCGAGGGTGAGGATGAGATTGAGCACTATCTGACTGTGATCCAGGAGAAGACTGGTGTGCTCATTGCTTCTGCTGGTTGGCTGGGTGCGCTGCACAGCGGTGCTTCGGACGAGCACCGCGAGGCGCTGTTTAAGTTTGGCCGCAATGTCGGTCAGATCTTCCAGATCGTCGATGACATCATCGACATCTGGGCTGATCCCGAAGTCTCCGGAAAGGTGCCTGGCACGGACTTGCGCGAGGGCGTGTTCACCCTGCCGGTTCTTTATGCACTGCGACAGGATGACGCCACAGGGGCGCGACTCCGCGAGATTCTCACCGGACCTGTGACTGAGGATGCCTTGGTGGACGAGGCTCTGGAACTTATCCGTGGTTCGGAAGGCCGCGAGAAGTCGTTTGAGGTGGTGCAGCGGTACCGCCAGTACGGTGAGCAGGAGCTGGCGAAACTGCCGGATAACCAGGTGACCCATGCGCTGCGACAGCTGATGGATTTTGCCTTGGAGCGACTGGGATAGTCGGCTGGGGAGTCCGCCGGTTGTCTTCCTTTCGGTGGCTAGGGGTGGATTCGGACGGTTTTTGGTGGGGCGGGATTCCGGTGGCTTGAGTGTGTGGTCTGAAGGTGGGTGTGGCCTCCCTGTGCAGGCGATTTGCATAAGTTGGGGCTGTTCGTAGTAGAGTTACCAGCGCACCGAATGGTGCATGCCAGATTGCCCGAGCGGCCAAAGGGAGCGGACTGTAAATCCGCCGGCTCTGCCTTCGTTGGTTCGAATCCATCATCTGGCACAACAGTTACCCGGTGGTTGCTTCCCTGTGCGGGGGAGTGACCACCGGGTTTTGCTATCTGGAGTTCTTGGGTTTGCTGTGTGAGTGTGGGTTTTTCCGGCTCAACGGGGCAGGGACAGTGGGAATGTCGCTAGAACGGGAAAGTGAAGACCTACATTTTTGGTGACCGAAAAATGGAAGCATCTGAGCTGGGGTTATGCATACATGAAAACCAGATGCAGTAACAGATTCCCGATCTAGCGACATTTCTCGCTAAATGGAGGTGCATATCCACAGTTGGGGGCGAGGGCGGAAATTGGGGCAAGAGTTGAGTGACAGAAGTTCGTGCGACGCGAGCTACTGGCGCGCAATAAACTATCGGCACGCAATGAGGAGTTAGCGCGTGATGTGCCGTCGGGGCACAACAAGCTATCGGCTGAAAGCTTGCAAAGGTAGTCGTGAATGAGTCTGAAATCTCTATCTGAGCTGCCGATTTGTGTAAAACGCTGCTAGGTGGTTAAGCTAACTCAGGCTTCAAGCGATGCGGTTAAAGCAAACTGCAATGCAAACGAAGTAATGCCCCCTTAGCTCAGTCGGCAGAGCGTTTCCATGGTAAGGAAAAGGTCGACGGTTCGATTCCGTCAGGGGGCTCTGTCATTTTATGCGCCCCGTCACGCGACGTTAGACACAGACCGTTGGCGGTCCGTATCAAAGTGGCGATGATGGCGGTGTAGCTCAGCTGGTTAGAGCGCACGACTCATAATCGTGAGGTCGAGGGATCGAGTCCCTCCACCGCTACCAAAACAAAGCACCCGGAGATGGAAAATCTCCGGGTGCTTTTTCGTTTTCGGAAGATGCTGCATGTAAGGGGGCGTGGGCATGGTGGCATTCTGGAATGCTCCATGCACTACGCGCGCAAAGCATGTGCAAGACCGGGGAGGGGCACGCGCCATATGAGGACAAGTTCTGAGAAACCCGCGCCCTATTTGGTTGCAGGCTTAGAACCCTGCTATTGTTCTTGAACGTTGCACTGAATGTGTGCCGTGGAAGCAATGCCCCAGCAACTGGACGCTGTATCTTCCCCGTTCACAGGACGTTGCTTCACCTACGTTGGTCTGATCACGTACACTCGTGAGTCAGAACTTCGATAGGGGCGTGGCTCAATTGGCAGAGCAGCGGTCTCCAAAACCGCAGGTTGCAGGTTCAAGTCCTGTCGCCCCTGCACGATCTTCCTTGTAGGTACCTTTAAGGAGAACTTAGACGTGAGCGACGAGAGCAAAAAGACCGCAGCCGGCGAATCCGGTAATGGCGGCAGCCTTCGTCCGTCTGGCAAGCGCCAGGTGGCTGGTCAGGCCACCACGTCTCGCGCTGTTGCCAATTCCAAGTCCAAGGCGCCAGAGGTTGTAAAGACCCGCAAGAATCCCTTCAGCGCCATCGTGGATTACATCCGCGGTGTTGTCTCTGAGATGAGCAAGGTTATCTGGCCTACCGGTCGAGAGATGGTGAACTACACCATCATCGTCCTGCTGTTCCTCATCTTCGTATGCCTGCTCGTTGCTGGCAGCGATTGGGTTGCTAGCTGGGGCTTGCAGCAGATTATGCGTTAATTGTGCTAAGCTGACGAACATCAACTTTTATACCGCCTTCGCCGCCCCGGCGATAGGCGGATTTTTAATGATATGGAGGGTATTTCCATGGCAGAGGAAAACCAGAACGACCAGGCCGTTAGCGCCGAAAGCTTGGCCGCAGCCGCACAGGAAGACGTGCAGCAGGCGGTAGCTGAGGCACAGAAGGATGCTGCGGGTGCTGAGACTGAGGGCGTCACTAATGGTGACGCCGCAGCGCCAGCTACCGAAAACAGCGAAGAAACCGCCGCAGCTGCACCGGCCGACGCGGAGCAGACAGAGGGGGCAGACGACGCTGAACAGTCTGCAGAGGACGCAGCAATGGAGGCGTACAAGACGCGCCTGCGTCAATTCATGCGCCAGCTGAAGAAGCTGCCGGGCGACTGGTACATCATTCAGTGCTACTCCGGGTACGAGAATAAGGTGAAGACCAACCTGGAGATGCGTGCGCAGACCCTGGGCGTAGACGAGCAGATCCATGAGGTCGTGGTACCGATCGAGGAGGTCGTGGAGCTGCGCGACGGTAAGCGCAAGCTGGTTAAGCGCAAGCTGCTGCCAGGCTATGTGCTGGTTCGTATGTCTCTTGAGGACGCCTCCTGGTCCGTCGTTCGCGATACCCCGGGCGTGACTAGCTTCGTCGGCAACGAGGGCAAGCCCACCCCGGTGAAGATCCGCGAAGTCGCAAAGTTCCTGCTGCCTCCGGAGACTGCGAAGCCGCAGGAGACCGAGGACGGCGAAGAGGTTCCAGCTACCGGAGTGGACGTTTCCGCTACCGGCGTGGCTACCCCGCCGAAGCCGGCCAGCGAGCAGGTTGTGGTGGACTACGAAGAGGGCGAGTCCGTCACCATCCTTACCGGCCCGTTCGCCTCCGTCTCTGCAACCATCAGCGAGATCGACACCGAGAACAACCGTCTGAAGGCCATGGTCTCCATCTTTGGCCGTGAAACCCCGGTTGAGCTGGAATTTGATCAGGTAGAGAAGCTGAACTAAAGTTATGCAGGTTGTCTGTGGCTAAACGCCGCAGATCGACACGCAAGTTTTCCATTTTCCGGTGGCCGGTGAAACTCCGGCATCCGGTCGACGCGATAGCTCTGCACTGGCCATCAATGGTGCAGTACCGTGTTCTGATCATTCGCTTTGATAGCGAATCGCCCGCGGATTGCGTTGATAACAGAAAGAAGGTTTAAAGATGGCAAAGAAGAAGGTCACCGGCCTCATTAAGCTGCAGATCCAGGCAGGCCAGGCTACCCCGGCACCGCCGGTTGGTCCGGCTCTGGGTGCCCACGGCGTGAACATCGTTGAGTTCACCAAGGCATACAACGCTGCAACCGAGTCCCAGCGCGGCAACATCGTGCCGGTGGAAATCACCGTTTACGAAGACCGCTCCTTCGACTTCAAGCTGAAGACCCCGCCGGCAGCTAAGCTGCTGCTGAAGGCTGCGGGTATTCAGAAGGGCTCCGGCGTTCCGCACACCGACAAGGTCGGCTCCGTTACTTGGGATCAGTGCAAGGAGATTGCAACCACCAAGAAGGAAGACCTGAACGCTAACGACGTTGAGGCTGGCGCTGCCATCATCGCCGGCACTGCTCGCTCCATGGGCATCACCGTCAAGGACGCTCCGCAGAAGTAGATTTTTCAGACCGTGGTAAGGCTACTTGCTTCGCCTGCACCACAACTCCAACGTTTCAATAGATTGGAATCATCATGAGCAAGACCTCTAAGGCATACCGCGCGGCAGCGGAGAAGATCGACGCTGGCCGCCTGTACACCCCGCTGGCAGCCGCAAAGGCTGTCAAGGAGACCTCCTCCAAGAACTTCGACGCCACCGTTGACGTTGCGATCCGCCTGGGCGTTGACCCGCGCAAGGCTGATCAGCTGGTTCGTGGCACCGTATCCCTGCCGAACGGCACGGGTAAGGAAGTTCGCGTTGTCGTCTTCGCTGAAGGCCCGAACGCTACCGCTGCTGAGGAAGCTGGCGCGGACGTCGTTGGCACTGCTGAACTGATCGAGAAGATCCAGGGCGGCTGGACCGACTTCGACGCTGCGATCGCTACCCCGGATCAGATGGCCAAGGTTGGTCGCGTGGCTCGCGTGCTGGGTCCCCGTGGCCTGATGCCGAACCCGAAGACCGGTACCGTCACCACTGACGTTGCCAAGGCTGTTTCCGAGATCAAGGGCGGTAAGATCTCCTTCCGCGTGGATAAGGCTGCTAACCTGCACGCCATCCTGGGCAAGGCCTCCTTCTCTGAGAAGCAGCTGGCTGAGAACTACGGCGCTCTGATCGACGAGCTGCTGCGTCTGAAGCCTTCTTCCGCTAAGGGTCGCTACTTCAAGAAGATCACCATGGCCTCCACCAACGGCCCGGGTGTTCCGGTGGATAACACCATCGTGAAGAACTTCACCGAAGAGGACTAGTCTTCTCTTCCTAGATTTTTCTAGGGGTTTATAGCGCCCTCGTTGCCTTCGGGTAGCGAGGGTGCTTTTTGTTTCTTTTGAGCCTTGACAGTGCTGCAGGGGGGAGGGGTGGACAGCCGATCCGACCCCGTGTTTGAAAATGATTACCGCTTCACTATAGTCCTTAATGAAAACTAGACTCATTGTTTATTAGAAGGGCTATAGCTGGTGCACAACTCACCCCTCACGGCCTTTGGCCAGCGCGGCGGCGCCGCACGCCGTCCCCTTGCGATCCTCGCAGCCGCATTTCTTACCGCTTTTACCGCCTTCATCGGCGCTGGCAGCTTTGGGCTGCAGAGTTTGCCTCAGGCAAAGGCTGAATCCGCGACCCTTAACCAGGGGCACATTGATGCTTTCCATGTGACTTCTTCTGGCTCCGGCAACCTCAAGCTGGATCTCACCGAGGATGCCACGGGTTCCCACGTTGTACGAGATCCGAATAACGTCACTCTGGAAATCGGGGCACACGCCTACGAAACTCGCACGAAGGATATTAAAGGGATCGGCGCGCCGACCTACTACCTTCCGCAAACACGGCAGGAGAACTTGATCTGGCCTGGCTGGGATACGCAGGGTGTTGCCCCTCACTACCAGGGCGTAAACATCAACTTCAACCGGGTGTGCGGCCCAGGCCGAGTGTTTATGTGGAGCCAGGGCAATTTTGGCGGAATGACACCGCTGCTCACGGATGGCATCGAGGTGAAGTCCGGCAATAGCATCAACCAGTCCTACCCGAGCCATGTCCACGCCAACTGGGCCTTCGAGCGCCCCGGCCGTTACTCCATGCAGGTGCAGGCTACTGCGGACGGAGCGAAGTCCGAGGTAAAGACCTACACCTGGGTAGTGGGCAAGTCCGATCAGGATGAAAACGCTGATCAGCCTGCCGAAGGTGCAACCCCATGCGGTAGCGAAGACGCCGCTGGTGGTGGCGGATCGGCTGACGGAGACAGCACCTCCGGCGGTGCCACAGGTGGAGGAACTACAGGCGCAACTGGCGCTAGCAGCGCACAAGGTACGTCCAACAAGTCCACTTCCAACGGCAAGTCCAGCAGCAACTCCACCTCCAACAACAAGTCCGCATCCACCGCCAGCGGTAACAGCACTTCTTCTACTTCGAGTGCAAATGGAAAGTCCGAAGGCTCCGCTACTTGCAAGAAGGGCGAACCAGCCCTACGCCCGCAGATCAAGGACGACCGCACCCAACCGCCAAAGTGGACCAACCCCACTGCGCTCAACTTCGGCCTCGGCTCGGCAGCCAAGACGAACCTGCCCCAGGCCCTTGGCCCTGTTGGCGCCGGCACTGCATGGATGATCGGCGCCACCCAGACCAACGGCGTGCCGTGGGTGGGTGTCAACACCATGCACCCGGATCTACTGGCTAACACGCAGGGAGACGTCACATTCCAGCTGACCTCTTTCAGCGGCCCCGGAAGTATGTACGTCTTTGAACAGGGCAACCTCGGTCAGGTCGTCGGCAAGGAATGGTTCAAGGCTTCCGGCGGCAACCCTTCCGGCTCCCACGTTGTTCCGCGCAACTCCCATGTCCACCCAAACTGGGTGTTCTCCAAGCCTGGCACGTACAAGGTAGGCATCACGCAGACTGCCACCACGAAGCAAGGCAAGAAAGTAAGTGCACCCGCTACGCTGACCTTCACCGTCGGCGGCAGTGGCAACGCCAATAGCGGCCACTTCGACTTCGGCTCAAGCATCACCACCGACGGTGACTGTGCTGCCGGTGCTGATGGTGCAGCTGGTGGATCCGGTTCCGCCGACGGTGGGGCTGGCGGATCCGGCTCGGGCGCAACGAACTCCGATGGCTCCCTGGCGGACACCGGATCTGCCTCGGCAATGCTGGCTCTCGCCATCGCAGGTGCGGGTCTGATCGCCCTCGGCGCAGGTGTGGTGTACATGCTGCGCACGAATACTCTGTCGTCCGAGACCTTGCTACCTTCTCGTTCTATGACGCCCCCTCGTTCCAAAGGCTCCAAGTTTTAGGGATGGAGCGTCACGATTCATCGCGTAGGGGAGCAGCCAAATCCCTTTGCGCAAACGTCAGCGCAGCGCTGCTGGCTACCGGTTTGGCGGGCTGTGCGGTGGCAGGCGGTGAAAGCCTGCCCAGCCGCGATGATGGCATCACCGATGTCGTGGCTTCTACCCCAATCATCGCCGATATCGCTCGCCACGTGGCAGGAGACTCCGCCCGTGTAACTTCGCTGATTCCGAACACCGCGGACCCGCACTCCTACGAACTCACCCTGCGTGATGTGCGCAATCTCGCCAACGCCGATATTGCCTTTAATAACGGGCTTCTGTTGGAACAACAGTCGGTGCTACGAACCATGGACAACGGTGTATTGCCCGGTGTGGAGGTCGTGTCTCTCGCGGATGTCGCGGCCAACCAGGGCGCCACAGTTATTCCGCTGGTGGAGAACATGGCGCTCGACACGGTGTGGCTGGGCATTCGAGCTCAGGGCATTGGCGCTAAACACGGTGGTTCCGCACACTCCGAAATGCACCTCAGCGTCACTGATGTTGAAGGGCCAGGAGATTCTGCGGCGTATATCACCGGAACATTTGGTCAACCGGAAGTGTTCTTCAACTCCCGCGATGGTTTCGATGCCTCCCGCGGCTACGAGGGCGATACCGCCACGCTGCCTGTCGACGCGCACACCCACATGAGCTGGTCTTTCTCCAAACCTGGCACATACACCCTGCACCTTCGTGCTTCTTTGGTTCCGGATGAAGGCAAACCGCCGCAGCATATCGCGGACCAAACTGTGAAATTCAATGTGGGCACGGATAACGGGGCGTCCAAAAAGATAGACGGTGGGCACTACGACATTTCGGTGAATGCGGACGAAAACAGCATCAACCTTGTAGGCGACGGTGGCACCTTTGATCCCAAGAAAGCAGTGGTCAACGTGCCAAACCAGACGTTGCAGCCGATCCCGGGAGACCCAACTTTCCGCTTTCTTGGGAACGCTGGGGATGAGACGTACCTGCTGCCGCAGGCTGTGCTGGGCAAGCACGTCCACGGCGAGCTCGACCCGCACCTGTGGCACAACGCGAAGAATGCGATGGCATACGTGAAGGTGATTCGCGACAAGCTCATTACTGTGGATCCCGATCACGCCGCGGACTACCAGGAGAACGCGCAGAACTACCTGGATCAGCTGGATCGCCTTGATCGTGAAATCAAAGGCGAGATCCGCACAGTTCCGGAGCACCGCCGCCACCTCGTGACGGCTCACGATGGCTATGCCTATTTTGCGGACGCCTACGGCCTGGATGTCGCAGGTTTCGTTACTCCGAACCCGGAGATCGAGCCGAGTACACGGGACCTTGTGAGTCTGACGCGCACTCTGGAAAACCTGAAGGTTCCGGCGGTGTTTATCGAGCCGACGATGGCGGGGCGCACCCGTGAGCTACAGCAAATCGCCGACCGATTGGGAGTCAGCGTATGCCAGATTCGCAGCGACACTCTCGACGAGAAAGCCCCGACATATGTGGATCTGATGCGCACCAATGCCCAGTCGATGGCCGACTGCCTGAGCAGCGCATGATCCGCAGTCGCAGTGGGGTCGATGGTCACGCGGGCGAAGCGCCGAAGACGTCCTTCAAGAACTTTTAGAACAACCGACGAACACAAAAGTCAGACGACAAGAGGAAAAGAATAATGGCAACAAACAAGAACTCCGCAGCTAAGGTTTTCCTGGCGCCGGCGACGGCCATGCTGCTAGCCGGGGGAGTATTAGCAGCAGGCTCTCCAGTGGTTCTGCCGGTGGCAGCGGCGCAAGGGGCGCAGGGAGCAGAAGACCCCGCGCTGAAGCAAACTGTGACGGACAAGGAAGAGCACATCCCCGCCGGCACTGCGCATGTATTCGATCGCGGCCATGCGGACCTGGGCATGCGCTTGGACGGTGGAAAGCTGGATGTGCAGCTGCGCGACGATGCGGAAGAAAAGCCCGTGTGGCGTGTGTTGGATGACGTCGTCTTCGACGTATCCGACAAGGCCAAGCAGCAGCTGCCCGCCGATGGCGGTTATGAGTTCACCGGCGCACAGCCGGGGCAGGAAGTCTGGGTGTTGCCGCAGACCGAGGTGCAGGGCGTGCCGTGGCTGGGATGGAACACGCAATCCCCGGCACTGATCGCACAGGCAAACCGCGGTGTGACCATGGAGTACCTGGGTCACCAGGGGCCGGGACAGATGAGCATGTTCCTGCAGGCCGGTGGTTTCGAAAAGCCCCAGGAGCTGTGGAACTCCGCGCAGCCCACTCCGCAGGATCTCTGGGTGGATCTCAATACGCACACCCACGCGAACTGGGTTTTTACCGAGCCGGGAGTGCATCGCGTTGCGATGGGAGTGCGAGTGAAGATGAAGGATGGCTCTGAGAAGACCACGACGAAGGTGCTTACCTTCGCTGTGGGAGTGGACCCTGTTGAGGCCCAGAACTCTGGTTGGGAAGGCGAGCTGCCGAAGGCCGGTGCTGCTTCTTCGGGTGACGCCAACGCTGCCAATGCCAACAATTCCAACTCCAACAACGACGCCGACGGAAATTCGAACAACGCCAGCGACGAGGACTCCTCGGAGAAGAGCTCTTCCGCCCTGCCGTGGATCCTCGTTGGTGTGGGCGTGGTGGTCGTCGCGGTATTAGTGCTGGGTTTCCTTTCCCTGCGAAAGGGCGCCAAGGAGCGCAAGCGCATTGAGGACGAACTGTGGGGTCAGCTGAAGTGACCGCACTCCAGATAGCGGACCTGCACGTGCGCCTGGCGGGACGGCAAATCCTCACCGACGTGAACCTGGAGGCACGTCCCGGTGAGCTGATTGGCCTGCTGGGGCCGAACGGCGCGGGCAAGACCACGTTGATGCGCAGCATCCTGGGGCTAATTCCGCGTACCAAAGGTAGCATCAAGGCCGCCAGCGTGGGCTATGTTCCACAGCGCCACGAGTTCGCATGGGACTATCCCATCGACGTGCGCCACACGGTACTCAATGGCCGTGCCGGCCTCATCGGTCCGCTGCGCAGGTCCCGCCGGGCGGACTTCGCAGCGACGGCACATGCCCTGAAGCGTGTAAATCTGCAACATTTGGCGGATCGGCCCATCGGACAGCTCTCCGGCGGCCAGCGTCAGCGCGTGCTGGTAGCCCGCGCCCTGGCCGTGGAACCCACTCTGCTGCTATTGGACGAGCCTTTCACAGGCATGGATTTCCCCAGCATCGAAGCTTTGGTGGAGATCCTGCAGTCCTTGGCCGCCGATGGCATGAGCATCCTCATGGTCACCCATGACCTCGCACAGGCGGTGCATGTATGCGATCGCCTGGTGTTGCTGAACGGGCGGATTATCGCGGATGGCTCGCCTAGCGAACTGCAGGATGCGGAGCCATGGATGGAGACTTTTGACGTTCAACCTGATTCGCCATTGCTGCGGGGAGTGGGGTTGTCACAATGATTTCCTTCTCCCAATTCTTGGCTGACCTGACCAACCCTGCGTTGGCTTTCCTCCCGAAGGCGCTGCTTGTGGCGGTGCTTTCTGCATTGGTCTGTGGCGTTATCGGAACCCATGTGGTGTTGCGCGGTATGGCTTTTATCGGTGATGCGGTGGCACATGCCGTGTTCCCCGGCCTCGCAATCGCTTTTGCTTTGCAGTTTTCTGTCATCGCCGGTGGTGCAATCGCCGGTGCCGTGGTCGCTTTGCTGATCGCCCTGTTCTCGCAGCGCAGGCGTGTCAAAGAGGACACGGTCATCGGTATTTTCTTCGCAGCAGCCTTTGCGCTGGGGTTGGTCGTGATCTCGAAGGTGCAGGGCTACACGGCCAGCCTGAATAGCTTCCTTTTCGGCTCTATTACGGGTGTGTCCAACGAGGACATCATCTTCAGCGCCGTCGTCGGAGTCACCGTGATCGTTGTGGTGGCTGCCTTGCACAAAGAGATCGTTGCCGTCTCCGTCGATCGCGAGACAGCAGCTGCCATGGGAATCCGCGTGTTGCTGATCGATGTGGTGTTGTACCTGGCTGTCACAGCTGCAGTGGTGATGTCGGTGCGCACCGTGGGCAACATCCTGGTGCTTGCATTGCTGATTACCCCGGCTGCTGCTGCACGTCTATGGACCGACCGACTGGTCGTGATGATGGGCTTGAGTGCGTTCATCGGCACGGTCGGTTCCTTCGTCGGCGTGTATGTCTCATGGGCCATTGATGTGCCCACGGGTGCGACGATCGTCCTGGTGCTCACCCTCGTTTTCCTCCTCTCTTTCTTCCTAGCGACGCCCATTCGCGCCGCCAAACAATCCAACAACCCCTCACAGGTGGTAGCTACTGATGCAGAATAAGCGTGATCTTCTCAAGCAGCTGCGGTCGAAGCAGCTGAATGGCCTTGAACGGGCACACCTTGCCGAGCTCAAGCGCAGCCAGCATAAATCCGCGCGGATGATGTGGGCGGCCAAGTCCATGTTGGCGGTATTGGGAGTGCTGGTGTTGACGGTGGTGTTCGGTGCGTGGAATGCGGCGTCACCACTACGCAGTGACCATCAGACCGCCGATATCCTGCAGCGGGCGCAGGCGACGCCGACGGGACACAAGCCCGGCGAGGTCAGCAGCGGGCCGACCGTGGGGAAGGATGTAAAGAACACTGCAACTGGTAAACCGCATGTGTGCGCAGGCAAAAAATTGCTGTACAAGGCGCATGTTGATGCGATCTACGGCACGTACAACAAAGGTAAGCCGGATGTGATGGTCGTGGACGGGCAGCAACCCGTTCCGGCCGACGACGTCTGCCTGCGCCTGGCGCCCGACGCAGTTGACGGTAGGGAAGTCTCCCGCATTAAGGTGCCGAACAAGAAGGCGCTGTCCTTCCTGGGTAAGCCCGGTACGGTGTTGTGGAATGCCCCGCAGGCCGTGGACTTTTCCTCCCAATGGCGCCCTATCTGGGCCGGCCTGGGTGCCTTTGATCCGGCACATGAGGTAGAGGTGCCAAAGGACTTCGCAGAGGGGGCGTTGCACTTCCACATGAAGAAGTTCTCCGGTCCCGGCAACATGGAGGTCTTCTTCCACAATTCCGGCACGCCTACCCCAGAGCGCGTGCTTTCCACCAAGGATGGCCTCAAAGACTATGACTATGAGGTCGGTGGGCATGGACACTTCAACTGGACTTTCTCTAAAGCGGGGCTGTACCAGCTGACGATGGCTTGGGATGTGAAGAAGTCCGACGGCACCACCGTCAAGTCCGCTGAGCGCACCATCAATTGGCTGGTGGGTAGCGACAAGCAGGTGGGATTGCCGGAGGGAACAACGACGGGATTGGAGAAGATCACAAAGCCCGTCGCGCCCTTTGACAAGGAGAAGCCGGATGAGGGGGATAAGCCGGGGCAGCCTTCGGATACTGAATCTACAGATCCGGCTGATCCGGCCGATCCCACGGCTCCGACTGATTCGACCGAGGGGACTGATCCCACAACCGGGGATTCCGGAGATGCCGGAACCGGTGAAGAAGGTGCCGAGGAGCCGACCGATCCCGAGGATGGCACGGAGGAAACGGAAACCTCCTGCGAGACTCCGAAGGAGGTCTCCGATGAGGAAGTCCGTGGGGAGATTGACGAGGCCTTTGGATCCAATGAAGGTACTGAGAGAGCGGTGATCCCCAGCGGCCACATGGATCTAGGCGTGGGTACCAATGATGCTTCGGATGCAGACCCGCACACCTTCCTCAAAGACGGTGCGGATCCGGCAAATGTTCAGGAACGCGAGTCCGGCAGCTTCATCTTCCTGGTTAATAGTCCAAAGGCTAAGGTGCGCGTGCCGGATGAGTACCGCGAGGAGCTGGGCAAGAGCGCCATTTCCTTGCCACAGGCGCAGCAAGAAAACCGCGATGTTCCGTGGCTGGGCTTTTCCACCGAGCACCTGAACTCCGCGAAGGAAGGAGTGGACCTCTCCATTAAGGATTTCGAGGGGCCGGGTCGAATGGTGACATTGGAATCCACTGGCTTGGATACCCGACTCCGCCTCGATTCCGAGCACCGTGAAAACAAGCTCCACTATTCGGTGGGCGCTCACAATCACCAGCAGTTCCTCTTCACCAAGCCGGGTGCGTATCGAGTCGTCTTCCGCTACGAAGGCACCACCGTGGATGGCAAGAAGTTCGATAGGGAGCTAGAGACCTTCTTCGTCATCAAGGACAGTTGCGGTGAAGAAGGTAACGCAAAGAACGGTAAGTCTGGGCTCGAGGAACTGCAGGAGCTCCAGAAGCATCTCGATAGCGAGAACGTGAAGATCGGCAAGTACATGGACACGATTGTCGGTGGTATCGAGGCACTGCGTGGAAACAACAAGTCTCCACAGTCGGATGCTAAGAACAACTCCGGCAACACCGCCGCGGGTGGTGTAGGCAATGGTGCAAGCGGCGATGGCGGAGCGAGCGGTACAGCGACCGGCGCATCCAGCGGCACAGCGACCGGTATGTCCAATGGACACTCCAACGCTGCGAGCGCTGCATCCAATGGTGGTGCAAGTAATGGCTCCGGTTCCAACGGAACGAGCGGCAGTGGTACTGGTGGTGGACACTCCGTGAGTGGCGGTTCTACCGGGGGTAGCAATGGAGCGGCGGATGTGTCTAGCGGTTCTGCTGGTGGTGACATCGCCTCCGCCTCGGACAGTGGTGCTGGGGATGCTGGAATCGCCGAAGAAGCCGGCAGCGTCGAGGGCGAGGCAGCAGGTGAAGAAGCCGGTGGCGGTGGTGGCATTCACCGCATCAACGCCGCCCAGGGACAGCACAATGGCAACGCCGCACCTGCGCACTCCGATGGTGCACAGAACGTGGAGACCAAAAAGACTGCCGCCGAATCCTTCCTGGATTCCCTCACCAGCGGTGGCTGGACCACTGGTTTCCTGTTGGGGCTAGGCCTGATGGGGCTTCTCGGTGGCGCATTGCTCTTCTTTGTGGCGGCACGCAATATGCAGCGCGCTCACACCATGCAACTTCTGCAGGCCTACCGGGAAATCAGCCGGGACCGCGCTGAGCAGGCCTATGCAGAAGGCACCTATGAGGAGGACGGCTGGGCTGAAGGCCAGGAGCGCTAACCGCGCCTCCGCGGCAGCCGGAACTCTCCCATCAAAGGCAGCACCATCCCGCGCTTCAGCGGGTTGGCTGCACGGTAAGTCTCTGGGCCGTCGTCGCCCGGTGCCAGAGCTTCCAAAATCAAATCAACCACGCGCGGCGAATACAGCATTGCCAGGTGCCCCGATAGATCCAGCGGGTTACCATCCTGCACACTCAGGTTGCGCACCCGGGCGCCTTCACCCGCAACCATCACCTGCTTCAAACGGGGCGTCGCAATACCGTCGTACTTGGCCGTAATCATCGTGTAGTCGACGCCCGGCGTGGTGTCGCCTTCGCGGTTCAGGTAATCACCGAACTCACTGCCGACGCGCTGGTCGATAGCGGCACCACCAAGGAACTTCTCCAAGAACCCAGCAAGCTTATTGTTCGGGTCGATCCGGTCGCCCAGTGTCGATACGCCAGACAACGTGGTGCCATGGTGTGCCGGCCCTACGCCGATCAGTCGAGCCACTTTATTGCGAGCCACGTCCACCCGATCCGCACCGCCGGAATCGGAGAGGTAAAGGCGCGCCTGAGCGACTCCCTGCGAGTGTCCCACAAGGTTCACCTTCTGCGCCCCTGTGCGCTCGATAACCTCGTCGATAAAGGCTGCGACCTCCAGTTGGGAGGTGCGCAGGAAATTGTTCGCATATACGCCCGCGGCTTTTCCTGTGATCGCGGATCGATCCTTGCCGTAGTTCACGGCAAAAACGGGGTGGCCCGCCGCGATGAGGTGTTTGGCGATGTAATCCCACGTGTTATAAGCATTCAGCCACGTGCCGTGGATCAGCACCGTTGGTGTTCTGCCGTCTAAAGGTTCTTCCCATTTATTGACGCCCTCCGGTAGGGGATTGTCGCGTCGCAGGCTGGATAGGAACTTGGGGATAAATGCGTCCATAAAACCCAAGGATAACTAAATGAGTATCCTCAAGTTTTGTAAACGAAAGAATTGATAGAGGTAAAAGCCGCGATTTGGAGAAGTTGTGAACAGGGGTGTAACCTCCTTCGAGGAAGTTTGACTAGATCAACAACGAGATCAGCAACGTCAAGTTTTCACCGAAGACCGTCGGTCATCACCGTCTACATATTCCTTGAAAGGGAGAATGTGGACAGGAGATTGAAGGATCATCGTCATAGATGACGGCCCACGCAGGTAACACGATTAGACGTTCGGATCGGATTCCAGCCTTTAAAAGCCGGGGATCCTACGAATGCGCCTTGTGCTTCTTGCGTATCACGCCGGAAAACAAGGCGCTTTGTCGTTTATGTACAGTGTTGCCCTTCAACAATGATCGTCGGTGGACGTATTGCGTAAAACGTACACCGTATACATCAGGAAGGAGGCGAGAGTATGGCTAATCCGAAGAACACCGCTTCGCTGGAAGAGCTCAAGGCACGCTTCGAGCAGGCTGAGTCCACTCTGTTGACCGAGTACCGTGGCCTGTCTGTGGCTGAGACCACCGAGCTGCGTCGCGCTCTGGGTTCGGAAGTTACCTACTCCGTCGCCAAGAACACCATGATCAAGCTGGCTGCACGCGAAGCTGGCATTGAGCTTGATGAGTCCCTGCTGACTGGTCCGACTGCTATCGCATTCATCAACGGCGAGGCCGTAGATGCTGCGAAGGCTATGAAGGACTTCGGCAAGGATCACAAGAACTTCGTGATCAAGGGTGGCTACATGGACGGTGCCACGATTGATGCAGCTCAGGTTGAGGCAATCGCCGAGCTGGACAATCGCGAAACCACGCTGGCCAAGCTGGCCGGTGCCATGCAGGGTTCCTTGGCAAAGGCCGCAGGCCTGTTCAACGCACCAGCATCCCAGGTTGCACGCCTGGCCGCTGCACTGCAGGAGAAGAAGGAACAGTAAGTTCCTTCCCCACACACATAAGACATAAACCACTTTGCCGGTTGGGTCACCAACACTTTCTGACCCTCCGGCGCAACTACGAAAGGATGCCATCATGGCTAAGCTCACCAAGGACGAGCTCATCGAGGCTTTCAAGGAAATGACCCTCATCGAACTGTCTGAGTTTGTTAAGGAGTTCGAAGAGGTCTTCGACGTTACCGCTGCTGCTCCGGTTGCTGCCGTTGCTGCCGCTGGTGCTGCTGAGGGCGGCGCTGCTGCTGAGGAGAAGGACGAGTTCGACGTCGTTCTGGAGGACGCAGGCGCTAAGAAGATCGGCGTTATTAAGGTTGTCCGCGAGATCGTCTCCGGCCTGGGCCTGAAGGAGGCTAAGGAGCTGGTTGAGGGTGCTCCGAAGGCCATCCTGGAGGCTGCTTCCAAGGACGACGCTGAGGCTGCTAAGACCAAGCTGGAAGAGGCTGGCGCTAAGGTCTCCCTCAAGTAAGCTCGTCTTACTTTCCGCACGTCGGCCACGTGCCGACGGTGCGATTGAACTAAACCGCTGGGAATCACTTTTTGTGGTTTCCGGCGGTTTTTTGTTGCCTTGCTACGCTAGGAGGACAATATTGAAAGCGTGCTTGCTGTTGTGGGTATGCGAAAGAACTAAAACGCAGATGGTGGCAGAGAAGTGACGAAAGATTCCAGCTCCACGAAAGGGACCGGCAAAGGCCTCTACATACTGGGTGCGCTCGGTGCACTGATTGGCGTTGCGCTGATTACTGTGGGCGTCATGCTTCCGAAGGTGGTGTCGAACGAGAAAGCGGTACCGCTAGACCTGGCTGCGACGACGATTACCCTCAACGATCCGGCGGCGGTGATTGGGCCGAATTACCAGGGCTTGGATGGCAAGAAGGACGTTACGGCGCCGGTCAATAGGCAGTTCAAGATCACTTTGGAGGAGCCTGCGACCGATGAGGAGGCGAGCGCTCGAGTAGGCGTCACTACGGCTCGCACCGACGTCAAGGACGACCTGAAATCTCTGCTTGATGCACAGGTGTGGAGCTTCACTGTGGATCGTAGATCCGGTGAGGCTAAGGGCGGAGCGAAGGTATCCGACACTCCTGCTACTCCCGCGACTGAGGGAGAGATTGCCGGCTATTGGGCCAAGTTCCCACAGGGGACGGAGCAGCGTTCTTATGACTATTTCGATATGACGCTACGTCGCGCGTTGCCCGCCGAGTTCACTGGAACTCGCACGGTGACCACTGCCGATGGTCACGATCACGAGCTTTACGTGTTCCGTCAGGAAATCCCTGCCACGTCCGTAGCTAAGGAATATGCGGGTATCCGCAACACCATCACTGTTGAGGGAGGGGATGGGAAGCCTCAGCGTGCGCAGCTATTCCACGAGGGGTGGCGAGAGCTAACTGTGGAGCCGAAATCGGGTCTGCTGGTCGGCGTCGAGGAGGACATCAAGGACACGTACCGAGACAGCTCGGGCAAGGAAGTGCAAAACCTGTTGAAGTTCCACGGTAAGACGCCACAGAGGGTGACGTCGTCGATGCTGGATCAGGCCATGGAAGTAAGTGGTCAGCGGCACACCGACAAATGGGGTCTTGCATTGATCGTTGCGGGTGTTATTGTGGCAGCAGCATCCGTCGTGTTGGTTCTGTGGATCCGGGCTAAGAGGCGGGCTCGGCAGTGGTCTGAGCGAAAGGCCCAGAAGTCGGCTCAGAAGTCGGCCGAGAAGGCGGCTGAAAAACGGACTGAAGAACAGGCTGAGGAAAGAGCAGCGGGGGCTGCAGACGGAGCCTAGACAATCGCGCAGCGATGCTATAGGATAGTTCGTTGCGCTGGATTTGAATTGTTGAGCTATTCGCTTCGACGAAACGACTATCGGGTTGCGTAGACGCGATGCGAGAGCATTGCTCGAAAAGCAGACTTTGCCAAACGTGCCAAAAAGGCCATTTGACAAGGTCGTTTAGTCGTTTCTGCGTGGCGATAGTTTGGCAGGGAAAATCCATCTAAATCGACCATCACGAGACCGTACACACACAATCACGACCGTGCACTACAGCTCCACCACGTAGTGCCGACCGATGTTGTGCTGGAAGGACCCATCTTGGCAGTCTCCCGCCAGACCAGCTCAGTGGCCGGAATTCCCGGAGCTCCGCAGCGACACAGCTTTGCGAAGATCGATGCTCCGATTGAGGTTCCAGGCCTTCTAGACCTCCAACGAGAGTCCTTCGCTTGGCTCGTTGGCACGCCTGAATGGCGCGCCCGTGCCCAAGCTGAGGCAGGGGAGGACGTCCGCATCATGAGCGGACTTGAGGAGATTCTCGAGGAGCTTTCTCCGATTGAGGACTACTCCGAGAACATGTCCCTTACCCTGTCCGAGCCCCGTTTCGATGACGTGAAGTCCACCATCGACGAGGCGAAGGATAAGGACATCAACTACGCGGCACCCCTGTATGTGACCGCGGAATTCACCAACTCCATGTCCGGTGAGATCAAGTCCCAGACCGTTTTCATCGGTGATTTCCCGATGATGACGGACAAGGGCACGTTCATCATCAACGGCACCGAGCGTGTTGTCGTGTCCCAGCTCGTCCGTTCCCCGGGCGTGTACTTTGACGCTTCTATCGACGCCTCTACCGAACGTCCGCTGCACTCTGTGAAGGTGATCCCTTCCCGCGGCGCATGGCTGGAATTCGACGTTGATAAGCGCGACACCGTTGGCGTGCGCATCGACCGCAAGCGCCGTCAGCCGGTAACCGTTCTGCTGAAGGCTCTGGGCCTGACCACGCAGGAAATCACCGACCGCTTTGGCTTCTCCGAAATCATGATGTCCACCCTGGAAAAGGACGGCGTGGACAACACCGACGAGGCACTGCTGGAGATCTACCGCAAGCAGCGTCCGGGCGAGTCTCCGACGCGCGACTCTGCACAGGCTCTGCTGGAAAACTCCTTCTTCAAGCCGAAGCGCTATGACCTGGCCAAGGTTGGTCGTTACAAGGTGAATCGCAAGCTCGGCCTGGGTGGCGATACCGATGGCGTGATGATCCTCACTGAAGAGGACATTTTGACCACGATCGAGTACCTGGTGCGCCTGCACGCAGGCGAGAAGTCCATGACTTCCCCGGACGGTACCGAGATTCCGATCGATACCGACGACATCGACCACTTCGGCAACCGTCGTCTGCGTACCGTAGGCGAGTTGATCCAGAACCAGGTTCGCGTTGGCCTGTCCCGCATGGAGCGTGTAGTGCGTGAGCGCATGACCACCCAGGATGCGGAGTCCATCACGCCGACCTCCCTGATCAACGTTCGTCCGGTTTCCGCAGCGATCCGCGAATTCTTCGGCACCTCCCAGCTGTCGCAGTTCCTGGATCAGAACAACTCTCTGTCTGGTCTGACCCACAAGCGTCGTCTTTCTGCGCTGGGTCCGGGCGGTCTGTCCCGTGAACGCGCTGGCCTGGAGGTTCGCGACGTTCACCCGTCTCACTACGGACGCATGTGCCCGATTGAGACCCCTGAGGGACCGAACATTGGTCTGATCGGCTCTCTGTCCTCCTTCGCCCGCGTGAACCCCTTCGGCTTCATCGAGACCCCGTACCGCAAGGTTGTGGATGGGCAGATCACCGATGAGGTTTACTACTTCACTGCGGATGAAGAAGATCGCCACGTGATTGCTCAGGCGAACACTCCGTTCGACGAGAATCACCGTTTCACCGAGGAGCGCATTGAGGTTCGCCTGCGCGGCGGCGACGTGGAGGTCGTCCCGTACACCGAGGTGGACTACATGGATGTGTCGCCGCGACAGATGGTTTCCGTGGCAACTGCGATGATTCCGTTCCTCGAGCACGACGATGCTAACCGTGCGCTGATGGGTGCCAACATGCAGCGTCAGGCTGTGCCGCTGCTGCGCTCCGAGTCCCCGTACGTGGGTACCGGTATGGAGCTGCGCGCTGCGTACGACGCCGGCGACATGATCATCGCTCCGAAGGCCGGTGTGGTGGAGTACGTTTCCGCCGATTACATCACCGTCATGGACGATGAAGGTGTGCGCGATACCTTCATGCTGCGCAAGTTTGAGCGCACCAACCAGGGCACCTGCTACAACCAGAAGCCACTGGTGGACGAAGGCGACCGCGTTGAGGCCGGCCAGGTTCTGGCTGATGGTCCGGGCACCGACAACGGTGAGATGGCACTGGGTAAGAACCTGCTGGTTGCCTTCATGCCGTGGGAAGGCCACAACTACGAGGACGCCATCATCCTGAACCAGCGCATGGTTGAGGAGGACGTCCTGACCTCGATCCACATCGAGGAGTACGAGATTGACGCCCGCGATACCAAGCTGGGCCCGGAGGAGATCACCCGCGACATTCCTAACGTGGGTGAAGACGTCCTGGCAGACCTCGACGATCGCGGTATCGTCCGCATCGGTGCCGATGTCCGCGACGGCGACATCCTGGTCGGTAAGGTCACCCCGAAGGGTGAAACCGAGCTGACCCCGGAAGAGCGCCTGCTGCGCGCCATCTTCGGCGAGAAGGCCCGCGAGGTTCGCGATACGTCCATGAAGGTTCCGCACGGCGAGACCGGTAAGGTCATCGGCGTCCGCGTCTTCTCCCGCGAAGATGATGACGACCTGGCAGCCGGTGTCAACGAGATGGTTCGCGTCTACGTTGCTCAGAAGCGCAAGATCCAGGACGGTGATAAGCTCGCCGGCCGCCACGGCAACAAGGGTGTCGTGGGCAAGATCCTGCCGCAGGAGGATATGCCGTTCCTGCCGGACGGTACCCCGATCGACATCATCCTGAACACTCACGGCGTGCCGCGTCGTATGAATATTGGTCAGGTTCTGGAAGTGCACTTGGGCTGGCTGGCTAAGGCCGGCTGGAAGGTCGATACCGAGTCCCAGGATCCGAAGATCCAGAAGATGCTGGAAACCCTGCCAGAGGAGCTTTACGACGTTCCGGCGGACTCTCTAACGGCTACCCCGGTGTTCGACGGTGCTTCCAACGCCGAGCTTTCAGGGCTGCTCCGCTCTTCGTTGCCGAACCGCGACGGTGAGCGTCAGGTCGACGACTTCGGTAAGTCCAACCTGATCGACGGCCGCTCCGGCGAGCCCTTCCCGTACCCGGTTTCCGTGGGCTACATGTACATGCTGAAGCTCCACCACCTGGTCGATGAGAAGATTCACGCTCGTTCCACTGGTCCTTACTCCATGATTACCCAGCAGCCACTGGGCGGTAAGGCACAGTTCGGTGGCCAGCGCTTCGGTGAGATGGAGGTGTGGGCAATGCAGGCTTATGGCGCTGCCTACACCCTGCAGGAGCTCCTGACCATCAAGTCCGACGACGTGGTTGGTCGTGTGAAGGTGTACGAGGCGATCGTGAAGGGCGAGAACATCCCGGATCCTGGTATCCCGGAGTCCTTCAAGGTTCTTCTGAAGGAGCTGCAGTCGCTGTGTCTGAACGTTGAGGTTCTGGCCGCTGACGGCACCCCGATGGAGCTGTCCTCTGACGATGACGATGAGCTGGAGAACGCTAACGCAGCTCTGGGCATCAACCTGTCCCGTGACGAGCGTCCGGATGCTGACATGGATGTCAGCTAGGGCGTTGACGACCCTAAACATCTGACTTTCGTACATTCGCCGTATTTTCGGCGTTTAGCCCGACAAACAACACAGCTAAGCGCCGCAACTACCCAAAGCCCTCCGCTAAGAGGAGGGGAAAGGAAGTCCACGTGCTGGACGTCAACTTTTTCGATGAGCTTCGCATCGGGCTAGCGACCGCTGACGACATCCGTCGTTGGTCCCGTGGCGAGGTCAAGAAGCCTGAAACCATCAACTACCGCACCCTGAAGCCGGAGAAGGATGGCCTCTTCTGCGAGCGCATTTTCGGCCCGACCCGCGACTGGGAGTGTGGCTGTGGCAAGTACAAGCGCGTTCGTTACAAGGGCATCATCTGTGAGCGCTGTGGCGTTGAGGTGACCAAGTCCAAGGTTCGTCGTGAGCGTATGGGCCACATCGAGCTGGCCGCTCCTGTTACCCACATCTGGTACTTCAAGGGCGTGCCTTCTCGCCTGGGCTACCTGCTGGACCTGGCTCCGAAGGATCTGGAAAAGATCATCTACTTCGCTGCCAACATCATCACCTCCGTCGACGAGGAGGGTCGTCACAACGACCAGTCCACGCTCGAGGCAGAGATGCTGCTGGAGAAGAAGGAAGTTGAGCAGGACCGCGACGCAGAGCTGGCCGACCGCGCCAAGACTCTCGAAGACGATCTTGCTGAGCTCGAGGCAGCAGGTGCTAAGAACGACGCCAAGAAGAAGGTTCAGAGCGCAGCCGATCGCGAGATGCGCCACATTCGTGAGCGCGCCGAGCGTGAGATCGATCGCCTGGACGAGATCTGGAACACCTTCGTCAAACTGGCTCCGAAGCAGATGATTGTGGATGAGAACATCTACAACGAGCTGGTCGACCGCTACGAGGACTACTTCACCGGCGGCATGGGCGCGGAGGCTATCCAGACCCTGATCCGTAGCTTCGACCTGGAGGCCGAGGCTGAGGCTCTGCGCGAGATCATTCGTGACGGCAAGGGCCAGAAGAAGCTGCGCGCTCTGAAGCGTCTGAAGGTTGTCGCTGCGTTCCTGCGCTCCGGAAACGACCCGGCCGGCATGGTTCTGGACTGCATCCCGGTGATCCCGCCGGAGTTGCGACCGATGGTGCAGCTGGACGGTGGCCGCTTCGCGACCTCCGACCTGAACGACCTGTACCGTCGCGTCATCAACCGCAACAACCGCCTGAAGCGCATGCTGGATCTCGGCGCCCCCGAGATCATCGTGAACAACGAGAAGCGCATGTTGCAGGAGTCCGTCGACGCACTGTTCGACAACGGTCGCCGTGGCCGTCCGGTTACTGGCCCGGGCAACCGTCCGCTGAAGTCCCTGTCTGACCTGCTGAAGGGCAAGCAGGGCCGCTTCCGCCAGAACCTGCTGGGTAAGCGTGTGGACTACTCTGGCCGTTCCGTGATTATCGTCGGTCCTCAGCTGAAGCTGCACCAGTGTGGTCTGCCGAAGCTGATGGCTCTCGAGCTGTTCAAGCCGTTCGTGATGAAGCGTCTGGTGGAGAAGTCCTACGCGCAGAACATCAAGTCCGCAAAGCGCATGGTGGAGCGCCAGCGTCCTGAGGTGTGGGACGTCCTGGAAGAGGCCATCGCTGAGCACCCGGTGATGCTGAACCGTGCGCCTACGCTGCACCGTCTGGGTATTCAGGCCTTCGAGCCGATCCTGGTCGAGGGTAAGGCTATCCAGCTGCACCCGCTGGCCTGTGAGGCCTTCAACGCAGACTTCGACGGTGACCAGATGGCTGTTCACCTGCCGCTGAGTGCCGAAGCACAGGCCGAGGCTCGCATCCTGATGCTGGCTTCCAACAACATTCTGTCCCCGGCGTCCGGTAAGCCGCTGGCTATGCCGCGTCTGGACATGGTGACCGGCCTGTACTACCTGACCCTGCTGAAGAAGCCAGAAGAGTTCGGTGGCCAGGGCGCTTACGCTCCAGCTACCGAGGAAGGCCCTGCACAGGGCGTTTACTCCTCCCTGGCCGAGGCAATCATGGCTTATGACCGTGGTGTTCTGGGCCTGCAGGCTCCGATCCGCGTGCGTATCAACCACCTGCGTCCGACCGCTGAGGTCGAGGCGGAGCTGTTCCCCGATGGTTGGCAGCGCGGCCAGACCTGGCTGGCGGAGACCACCCTGGGACGCGTGCTGTTCAACGAGCTGCTGCCGTGGAACTACCCATACGTAGAGGGCGTCATGGCGAAGAAGCCGCAGGCTGCCGTCATTAACGACCTTGCGGCGAAGTACCCGATGATCACCGTTGCACAGACGGTGGACAAGCTGAAGGACGCTGGTTTCTACTGGGCTACCCGCTCCGGTGTGACCATCACCATGCACGACGTGCTGGTGCTGCCGAACAAGCAGGAAGTTCTGGACAGCTACGAGGCCAAGGCTCGCGTTATCGAGAAGAAGATGGCACGCGGCAAGATCAATGAGGCCGAGCGCTACCAGTCTCTGGTGGATCTGTGGAAGGAAGCTACCGACTTCGTTGGTCAGTCCGTTGAGGATCTGTACCCGGACGACAACCCGATTCCGATGATCGTGAAGTCGGGTGCTGCCGGTAACATGCGTCAGATCTGGACCCTGGCCGGCATGAAGGGCATGGTTACCAACTCCCGTGGTGAGTACATCACCCGTCCGGTGAAGACCTCCTTCCGTGAAGGCCTGTCCGTGCTCGAGTACTTCAACAACTCCCACGGTTCCCGTAAGGGGCTGGCCGATACCGCGCTGCGTACCGCCGACTCGGGTTACCTGACCCGTCGTCTGGTGGACGTGGCACAGGACGTCATCGTGCGCGAAGACGACTGTGGCACCAAGCAGGGCGCTGTCACCCCTGTGGCCGTTCCGGTATTGGACGCTGAGGGCAACCCGACCGGCAACTTCACCCCTGCAGACTTCGTCGAGACGTCTGTCCTGGGTCGCTACCTGGCTAGTGACGCCATCGCCTCCGACGGCACCGTTATCGTCGCCGAGGGCGACGTCATTGGCGAGGCAGAGCTGAAGGCTCTCCTCGACGCTGGTGTGGAGGAAGTAAAGGTTCGCTCCGTGATGACCTGTGCTACCAACACCGGTGTCTGCTCCACCTGCTACGGCCGCTCTATGGCGACCGGCAAGAAGGTCGAGATCGGTGAGGCTGTCGGTATTGTTGCAGCTCAGTCCATTGGTGAGCCGGGTACGCAGCTGACGATGCGTACTTTCCACCTCGGCGGTGTCGGTGGCGACATTACCGGTGGTCTGCCGCGTGTTCAGGAGCTGTTCGAGGCTCGCGTGCCGAAGGCGAAGTCCCCGATCGCTTCGGTGGACGGCAAGGTTCGCATCGAGGACGACGACAACTTCTTCACCCTCACCATCGAGCCGGACGACGGCTCCGACGATGTGGTGTACGAGAAGCTGTCGAAGCGTCAGGGCCTGGCAACGCTGAACAACGGTGGGGCAGAGCGCCCGATCCGCGATGGCGACCACGTGAAGATGGGTCAGCAGCTGCTGAAGGGCGCTGCGGATCCGCACGAGGTCCTGCGTGTGCTCGGTCGCCGTGGCGTGCAGCAGCACCTCATCAACGAGGTGCAGAAGGTCTACCGCGATCAGGGTGTGGCTATTCACGATAAGCACATCGAGATTATCGTGCGCCAGATGCTGCGCCGCGTGACGGTCATCGACTCCGGTTCGACCGAGTTCCTGCCGGGCTCCCTGGTGGATCACGCCGATGCAGTGGCAGCGTCCAAGGAAGCCGTGAAGGCTGGCGGCCGTCCGGTAGAGGTTCGTGCGGAGATCATGGGTATCACCAAGGCCTCCCTGGCAACCGAGTCCTGGCTGTCCGCGGCTTCCTTCCAGGAGACCACCCGCGTGCTTACCGACGCTGCTATCAACAAGCGTTCGGACAAGCTCATCGGTCTGAAGGAGAACGTGATCATCGGTAAGCTGATCCCGGCCGGTACGGGTATTTCCCGCTACCGCAACATCAGTGTTGAGCCGACCGAGGAGGCCCGCGCAGCGGCTTACTCCCTGCCGTCCTCCTTCGGCGATGGTTTCTACGCCGACGACACTTACGGCGAGTTCACTGGTGCAGCCGTGCCACTGGACGATATGGATCTGATGTAACTCAGTCTCCAGCGCGAATCAGTAGGTTCGCTCAGAGCGGGTGCTTCCCTAACGCAAGGGGAAGTACCCGCTTTTTCTTGCGGTGCCTTATCATGTGCTGCATGGGCTTTATGTTTCGCGATTCCAAAAATTTCGGTCCCTTCAAGGTGAATACCTCTTCCGGCGGAGTGGGTGGCTCCACCCGTATCGGACCAATGCGCATTACCCAGCGCGCCGACGGTCGCCAATCCGTGACGATCCACACCCCGATCCGTGGTCTGAACTTCACCAAGACATTCGGCAGCAAGCGTCGCTAATTTCGCGCCACCGCGCTGATTTCCTAGTTCCTTAATGCGCGTTTAGTCTTCTTTGTTGCTGTCGCCGACCATGGATCCTCGGGCCATGGGTGCTTCGGATAGCGCCCCCGCATGTCTTTGCGCACGCCCTGGTAAGGGCCATCCCAGAAGCTTTTAAGATCATCGGTGACAGCTAGTTCGCGCCCCGCTGGCGAAAGCAGATGGAACAGAACTTTTTTACCTGCAATAGTGGGGGATTCCGCCAGTCCAAAGCATTCCTGCAGCTTGACGCGCACGATCGGTCGTCCGGTCTCGTATCCAATCTTCGGTGCAGACCCACTGGGCACTTCCAGCCGTTCCGGCACCAGTTCATCCATTCGCCCTGCCTCGGGCCACGGGAGTTGGCGCATGATCGCCTGGTAGGCGTCGACGTCGGCGATTCTTTCGCCCGCGACCACTCGCTCGGCCTCTGGCGTGTAATCGCCTGTGGCAAGATCCGGCCAAGGTTCCCCCAGTTGCTGACGCAGGTAGTCGACTCTCTCTTTTACTATTGACGCCCCCTCCGTCATCTGTAGCCACCCAAGTCCCTCGGCTGCTAAGACTGCGACGGCCTGGTGCCTATCTGCCTCGCTGAGTTCGCTGACCGAAACTGGCGTACTGGAAAGCTCGATGGCTCCGAGGTGGCGGGTGCGCCGGGCCCGGAGCTTGCCTTCAGTTATGTGTGCGGTGACGTCTTCCCGGATCTGCGATGAGCTTGGCTGCTGCAGGCTTGCTGCGGCACGGATCAGGGGAGTACGTCCTAATTGCACTTCTGCCACTGCCAGCCATTCGGAGCCACTGAGTGTGCGGCGCAACTCAGGGACCAGTATGGCACGGGTGCCGGAGGCCAGCAGATACACTGCCTGGTCGGCGTCTGTGCCCACGAGTTTGGCCACACGGTCGGGATAGGCAGAGGCCACGATGTCGCCCGGAGTAGCCGGGCCATGGTCATTCACCATCCGGGCGAAGCGACGGACCTCGGAAGCTGGTGGCTTTGCTTCGGCCAGATCCCCTTGCAAACCGGTAGCCAGCGCCGCGACAACTTTGGCTGCGCCTGAGCCGTGCGCCAGCAGGGCTGCTCCGAGGCGTGGGTCGGCGGGAATGCGCGCAAGCTTCTGGCCTAACTCGGTAATGGAACCCTTTGAGTCCAGGGCACCCAGATAGTGCAGTTCCTGGTGGGCAACGGTGAGAGTTGCGGCCGGAGGGGCGTCGAGAAGAGAGATATCGGGGGAACCCCATGCGGCGAGCGTGAGAGCAGCGGCGACAAGATCCGAGGAGAGGATCTCCGGGGTGATGTCGGGTGCAAAGTGGGAGTAGTCAGCGGCAGAGTAAGCACGGTAGACCTGGCCTGGGCCAAGGCGCCCTGCGCGACCAGCACGTTGATCGGCGCTAGCTCTGGAAGTGGAGGTAGTGACAAGCCCGGACATCCCGCGTGCTTGGTCGCGGCGGGGTGTGCGGGAAAGGCCTGCGTCGATGACCGCGTGGACACCGGGAACAGTCAGGGAAGATTCGGCGATGGAGGTCGCGACCACGATGGGGGAGTCTCCGGTCAGTGCTGCGTCTTGTTCCTGGGAAGACAAGCTGCCATGTAGCGGGGCAGCGTCGGGGAGGTGGGTACAGACCGAGTCGATTTCTTTGCGTCCGGGGACGAAAACGAGTGTGCGGTGATCCGCGTGACCAGACTCGCGCTGGTTGTCGGTAGCCTGTTGTGCGAGTTTGGCAACATGGCGATAGAAAGCGGGTGAGCCCTGTGCACGTTCGGGGTGAGGGTGAAAAGAAATCTCGAGGGGGTGGGTGACTGCTGGAGTGGATACAACCTGCGCACCCATGTACTCCGCGAGCTTCTGCGTGTCGACAGTGGCGGACATGGCGCACAGGTAGAGCTCCTCGGTGGGGTCGCCTTCACGCAGCATGGCGACTTCCTGGCACATGGCCAACACAAGGTCGGAGTCCAATTGGCGCTCGTGGACTTCGTCGATGAGGACCGCACCCACGCCCTCTAAGGCGGGGTCTGCAAGCAGGCGATTGAGGAGCACACCCGGGGTGACGAAGTCCACGAGAGTTCCTGGGTGATGTTCGCCGCGGATGCTATAACCGACCCGGTCACCGACGCGGGTGCCGTCCAATTGCGCAAGGCGCCGGGCAGCCGCGCGGACGGCCACGCGACGAGGCGCGGTGACGAGTACTTTCTGCGGAGGGGCTGTTTGCACTGAGCTCTGCAAAATATTGGAGAGTGCTGGAGGGACTAGGGTTGTCTTACCAGTTCCCGGCGGTGCTTCCACCACCAAAGGGCCGCGTTGGGGGATTCGGGGGAGCAGCTCGGCGGCGGGTAGCCCCTCGCCGATGGATGCAAGGTCGAACGGGTAAGGAAACATCGCGATGATTGTAGGCCAGTGCGTTTAAGAAAATGGGATTTGGTAGCTGGCACAAGGTGCACTAAACTTCTTCCCCGTAGATTGTATTGTCTCCGCTGGTGCAGTGGTGGCCACAGGTTAGCCGAGGTTTATGCCGGGCTAACGTCTAGGCCGGTTGTGCAGCTGGAGTGCGATGCAGGGATCTCCACGTTATTGCGTGGGGTGATACACCACGGAAGAGGCCCCGTAAGGAAGAGCCCCTTATTTTTCGTGTGTGCGCATCCTTTGGGATCCCCAAAGCTACAAATGCTCAACCCGCAGGGCAGTCACCACTTCGGTGGCCGCGTTGCGATACTGCACCGAAAGAACCGAAAGAAAGTTCATCTATGCCAACTATTCAGCAGCTGGTCCGCAAGGGCCGTCACGATAAGAGCACGAAGGTTGCCACTGCTGCGCTGAAGGGCTCCCCGCAGCGCCGCGGTGTGTGCACCCGTGTGTACACCACTACCCCGAAGAAGCCGAACTCCGCACTGCGTAAGGTCGCCCGTGTTCGCCTGACCTCCGGTATCGAGGTTTCCGCCTACATTCCGGGTGAGGGCCACAACCTGCAGGAGCACTCCATGGTGCTCGTCCGCGGTGGTCGTGTGAAGGACCTCCCGGGTGTTCGTTACAAGATCGTGCGTGGTTCCCTCGACACCCAGGGTGTTAAGGACCGCAAGCAGGCACGTTCCCGCTACGGCGCTAAGAAGGAGAAGTAAACAATGCCACGTAAGGGTCCAGCACCTTCCCGACAGCTAGTCAAGGATCCAGTTTACGGCGACGTTCTCGTCTCCCAGCTGGTTAACAAGGTTCTCCTTGACGGTAAGAAGTCCACCGCAGAGCGCATCGTTTACGGCGCTCTGGAGCAGTGCCGCGAGAAGACCGGCACCGATCCGATCCTCACCCTGAAGAAGGCTCTCGACAACGTTAAGCCGGCTCTTGAGGTTCGTTCCCGCCGTGTTGGTGGCGCTACCTACCAGGTTCCGGTTGAGGTTCGCCCCGGCCGTTCCACCACCCTCGCACTGCGTTGGCTGGTGACCTTCACCCGCCAGCGTCGTGAGAACACCATGACCGAGCGTCTTGCCAACGAGATCCTGGACGCATCGAACGGTCTGGGTGCATCCGTGAAGCGTCGCGAAGACACTCACAAGATGGCAGAGGCCAACCGCGCCTTCGCCCACTACCGCTGGTAACAGTGGTTTTATAGCCTCACAACCCTCAACTTCATATAGGGGTAGTGGGGCTATCGTGCTATTAAGCGCGTGAGGGCGCTAACTAGTAGACACGAGAAAACACTAGAAAACAGCAGACCCTCAACGAGACGTGACAGCGTAAAGCTGGCACAATAGAACGAGTACGTAATCGCCTGCGGCTTTCGGGGCTTTTAGAAGCACTACTGAACAACAATGTGAACAACATGGAAGTTCCAGCAAAGTCGCTCAACAACGAAATGAGCGGGGTAACCCAGTGGCACTTGAAGCGTTGACCGACCTGAAGAAGGTCCGCAACATCGGCATCATGGCGCACATCGATGCTGGTAAGACCACCACCA